>Ga0307434_1000157_pt1 | contig 61936 bp, 39 predicted proteins | sample SalMarWE160220MG_FD_202156 | JGI IMG/M metagenome (GOLD analysis project Ga0307434, IMG submission 202156) | Salt marsh sediment microbial communities from the Plum Island Ecosystem LTER, Massachusetts, United States - WE1603-220 | ecosystem: Environmental > Aquatic > Marine > Intertidal zone >... | reverse complement strand
AAACAAAGCCAATTTGCTAAAGGCTAAAATGAACGTAAATATCTATATAGAAAGGGAGTATGAGAGAAAACAGTGTTTTTGGGCGGCGAAAAAACAAAGCCAATTCAAAGCCAAACAAAGCCAATGGCCAGCCTTCGATGGGAAATCCTAAGCAAGCCGAATGGAGCAATGGGCAGTGCGGGTAAATGTAGCAAGCATTCCTTCTGCCGGCTTATTTGCCCAGTTCCCCAAGGGCCTGTCGGAGGATTTTTGCCATCCGTTCGGTCTGGAGCTTGAGGATTTCATGGTCGATCTCGGCGCTGGCGAATTCCCGCGGGTTTCTGCCGTCGCCGTTGGATCAGAGCTTGTCGGCGAACGGCAGAGTTTCCGGCACTACGTGAATCTCGGTAGTGAATTTGTATGGAATCGGGCCGCCGCTGTCGAAGGTCAACTCGGCGAAAAATGCCGTCCAGCCCTCGTCCGGCTTGGGGACCTTTGCTACATACTTGCCGGGACTGGCCGCGGCAAGGTCCGAGCTTTTCCAAACCGGGCCGATGATTTCAAGCCGGAAATCCCTCGCTTTGGGATTTGTGGCCTGCCAGAGTTTGACATCCTTAGGGGCCGTGGTCGTTTTGACCTCGATCGAGCCGTTGGCCTTGACGGACCATGAGAATTTTGGCCGGGGGGCGTTTTTCAAAATAGACTGGAAGAACACCAACAGACTCATGTGAGCATCCGAGCCGCCGAGGCCGTGGTCGGTATTCGGGACGTATCGTAGGTATTTCTCGCCGGGCAGGTCGTGGAAGTAAAACTGTGCCGAGTCCGGCAGGAAGAACTGGTCTCCGCTCGAATTAATCAGGCATTTGGGTATAGACGCGTAGCGGTCGCGGTATTCGTACGGATCAACAATTTTAATCAGCTCCTGGCCTTCCGGTGTGTCGAGTTGCTCGAAAACCTTCATTTCGCCGTAATCGGCGATAGCATCGGAATGGAAACCGTAAGCGGCAAAATGGTGCCTCATCTGCTCATCCATATTCAGTACGTCAATGACGGCCGGGGCTATGGCGACCACCCGCTTATCAACCGCTGCGGTCAGCCAGGTCGTCCAGCCCCGCTTCGAGCCGCCCGAGACCACGAACTGCTTGATATCGAGCGGGCCGGAGTCAAGAGATTTAAGGTGGTTCTGAATTGTGTCCATCGCGCGGACGGCACTTTTTACCATCGGCAAAAGCAACGGCCAGCTCTTGTCGCCGGTAGCAACACACTTACTGAAGGTGTAAGCGATTATGCCGTCTTCCGAGCGTGGCCTGCCGCCGTCCGTGAACATCAACGGCTGGTTCGGCACCATTTTCAGATCGGCGACGACCGAGCCGGCACCAAGGGCAATGCCGATCAGCATTTTGTCGGCCGAATCGGGTGCCGAGCGTTTATTGCTGCCTCCGTTAATCCACAGCAGCGCTTTATTGCCGGTTGCGTTGGCGGGCCGAACGATTGTCAGCCAGTGCTTCCAGAGCGGGCGGTCGACCTCGTCCTTGCTGCGCCAGGACTGCGAGGTCATATCCAGAATATAAGCGGTATAACCCAGGCCGGAAACGGTTTTGACGACGCTGTATGTGTAGCTGTCATCGGGTTTTGCGACATAATCGTCCAGCGGCGTGCCCGAGGCGAACTGGGCTGCTGCGAGAACCAGTAAGGCTAAAAATGTACGATAGTAACGCGATTTCATATCCGATCCTTTCTATGTTTTCGAGTGATTCAGCCATTCATATTCCCGCTCGCGCAGGAATGACAAAACACAGACTCAATCCCGAAGCAATCCCTCGCTCACAGCCGGATTTTGCCTGCCCTGTGGCGCTATACTTTTTTCGGGAAGATGCCCCGCAGGTATTCAGCGTCGTAGCGGCAGCTTTCCTCAAGGCCCAGCGGCATCTTCGTGCCTTCCATGACGAGCCAGCCGCGATAGCCGATATCGTCCATCGCCAGGCGGACTTCTTTGAAGTCGATCGAACCTTTGCCGTAAAGGTTGTCGTAGTCCTTGGCGTGAAACTGGCAGATAAGCGGGCCGAGCTGGCGTATTTCCTTATAGATATCGTAGCCTGCTTTATGCGAGTTGCCTACGTCGTAGTACACCTTGACGGCGCGCGAGCCGACCCTTTCGATAATATCGATGTGCTGCTCGGCACTGAGCCACGATTCGATGCCGAGTGTGACGCCGACCATTTCCGCTCTGGGAGCGATTTGCCTGAGACGCTGGACAACCGTGTTAACGCCCTGCTCGTCGTTTTGCAGGTCGCCTTCGCCGAAAAAGGCCAGCAGAATCACTTTGGCTCCCATTGCCTCGGCCACGCCGATGCCCTGCCGCACCCATCGCTCGGCACGCGGATCGCTTTTATACGGGACGCTGTTAAGCACGCCCATAGCCAGCGAGGCGATTTCCATTTTCTGCTTGCGGGCTGCTTTGAGAATATTGTCCTGCAATTCTTCGTCGAACAGTGGCAGGTGACTATCCCCCCTGCCGAAATCCACCTGCACGCCGTCCAGTCCTATCCGTTTGGCGATTTCGAACGAGCCCGGGTCGGCGGTCTTCCCTATCGTCCAGTCACAAACGCCCAGCTTAAATCCGGTGGGAGCTTTTGTTTGCTCTCGCTTGATCGAAGGAGTACAGGAACATGTCACTGCGAGGCCGGCGGCGGCGCGAGCGGCCCCAACCATCATCTGGCGGCGAGTTATGTGTAAACGTTTCATTTCTATATCTCCAAGAGATAACCGTAAGGGCATTGTCACAATTAACTTACGATTTCAGGCCTTTAAGGTTAGCGTCAAGTTTCTCCGTGCTTTTGACAATGCTCTTCCACATTACTTTCTCGCCCGTATAGGCGGCGGTCCGGCCGAGGATTGTAATCAGATTGCTGCGAACGCTCGGCTCGACGGTCGGATTGGCGTAATTGCCTTCGACGATGCTCTTATGGAACGTGGCGATGTTTGCCACGGTACCGTCCTTGTATATGCCGGGGCTTTTGCCGCCGCGATAGAAGTTCTCGCCGCGAATAAGTACCTGGCCGCCGTATTCGGTTTCCAGCACGCCTTTGGAGCCGAACATCCGGTTCCGAATGCCTTCGGGCTGCGTACCGTGACCTTTTATCTGTCTCGAACTGAACGTAATGCCGATTTTGTTCGGGTATTCGAAGAGCAGCGCGAAGTGGTCGTTGCAGGTCCCCACCGGGCGAACCGTCCTGCCGCCCACCCCGACGGCGGAAACCGGCTCTTCGTCCATGATCCAGTTCATCACATCCAGCGTGTGAATGTTCTGTTCGGTAATTATGTCGCCGGAAATCACGCGGTCCAGCCCCCACGCCCGCAGACGGACCTCGGGATTGTTCGGGTCATTTCGCCATGTATCGTACATCCGCCCGAACGGGCAGGTTGCATGGTAGATCGCCTCGCCGAAAACGAACTCGCCCAGCGCTCCATTACGCAGACGTTTGAGCGCCTCGATGTAGAACGGGTCGGCTCGCGTCTGGAAGTCAATGAGGAAGCAGCGTTTATTTCTCGCGGCTTTTTTGCCGCTCTCGCCGATACTGTGACATCCGGGCACGTCTACGGCAATCGGTTTTGCGACATAGGTGTGACATCCGGCTTCCACCGCCATCGCGGCCTGCTCGGGATGAAAGTAAGGCGGGCTTACAATCGCTACGGTGTCTACCTTCTCCAGCAGCTTTTTATAGCCAAACAGGCCGGGGAAACGATTTGCCGCCGGTACGCCCAATTTTTCGCCGGCGCTGTCGATTCTGTCCTGGAAATAATCCGCCACGGCCGTGACATTGTACCCGCCGTGCTGCTTGAACAGTTCGGCTATCCATGTCCCCCTGCCGCCGCAGCCTATCAGGCCCAGGTTGACTTTCGAGTTGGCGGCAGCTCCGCGAACCAGTTCCGGCTTGACAATTGTAAACGACAGAGCGGCCGCACCGGCACCGGCCATGAACCGGCGACGATTAATCCGTCCGGAGTTCCTGCCGGCGATTGAAGTTTTTTGATGTTCCAACATTTCGTAATCCTCCTTTTCAGGCATTATGTAAATGTATTTTCAACAAACACGTATAAAGTACAGTGCCGAGCGATTGATATTTCCTTTGCCCGGCACACAATTTAATTACTCTTTTCATACCTTCATATAGACTTCCCGCCTGATCTTTCCGGTTGAGGTTTTCTGGAATTCCTCGATTCTGATTTCAAGATGCTGCGACGAGATTTTCTCGAAGCTGGTAAGCTGCCGGCTGTTCTGCTGACATTCATTAATGTTCCGCCAAATGAGGTTCTTAAGGAGCTGCGGCTTATCCACCAGATCGTCGGATGAATGATTTGCATGGGCCTCTATTGCTTCCCAGGCCGGACGGACGATAGCCCTGATGGTTTCCTCTACGAAGCCTGCCGGGTCCTTCTGGAAACCAGTGACCACCAGTATTTCACCGACGAATTTCGCCTGCGAAAGCGCCGACTCGACGTGCTCGGGGCTGATATTCTTGCCGCCTGGCAGCACAATCACGTACTTCTTCCGCCCGGTTATGGAAAGATTTCCATCTTCGTCCAGATGCCCCAAATCACCGGTGAGCAGCCAGCGGATGCCCTCGTCGTCGGTTATGATAGCCGTTTGAGTGGCTTTTGGGTTCTTATAGTAGCCCTTCATTATGCAGGGCCCGCCGAGTGCGATTTCGCCCTTTTCGCCGGGCGGCAATTTCTGATTGTCTTCGTTGACGATTTTGACGAATATCGTGTTAATGGGTTTGCCCACCGAGCCCAATTTGCCGGCTTCCTCGTTGAAGCCGTACACGGGCGAATTTTCCGTCGTGCCGTAGCCTTCGTACAGCAGCAATCCTCTTCGCCAGAACACATCCAGTACCCACTCCGGCATCGGCGCAGAGCCCGAAAGGAAAAACCGGATTTTGCTCCAGCCGAGCTTCTTAATGATTCTTTTTCCCACAAGTTTAGGCGTATAGCGGTCGAGCAGTTTGACATGCAGCTTTTTCTGTTTCTCTTTGGCAAGGCTCTCTTCGAAGTTCTTCGCGAGCATCGTATAAAGAGCAGGTACAGCCACAAAGATTGTGACTTCTTTGTCCCTTATGAGTTCGGCCATCTGGCGGTACTTGTTGATGTAAACATTGGTAGCACCAACACTCAAAGACAGCAGCTTGCCGACCGTCAGGCCGAACGAATGGTGCGGCGGCAGGATATGTCCGAGCGTATCTTTGTGACTTATTTTTACCTTCATTACGGAGCCGAGGAGATTGGCGCTCAGATTACAGTGTGTCAGCTCTACTTCTCGCGGATCGCCCGTCGTGCCGGACGTGCACAAAATCACTGCGGTATCGTCGATATCTACCCCGGCGGGGATTTTGTTCAACAGCTCATCTATTTCATTATCGCTGAGGCCGGCTTCATCATAAATGGTCATTTCGATGAAAGCCACACCATTGCCAGCGGCGAAATCTTTCAATTCCTGCTGGGATTCGGCATCCTGATAATCGTCGGCCATAACAATCAGCCGGCTGTCCGTATGTCTCAGGTGATTTATCACACCTTCGACCGGCCTTTCCGGGTCGATCAGGACAGGAATAGCTCCGGCAAGTATGACACCCCACAGGGCAACGTCCCAGTCGGCGCGATTCTTGCCGAGTATCGCCACTTTATCCGCGATTCGGATGCCCTGAGATTGTATAAGCCATCCGGCAAAATCCCGCGCCCTGGCTTTCAACTGCTCGAAGGTTAGAGATTCTTCGCGATCGGCCCTGATGATTTCCAGGCATTTCTTGTCCAGGAACTTGATTTCGGCAAGGGACTCGTTAAAGATGTCGATCAATGTTCGATACTTGAGTTCTGTTTGCATCTATTTTCGGCTCTCCACTGGACGCCTTACGGCACTGTCAAAGAATTCGCCCTTTGCAGCCTATGGCTACTCTTCTTCGCAGTTGTTCTGCCGGAAATTATCGTTTGCAGAACTTTACCCGCTCATCTACAATATGGCAAGTCTTTTCCTTGATGCGGCTTAAGATTTTATCAGGGACAGCGAAGCAGCAATCCACGCCAGTCTTAAAAAAATGTTACGTTCGCCGTCTTTTATGCCTTATATATGTGTGGCTGGGGCAGAGAGTGGCCCTTCGAGGTAACTGAAAGTGAGGATAATTAGATTTTTCTGTTTGTTTTTGGTGTTAATGCTTCTTTCCGCCGGATGCAGGAAGAAGCCTCCTCCGACTACAACACCACTGCACTGGGCTGCCAAGACCGGGGATATCCAGCGACTCAGCTCGCTGCTCTCAAGCGGTGCCGATGTCAACTCCAGGGACAATAATACATGGACACCTTTGCACTGGGCAGCCCACAAGGGTTATAAAGAGGCCGTTGAACTGCTAATCTCCAATGGAGCCGACGTCAACGCAAAAGACAAAGACGGCTGGACGCCGCTACTGCTTGCTTTACCTGCCGGTAATAAAAATATAGTAGAACTGCTCGTGAATAAAGGGGCCGATGTCAATGCCAGGGCCGGCAAATATGATGAGACGCCGTTGTTCTTCGTGGTCAAAAAGGGACATAAGGATCTGGTGGAACTGCTTATCGCCAAGGGCGCTAATGTTAACACAAAGAGAACAAATGATTGTACACCGTTACACCGTGCTGTCCAGAAAGATGCTGAGGTGGCGGAACTACTTTTAGACCACGGAGCTGACGTCAATGCAGTGGATCTGCATGGTGACAAGCCTTTACATTATGCGGCTTACAGAGGCCCTATCGAGGCAGTTGGATTACTTATTGCCAAAGGAGCCGATGTCAACACAAGGAACGAAGAAGATGAGACGCCGCTACATGATGCAATAAAGCGAGGTAACAAGGACATAACAGAACTACTAATTGACAAAGGCGCCAATATAAATGCAAAGAACCAGATCGGAGAGACACCACTACACGAAGCAGTAGATAGAGATAACAAGAGCATTGTGAAGCTACTTATAACCAAAGGTGCCAATCTTGAAGCAAAGAATAAACGTGGCCTTACGCCTTTACATCGTGCCTTAAGGCGTATGTCGTATATACTAAGCGACAACAGACATAAGAAAATGATAGAGCTTCTCGATCTTCTTATTTCTGCAGGAGCTGATATCAAAGCTATAGACAATCATGGAGCAACTGCTCTACACAAAGCAGTCTACACGGATGATATTAATGTAGCGAAGCTGCTTATAACCTATGGAGCTGACATCAATGCTGAGGACTCGATCGGCAATACACCACTGCATGATGCAGCTTCTTTGCCTTCCAGAGACATTGCACAGTTTCTCATCGACACCGGGGCAGATGTAAATGCAAAAAATGAAGCCGGGCGTACACCACTGCACGAAGTGATTACACATGAGTGGGTGCACGCTGCCAACAGATTCTACAAACAAAACGAGGTGGCAAAGCTGCTTATTGAGAAAGGCGCCGTTGTCGATGCAAAGGACAACAATGGCCGTACACCGCTACACCAAGCTATTAGAGGTAATGGGGTTTTCAGATTATCCGGCTCCCGTGGATATTCTTCGTCCAACGAATTAGCTGAGTTGCTTATTGCCAAAGGAGCCGACGTCAATGTAAAGGACGTGAACGATAATACGCCATTGTTAAATGCCCTCCGCGCTCGCAACTGGGATGCAGTGAAACTGGTGCTTGAAAGAGGGGCCGATACGAGGGTCAAGAATGATTCCGGGGATAATCCAATTTCAATTGCTCTTTACTATCAGCAATGGGAGGTTGCGGAGCTCCTTGCCGCCAAAGGCGATGATGTCAATTCGCAGGATTTAGACGGCGATACCCTGTTACACTATGCAGCTTCTCAGGGTAACTTTGAGCTGGCCAGGCTCCTAATTTCCAAAAAGGCTGACGTTAATAAGAAAAACCTGGGTGGGCGTACGCCACTGCACTATGCAGCCCGCGGCCACAAGAACCTGGTCGAGTTACTTCTTGCTAACGGAGCGGACGTCAATGCGAAGGACAAGAATGGTGAGACACCATTGCACAAAGCGGCCCGCCGGGGACATGATGATATTGTTACTCTTTTAAGCCAGCGAGAAACGAAGGAGTAGGGGCGGCCCCATGTGGCCGCCCAAGCATCGATAATTAACCAGGGCAACCACACGGGGTTGCCCCTACAGCAAACAGAAATAGACATCTCCGCTTTATATATGACTACCGATACGCCATTAGAAAGGTGCATCATGTTGAGCCGGATTCGCATGAAATTCGGTGTGTTTGGTTTTGCTGCTCGATGGTAAAGTTAACCGGCAGGAATTTCTTTATTGTTTCGATGTTCGTTGTCAGGTGGGTGGTCAGTTCGTTGATTGTGTAGCAGCCAGCTTTTGAAATGGCCATGTAGATTAGAAGCTGGTCGGCTAAGAAACGATCGATAGCTGCGCCGCTGACTAAGAAGTCATTGGCTAAACTTAGAAGCTCGCCCACTACTTTTCCCGATGCTTTGCCTTTCTGCCCGAATGTGGTAAAGACGATAATCCGAGTACCTCCATCCCCAAAGCCTTTGGCTTTGAGGCTGCCACCCGAAGATGCCACGAGGCGAATCATGATACAATTGCCGGGGCCGTTGGAATCCGTTACCTCGATGTGCTCTATATTCTTCAAGTTCAGCTTGCTTTGGAGCAATAGCTTCTTTTGGCGCTGAGCGATGTGGGCGGGAAGTTTCGCCGTGTATATCCGGGCGTGGATTTGGATGTTTTCAGCCGGTTGGCAGAAGTCAATTGATTGGTTTGGCTTTTCTTGCCGGGGCCGGATATTGAGAGCGATTTTTCCACCGCCGGCGGGAAAGAAGCCGTATTTCTCCAGTTTGCAGTCGGCGTCGAATCCGGCAGTCCCAATCGCAGGCAAAAAGGTCTCGGCGAGAAAATCATACGGCGGCGCCCAGGGATTATGCGTACCGCCGGTTACGGTGACGGTCGAAGGCTTGTCTGCTAAAAATAATGCCGGCAGGATGGTTTGAATCACAAGCGTTGCCGAGCCGGCTGAGCCGATATCGAATGAAAAGTCGCCGCTTCGAATGGGGCCGGGCTGAAAGTCCAGGACCTGCGAGCCTATGACCGCCCCCTTGCATTGTCCGCCACAGATTTCACACGCGGCCCGGACGCAGATTAAATGCTGCTTAGCCAGGCCCGGATTTCGGCGGGCGGCGCGGATATTTTCGATGTGCAGATTCTTGCCAGTAATGCAGGCCAAAACCAGGCTCGTTCGAAGTATCTGCCCGCCACCTTCGCCCGTGCTGCCATCTACGAAAACCGTCTCCATATCATCTTCCCTGAAACGATAGTAATTGTAAGATATCGGCGATTGTCTTATCGCGATTCTGATGGGTCAGCTTGAATGATTGCGTGCCCGGGCAATTTTTTACTTCGGAAATAAGGCCGGCACCTTTTCTCGCCACCGTGGCAAGGACGGATTTATCGGAGGCAAAAAGCCGGCGTACTGTGGCGTTGAATTTCTCGCTGAAACACTCCATCTTTCCGATCTCGTCGATAATGAATAATTCGGCGTCACTTCGCTCGACATCCAGAACCGTAACCACTGATTTCTCAAAGTCCATAACGTCCACGCCGTACTTGCCCACCTTAAAACGTACCTTAATGTCAACGTGAGCAAGAATCCCGGTTGCACCATCGAGACGTTTGAAGCGGAAACCCTTGCGATTATGATTTTCGCGAATCTCCTGCGTATAAAAGCCGGCGACTTTTTCGCAGTCAAGACTCGCAATAATTTTCATTATCGCGGTTGTTTTGCCGCAGCCCGGCAAGCCGGTTAACAATATTTTAGCTGACTTATGCGACATAGCGATACACGTAAACTAACAGTATCTTCCTTTCTATGGATATTCCTCTGCCGGATACCCAAGCCTGCCCCAGGTTGCCTTTTGCAGCCTCTGCAGGTCATACATGCCATCCTTGGTCTGCGGCTCGTAGTCCCCCCCTTCCAATATTTCCATGAATCCACCACGAGCAGGAATAAGCTCGCGAGGCATGTTTACGGTCTCACGGCCCTTCCATTTCCAATACTCTACGTGCCCATCCGCCATCGAGAGCGTCGCACCGTCACTATGGTGTATAGGAGGGGGACTGCCCCCATACCACTTAGGATAAAGATAATGAACGTAGAAATCACCGCCACCCGGTTGCTGGCCCTTATCCATAAAGACCGCACGCTGGCCCGCACCGGGACTTATGATATCCGTCAGTCTGGTCAGTCGCAGTACTGTACTGCCCACGCGCCGGCCCACGCCATTCGGCAAGTGCGTCCCTTCCACGAGGGGGCCATATGCGGCGGCGACAGTGGTGTACGTAAGTGCATGGTCCGCCCAGCCCCGGGGGCAGCGGTAGATGTCGACGTCCTGGATGTAGGGCCACAAAGCTCCTTTGTCGGGATGCTCTATCAATGCAGCACGACTCTCAGGCATTATAAAGGCCTTGCCCACCCAGCCTACACAATCGGCATAATCATTGCCCTGTCTCCCCACCTCATTGAAGGCGATGCCCCAAACGATCTGGTCATCATGTTCGGTGGCATAGGCAACCCACGCAAGGGTGAGCTGCCTGAGATTGCTCAGACAGACCGCACGCTGACCTTGTTCTCTTGCGCTGCGCAGCGCTGGGAAGAGCAGCGCAAGCAACAGTGCGATGATGGCAATAACCACCAATAGCTCGATTAACGTAAAGCCTTTAACTTTTCGCATTGCGGGTCATTCTCCATTTTGATTCGGTTCCCACCAGAGCCGGGGGTAGTCCTGCCCTTCGAGAATCCACCAGATATCTTCCGTACCGTTTTCGGTTTCGCCGGCAAAATCCCACCCGGCATCCAGAAACGTGCCGGCCGACTGCATCTCGGCTGTGGTTTTGCCTTCTCCGCCGTAGCTCGTAGTCCGGCCGCTGGTCTCAATATCCCAGAAGCAATTGCTGATTTCGCCGCCCCAATCGGCTCCTAAGAGCCCTCCGCTTCGAGAGCCTCCCGCTGTGATCGAATAGCAATTCCGTATTGCACCAGTACGACCATGAGAACCTGAACCGTTGCTGCCTGCCAGGCCGCCGACATACCATTGGCCGACAACACTGCCTCTGGCATAACAGTTGACCGTCTCGCCGGGTGCGCATCGTCCCACAAGCCCACCAACTGCGTTTTGATCCTCAACGCCGGCATATGAATAGGAGGATGTGATGCTTCCAGCGTTCCATCCCACCAGGCCGCCAACATTCTCATTTCCAGTCGCCTCACCCGTGAAATAGCAGTTCATGATGGCCCCGCCAGAACCATTTTCTCCGACCAGCCCGCCAAGCTCATCTTGTCCTGTAACGCTGCCGGACTCGACGTAGCAGTTTGTTACAATTCCTGCCCCTAACCGTCCAACCAGACAACCATGAAAGTCTCCTTTGTCCACGTGGACATTAGGATTAATCAATTCCAAATTCTCGATCCGGCCGCCGACCATATACCCGAAAAGTCCTATGCCTGTGGCCTCCGGAGACGAATATTTGAAATTTGAGATCGTGTGATTGCTGCCGTCGAAAGTGCCTCGGAATGGATAATACTGACTTGATATGATATAGAAGTCGACACCGGTTAGATCGATATCGCTGACAAGCTTGAAATGTGCGTTCATTAATCTTGGGTTGTGGCCGATACTGTTGAGTTCATCGGCTGTCAAGACAAGGTAAGGATCATCAGGCTCACCTGTTCCTCCTGAGAAGGCGGGCAATTCCGGCGGAGGCGAAAGCTGCCACATAAGGACCGGATATCCCCCGTCTTCTGGTTCCGCCCAGATGTCACCGGGCCCGCCCGGGGCACCGGCAAAGTCCCAACCTGCATTAATAAACGTATTTGGATTCTGCATATCTAACGTGGTTTTACCCACACCACCGTCGCTGATCGTCTGTCCGCTTGCTTCAATATCCCAGAATGAACCACTAACTCCATCGTCTCCATAGTGTCCTACAAGCCCCCCAATGTTATTATCCCCTGAGACAAGTGTAACCGAATAGCAGTTGCGTATCGTACCTGAAAGGATCGCGCCGGCGCGAGGAATGGCTGTGGCGTTGCTTCCCACGAGACCTCCAACATACCTTTTGCCGAGGACGTCCCCATCTGCATAACAATTGACAATCTCGGCATCGTCTGTATTGTATCCAACCAGACCGCCGACCTCGTTCCGCCCCTGGACGCCGGCAGACGAGTAAGAAGCTGTGATAACGCCATCGTTAATCCCAACCAAGCCGCCAACCCGATCCTGGGCATCAAGAGTGCCGGAACAATAGCAATTAATCACAGAACCCTTATTTTCGCCCACGAGGCCGCCGGTGCTGTTCTTTCCGGTAACACTATATGTCGAAGAGCAGCCTTTGAGACTCCCCCAGTTGTATCCCACGAGGCCCCCGACTGCATCTCGTCCCTCAACAATGGCATGTGAATAGGAGTCAATGATTGAGCCGTCGTTTGTACCCACCAGGCCCCCAACACGGTACGAGCCTGTGATATTCCCGGTCGCATAGCAGTTTATCATTGATCCACCATTGCGCCCGACAAGACAACCGGCGGATCCTTCTGCTATGACGCGCCCCCCCACGGCGTAACAGTCGGTTATTACTGCGCTTGTCCCAATAAGACTACCAACTAATTGTTTTCCTATCACACTGCCACCAACAACGTGACAGTTCGTGACTGTCCCCAAGTCAATCCAGCCCGCCAGCGAACCGACACCAGCGCCCGTTCCACCATCAACGTTGGGATCAATCAGTCCCACATTGATGATGCGGGCATTGGGGCCATTGATATAACCAAAAATCCCTATACAGGGCTCACCTGTAGATGAATATGTAAAGTTGGAGATCGTATAACCGTTGCCATCGAACACGCCGGTAAAGGCGGGGAACAAACCATTACCAATAATGTTGAAATCGGTTCCCGTATAACCGCTCAAGTCGATATCCGCCATCAATTTGAAATGCTTTTCCCAGTTGTTGTGCTCGGCGCCTATTGCGTTCATCTGCTCAGCCGTGTAGATCAGATATGGATCCTCGGGTTCACCATTGCCGCCGCCGTATTTAGCCTGAACAGGCCAGGTTAGAAACAATACGCACAGCAGCCATCTTAAGTGATTTGTTTTTCCTCTCATTTTCCTATCCCTTCAAAAAGTAAAAATAAATATATAATGCAGCTCCGGCCTACGCAGCCGCAGCAGATCTTTAATATCAATCAAAATGTCTTCGGTCAGGCTCCCACCAAAGGCCCTTCGAGAATCCACTAGATATCTTCCGTGCCGGTTTTGTTTACGGTAATAGCCGGCACAGCCGAATATCATCAAAATACATTTTACCTGAACCACCAGGCACCGTAATATTGCCTTTGGTACCCAGACCAATCGCAATCCTGTCGACATTGGCCAGGTCGATGCCCTGATCGGCAAAGGCCTGCAGCGGAATGACCCATTCCGTCCAGGTATCGATCTGAGCCGCAGCCGGGTCGTCATGAACCACTACAGCAGGTGCTCCGGCACTGTTGGAGACTGCCACATAAAACGGCTCAGCATCGTTGCTTATTATGCCGATGTCCTGGCTCGCCCACTGCGAACCTACCGAGCCGGTAGTCATCACATTGCTGAATACCGCCTGGCATGTCTGAGCCGCATCATGACTGGTAACCGCCAAACCGATATAGACATTTGCACTCATTTGAATGGGCTCCGAAAAACCCAGCATCTGCCATGTAGAGCCGTCGGCGGAACTGTACGCCCTAAAGTTTCCGGCCAGGTCTCGCTCGATCTTCACCCAGTACGGTGCAACAATTCCAGTTGCGTTCGTGTTGACTCTGGTGCCGCCCGTGCCGCGGCGTCGCTGGAACGAAACACCCGAGGACGGAGTCACGACCATCATCGCGTGCGCCGAGTCAGGATTCAGCGTCTCACGAATCATCACGCCGGCCTTGGCCCAGACGTGGGTATTATCGACACTCTCGACCTTGGCGACAATCGAGCCGGCGCCGGTGAGCGTCTTATAGGCAAAGTGGAACTCATCGGTTTCCAAGCCGTCCACCACCCAGATATCCGCGCCGGAACCGGTCATTGTGTAAGTACCGACCGGGCCCTCTACGAAGCTGCCGACAGCTCCAGGGTGGCCTCTGAACCAGATAGACAATTCACCACCATCGTAATTCGTCCAGTCACGCGGGGCGATCAACGTCAGATATGTCTCTGAATAGTAGGCGAAGCCCTGCTTATTGTTGTTATATAAAAACGGCATCGACTGGCCACCACCGTGAACAATGTTCTCTTCGGTGAATGACCTGGTCGCTTCGTCGCCTACGGCGGCCCCGGTTCCGTTGCCGGTAAAGTAAAGTGAATCACCCGGGACGCCATAGCCAATTCCATCATGCCATGAGAACCATATATGGTTGCCTTCTGAAACATCATAGCTCTCGAAGTCTTCCACGACAAGATTGTCGGCTACCGTAACCGTAAAGCTCCAGACATCGCCCATGCTGATCGTCGCATCTGGATTGTACTCATCTATCCGCCAGTAGTAAGGCGTAGTGCGCCATCTAAGAACTTCGGGTGGTGTATAGCTGGTGGCAGCCTGGCGGCCTCGATATACACCGGTCGTATCGGATGTATCGGCATTGGCAACAGCGTCTCTATCAGTACCGAAGTACACATCGTGGGAGACGTCGTTGAGGCCGGCGGTCCAGGTCAATGAGACATGTTCCTCAACATCGATGGCTCCGTCGGCAGGATATGGATTCGAAGCTTTGCCGGACAGGGGACACGGTTGTTCGCTCGGTGACAGGCTGGCTTCCATCGTGCCGCCGTAGGCACCTATATTGATTCGGCTGCCGTTGGGCAGCGGCTCATTTAGTATATCAGCGTCAGGATCGCCGCCGTCAACACAAGGGCTGGTAATTTTATCGAGTACCCATATATCATATTCCGGCCAATATCGGCCTCGCTCGGAGCGCAGATGATAGTCGTCATTGTCGGCATCAACGAAGAGCGGATCGTCCGTAATGTCATCTTCGCTACCCCGTTCGACACAACTGTACCCGGCCCGGCATCCGAACAGGTCACCGTCGGTATTGTTCCAGACAATTGTATTGCTGATGTCCGGCTCCGAGTCGGCGTAGGCTTCAATGCCGTATTTATTACCCACGATTGTCAGATTGCTGATAGTGGGAGAACTGTCGACAATTAAGACACCCATGAAGCTGTCTCTGATGATGAAATTCTTCAGAATACTATAGGGCCCTTCGCCTGAGTAAAATGAGACTGCAAAATCGCCGGGATTCTGGAGCACCGGCACACCGGCGGAGCTTTCAACAATACCCTGCACTGTTATCGTTTTACCCAGAAAATTGATTTCTTCCTGGTACAGCCCCGGATAGACCAAAACTACTTCACCGTCCGCTGCTGCATTGATACCCTTCTGAATGGTTGCGAAAGCTGCCTGAGGCATCAATCCGTCATTGTTGTCGTCTCCGCTGACCGCATCGACGTAGTAAAAGACGTCTGGAGCGGGAGTCCATTCATATGCGCCCATGTCCACGATGCCGTTTACAATGCGTGGATTTCCATCGAAGTCCGTAACTACCGACTGCGGAAGCGCCGAGTTGTCACCGGCACCAATACAGGGCGAGCCCAGCGACAGGCGAAAGTTATCATCCTCTGTGCCAAAGATGTTATCCGCCCCATCGGCATCTACAAACACCGGATCAGTATTAATATTGCCTTGCCCTGACCAACCACCTCGCATGTCGCTGTATGTTATAGTGATCGCCGAGCTATCATTATTCCGTATTTTATTTCCGCTGTCCCAGATGATACTGTTCGTGATTTGAACGGTGCTCGAAAAGCCTTCTTCATGAGAGTCGTAGGATAAAGAAATTCCTGAAGGTGCTGAATTTCGTGCAAATGTGCAATTTATGAAGATTTGGCTGCTGTCAATTTTCATATTCCGTGTACATATTCCACCACCGTAACCACCGTAACTATTGCCTATGACCAAATTGTCGGTGATAACGCAATTGATCAAGATGGTATCGCAACCATCTCTATTGTTCATCCCGCCGCCTTCACCATAAACAGAACCTTGTTCTCCTGCTGTGTTGCCGACTATCTTGCAGTTAGTCAGTGTTGGACTGCCAAACTGGTTATATATTCCGCCGCCATGCCTGGATGCATGGTTGCCTTTAAATGTGCAATTGATAATAGTTGGGTTGCCCTCTGGCGAGTTATACATGCCCCCACCGTCATATGCCCGGTTACCGCTAAACTTGCAGGTGCTAATTATTGAACTACTATCTCCGCAGCAAATTGCACCACCACTTCTTGCTTCATTGTAGATAAAAGTGCAGTTTGTGACCGTAGGACTGCCGCCCTCGGAATACATCCCGCCGCCCCGGCTTTCATCACCAAATCGAGCATCCGCATTGCCGCCGAAAATAGTAAAACCATCCAGCACAGCGGTGGCATTAGTTCCGCTGCCGGTTACTACGTGGTGGCTGTTTTCGGCACGGCTTGGTTCATCAGGAAGATATTGATGAGCGGCAACCTCTATGTCGTTGCCGTTCAAGTCACCGCTGAAGATGGTCTTGTATAGGTCTATATATCGCGCTTCGGGTTCTGGTTCGCTAAATCCGCCGTAGCCGCCCTTGAGAGCAACACCATTGATGAGTTGGAATGTGGCTGTGCGGGCACCGGGTGTCTGAATTACTCCCTGATCCGGTTTGTATACACCCTCGGCCACCCGGATTTCGATTGGCTTTTCGGCAGCATTGGCATCGGCCAGGGCATCCTGTAAATAGACATACGCATCAGCCCAGCTTGAGCCATTATTGGCGCCGGTGGTATCGGTATCGACGTAAATGACGCCGGTTGCGGCTGCTGTGCGTGAGAACATCAGCAGAAATACCACGCACAGCAGCCGGTTTGCAAAACTCGCTTTTCCTCTCATTTTCCTATCCCTTCAATATAAAACTATAAATGTATAATGCCGCTACGGCCGACGCAGCCGCAGCATATCTTAATTGTCAAGCAGAAGGTCCTCAGCCGGCTCCCACCAAAGGCGGGGGTAGTCCTGCCCTTCGAGAATCCACCAGATATCTTCCGTACCATTGGCCATCTCATCTATAAAGTCCCAGCCGGCATCCAGAAACGTGCCAGCCGTTTGCATCTCAGCCGTTGTTTTGCCGATCCCACCGGCACTTATTATTTGTCCGCTGGTCTCAATATCCCAGAAACTTGTGGAGATACTCCCGGTATTGGTACCAGCAAAGCCACCTACACCCCTTTCTCCGCTCACCATACCAGTGCTATAGCAGTTTCTCACATCACCTAAGTTGTACCCCACGAGACCGCCAATATACTCTCTATTTGCTGAAACATTACCCTTGGCATAGCAGTTTGCGACCAATCCATCATTTTGCCCAACGAGACCGCCAAATCCCGACGATCCTGATGAGGTAACAGGATTTGAAACGATACTGTCGGCATAGCAGTTGGAAATTGTCCCTGAGTTACTACCGGACAATCCGCCGACAAATCTGGTGCCTGACGTGATGCTTATGACGTAGGAGTCGGTGATTGTTCCGCCATTAGAGCCAACAAATCCGCCGACTACAAAATCACCCGCGACATTACCGTCTATAACATAGCAGCCGGCAATGTATCCACTCTTCATCCAGCCTACGATAGCGCCAGTCCGTTCTGTATCAGCACTGATGTTGGGAGCAATCAATCCTAAGTTTTTAATCTGGGCATTTTCACCATCGACGATACTAAACAGCCCGATGCAATGTATATATTCGGAATTATAAATGAAGTTCGAGATTGTATGTCCATTGCCATCAAAAACACCACTGAATGGTTTAATATGAAGAGGAATCGAATAGTATCCTATTGTTGAGTAACTTGTCCCAGCTAACTCATTGAAGTCAATATCAGCCATCAGCTTGAAATGCTTGTCCCAATCGCCCGGTACCAAACTGATCCAGTTGAATTGTTCGGCTGTATAGATTAAATAAGGATCTTCCTCTGTACCACTGCCTCCGCCATATGATGTATTGGGTATAGTCCCACCAGGAAAGTTCTGCCAGGCAAGCCTTGGATAGTCGAAGCCGTCATCGATCGTCCAGAAAAAATCTCCCCCCCAGCCAACAAATGTGTTTGCCAACTGCATTTCGTGTGTTGTTTTGCCCATTCCGCCCGCACTGCTCGACTGTCCAGTGGTTTCAATGTCCCAATACGATCCACGGACAATACCTCTATTATCCCCTACCAGACCACCAGTATCATAAGTACCTGTAACTGTGCCTGCCGAGTAACAGTTCAGGATCAATCCCTTTGTCATTCCCACGAGGCCACCGACCACACTCTCTCCGGAAACACTATTGAGCGAATAGCAGTTGGTTATTATGGTAGAACTTCTTCCTACAAGTCCACCAACGTATTTGTTCCCGGAAACGCTGGTACCCTCAGTATAACAGTTGGAAATAGATGCATTTCCACCAACAAGTCCGCCAACATATTCACCGCCTGAAATGTTGCCGCCCTGAGCATAACAGTTAGAGATTGTGTTGCAACTTCCTGCTAATGAACCGATATAATTGCCTGTTCCTGCATTAACCTTGGGATTGATCAATCCGAGGTCTTTGATTACTCCCGCTACGGATCCGAAAAGGCCTATACTATTTCTGTCCGTAGAAGTGTAGCTGAAGTTTGAGATTATTTTACAATTCCCATCAAACACGCCGGCGAATGCGAATTCTCCCTTGCCTATTATGAAAAAATTGATTTCTGATAAATCGATATCATTGACAAGCTTAAAATGTGCATCCATCAGTCTTGGATTATAGCCGATACTGTTTAACTCATCGGCTGTCGTGATGAGATACGGGTCATTCGGCTCTCCAGTACCTCCTGAAAAGGTGGGCAGTTCAGATAGGGGCGAAAGCTGCCACCAGAGAATGGGACACCCCCCACCGACAGGTTCTGCCCAAATATCATGTGGCCCATCTGGCTTGCCAATAAAGTCCCAACCAACATCCATAAAGGTATTTGGATCATGCATCTGGGTTGTTGTCTTGCCGATTCCACCAGCGCTGGTTATCTGGCCTGTAGTTTGAGTATCCCAGAAACAATTACTGAACTGACCTTTATTACTTAGTCCGACCAATCCGCCAACATTCTCATAACCCGAAACACTACCGGCGGCAAAACAGTCAAAGAAATAACCCCATTCTTCATCAGTTCCCACGAGTCCGCCAATATAATTCCGGCCTGAGACACTGCTTGTTGAATAACAGTTATATATCACACCGGATGAGACTATGCATCCACGCTGCAAGCCGTTCTGGCCAATAAGTCCACCAATGTGTTCATCCCCTGAAACAATGCCTGTCGAACAGCAGCTAATAAGCCGGCCACTATTTAGTCCCACTAATCCCCCAGTTTTGTTACTGCCTTGTACATAACCACTGGCACCGCAATCAATGATAGAGGCTTCATTTTGTCCTGTAAGCCCACCGACCTCTGTGTCTCCATAAACTTCACCATCTGCATAACAGTTGGATATCTCCCCGTAGCTCCATCCAACGAGTCCGCCAACTTTCTGTCCAGTGCCCGAAACATGGCTGCTTGAATAGCTGTCGGTGATAGTGCCGTTACTAAATCCAACTACGCCACCGACTTCGTCTCCGGCCGAAACAATGCCATTTGAATAGCAGTTGGTAATTATACCAGAATATGGAATCGTTCCTGCCAACCCTCCCACACCACTAATTCCGGAAACACTAACACCCTCGACACGACAGTTGGCGATTATACTATTGTCATTGTATCCCACAAGACCACCGACATCGTGTCCCCCTGTAACTTTGCCACCTTGAACGTAACAGTTTCTGATCGTGGCGTTGTTAAGATAACTAACCAGCGAGCCAACACGATATTCACCATCTGCATCAATATTGGGATCAATCAATCCCAAATTCTTGATTTCTGCACCATTAACGTAACCGAAAAATCCTACGTAAGGATAATGTGGATTTGGAGAAGTGTAGCTGAAGTTGGAAAGTGTGTGGTTGTTACCATCGAACGTACCGGTGAAAGGATAATAAGTATTATAAACCACCTTCCCAATAGTATTGAATCCTTGTTCCTTGTAAATGCTCAAGTCAATGTCAGCCATGAGCTTGAAGTGTTTGTCCAAATCGTTGGGCTCAACGCCAATTGCGTTAATCTGCTCAGCAGTATAGATTAGATATGGATCGTTAGGCTCCCCGCTGCCGCCGTCATAAATGACGCTCTCCGCGGCTGCTGTGCGTGAGAACATCAGCAGAAATACCACGCACAGCAGCCGGTTTGCAAGACTCGCTTTTCCTCTCATTTTCCTATCCCTCTAATATGAAATTATAAATGTATTATGCCGCTACGGCATATGCAGCCGGAGCATGTTTATCCTGCCGGGCGAATCATTTCGTGAAACGTTCCTCCATAAACGTAGAAGATGGAGAGCTGGCGCAAAAAGCTTTTTCTGCCGAATAAAACGCCGTAAATTGGGCCGATGAAAGCACATACCTAAGTCCCTGTTGCGCATGAGCAGGCTTTTCTCAGCAAACTCGCGGAGAAAGCACGGCCATGCTGCTACAAAAGGAAAACCTGTACGTTATTAAAGGCAGTGCCGGTATGAATGAAACGTATGAAATATGATGGCACGGACAAATATAATAGGTTTTGGCCTGCCTCTATATATTTGTATACGATTATACCGACGATGATGTTCTTTTGCAAGTTTTTTTATGTAATTTTTCTGAAGACACTCTATATGGCGAACGCATTATGCTTAATAAACACCTGAAAATCGAACGTTAGTTGACCCTCTGCAAAGATATTACATGCTCAAATTGCAATATTATGTGTTATAATATAGGTGAAGATTGGGTGTTTGTTGCCGGGTGTGTTGCCCGAAACTGCCAAAATACCTCTGAGAACTTAGGAAAGAGGCATGTTCAAGACCAGTAATATTAGTGTATTCAATCTCGTATTCTCCGCTTTGATGGTGCTTGGTGGACTTCTGTGCTGTAACGCACGCGGCATGGAAGTCGTAATCAATGAAATCCATTCCGATCCGGATGTGAAGACGGAGTTGGTGGAATACGTGGAACTGCACAATACCAGCGAACAGGCCGTTGACCTTTCCGGCTGGTATTTCAGCGAAGGCATCTTCTTTACGTTTGACCATGGCACGACTCTGCCCGCCGGAAGCTACGTAATCGTTTGCCAGAGCCCGATTGATGTCCACACTAAATGGAGTTCGGGGCGTTTTCAACTGCCCGAGAATGCCATATTAGGGCCCTACGGCGGCAAACTAAGCAACGAAGGCGAGCTGATCGTTCTTTGCAATGCCGACGGCGAGGTGATGGACCAGGTCGATTATCAGCTTGGCTTTCCCTGGCCCACGGTCGGTGATTCTATGTCCGAGGACCTGCCCGGCACCGGGCACTCGATGCAGTTGGTCAATCTGCTGTTCGATAACGATTTAGCGGGCAGTTGGCGCTCTGCCACCCCTACGCCGGCAGCCGAGAACAGCCGTGTATTAGCCGACAACATCCCGCCTCATATCAGGCAGGTGAAACATTCTCCCGAACAACCGAGTTTCGGCGATGTTGTGATCATCACAGCGAAAGTTACCGACCCGGACGGCGTAGACAGCGTCGTTTTGCTGTACCAATTGATTAATCCAGGCGACTATTTCAGCAGCGAGCACCAGCGATTCTATGAAAATTGGGAAGCTATCGAGATGCATGATGATGGACTCAACGGCGATTTGATCGCCGGTGACGGCATCTATTCGGCGCAGCTTCCGGAATCATTACAGGTCCATCGTCGTCTTGTCCGCTATCGCATTCATGTAACGGACAGCTTAGGTTACAGTCTTGTCGTGCCTTATGGCGACGATCCGCAGCCGAACTTCGCCTACTTCGTTTACGACGGCGTTCCTGCGTGGAAAGGTGCCGTTCGTCCGGGCAGGTCAGTGGTGGAATACAGCACTGAGGTCATGCGCAGTCTGCCGGTGTATCATTTAATCAGCACGGCCGAGGACGTCCACGAGTGTCAGTTCGTACCCATTTCCGATCCGAGGTGCAATCCCGAAGCAAGCATCTACAAATGGACCGGCACACTCGTTTACGATGGCAAGGTTTACGACCATATCCGCTATCGCGCTCGCGGGGGAGGGGGCACGTATTCGTACGGCAAGAACCGCTGGAAGTTCGATTTCAACAGGGGTCACTACTTCCAGGCGCGCGACGATTACGGCAACAAGTACAAAGAGAAATGGGACAAGCTGAACTTCTCGGCCTGTTTCCAGTTTTCCGGTACGAACAATCGTGGTGAGCACGGTATGTACGAAGCAGTCACGGCAAGATTGTTCGCCCTGGCGTCTGTGCCCGTATCCAATATGAGCTGGCTGCACTTCCGGGTCATTGACGACCTTCAGGAGGCCAATCCCAATGACCAGTATGAGGGTGACTTCTGGGGCCTCTATTTGGCTATAGAACAGCCTGACGGCCGCTTCCTGGACGAACATAATCTCCCGGATGGCAACCTGTACAAGATGTACTTCCCATGCAGTGGCGACCGCGGCAACAAGAACAACCAGGGGCCCACACAGGTCACCGACCATAGTGATGTAATAGCGTTTTGCCAGGCATATCACGGGTATCCGTCTGATCGACAGTGGTGGGAGCAGAACACTAACCTGGATCTATACTACAGCTATCGGGCAATCTGCGACGCCGTCCATCACTATGACCTGAGCGATCGTTGGAACTGCTTCTACTACCTCAATCCCGAAACCAACCGCTGGTGGATACTTCCCTGGGATTTCGATCACTCCTGGGACACGGACATATACACGCACGATGATGAATACTGGAAACAGGTGCTGGATCAGCGGTTCTTCCAGGGCCACCGCGTCACGAATCCGGCGGTGTACCACCGGTTCCCTGACTGTATCATTGCTTTTCAAAACCGCGTTCGCGGCCTGAGCGATTTACTCCTCAGCAACGATCAGTGTTTACAGCTTATAGACGAATGTGCCGCCGTCATTTCGGATCCGGACGGGGGGCCGTCTTTTGTCGATGCGGACCGGGCCATGTGGGACCAACATCCTCGCAACGCGAATCCCGGAACCTACTACCAGAGTTCTCCCACCGGTGATTTTGCTGGCATGGTCAAGCGAATGAGAGACTTCGTCAGTCCCGGGGGATGGAGCTACAACAGGATCGCTTCCATGGTATCCGACAACGATATTCCCCGTACACCCGTAGTGACATCGAGAAGTCCTGCGGATTATCCGATCAACGCGCTAATGTTTGAGACAAGCCCGTTCAGCGATCCACAGGGCAGTCACACGTTCGCAGCGATGAAATGGCGCATTGGTGAAGTCGACGCCGGCTCACAATATTCGATGCCGGACAACGAACACATAATCATCATCCCCGAAGAGGCCGATTGGAAATACTTCAAGGGCACAAGGGAACCTTCCGCGATAGCCGGTCAGTGGCGACTGGTCGGCTTCGACGACTCGGCCTGGCTCCAGGGTCATACGACAGTAGGCTACGGAGAATCGTTTGTCAATACCACCCTCAGCGACATGCGCGGCAGCTACAGCACTATTTATTTACGCAAGCAGTTTAATCTGTCTGATGTCACTGACATCGGCAGCATGAACCTGGAAGTTATATTCGATGACGGCCTGAATGTCTGGATCAATGGTGTTAATGTCTTGAGTGAGAACGTGCCGGGAGTAGAGCTGCCTTATGATGCCGTGACATCCAGCATATCGGAGAATCACGACTTCATGCCCTATCCGGTTTCCGAGCCTCAGAATGTTCTCGTAGAAGGAACGAATGTCATAGCGGTCCAGGTAGTCAATCAGTCAGTTAACAGCAGCTCGGACTGCTTCGTCGACGTTCGCTTAACTTATGAGGAGGATCATAGCACGTCTGAGGAAGCGATTCCATCTCCTGTCCGGGAATCCGTCAAATACGAAATTGAAGCCCTCTGGGAAAGCGAAGAGATAACCGACGCTCAAGCAACAACAGTGGCCATTCCAGCAAGTGTTATCGAGCCCGGTCGAACCTATCGCGTTCGTTGCCGGATGAAGGACAATACCGGCCGCTGGAGTCACTGGTCAGGGCCGGTGCAGTTCGTAGCCGGTGAACCGGTACCGCAGGGTGTGGCCGCCGATTTGCGCATTACGGAGCTGATGTACAACCCGGCGGGTCCGTCGGATAATACGAACAACGATGACTATGAGTTTATCGAACTGAAGAACACCGGCGACAGTACCCTTGCATTGAAGCACGTCTCTTTTGCTGATGGTATCGTATTTGACTTCAACGACAGCGATGTCACCCACCTTGGGCCGGGGCAGTTTGTCCTTGTTGTCAGCAACATAGCGGCCTTTGAGTCACGCTACGGCCAGGCCCTTTCTCCCATAATTGCCGGGGAGTACTCGGGCAGATTTGCCAATGGGGGCGAGCGTGTGGCATTGGTTGATTATTGGGACGGCACGATCGCGGAGTTCGAATACAATGACGGTAGTAGCTGGCCGGCCCTCGCCGATGGGCAGGGTCACTCTCTGGTTCCGCTGGCCTCGGCGTTGGTCAAACAAGACGATGGCTCCCTGAGCGATGCCGCAAACTGGCGGGCCAGCACCAACGCAGGCGGCTCGCCCGGCACAGATGATCCGTAACAAGTGGAGATTGATGTTACCCGGGTCTTTTGGTTTTTATCCAGCTTTTGAGTTTGACGAGAGAAAGTGTATTCAGCACATCGGATTTTGTTGCCCAGCCTCGCCCGGCGGTAGCGACGCCGTAACCCATCAAACCGAGGCCGTGCGTGCTGTGAGCGTCGGTTCCTATAGCCAGCTTGACGCCCGCTTCGATTGCCATCCGGCAATGGATATCCTTCAGGTCCAGCCGCCACGGGTTTGCATTGACCTCCAGCGCAGTATGTGTCTGAACGGCGTGGTTAATAACGGCGGCGATATCGAGGTCCATCGCCTCACGCTGGCCGATGAGCCTGCCCGTCGGGTGACCGATGCAGTTGACATACGGATTGTCCATCGCTTTGAGCGTGCGCATCGTCACCTTCTGGCGCGGGCTTGCCAATCCCGAATGAATCGAAGCGATGACAAAATCCAGTTCGGCGAGCAATTCGTTTTCAAAGTCCATCGACCCATTGGCGAGAATGTCAACTTCACCTCCTGCCAGAATTGTGATGCCTTTGATTTTATCGTTGATTTTGCGGATTTCTTTAATTTCCTTAGCCAACTGCCTGGCCGACAGGCCATTGGCGATTGCCGAGGACCGTGAGTGGTCCGTGATGCAGATGTATTTATAGCCCCAGGCTTTCGCGGCTTCGGCGAACTCGGATATGTCGCAGTTGCCGTCGGACGCTTTTGTGTGCATGTGCAGGTCGCCGACGATATCTTCGGCATCAATCAACTCGGGCAGAGAATGGTTTTTCGCCGCCTCGACCTCCCCGCGGTCTTCGCGAAGTAGCGGCTGGACATAATCGAGCCCGAGCTTCTGGTAGATTTCCTCTTCCACCGGGCCGGCAACGATTTTGTCACCTTTGAACAAGCCGTATTCGTTCAGCTTCAACTTTTTCTTCACGGCGATTTCCCGCAATCGAACGTTGTGCTCTTTGGAGCCGGTGAAATACTGAGCCGCGGCTCCGAAACTTTCCTGTGGCACAACGCGAATATCAACGTGTACAGCGGCAGACGGCGACTGGATAATGGCAGAGCCTTTTGTCGGCCCGGAGGCGAGAACTTCCTGTACGAAATCAGCACTCGTGAATGCCTGTATGATTTGCCCCCCTGCCTTGCCGGAACTTTTGCCCTTCTTCGCGGCAACGAGTATGTCAACATCGCCGATAGTCTCGGCGCAGCGTCGCAGCGAGCCGGCGGTTTGGGTTTTCAGCGTACCTGCGACGTCTCGCAGAAATCGCAGGACCAGATGAGAGGCCTCCAGTGCCAGGTCGAGGCGAATCCGGCCGGTGGACTTTTCCAAAAACGCGATGCCCCTTGCGATTGCCGCCGCCTTTTTATCGCCGAAGCCGGCCAATCCGGCGAGTGAGCCGTCTTCGATTACCGCTTTGAGCTCGGCGATACTTGTCACCTTCAATTGTTCGTAAACCGCCTTGACGCCTTTCGGTCCTACGCCGGGGATGTTGAGTAATTCCAGCAGCTCCGGCGGGATCTTTCTGAGCAGTTCCTGGTGGGCGGTTATCGTGCCGGTCTTGATAAATTCTTCGATCTTGGCGAGGCTCGATTTTCCGATGCCGGGGACTTTTGCCAATTGTCCGCCAGCCAGCAGATACTCGACGTCGGTGGGTATATCCCCAATGACCCGTGCGACCTTGCGGTTGCTGTTAATGCGGAAGCGGTCCTCGCCGAGAATCTCCATAATGTCGGCCATCTGGTCGAAAATCGCGCTTAGTACGGCATTTTCCATAGACACGATTATATCCGCGGCCGGGCAAAATTAAAACGATTATTCATGCCATAAAAAACGCAAAACAATTGAAAGAGGAATTCTAAATTCGTTTGATTTTCAAGCTGTCAATATAACGTGATCCTTTAATTCCGGCCAGATACCTACTTTACCTCCAGGGTGACAATTTTTGGATGCGCCATAAGCTCAGGTCCGTTGTTGTTGCCGATCACATTATAATGCCCATTGTCACTCCAGAAGACAAATCCTGCCAGTTCGGGATAACTGGTTTCCAGTTTTTTAACCACATCCAGGCAATCCCTGGCCGGATCCGACCGTCCCCGGATCCCCAACTCCGACCACCAGATCACCTTTCCGGCGTTTTTTTTCTTATCGAGAGCCCATTTATACTCGGAAAAATTCAAACCTCTCCCATAGGCTGATTTTCCCAGGACATCCACATAGGCATCGCCCGGATAATACTTTTCCAGTGCACCGTGATTGGAGGTGGTATGATAGGCCCAGATGATATTGTCAAGGCCCTTGTCATTGGTAAAGTAGTCGTGAACCACCCGATAGAGCTTGATGATGTTTTCAGGCCCCTCCTTGGCGTGCCACTTATTCCTGTCGTCACTTTCCACAAAGGGCGTATAGACAACGGGTACGCCGCGGTCCTTCAACCACTGCAGATTTCCGGCCATCCTGTCCATCTGTTTATAGAAGTTAGCCTTGGTCGGATTATCACCTGCGGCGAATATCGGATCGATATCAACCGGATCGTTCCATGATCTTCCGGATGGGTTGGCATAAAACGTAAATACACCGACGATCAAGCCGCGATCCCACATTTCCTTGACCCCTTTATTCCATGCCGAGTCAGGAAAGGGGTCGTCATGAAAATCATAAGTGACACATCCATACCGGGGCATTTTTCCCGTGTGATCATATACTTTCCTGAGCCAATTGGTGGGATGATCCATATCCGGATTCTCATTATGCACCCAGGTGGCCATCTGCCCGAACATATAGCGGCCGTTTCCCAAACCTTTAAGATAGAATAATACCTTCTCAGCTTGCGGCGTGCGACTTATCCCTACAGAGGGCATAAGAAAAAATGCCAAAAGCAACACAAAGGTAATCCTTTCCCATTTCGTGCGATAACGGTTCACCGGACTTAAAGATGATTTCATAAAACACGGCTCCAAACTGTAGGGTGCGATGATTCGCACCAATGATCCTGAGTGTAGCCGAAAGATGCCAAACCAGCAATCTAAATAATCAATAGCAAACCTGTGCCCGCGAAGGCAGTTATAATCAATAATCAATCGCCACGCCTGTCATTAGCAAGAACAACTCAGCGAAAAATGTTCCGTAGGGGGCTTCAAAGGTCCTCAATGAGAGGGAGAAATAGGTAAGGTGTCCCCCGATTTCAGAGGGAGAAATAGGTAAGGTGTCCCCCGATTTCCTTCCGATTTCCTTCGATTTCCTGTCCCCCGATTTCCACACATAATATTGTCCTCTGGTACAAATCCATTATCGGCCATTATTTTACTCCATCCAAGAGGGCATAGCTATAGTGCCGGCAGCGTATGGGTTATTCATTTTGAATCTTCTATGCCATTTCTGGTCCCACAGATGTTCTATCCTAACTTTTCTGCTGGATCCGTCCGCAAAAACACTATTGACTGATTTGCCATGGCGAAGCAGCGTAAAAGCTCGCATATAGCCCTGGCCGTCACCTGAGTTCTCTTGGGAATCAGGTATATCTGTATCATGGGGCCAGGCATCTACAGACTTGGAATCAAGAAAAATGGGCACTTGTGAAGGAGTGCGTATGTCAGTAAATTTCCCCCAGAAATAGTCACCACTAGGAGCGCCCCATGTCCCATCTTTGGGATCCATTATCCAGGCATTAGGCGCATAACTTGACCAGAACCATTGACCAACGTCTGGATGTGTAGAGTCAATAATTTCTCTGCCCCAGCATTCATTGCTTCTTCGAATGAAATATCTGCCATCAGCAACCCAAGGTTCAGATGAGTTTATATCTTGCTTTTTAACAGCTTTAGGACAAATGAGAATATTCGGCTGGTCGATATAATATGGCCGTAAAGGCAGAAACCACCACTGGCCACGCGGTTCGGTTTTGCCGTCATCATTTCGATCGGCATCTGGAAACTTATCGTCATGATCGTCAGCAAAGAATCTGAGTATTAGATTCCATTGCTTTAAATTTGAAGCACAGACTACTGCTCTACCCTGTTCTCTGGCTCGATTGAGTGCCGGCATCAATATCGCCATCAGTAGTGCTATTATGGCAATCACAACCAAAAGCTCGATCAAAGTAAAGCCTTTTCGCTTGTGCATTATTCCGCCTCTTTCTGTTCCACCATCGTCTGAACTCACCAATTAGCCTCTAACCGGTTTTTCCCATATACATTTCACTGAATCACTCCTGCAAACTTTAAGTCTTATAATACCGTAATTTCATCTCAATCTCAAGATAATTCCAGCAGGTTGAGCATGCCGTGCCGGAAAAACCGCCAAAAAGTCACAGGAAAAATAAAGGGATCAGACACTTTGTCGCTGACATTTATTTTTCCTTATTCAGTTCTTTTACTTTTGTTTATTAACAATTTAAAGCCTGTTTTTTCTTCGTTGCACCTTGGTCCTATTTCTACTTTTCGGTCGACCTACTGCTCATGAACGAAGCCTAAAAATAGTAAACAGCACTAATTATTTCCCAAGGTCAAAATACTTTTGCATTCGGCGAGCTGGATGAAGAGTAATGCCATGTTGTATTAGCGCCTTCTCGATAACAGCGCCAACGTCCAACAATGAATGGAACGGGAGCGGATTACCCGCTTGGATTCCGTGAGACTTATTACTCTCCACCTTCACGACACCACTTGCCCAAGCATGCTTCGGGACGATCTGACCTTTCGATTCGGCGATATTGTTAGTCCAGAACCGGATCTGAACTTCGATCATCCTTTGACCGTGCTTGGCGACTCGTTCTTGTACATCCTTAGCCATTGTTTCTCCCGATAATCTTCGCGCTCTAACTGTGTATATATGGTCTCCGTATAAGACTCTATGTTTGTCTGGGTTTGTTAGGGACAGTCGCCGGTTTCTGTGCGCTCGCCACAGCCATTAATAGATAGCTGTCCGTAGTATTTTTGTTAGCTCTTTTGTTTAACTTAATCCTGAGTACCAGTACCAAGAATTATCCTCCCCGATTGGGTTTTGCAGGGTTTTACTTTCGGTAATTGAGATTGTGAATCTGCAAGACCTTCGAACGTATCGAAATCATTTTGGATAGACTCTACAACCTTTCTTGTAAAGTCAACTGGATGTACACAAAAAATTCCATCCTCAATAGAGATCATGGGTTTGTCGTGACTGACCCATCCAATCGGCTTTTTTCTCCCTCCCCTACTTTGGCGTGATAAAGTGACTTCGTGCAACAATCCATTTCGGTAAACTTGCCAAAATGTCTTTGCTTTCGATATATCAGATAGAGCAGGAAATAATTGGCCGAGCTCTCGGTAAAATAATTCAGAAAGTTTGTCTTTGGGCAACAGCTTAGCTTTTTTCCGCAGGTATCGCTCCAATAGAGGAAATGCCACCATTAGAATCGGGAACCCAGCATCTCGATGAGGATAGAGCTTTTCAAGAGTGGCTATGTACCAAGACTTGAAATTGTTTAAACACTCGTTCATAAGAAAGTCTATATGGTTTCCGTACAAGACTCCAGACCTCTCTGAGTGTCCGTATAACACCCCTTTGTCCGAAGTCCGCAAGTAATCCCTTGGAAACGACTTAGGCCAGTTCCCCTTCTCATTGGGGGTCGTCTATGGTTTCCGTAAAACATCCCAAGCCTCTCGGCATAAAACAAGAAAGCACAAACTACGACGTTGCCGCTTCAGAGCTGTCAAGTCCTCTATGTTCAATTATAGATGCCGTCTCGGTATCGAGCAAGGAAGAAAAGACAAAAAACAAGAATTCTTTTACCACGAAGATCACGAAGGAACACGAAGTTGTTTAAAATATTATATTATTATCTTTCTTCGTAGTTTAAATTACAGAACGAATCGTTTTATGCCGTCTTTGAACCTTACTACATTGAAGTTCAATAGTAAGCCGGTTTTAACAGACGCCAGTTTCATGTAAGTCAAAATCTGTGCTTCATGTATCGGCAACAATTTTTCAACTGCTTTCAATTCCACAATGAGCTTTTCATCGACAAACAGGTCTACACGGTAGGCGCAATCGAGTTTTGTACCTTTATAATCGATCGGCAATTCCTTCTGAGTTTCGTGCTGTATCCCGGCACAAAGCAACTCATAAGACAGGCACCGTTCATAAGACGATTCCAGAAGCCCCGGGCCCAACTGTTTATGAACTTCAATCGCGCAACCGATCACTTTACTCGACAATTCGTCAAATTCCATGATTCTTCCCGCTTTCTTTCAAAACAGTAATATTAGTGAATATCAAGCTCTGTTTACCATGAAGATCGCGAGTCGGCACGAAGTATTTAAAAGATTTAATATGTTGTTCTTTCTTCGTGGTTCTTCGTGCCCTTCGTGGTGAATAATAAAGAACGCCGTGTATCGGAGATTTATTTGAAATTAGCCCGCCTTTTTCCGTTTAGATTCGTATAATACTAAACTAAATGATTATTGATTATTGATTAATGATAAATGATAGGTCCATTCACGCAGAATGCAGTACGCAGTCCTCGGGACTCCTTACGGAGTACGAATTTTAGCCCGCACCACTGGTGCCGGGTCCAAAGAATTGAGAATTGAGAATGTAGAATTGAGAAATATAGAAGAAAAAAAGCCAGAATAATGAAAAAAACAGGTGAAAAAGAGTAGAAAACGACGAAAATTCGTGGCTAAGTTGAAAAAACAAAGCCAATTTTCAAATGGGCAAAATGAGCTTAAGTGTATATATAAAAGGTGATTATGAAGAATTTCATGCTTTGAGACGGCGAAAAAACAAACCCAATTCAAAGCCAAACAAAGCCAATCTCGTTTAGCCCCCAGACCAGTGCTGGGGGTTGAAAGGCTATTTGAAAAAACAAAGCCAATTTGTATCGGCACGAATTGGCGTAAAGTCTTATATGAAAGGAGATTATGACAATAAACAGAATGGCGGAGCCGAAGAAAACAAAGCCAAACAAAGCCAATTTCAAGATCAATGGCTTGTTTTAAGCTGTCTCTACAACATTTGGCTAATCGAGGACATTCAGGCCTTTTTGAATTGCGTATCGGCGGACGGACTGGATTTCTTCGGGAGTTGGGCGGCGGTTGATTGCGGGATGAAGGTTGGCCTTGTAACAGGGGCGGTACTGATCCATGATGTTGATGGTTGTTTTCGGGCTGATCTGTTCTGCTATAAAGTCGATGATTTCGAAACTGCCGGCAAGGGTCTCGGGAAGGACGAGGTGCCGAACCAGGACGCCGCGGGTTGCCAGGCCTTTTTCGGTTTTCAGGTCGCCGATCTGACGGTGCATTTCTTTGAGCGCTTCGCGGTTTACCTGTGGGTAGTCCGGGGCGGCCGAAAGCTCCTCGGCGACTTTCGTGTCGGCATACTTCATATCCGGCATGTAAATATCCACAAAGCCTTCGAGCAGCTTGAGCGTCTCGACCGAATCGTAGCCGCCAGTGTTATAAACGGTCGGAAGAGTCAGGCCTTCTTCGCGGGCCAGTTCAAGGGCGGCGACAATTGAAGGGGCCACGTGTGTGGGCGTAACGAAATTGATATTGCAGCAGCCGTAATATTGCAGTTCGAGCATCGATTGGGCCAACTGCTCGATTGTGACTGGGCGGCCTTGCCGATGATGGCTGATGTCGAAGTTCTGGCAGAACACACAGCCCAGATTGCAGCCGGCAAAGAATATCGTGCCGGAGCCGCCGCTGCCAACCAGGACGCTTTCCTCGCCGAAATGGGGACCGACGGAACTGATGCGCGGCATATCGCCGATGCCACAGAAGCCCAACTGATTATTGCGGCGATTGACTCCGCACCGGCGGGGACAGAGCGTGCAGGGATCAATGGAGTCCCACAGCCGCTGAACGGATTGATTGGATTGCCCGCTCATTGCAGGTGCATCCGTTTTCAAAACGCCGATTTAATCTCTTCTATCGTGACTCCGAGCGTTGCCGTGGCAATCGTGTTGAGGTTCGCTTCCGAGCCTTGAAAATGAAACGTGCGATGTACGTGCGAGATTGCTCCACCCGGTTTCAGAGCCGCCGCCGGGGATGAAGTTTCAAGCTCGTAGAACGGCCCGAGGGGCTTGGCGCCCGGCTCGGGAGGACCGTCGTTATACGAATTGACCGTATCGCCTTTATAAGGCTCGTCCTGCAATTCCCACATCGAGTTGACGTAATTCATGGCACCTCTCGGCTTGCTGTACTGGACAATTGTCAGGACCTTATTGACGGCGTCGTAGCTGCCGAGAATCGGCTTGGCACGCTGGGGCGAAAGGCCGATCTTGCTGCGGTATTGCCCGTCACCGCTGAAGAATAAAACGCCCTCCTTGACGACCAGCCGGTCCGCGGGAACCTTGCCGAAATAGGCATCGTTGACTGCGGCCCCGAGTCTATTTTCCGGCCCAGCTTTGAACGGAATCGTAATCGTGGTGGCCGGGGAGGGATTGAACATGCCGAGAATCCAGATAGAGAGCAGCCCGGTTTCTTTTTCCCATGCTTTCTCGCCGGTGTTAGTCACTTTGTTGGTCGATTCGAAGGCCACCATTTTGACTGTTTTCGTCGGTGTTATTCCAAGGACTGTGACAGCTTCACCGCGGGCGATGACCCGGACTTCGCGGTCAACCCGAAGGTTGAAAACCGTACGCGAATAGTTCTCCAACTGCATATCCTTTTTCAGAATCGCGAGGTTTTTGGTTTTGGAAATAAGCTCGAACGGCTCGGTATCGACCGGTGCCGGGGTAAACCAGTGTTCGAGATCGAACGGCACGCCATTCTTGAAGAAGACCGAGAATTGCCCGCCCTCGGGGCCGATCCAGAATCGGTCTTCGCCGCCGAAAGTATTCATATGCTCGACAAACTTGCCGGATGCGAGAAGCTCGCGGTTAATCCAGCCGAAGCTCAATCCACCCGTCCCCCCTGCCGTGCTGGTCATCACACGCCCCTGCATCTTCGGCAGAACAGCTACCCGGCCGTCGCCTGTTTCGTCCGACAAAACGATCACGTCCGTATGCTTCTTAAGAAATCCCAGATCGTTACCAAATGTATTTTTTTCCATTTTCTTCTGTTGCTCCATGCAGCCCGTTAAAATCCCAACACACAACAAAACAACCAGCAATCTTAAGTACCTCATTATTTGTCTCCTTACCTGTTTTCCATTGTTTTGTTACTCATGCTCATTCCATTAAAACAATCACGCTCGCCCGAAAAACGCTCATCATAAGATGCTTTATGGTGCCGGTCAAGATTCAAAACAACTGTTTTCTTAGTGAAAGTGAGAATTGCCATGGTAAAATCTGTCTATCAGCCGGACTGACGGATGATAGTTTATTTGCATCTGTATTTGAGTCTTAGCGTTTACTCGCCGGGCGAAGGGGCCGAGGCGAGCCAGTTTTCGGGGTCGTTGCCGTAGTCGGTTGGGACTTTTCGTGTTAATGCCATGCCGTTGCTGTTGGATTCGGTCGGCCAGAGGTCTATCAAGCCGGGGCAATTCTCCGGATGGGAGCCGTCGCTGTAATTGACCCTGTCGATACGGATGTATTGGCGCACGCCCTCATTATCAATATCGCCGGGCATACTCAGTTCCAGGCTTTCGCCTGCGTTGCTCAAGCTATCATCATAGGGGCCGAAAATCATTTCGGAAGGCACGGCCGGGTAGCGCCAGGAAAATGCTGCCGGCTTTTTGACTATCAATAGATATTCCCCGGCACCGATTGTCACCGGCGCATCGGACGGAAAAGTAAAATCGACGCCGTCAGTGAATTTCCACGGCTCGGCTGTCACGTAGTCATATAGCGTTACCGGCTCGGCGCTGATGTTGTGCAATTCGACGTATTCATACTGGTCGTTGGTATAAGAGCCGCCATCCGGCCAGTCGGGATTGTACATTAATTCGCTGATGACTATGGGACCGACCTTCGGATAGGCATTGGCGGAGCCCGGCGTGTTTTCGTACATTGCTACGAAGTTGTAATTATCGGTGCTCGCCTTATAGTAACGTCCGAACGAGACGCCGGTTTCAGAAGCGCCATAATCCTCCACTGTGCGATAGCCTGTCAATACGCTGTTTTTTGTTGAGCTCAGGTACAATCGTTCGCCGTTCTCGCTCATGGCAAAAGGCTCATAAGCACCCGGGTCGTTCGCGTCGCCGAAGTTCAGGTCTTCGTATAAAAGGAGGTAACCGTTCGGGCCGATAGTGGTTCCGTTGGCAATTTTGTATTTGAAAAGGTTATCGTTGCTGTCGCTTAGGAACCAGCCGCCAATATTAATCGCGGCCCCGGTAGTATTGTGCAATTCGATCCAATCCGAAGCCTCGGCGTGTGAATGGGCCAGGACTTCGTTAATAACTACGGCACCGGGATTGGGGATTATGCCGCTGTCATCCTGTCCCGGCGAGCCGCCCGCGTAAGCGCTCGGGCGCCAGGAGTCTTTTTGACCCCAACTGCTCAGATCAGGATTCGCAGCATCTATTATCGTCAGCGAAAAATCTTCGCCGTCGGTAATCGAACACCAGCCATCTTCATAGCGGAAGTTCAGAATCGTTCGGCCTATTGCATCCTGGAGCTCGGCTCTCTCGCCGGCATTGTTCAGCTTTCCTGAGTATTGGCCTGCGATGTTGACATTTGTGCCGTACCGTGCTTCGAAGATGCTGCGGTTCTGTACGATAACTACATATTCGCCTGCGGCAAGCTCGATGCTCGGGAAGGTAAAATCTATGCCGTTCGTGAAGCTTACCAGATTCAGATTTATTGTTTCAGCACCGATATTCTTTAGCTCAATGAATTCTTCGTTCGGGTCCGGCGGGTTATACATTATCTCGGTTATGCGCAGATTTTCTGCTACGGGCCCAACGGCGTAGACAGCTTCATTCAGCGCACTCCAGGTATTGCCGCTCAATACCCGTGACTTGACATGAATACTGTGGGGCAAGGTAATCGGGCCGGCATATTCTATAACACCGGGCATAATGCTATCTCCAGAGCTACCTCCACTTGCGGTAAGCTCGGCGGAGATAAGAAAGTCGGAGCTTGTGGCCGAAGCATTCAAACCCTGGATTGCTAATATGTTGGCGCCCTGCCGGAGATTGTCGAAAAAAGCTGAGATATCGATGCTCTCGAACAGGACGGCGGCCGAATCGGAATGGGTGGAACTGGCGTTGGAGTTCCAGCCTGGTGTGCCGTTGAAATTGCTTCTGGCCACTTCGACGCCGTTGAGATAGGTGATAAAACCGTCGTCGTACCGAATGTTCAGTGTCAGAGAGCTGAAGTCCTCGGGATTGCTATTGAGAGTAAATGGGATGCGGATATAACAGGTGGTATTCCTCGCGTACATCTCTTCCTTGACATCGAGAGTGATAAGCTGCTGGTAGCCAGAGCTTCTTTCGTACCCGACGCCGCCGGGGCTGCCGGTGCATCTCGACCAGGCCTGATCGCTGAAAACTCCGCCGCCTTTCCAGTTATCGCTGATCGTGCCGGTTGGAACGAGTACTCGTTTGTCGGTGTTCTCAAGTACGAGAGTGGTAGCTTCTTGTGATATGCCCGGCGAGCGCGGATCGGAACCATCGAGCGTGTACAATATTATGCCGGTTACGGCGGTCATCGAGAGCATGTTATTTTTCAAAACTGGGCCGCCGTGCTTATAGGAGCCATTGATGCGAAAAACCGGTGCATCTGTTCGTGGATACAGGCCCCGTGATCTGAAGTAATCAAGCGCTATGTCTGTTCGGGCGGGGAAATATTCGTTGATCAATCGGTCTTTCTCAGGAATCCAGAATTCATTTTTTGTATACAAGTAGTACGGGCCGGAACTGTAACGGTGTACATCTCTGCGGTAGTCTCCCCAGCGAGCTGACTCTGCTATCACAGCTAAGTCAAGCTCGTCGGTGCGGTAGGTCCAGCGCAGGATATTATTTTCCGGCGTCAGGGCCCCGTCGTTGAAATGGTGTTTATGAACGCGGTCACCAAAGCGTACACGGAATTCCTCGATATCGTCGAGATAATTGAATATACCCGTTGGATCGGACGATGGTCTTGTGCCGGTCTCGCGAACATTTTCGAGTACGTGCTCACTGTCCCAACTGTAGAAGTGCCAGGGTCTGTTTTCCGTGCCGCCGCCAGCCGCCCGCCAGTTGCCGTCATTCTTGAGGTCGACGTTACCAGCTGATAAGCACAATAGGGTCCAATCGATAAAGTTGTCCACGTCAAGTACCTTCTGGATCTCGTCCCAATTGCGGCTGGCAGCGATGCTTCTCATACGGTTCCATGCGGAGGTGGTGCCGTCCGTTGCGTGACCACCATTTATGGCATCGATATTGTTTTCATCGCCACCATTATATGTGGCGTAGTGGGAGGCGACGGGTCGCTCGTGCAGGTTGTACAGGCCCCAATATATGCCGTTCAGGTACAGGTGGACGAAAAAGCCCTGGCCTGCATCGATATGGCCCATATCGAGGAGCGTATCGCGCATCCACTGGTCACGGATATACTGAGTACGTTCCCGCTGATCGGGCGCCCAGTGCGTCCAGGCATTATTGAAGAAACCTCGAAGCTGGATGGTATCGAAAGAATTCACAGGCCATTCGTCAAACAGTTCAAAGTCAAGGCTGGTCGGGCCGTATTCGTCCCTGAACCGGAGACTGAATGAATGTTTGGGACATTTATTCGGACTGCGACCTTCGCCGCCCTGAATGCGAATGCCGCAGTTGAGCTGGAATTCTCTTAAACCATCCTGAGTAAAGAACTCGGCGGAAACGGGGCGTTCCCAGTCCTGGCCTCCTGTCGAAGAGTGGCCTGTGTAGACATAGATGCCACCTGTCTCGGGATCGTTATCATGGCTGAAAAGGTTATCTTTATCCGTCACGACCGAAACGGTTGGGAGTGACAGCAATGCATCATCCATCAGGTTAGCATAATCAGAATCGTTATATATTTCCGGGTCCATGCCATAATCTGCAGAATATGTACTGAACCAGGTGCCTGGATAATCTTCGCTAAGTATCTGTTGCTGACTTCGTCTGATCACATCAGCAGGAAAAATGTAAGTATGAGTATCCTCATTGGTGAATTTCCAGCCCTGTTTTACTGCTCTGGCCCGCAGGCACGTTGTGGTGCTGATTGGGATTGGGCCTGAGTAAACACTGCCACTGGAGGATCCACGTGCCGTAACTTTGTACGGCTCAGACCCGTCGAGGGTATAATAAATGTCAGCCCCCTCGGTTTCCGTGGCGATTGTTACCGAGAAAGGCGTATCGTAAAAACCACGATTATGGCTGAATTTCGTGTCTGCGACCACACCTAAATACGCACCGCTGTTTTCCGCTTCCGGAGTGGCAAGACCGAAGAAACGCCAATCGTCGCTGCCATCGGGGCAGCGGCCATAGGACATATCGGTGGTCTGGCCGGGGAATATTATGCTGTCAATGAGAGTTTGCCCATCTTTGTCAAACAGGCCGATTTCCTCGCCGTCGGCATCGAGCTTGAAATTCGCATGCAGGCCCGCATCACTGGTGTCATTGTCGGCCCAAATCAGTAGATATTGTCCACGGGTAATAACGGTTGCAGACGGATTATTATTGGGGATTTGCCACTTAGTTGGAAAAGACAAGTCATCTGTCAAATACATGCCGCCTATATTGATGTGACTGGAACCGTAATTGTAAATCTCGATCCAATCGTCATACTGTCCCTGCGAGTCCTGGATTGAAGTGCTGTTGGACGCCATGAACTCGTTGATGACCAGCGTAGTTTCTGCTGCATTGGCCGAGCCGATCAAATATGTGATCCACATTAAGGCTAAAATTGGCAGGCGGATTTTCGTATTTCTCAGCATTTCCTGTTTTTTCCCTAATATGTTGTATTTGTTTCTTTCTCTGATTCTGCCGGGAATCTACGGGTTGTAACCTGGCGTGGGTGAAGCCGCCTGCCAGTTGTCCGGGTCATTGCCCGAATGATATTGATCGGTGAAGATTCTTTGCAGGACGTCGCCGGTGCCATCTGCGGTTTCCGGCCAGGGCGATACATCCGCGTAAATCACTTCGTCGGCAATCACCCAGGAAAGCGGGTCACCCGGCAAGTCCGCCGCCTCCGGCATTTCGAGAGCGAGCCTTTCACCCGCATTGGAAAGACTTCCCGCCCAGGAACCTGTTATATCCACTCCAGCGGTTAACGGCCCCGTATTATATGCGGCGATAAAGGCAGCCAACAGACCGGCCTCTGCGTAAGGATCGAATCCCACGACTATCAACCTGCCGCCGGATGGAATTGAAGTATTGCCTTCGAATATGTAATCGACGGCACCATCCAGACGCCAGGAGCCTTCGGAATTTTTAAGGTAAATCCGGCTTGCAGTGGGATTGTATAACTCAATATACTCGGCATCGGTTTCATTTGCAGGATGATACATCAGTTCGTCGATTACGATATTTGGAACAGGTTCGCTATTGACCGAATCACGCGAGGGCGTCATCTCAAGCCAGTACGCATCGCCATCCGGATAGCGGCCCAGAGATGTATAAATTAGCTGGCCTTTGAATCTGACGCTGTCGACGATGCGGTCCTCTGATGTGCCGGGCAGATAAGAGAGAATGACATCTTCTCCGGCCTTGTTCAAGCCGAATCCACTGTTGATTGGATTATGGAAGCCTGTCACCTCGTCGAAACTGATGTAAGAGTTGCCGGCAATCTCAACCGCTGGAATGGCCCATTTCTTTAGCTCTCCGATATCGTCGCTGAGATACCAGTTATTCAGATTAACGCTTGCCGGCGTCGTATTGTAGAGTTCTATCCAGTCGTCGGAATCGTACTGCGGAAGTTGCGGACTGCTATAGTCTGTATGAGCCATAATTTCGTTTAGCACAACGTTGGTTTCCGCTTCGGGATCGACCTGGCCGGGAGAGCCGCCGATGTAAGTGCTGGCGCGCCAGTTCCGGCCATAGTTCAGCGAACCGGCGGGCTCGTCTATCAGTGCCGAATCCATGGGCACCAAAGAATGGCCGCCTCCATCGGGTGATAAAGGCCATCCCCGGCCGTCGTTGTACTCGAACTGCACAATCGTTGAGTTCCAGAAATCTTCCAGGGTTATATTCTCGCCGTTGTTTGATAATTTGCCGGAGTATTCGCCTGCGATTCTGTTAGACAAATCCGTGCCGTAGCGTGATATGAAAGCGGTCCGGCTCCTGACCACGAGGACAAACTCGCCGAGCCCGAGACTCATAATGCTGCCGTTACCGAAATCGAATGTGATGCCGTTGACGAAAGAAACAGAACTCAAGTCCAGGTTTTCGTCGCCGATATTCATCAATTCGATGAATTCGAATTCTTCATTGTCAGTGGAATCACCCGCGGGCGGAGCCGGGGGATTGTACATTACTTCGGTAATACGCAAGTCCTCCAGGATGCCGGCCGCCATCGGCTCACTCGTTACGAACTGAACCGGGACGGACCAGTGACTCCATCGGCTGCTGTTATCCTTGAACCGGCTGCGAACCCGATAGGTGCGCCCCACCTTAACCGCGCTGGCGGGAATTTGTATGGTGCTGTTGGAAGCGTTTGCTATCTCATCACTTTCCCATACTGAATCGATCTCGTACTTTCCCGGCTCTCTGCTGTAAGCGGGTGGGATAGCAGGAAGTTCGGTTCCTTCGTCTATCTGGCCAAACAACCGAATATCGAAGAAGCAATCGCTGCTGTTTGACAGGTAAGAATTAATTACCTGTGCTGTGATAACGTTTGTGCCGGTGACAAGATAATTGTCCGGCTTGCTTAAAGTAAAAGCAGTAAAGCCGTGATTCTCCGAACGGTTGTTGACGGTAGCGTCAAAAGGTAGTTCCGCCGAGGGCGTGTTGCCGGACGCGACATGGACGCCGTTAATCCAAATATTGATACCGTCGTCGTACATGGCTTCGAGTACAACGCTGTCGATGGTATCCAGGTCCGTCACTTCGAATGTTTTGCGAAAATACACCGTTGAGTATCCGCCCCTCATATCACTTAAATTTGTCACAATGAATGTCTCGCCGTAACCGATAGGGGTAATGCCACTGAGCCAGCTTGAGTCATTAAAATTGATCTGACGCCATAGCGAACCTTGCGTCGAAGACGGCTCCCGGGTACCTTTAAAATATTTCCATTGGTCACCTTGATCGATAAGAATAATTCTGTCGTTTTGAACTGCAATTTGAGAGCCCGGGGCCACCTCGGCGATACGCCATTTGGTCGCGGCGAATGTGCCGCTGCCCTGAGGATCGCTGAAAGGGCTCGTCTCAAATGTCAGGCAGTTGATCGGGAAATTTGGTGGACAGGTTGATGTCACAGTCGGAGTGCGTGGGATAGCCGAATCGTTTGATATGGAATTCATACGGCTTTGCCGCTCGACAACAAAATCTTTCATAACCTGAACCATGCCAGCGAAGTCCCGCTGATAGCCGCGATCGGCGGCCTCTTCGTAGAATCGACCCTGACCGGCCTTGAAAGAAGGTTGCTGGTTAAGATACCTGGGATAAGCACCGTCGCCCACGGCCCAGTGATAGTCCCACATGGCCTGGTCGGCGTCCACGATGGAAAGTCCACCGTCAGGATCATCAATTATGGCTGCAAAATCGTCAATCAGTTGGTTCGTCTGGTCGGAATTAAATAACAAATCGCAAATTTCCCGTACCCGGTTCCTGCAGGCAACATCGATCTCGGGACGGTTTAAGATTCCGCTTCGGTTGAATGGATCCGACATGCTGCCGTAATAGCAGGTCCAGGTAAGGTCAACATCCCAGACAAGTTGCCACCATAAGTTATTTGTGCCCCACTCGTTGGTGGTTGGCTCGGGATTCTGATAAAAGAAATGGTTCTTGCTGGTGATATCGCCGTGGTGGACGGCATTATAAATAGCATACAGCCCATAGTATGCTTCGAGATTGACATTAGATCCCCACCAATCGGCTGAAGAGGCTGATTGGTAGCTGCTTCTGAAGCTTATGACATCGGAGTTGTCCGTGACGGCTGTGGGCCCCTGGTTGTTAAGTTTCAAGCCGTTCGGATAGGCTCCATCCATTTTATAAAGGTTTCCATCCGGCAGATCATGTTCATCCAGGAAACGACCATCCATTTGCTCGATGGTCATATAAAGCCCCCAGAAATCGCCGTCATACTGGGTCCCGCCGCTGGTTAGTGGTGGATGGGAAGCGTTTAGATTCCCATCTTCGTAGCGCTCGTCGATGATTCTAAAATGCAGCCAATTCGTTTTTGCAGTAGGAACACCGACCATGTTGAAAAGCTTGAACGAAAGTGCTTCGAACATTCCCTGTTCGCCGCGCTGCCCGAAGCTGCCCTGCTGGATACAGGCGGAGAGATTGAGCTTGTCCCATTCGGTCTTATACTTTTTGCCGTAATCATCGCGAGCCTGGAAACGGTGTCCTCGGTTGAAGTTGAATTTCCACATGTTCTTACCCATGGCGAATCGCCAGCAGCCGCCGCGGGGACGGTAGGTAATGTGGTCGTATACTTTTCCGTCATAAACCAGTGTGCCGATCCATTTATATTCGTCGCCCCCGTATTTTTCGTACCAGGTGGAATTCTCGATGTCTGATTTCTTGCTGATGAGATGATAAACGGGCAGGCTGCTCATGACGTCTGTGTCGAACTTGACCGCGGTAGTTGTGCCGGGGTGGACGGCTCCGTACCAGGCGGGAACCCCGTCGTAGACAAAGTAAGCGAAATTCGGCTGCGGGTCGTCCATGTACGGCACCATGAGGCCGCGACCGCCGCTGTCGGTAACCGTGATGCGATAACGTACCAACCTTCGGTGGACCTGAATCGAGCCCGGAAGCTGTACGCTGTAAACATCATCGCCGGCGATTGCGTCTCCGTCGAGCCCGTCGTCGTGCATTATGGGATTTGTCCAGTTCGTATAGTACCGCGAATCTGTAATGTTTATATAGCTGCCGGGCTCTACGACCTGGTAGCTTAGAGTAACATTGGCCACGCCGTCGGAGTCGGTTACTTTGGCGGTAATAGTTACTGGCTGGCCCGACTTCGGTTGTTTGGGAGAGTGTTTTACCTGGCGGATATGGGGCGGTGTGTTATCGAGGTAAACCGAAGCATTGAATGCCGCCCGTGTGGGAGAAGCCGAGCGCCAACTGCCTGCCAGGTCATTGTCGAGAAACGGATTTATCAATTGGATGGAATATCCTGTGCCTGGCTGACCGTTCGCTACCGCGTCGCCCACCGTCGGCCATGGGAATCCAAGCTGATAATCCACCTTATCGATTTCCTCGCCGTCAGCGTTGTAAAGTATGATTCTGTCTCCGTTATTGCCAAGTTTGCCCTCAAACGGGCCGAAGACCGGTACGATGAATCTGCCGCTGATATGGGTTGGGTCCTGGGCCACGATAATATAGCCTCTCGCCGGCAGGATCGAGCCGTCCGGGAATTGATATGATATAGCGTTAGTAAAATACCAGCCTGTGAGATCAATATCTGCCGCTGTCGTGTTGTGGAGCTCAATAAACTCTAAAAGTTCGGTTTTGATATCGGGATCGTAGTGAATCTCATTAATAACAACACCGGAGACCACATTGGACGAGTTTTCAGCCATCAGGGCCGGCTCTGTCGTATCGGCCCAGAGGTCCCTGCTCAAATCCCCCGCCTGACAGCTCTCTTCTATTGAGCCTATCAATAAAAAGGTTATCATAATGGTTATTAAAGAGATTCTTACGTATCTGAGCATCTTATGAACCCTTCCTCAGCGGTTGTTTGAGATATTAACTGTAGTCATTTTTTATCTTTAAGCTACGTTTATTGTAGCATATAGGGGGTAGCCGAGTCAATGCCTTTCAATTGAGATTGGAAAATACAGATACGTAGAGTGTGTACTCCGTAAGGAGTCCCAAGGACTGCACACCATCATCGCTGACAGGGGACAATAGCTCTCTGATAATTTCGTACTTGATTTGTGATTTGGGGATTTGTATTATCGGTTGGCCTGTTCAATGAAAGTGAATTCTAATAAGGATACTCCGAATGGGCGGTTTTGTGAAAATCTCTGAGATATAAGAATAAGGAGCCGGATTATGAGTGATTTAATCAATCGAAGAGAATTCCTGGGTGCAAGTGCAGCAGGAGCTGGAGCAGTCATACTGGGCACACAATTGGCCGATCGAGCAGCAGCGGCCGGCCAGGCCGGAGAATGGCCGCCAAGATTGCCCGCGGTGAAAATCTACAAAGTCTTTATCGGCAGGACCGGCGGGATTTACCTCTCAAGGCCTACGGATGAGATTGCCAAATTTGACAAATATCTCGCCGGTGTAGAACGCAGGCTGGGCGACGTTAAGTTCACCGGCGGCGAGCTGGTTCCCCCGACCGAGGTGGAAAAGATCTTGCCCAAACTGGCCGATGCCGACGGTGTCCTGATTTTTCATCTATCCGGACACGGGGGCGGCGCGCCGAAAGCGGCGATGGACCGAATCATCGACGTCGGGCTTCCCACGGCGGTATTCTCCCAGCCGTTCAGCGGGCACGGTTGGATGTATTTTCCCCAGTGGAAGAAAGACGGCAAGAAAGTAGTCCTGTTGCCGACCAGTGACTTCAGCGAGATCGACCGAACAGTCGGATTAATGCGGGTCGCGCCGCATCTGCGGAAAACACGCATAATCGTTGTCAATGGCCCGCTGGGAACGGCCGCGGCATGCTCCGCCGAGCAGGTCAAAGAACGCCTCGGTTGTGAGATGATTCCGGTGACAATCGAGGAAACAGTCAAGGCCCATCAGGCAATCGATATTAAGGCTGCCGAGGAAGAGGCGGAAAAATACTGGATCAGCAAAGCAAAGAAAATCGTCGAACCCTCCAGAGAAGAAATCATCAACTCGGCACGTTTCTACCTGGCGATGAAAGATATGATGATTAAGAATGGGGCGCAGGCCATCACGAGCTCGGGCTGTATGGGCAGGCCGGCAAAGGCTTGTCTTACGTTTAGCAAGCTCAACGACCTCGGCCTGGTCGGGGCCTGCGAGGGGGATATGGACTCGACACTGACGATGCTCATGTTCAATTATGCGTATGGCATCCCGGGTGTTATCAGCGACCCGGTCTTCGATGCATCCGAGGATGCGCTGATACATTTCCACTGTACCTCGGCGACGAAGATGGACGGCCCCGCCAGCCAGCGTCTGCCCTTCAGCATCCGGACCCAGTCTGACAGCGAAAGAGGCGTCTCACTGGATGTGGAGAACCGCCTCGGGCAGAATGTCACCTGCGCCAAGTTCATCAATCTCGACTCCATGCTAATCTCAACGGGAAAAATCTATAAGATTACCCACGATGAATTGGGCTGCCGAACACAGTTCTGGACCAAGGTTGCCGATGCCCGCAAGATGTACCATAACTGGGGCGCAGGCATCCTAAAAGGCGGCACAATGGCGCTGCTGCACCGTGCGGTCTTCTACGGCGACCACATGGAAGACATGAAAAATCTCGGAGTCCTGATGGGATTTAACGTCGTCGAAGAAGGTTAACGTTACGGCAAGGAACGATGAAGCCGAAGATTCTGCTTGTGAATCCGCCGATCTATGACTTTGCGGCGTACGATTTCTGGCTCAAGCCCTCCGGTATGCTTAGCGTGGCCGGGAACCTGCGCGGCAAGGCTGACTTCAAGCTGTTCGACTACCTCGACCGGCTGGCCCCTTTTATGGCCGGGCAAAAGAAGTGTGAATCCGACCGGTGGGGTCGAGGCCGGTTCTACTGCGAACACTCCCCAGTTCCGCAAGTCTTAGAAGCAATCCCCCGCTACTTTCGGCGATTCGGCCTGCCTCAAAGACTGTTCGCCGATTTCCTGGCCAAAGAAGGGCCGTTCGATTATGTCATGGTCCAGACGACAATGACCTATTGGTACAATGGTCTCGAAGAAGTTATTGAAGATATTCGCTGTACCTGGCCACAGGCGAAAATTATTTTAGGCGGCAACTACGTTACGCTTTGCTGCGATCATGCGCAGACGTTGGGGGCCGATTTGCTTGTAAAGGGGATGAACCTTGAGCCGCTCTGGGAATATCTGGCAATCGATCCGGACCTTCAACAGCCGGCCTTGTGGGAAGTTTACGATAAACTGAATGTCGGTATATTGAAGCTGACCGAAGGTTGCCCCTTCAATTGCACCTATTGCTCGGTGCCGATGGTGTACGGCACATTCAAGACTCGATCGCTGGAACATTCTTTAGGTGAGCTGGAATTGCTCTGCCGGCTTGGCGCCGGCAACGTCGCTTTCTACGATGATGCCCTGCTGTTCGAAGCAGATAAGGTCCTGATTCCGTTTCTAAGCGATGTCCTGAAACGCAATCTGAGAGTGAACTTCCACAGCCCGAATGCTCTTAATGCGCGCTTTGTCACGAGCGAATTGGCCGAGCTTATGATTCGTGCCGGCTTTAAGACTTTCTATCTCGGTTTCGAGAGTGCTTCTAAGCAATGGCAGAAACAAACCGGCTCTAAGGTGTTTTCCGATGAACTTGCAGAAGCGACTCGACACCTTCTCGCTGCTGGTGCCGAACCTGAAAACATCACAGCGTATCAAATCCTCGGCCATCCGCATATTGATATTCAGGAGCTTGAAGCCTCGATGCGTTTTGTTAGCAGCCTCGGCATACGTGGAATGTTAGCTGATTTTTCGCCGATACCCGGAACTCCCGACGGTGAATATTGTCGCAAATGGATCGATCTGGATGAGCCCATAATGCACAACAAAACCGCTTTTCCAATTATTCTCTTAAGCTTCGACGAGTGCAACCGCCTCAAAGACCTTCAGCGAAAACTCAATCGTTCGCTGCTAACTTAAAAGGCAAATTGATTTTTACCGCCAAAATTGGTATGTTCGCGTGTTAATTTCAGATTTCAAATTTAATATTTCAGATTATAACGTGATGGATATAAGCTATGGCGACTTACAATTCGTTTGAAGATTTGCCGGTATGGCAAAGCGCTAAAGAACTTAGTATATTAGTCTATAAAGCTGCGGCCGAAGGAAAAATAAGAAATGATTATGGATTGAAGGATCAAATCCAAAGAGCCGCTGTTTCAGTATCAAGTAATATCGCAGAAGGTTTCGAGAGAGGATCGAAACGGGAATTCATTCAATTTCTATATATAGCCAAGGGTTCTTGCGGCGAGCTTCGCTCACAACTGTATATTGCGAAAGATCTCGGCTATTTAGATAATGGCGTTTCCGAGAATCTTATCAAGTCTGCCTATAATACTTCAAAACAAATAAGCGGATTTATCAAATATCTGAAGAATTCTCAATTCCCAGGTGATAAGTTCAAGTCTTAGCAATCTGAAATCTGTAATCTGAAATCAAAAATATGAAATATGAAATCTCAAATTTGAAATTGCTTTTCAAGAGTTTCGGATGCCAGATGAACAAGCTGGACACGGCACTGGTAACTTCTGCGCTCGAAGAGGCTGGATTCGGTCTTACCGATAGCGTTAAAGAAGCCGATGTTGTTTTAATCAATACCTGTTCGGTGCGGGAGCACGCCGAGCAGAGGGTACTATCCCACCTGGGGCATCTCAAGCATATCAAGGAGTCCCGCCCCAACCTGGTGGTCGGTGTCATTGGCTGTATGGCCCAGCGGCTCGGCGGGACGCTGCTCGAACACGAGGCGGTCAATCTCGTCTGCGGACCGGCGGAAATCCCACAGATAAAGCTGCTTATCACGGAGGCCCTGAAAGAAAAAACGAAAAGCCTGGCGGTCACGGAGAAAATCCGCAAAAAGGCTCCCGAGCAGCAGAGTCAGGCGCTCGAAGAATTCGAGTCGGCCTACGGTATCGAGGGCGAGTCAATCCCGGCCCAGGCATTTGTCCGGGTCATGCGAGGCTGCAATAATTTCTGCTCGTACTGTGTCGTTCCTTATGTCCGCGGGCCGGAAGTGTCCCGGCCGCCCGAAGCAATAATCGAGCAGATAAAGAAATTGGCGGATCATGGTGTCAAACAAGTCACGCTCCTGGGCCAGACGGTAAATTCGTACAAATACAAACAAGGCGAAAAGACCTGGTCCCTGGCGGATTTGCTCGATGCGGCGGGCAACATCGAAGGAGTCGAATGGCTCCGGTTCGTGACAAGCTATCCATCCGAAGAGTTCTTCGACGAAATTATGCAGGTCATGGCCGGTTCGCCGAAGGTTTGCGAGTATCTGCACATGCCGGCACAGAGCGGCTCGGACAACATCCTGCATGCGATGAATCGCAATTATACCGCCGCATGGTACCTGGAACTGCTCGACAGGGCCAGGGCGATTGTGCCGAACATCTCCATCGCGGGCGATTTCATTGTCGGTTTTCCGGGCGAGACTGACGAAGATTTCCAGGCTACCGTGGACCTTGTCAAAAAGGCCAGGTACAAAAACGCTTTCATTTTCAAGTACTCGCCCAGGCCCGGAACAGCCTCTGATAAAAGATTGCAGGACACCGTTGTCGCCGAAGTCAAAAAGAAGAGAAATGTCGAACTGCTGGCCGTGCAGGAAAAAATAAGCGATGAACTCAGCCGGGACTTTCTGGGTAATCAAGTGAAGGTCTTAGTCGAAGGTTTGAGCAAGAAGCCGCATCTGAACGCCCCTGAGACCGGAGATGCACCGCAACTTATCGGCAGGACTTCGGGTGACTGGATTGTTGTCTTTAACGGTCCCGAATCGTTGGCCGGAAAGTTTGCGGAAGTAATAATAACGGGTGTTAGCCCACTGACATTGTTCGGAAGGCTTGCCTGACTGTAATGTTATACAAAGGAGTCCGGCTCATGGGAAAGCTGACAGATAAAAAAGGTTATATTTGCGATATGGACGGCGTTATCTACCACGGCGACAGACTGGTCGAGGGCGCAAAAGGATTCGTCGATTGGCTGAAGAATCAGAACAAGAGTTATCTGTTCCTTACCAACAGCAGTGCAAAGTCACCCAAGGAACTGAAACAGAAACTCGCTCGCATGGGAATCGACGTAGGCGTCGAACATTTTATCACATCGGCGCAGGCCACGGCGAGCTTCCTGGCCAGTCAGAATCCAAACGTCGGCGTATACATCATCGGCGAGTCGGGCCTGATTAACGCCCTGCATGATGCCGGCTTCTACATCGACCAGGTAAATCCCATGTATGTCGTTGTCGGCGAGTCCAGGACTTACAATTTCGAACAGATCGAGGCTGCCGTCCACTTAGTTCTCGCCGGCGCGAAGCTGATCGGGACTAATTCCGACCTGACGGGGCCGTCGGAAAAAGGCATTGTGCCCGCTTGCAGAGCACTGGTGGCGCCTATAGAGATGGCGACGGGCAGGCAGGCATATTTCATCGGCAAGCCGAATCCCCTCATGATGCGGCACGCAATCAAGAGAATCGGGGGCAGGCTCGAGGATACGCTCATCGTTGGCGACAGGATGGATACGGATATCATCGCCGGCATCGAATCGGACATCGAGACGGCCCTGGTATTGAGCGGCATTACCAGGCGAGAGGACCTGGCAATGTATCCATATCAGCCGAATTATATTCTCGATAAGGCCGCTGATATCATGCGTGCTGACTGAAAGTCCGCCCCTGCCGAAGCCAAATGCCTGTAGCGCAAGAGCATCTATTGCTTGAAGATAACTGACGGCATCTGGATAATGCAGAAATAGCCGAACACAAGAAACGCAATTACCAATCCGATTGCGAATATCCAGTTTGGCTTGAGCACGCGAGCGGCTTCAGCACTCAGCAGCTTTGGCATCACTACGAACAAACCGACCGCCACCAGAATCGCCTGCATCGGAGTCAGGAGTAAGCCGTCCAGTAGAGCGGCGAACTGCACCAGGACCACAGGTTTTTCCCTGAAGCAAAAAACGATGACCATGTTCGCACACAAAAAGAAGAGCAAAAACAGCCGGAACTGCCATTTCCACGAGAGCTTCTTGTTGAAACCCGGTATGCATATCCGGCACGAATCGGCCAGCAGTCTTGGCCAGCCGGCCAGTTGACCGATCTGCGTCGAAATCAAAGCCGCCGCTCCAGCCACCATAAACAAAAAGCCGCCCGCCGACCCCCATCTCGACGAGAACACCGTCGAGAGCTTAATAGCCACGTCCGGGCCTTCGGGTGCGATTTTCTCAGGCCCAAGCACACCGGCGCCGGCGATGAAGAATGCACCTGTCGCCACGATTCCAATCACCACGGCCAGAGACGAATCAATATACAGCACCCGGCACCATCCCTTGATTTTTTCCGCGGCATCGCGCGTCATTGATCGCAGACTCGCCACATCGGCAGATCTACCGTAACCTCGCCCCGCCGCGGCACCGTAGCCTGCTCCAAGTACCCAGTATGTGTACCAGACCTGGCTGGCAAACCCGCCGGCGCCCCAGCCCAACAGCGGCAGGATTTCTTTCCACGGATTATCGCTGACATTATCCATGGACGTCGCCCATTCGGGCACTGCCGGCACACTGAAAGTAAGGCTCTTTAATAACACGCTGACACCCGGGAAGACATGGGCCGCTACGTATAGCACGCCCAGGACAACAATCAATACGAGAACGCTCATCACGATTTTGAGCACGTTGAAAAGCCCCGACCAGACCACGGCAACAGCGACAATTGTCACTGCCCAGCCGCACAGACCGGGAAATATACTTCTCATCGACTCCGGAATCATTTGAGCGGGAAAGAGACTGCTGACGAACACGCCCGCCGCTGTCACGACCGCCCCGATGGAAAACGTTCCTGCTAAAAACTGGACAACTAGAACAACCCATACTGCCCAGTGCTTCGGTCCCGGCATCCGGGCGAACATATCGATCATCCCTTCGCCCGTGCAGACGGTATAGCGTGCCCCGCTCATGCCGATCCAGAACTTCAGGAAGATCCCAACGACAATCGCCCAGAGCACCGCCGTGCCGAGAATCGCTCCCGTGCGCGTCGCTAAAATGACCTCGCCCGAGCCGATATATTCCGCCGCCCAGACAAAGGACGGACCCACCAGCGCGAATGCCGCAAGACCTATTGGCGGTTTTTTGATTGTCAGGTCGCTGCTGTTTTTTGTGTTTTCTTTCATACGTATTAATCCCTGTATACGTAGTTTTCAAAGCCAGCGTGTTTTTATCTTGCCAGTAACTTACCTGCATACAATCATCCTGTCCACAGATTTTTGTAAGTCGTAGCGGGCAGGTGAAGTGAATGTTCTTACTCCGTCACCATCAATGCCGCTTTGCGAACAGAAAAACAGTCGTCCCCCGAAAAGAGCAAGTGGTAGGTTTTGCCGTCGGTGCTGATCCACTTAGCGGGAAACGAGCTTGTCTCGCCCGGGCCGACGTCCCAATCTTGTGTGTAATATGCGGTTGTCCATGGCCCCCAGGGCTGCGGGGCGTCGAAAATACCAAGGCCGCCTTTGACGCGCATATCATCCGGGCCGTAAATCGTCTGGCACCACAGGTATCGTTTCAGCCCGGCGTTGTAGCTGATACCCGAGCGGTAACATTTGCCGGGATTGATGAAAACCGCCCCCCTTTCAGTGATATTTTCGGTCCAGACAGGCCGGCCCGATCCGTCCAGTCCTTTGAAGAATTTATAAGAGCTACGGTTTCTGATTTCATTCTTCGCCGCGCGTGCCATTACCATCCGGTCCGCCGGTTCGTACGCACTGTCGGAATCGTGCGAGTAGATGTAAACGAATTCGTCCGGAGCACCGGCGTAGTTTCTGCCGAAGTTCAAAAACGTCGGGGCGCCGAAACTTTCCGTGAACTTCCAGCCGCACCATGTCCAGCTCTCGCCGTGGTCCGTGGACCAGGCGAGCTGTGAATTGCCGGTATTGCGAACGAGCATATATAGCACGCCGTCAACCATCAGCATACCGCTGGCTTTTGCGCCTTCAGCCCCCTGACCCATGCGTTCGCCGGTTTCCGAGCGGACGTTGGTTCCGCTGAAATCGGGTGGTGAACCGGTAATCTTCGCAATGCCGAGGCTGAGCTTTTCCTTTGTCTTCGGCTCGAATCCCCAACCGTCTCCATACGCGGTATATTGATTGTTGTCATCGGCCCAGGTTATAGGCCAGTTGTCACTCCCGGAGGCCCTGCGGATAATCTCATCGGTCGGCGCCCACACAATCTTTTTTATCACGCCGCTGGGCGAATAAGGCGCACCGGCCACAGCAGCCATGACGGGATTGAATAAATACTGCTCTATTCCGGCCCAGAATCCTTCGCCCTTAGAGCTGTCGAACAAATTGGAGCCGTTCCGCACGATGATAAGGTCCATGCTCGGAACGACCAGCAGCACCTGGTTTCCGGCTCCCGCACCCGCAAAGGCGTCGCGAGGCACCTTTGACCATACGCCGTCGAAGTTCGTCCACCAGCCGAGTCCCGACCCCGGCGAGGGATTTCCTGCCAGCCGGTCGGGCAAAGGCGTGCCGGCAAACTTCACTACTTCTTCGACCCACTTCGAATCGACGAGCTGCCGGCCCTGCCAATTTCCTTTTCGCAGCATTAGCCGCCCTACTCGTGCGACCGCCCGGGCGGTGTATCCGCCACCGCCCCAGTTGGCGACAAGGTTCAGGCCGTTTACTTCGAATGTTTTGCCGTAGCCGATGGACCAGTCACTGTCTTTTACGCCGATGGGTCTCATTATTCTCTGCCGCAGCAGCGTTCGGATGTCGGTGTGTTCTGCGCCTTTCAGGCCGGCCGTGACGGCGTAGGAAAGCAACGCCATGCCGGGATTGCTGTAGGCGAATTGACTGCCGGGCTCGAATATCACTGGCGCTTCGTCCCGCGAGACGGAGAAAGGATCGGGCTGCTGCTTCCAGAACTGTCCCTTCCAGCCGGGCAGCTCGAAATGGCCGATATCATCCTGCTCGGCGTCTTCGATACCGGATGAATGTGTCGCTAAGTGACGGATGGTGATTTTCGATTTCTGCGGATGTCCCTTCCACTCGGGAATATATTTGCAGGCTTGGTCATCGGCGCTGAGAAGCCCGTCGTTCAACGCGAGCATCAGGGAAACGCCGCCGACCAGCGCCTTTGCCATCGAAGCAGTGTAGTGCTTTTTATCCGGGCCGAACCCGGGGGCGTACCATTCATAGACAATCCTGTCGTTCCTGATGACCAGAAATGTTTTTGTCCCTTTTTCGGAAAGGACATCTCTCGCCGCATCGAGTTTCTGTGACGACATGCCCTCTGTTTCTGGGGATGCCTTTTGCCATTCAAAGCCCCCCTGCCCAGCTCGTGCACAATCAGAAAAACAGGTAATGATTAACAGGCTTACGCAGCCATACAGTATTGCCCTTGCTGACAGATTTTTCACGTTCAATCAGTTCTCCTTATTTGCCGATGCAGTAAAGATTTTTTGCCGTGCGGATAAACAGGTGCCCATCGGCGACGGAAATCGAAGACTGGATGGGTATTTCATCTGTTTTGGTTTCGAAGATGATTTTGAATTCGTCGCCGCCGGCGTCGAGCACAACGATTTCTCCGGTCTCATTGATGCAGTAGAGCTTGTCGTCTGCGCCGGTGAGCGAGGCGCGCCATGGGCCTCGGCCGCCGATTTTGCCCTGCCAGATCTGTCTGCCGGTTTTCGGGTCAAGGCAAGTGACCGGTTTTCCGCTCCGCATGCCGTTCAGTACGTAAAGCCGATTCTTGTAATAAAGCGGTGTAGTGCAATCAGGCGACGGGCCGTCGAATTCCCAGACGATGCGGGCCTCAGACGGATTGTCGGCGCTGCCGGGCTTGACAGCATAAACTTTGCCGTGCTTATGTCTGGTGCCGAATATCAGCCCGTCTCCGGTAACCAGGGAAGGGATGATTCGCGAATTTCGGATTTTTCTTGTCCAGTGTTCTAATCGCCACAACTCCTTACCCGTGACGGAATCGTGAGCGGTGACGAAATCGCCGCCGGTGTTTAGAATTTCAGTCCGGCCTTCATGGATGAAAGGAATAGGTGTGCTGTAGGTCTCCATGCCTTCGTCAAAAGCATTGGTTGTCCGCTGCTGCTTCCACAGGTTTTTGCCGGTTTCCGGATCAATTGCCATTATGAAAGAGTCCAGCGGTTCTTCGGCTTCCGGCGGGCGATATGGTTTGTTCCGGCGAATCGCGATGACATAGAGCTTGTTTCCGTACAGCAAGGGGCTGGAACTGTATCCGAACTGCAGGGCGAGGTTGCCGTACTCGGCTTCGATGTTGCGCGACCAGAGTTTGTTGCCGTCATAATCGAAGCCTACCAGGTCTCCGCTGGCGTACAGGAAAAAGACGCTTTTGCCGTCGGCTACGGGCGAAGGAGACGTCATGTTGTTGCGGGGGAACCGGCGTGAATCGGAACCAATCTGTTGCTGCCACAACTTTTTGCCGTTTTTTGCATCGAAGCATAAAGCTGCGAAATCAGGGCCCTTGCCCACCATGGAACTGACGAATACTTTGCCGTTAGAGATAATCGCCGTAGCGCCGCTGGGACCCGGAAGCGGGGTGACCCAGGCGACGTTTTCCGTTTTGCCCCAAGAATCCGGCAGATTTGTTTCATCCGTGGAGCCGTTGAAGAACGGCCCTCGCCACTGAGGCCAGTCGGTGGCCTGAACTGTTGCTGAGATTGCCAATATCGTGATGATCGCACAGAGAGAGATCTTCCTTCTTTTCATATACTAATATTGCCTTTTCATTTTCTTTTACTTAGATAACCGAGCCATACCGCGGGCCCAGGCTTTTGGCAAGGTTTTTGCCGTATTCCATTAACGAAGCCCGCTGCTCCCGGGTCAGCGGCTTATATTGGCGGGCGAACTGAACGTTCTCGATGGCCTGCTTGGCCGTATAAGGACCGACTACCGCGACACTGACGCCTTCGAGATCGAGCGCATAAGCCATTGCGTGCGGCAATCGCTCCGGCTCGGTCGCACAGCCGACGAAGCCGCTTCTGTGATTGCGAAAGCCTCCCTTGATTCCGGCGTAAACTTTCATCGCCGCACAACCGACGTTGCGTTTTATCGCTTCGGGCAGGACCTTGCTCTCGAAGTCGTATATGTTCCTGTCGGCATGGTTCATCACACACATCAGCACGTCGATCTGGTCGGTCCGGATCATGCGGACGAAGTTGGCCGGACGGTTGTGTCCCGATATACCGATGAAGCGAATCTTGCCGGCCTCTTTTTGCTTGAGCAGGAATTGCAGAACACCGTCGCTCGCCAAAACCCGGTCGAGGTTCTTGCCGCCGATGCTGTGAATGTGCACGAGGTCGATGTGGTCGGTCTTGAGCCGGCTGAGTGATTCGTTCAGGGATCGTTCGGCTCTTGCTGCGTTGTCCGTCGAGACCTTTGTCACCACGAAGAGCTTGTCACGCCGTTTCGGTATGATGTTCCCGAGAATTTCCTCGGCGTTGCCGTATATCCTTGCCGTATCGATATAGTTGACGCCGCGGTCGATGACTTCGCTGAAAATCTTTATCCCCTCCTCGACTCCTATAGGCCCTTCGCCCACTGGCGCCGTGCCGAGTCCGAGAATGGAGACCTTCTCTTTTGTTCGCCCGAGGACACGCTTCGGCAGCTCGCTATCCGTTTGTGCGCGGAGCGGTTGCTGCATGGCGGCGAGTGTCAGCCCGGCCCCGGCGCAGCCTGCCCTTCTGAGAAACTCGCGACGATTCATTCGCCTGCTTTGAGCCGGTGTGGTTCGTGACTTGTGATTATAATCATTTTTCATATTTGTTCCTCCTTCTCAGCATCATGCCGGGAATATTCGAACAGCGAAATGTTTTTGGTTATTTCTCAACGATGGCTCCTTTATGAGCATCTTCTTTCAATACAAAGGAATTCTTCGCGGCGGAAAGGTCGTTTCCTACCAGAAGAATGTTCCCGGAACTTTTTCCTGCAAGTTCCAAAAAAGTGCCGGTTCCGAGAAATGCCCTACAGCCATGGATAAAAGCGTCCCGGACGTTTTCCATCCTGACGACCGGCTTGTCGGCTCGCGGTTTTGTCGACTTGATTCCGCGAAGTTCCATGTCCTTACAGTTGCTGATATCGAAAGCAGGTCCTTTGCCAGCGTTTACCTCCACATTCTGCAATTCAAGACCTTCAACGTTATCGCAGAGAAATCCCACATCAGTCGAAGCCGTCACGTCTGTAATGCGCAGCCGCTGGATGGGCATTTCAGGAAGCCCGTAAATTCTCGCCGTATACGGAGATTTCTTTATCGTGAAATGGCTGATGGCGATGTCGCGAAAAATTGGTGTCCGCTCCGAGACAGGCTCCGGATCGGTCTTTGTGTAGAAACTGGTTATATAGATCGGCTCGGTGACGTTCTCGACGATAAAGTTATTGTAACGAATGTTCTCCACGACACCGCCGCGGCCCCGCGTGCTCTTGATACGCACGGCACGATCGGTCCCCACACACACAATATTGCTGGCGACAACGTTTCGGACGCAGCCCGACATCTCGCTGCCAATGACCACGGCGCCGTGCCCTTTGTACATGACGCAGTTTGTAATGGCGACGTTTTCAGTGGGCCTTGCTTTCAATCTGCCCTCTTCGTCCTTACCCGATTTCAAAGTAATGCAGTCGTCGCCCGTGTCGATAAAGCAGTTTGAAATCCGCACGTTCCGGCAGGACTCGGGATTAACGCCGTCAGTATTGGGGCCTTCTTCAGGATTGATGATTGAAATGCCGTCCACCACCAGGTTGTCACAACCTACCAGATGAACTGTCCATGAAGGCGAATTGATGATTTTCACGTTCTCGATCAGGACGTCGCGACAGCGGTAAAGATTAATCACGCGAGGCCGGCCATGGGTTAGAATCCTCGCTTGGCCTTTTTTTCTGTTCTTGTCCTTATTGAATGCTTCCCACCATATTCTGCCCTGGCCGTCCAACGTACCTCGGCCGGTAATGGCGATGTTTTCGAGATCGTGGCCGGTTATCAGGCTCGTGACTCTCGTGTCGTCCGATTGAATTCGCCAGCCCGGCTTAAAGGGCGGAAAATGCTCGAAATGTTTACTCGCCAGCAGTGTAGCCCCCTCACTAATGTTGAGCGTCACATTGCTCTTGAGAAAAATCGCGCCCGACAAATATCTGCCCGCGGGAATATATACCGTGCCACCCCCGGCAGCCGCACATGTATCCACGGCCTTTTGGATGGCCTCGGTGCACAGGGTTGTCCCGTTGCCTACGGCGCCGTAATCCGCCACGTTGAAGAAAGGTGAAGAGCCGGCCGTCCGGGCAGCGGAAGAAAATATAGTAAAATAAAGTAATACAACAGTTATTCCAAATTTTCTCATGACTGTTCCGTTCTTATCAAGTAAGTTTTTTATTTTGCTTCGATTAACAACACCCAGTCGTTCCGGTCGGCCGGCTTAAACGTTTGCGGGGAAGTTTCGATCTTGCCTGCGTCGAGCCAGCCACCGGTGCGGGGGTGATACCAGCGGGCGGCAAGGCCTTTTTTGAGCGAATCGGTTTTCACAGTCACCGGGCCGCCTTCGGGCAGATAAACCACAAGCAGATCGCCCTCTTTAGATTTTGCCGCGGCGACGAATTTCGATGCATCCTTTTTGCCCGGCTGCCCGGCGAGAACTTCCTGCGCGGGGACAAGCCGCCACCATTCAATGCTCTTGAAAAACTGGTGCAGGTATTTCATGCCCAACGCGCCGGGCAGGTCTTTGGCGACGTGCCAGGGCGAGCCGAGTCCGGCACTGTTATGAGCGGCTGGAACCTGCACTTTCGTGTGCCAGCCCCAGATTCCCTGCCCGCCGTAGGTGACACCGGCCGTCGGAGAAACAAGCAGGCTCCAATAGGCGGCCCGGCGGACCGAATGGTCGTTGTGTACCTTACGGTGGGTGTAGCCGTTATGTGCTTCGTAGTTTGGTTCGGTATTAATCACGGGCAGGCCGGGCTTGTTGTTCCATTGCGTGGCGGGCGGACCCTGGTTGAGCCAGTGGAAGGTTCCTTCGTCGTCGCCGTGTCCGCTTTGATAGCCAATGAAACTGAACCAAGGCTCATTGCGGAATTCCTTGCCGATCCAGCTTTTTCCCCTGACGTGCTGTGTGGCCAGGCGATGCTGGTCTTCGTTAAACACCGCCCTGCCGATCCGTTTCCATGTATCGGCGTTTTCTCCGCTGTAATTGCCGTCGCCGCCGAGGAACCAGATAACCTGGTATGCGCCGTACCGGGCGATCATATATTCTGCCAGCACAATCTTCTGGTCTTCCGGCAGAGAATACCCTGGATTTTCTTCGCCGCGAATCGCCCAGAGCAGAACCGGTACGGCGAGAAGCCCGGCATCGTTAATCGCATCGATGTACTTGTCCATTCGCTGGAAAAACGCCGGATTGACGACGACTTTTTCTTTGCCTGTAAAGGCGGGATTTCCGGCCGCATCCGTCCTGGTCATTCGCCACTGGGTCATGACGAACTGGATCGCGGTAAATTCCTTTTCCACGCGGTCTTTGAGGAAAACATTCCAATCATCCAAATCGGCAAACAATGGGCCGCACCAGACGGTGTCGGCCAGCCAGAAGAACGGCGTGCCGTCGGAGTGCTCGATGTAGCGTTTGTTCGCGGAGATGCGTAATTCGCCGTGTCGGAACAACGGAAGATTGCTATTGTTTTTCACGCATTGAAACGAGCCGGTCCGGTTGTGAAGACCTTTGTTGCTTTGGTCCGAACAGACTGATTTATACGTCCAGCCGCCCTGCTCGTCCGGCGAAAAACGCACACGCCACGCACGGTCTCCGTCCCAAAAGCTAAGGAGCATCCTTTTGTTCCCGCTCGGCGAGGTGAATTCCACTTTGACCTTGATTTGCTGCACAGCATTGTCGTAGTCCTTTGAGCTTGTGAATGTCTGCTCAAAGCGTGCCCACTGCTCGATGGAACTGTCTGCCGCCAGGGCCGACGACTCACAACAGAACGTCAGAAAAAAAACAGCGGGGGCAAACGCCAAGAGAATGAAACGCTTCATAATCGTCTCCGTAGGGTGTGCATCGCACACCATTTTTTGTCTATTTCAGTTATGATGGTGTGCAATGCACACCCGACCTACTTTTTGACTGCGTAGAGTTTCTTCATTGTGGTAATGTAAATCACGCCGTTGGCGGCGACCGGTGTGCCGCACATGGGGCTGTCCAGCTTGGTTGAACTGATGAGTTTTTTTTCTTTGCCGGCGGCCAGTATGTAAAAATCGCGCCTACGTGTGCCGATATAAACCTTCCCGTCGGCCACGAGTGTCGAGGCCCAGATATCCCCCTTCGTTTTATGCGTCCAGTAGGGCTTGCCGGTCTCGACGTCCACGCAGTGGATAAGCCCCGAGCAATCGGCGACGAAGACCAGCCCGTCGTGTACCGCCGGTGTAGAGCAGCAGTGTTGTTCGAGAGGGTACGTCCAGATTTGGCCTGAGGCAGTTATATCGCCAGTGCCGCTCGCGTCGAAGCATTTGAGCCAGGCCTGGTTCTTGCCCCACCAGATGTCCCCTCCGTAGGTGACGTAAAGACGGCCGTTGTGAAAGACAGGCGTGCTCTTGACGTTGCTCGGACTTTCTTTACGGTTTCGGACATACTTGTGCACGTCTTCTTTGGGCGCCTCGGGATCCAAGTCGAATCGCCAGAGACGTTTTAGTTTTTGAACTTCACCGGCGGCCGGAATTTCTTTAATGGTATCGAAAGCGTAGCACACCCCGTCGCCGCCGCAGAAGAATACCAGCGTTCGTCCGTCGACCTTGCCCAGCGCCGGTGACGACCATGTCGAGTGGAATATCTTCGGGCCGATTTTTTCGTCATCCTGAGCTACGAGCCGCCCTGTTGCCTTATCGAGCACAATCAGGCTCGGTGCATCGGGTGCGGGAATCATTTCGTGTTTGTCGTTCAGGCCGTTGCTCGTGTTGATATACAAAAAGTCGCCGTGCAGGAGAATCGAGCTATGTGCGGCATCGTGCTGATGAACGCCCGTCTTCCCCGCGACATCGAACAGCCAGATTACATCGGCATCTGTTTTTGCCACGTCCATAGGCTCGGTGTCCTGGGGTGCCATGAGGCGGCCTTCGTCCCGGCATGGCCCGTCGTTGCCGTTGGCCTGGCCGTTGAGGTCGAGACATACAACCTCTCCGCGGTTGGTCACGATATATACCTTTTCTCCTTCGACGGTCGCCGGCGAACAAAGGCCCGACCTTGGCCAATCCCGATAGAGCATGGGTATTCGCTTGGGAACGACGAGCTGCCAGCAGAGGCTGCCGTCTTTTTCATCCAGGCACAGCAGCACGCCTCGATCACCCTTGTGCCGGGGATCTCGCGGATGCTCGTTGTTCGTGCCTATCAGCACCTTGCCGCGGGCCACGACCGGTGTAGCGTAGCTTTCCGTGCCCAGCGGAACCACCCACTTGATGTTTCTGCCTGTGGCCGGGTCGAAACTATCGGGCAGACCGGTTTCCGCCGAGACCATGTTTCGGGAATCTTTCTGGCCCCACTGAAGATGGTCGCCGGCCGAAACGGTCGAGACTATTACCAGGCTGCAGAACAATGCCGGTACGAGCAATTTGGGAAATGAAGACTTTCTCAACAACCCCACGGTCACCTATCTTTCACATTCAGGGACGACAAATCACCCGATTGAATGATTCTATTTAAGCAATTCACAGAATCTTTTCGTGCTATTCACAAAAAAAGTTCCCGGTTTCGACCTATTTATAACTTCATGTGAATCTCGGCATTCACATGTGCAATGCGATATATGTCTTTTGCTATTTATCTTCTTCGGGTTTTGGAGCTTCAGCTATCACTTCAGTTTCAGCCTCTTTGGCGGTATCTTCCTCGTCCTTCCGGCCGGCGTGGCTCTTGCGGTGCGCGACTTTCGGCAGTCCAAGCAAGGAATCTTCCTCGGTCCAGCGGTCTTCTTCTTTGAGCAACTCGATACGTTCGGCCCGCTTCAAAACATTCCGGTGCCTCGATAGTGCACCTTTAATTTTCAATGAAGGATCAATTGACATTCAGTACTTCTCCTAAAACTAATTTGCTTTCTTGCCGTACGCATCCTGAAATAATTTCGACGCAAAAGTTTCATAACCTGTCGGTGCCTTATATTCCTTTCCGACCTCTTTAATTTTCTGTAAAGCCTTATATCCATCCGTCCCGGGCCTTGATGGATTATCATATCGTTGTATTGTCTGCAAAAAGTAACTGCCTTGTTGAAGATCAATTCTAAGCTCAATCCCGTGCTCGCTAAAATACGCTTGCACGGGCGCCAAATCAGCCAGCGAATGATACTGAACCAGAACAATCACATTGTTGCCTGTCGGTTTAACAGGCTCGACAACTTCAGTCTTCGCCGTGGTATCCTCAGTCGGCGTCGATGGCTGCGGAATATTGCTCGTCGCCTGCTCTATCGGCCTTTCGCCATCAATTTCCTGCGCGGCAGGGGCAGGTTGGCCTGTTTCCTGCTTTCCGGCCGGATAAGAAGACTGACCGAACCTGTAGGCAGCTATCATCACAAAAATAAAGACCAGTACCAGCACAACCGCTACCTGGTACGGCATTGAGAATTCGATTCTGCCGGCGTTAAGCTGGACAATTCTCGGTTTTCTCCACCATTTTGCCGTGGACTTCGTAAGAATCGCAGATTCTTTCTGTCTAACTGCGATAGCTTCTTCATCAGGTTTTTCGGGCCGTAAATGCTCGACGATTTTGCCATTATCAGGCTTAACGCGAGCCTTGCTCATGACCTCATAAAGCGCCTTTTTACTTCGGTTCCGTGTCATAGTGGAATCCGTTCAACTTCTCAGGGGTTCCCATTTTCTATGCCTCGTCTTCCCTCGGCATGAAGAAGCTCTTCATCCTGAGCGGAGTCGAAGGGTGCAAAATGGGGTCCCTTCAATAATTCCGTTAAACTACCATTATATCGCTATGATTTCAAAGAACAAGCTAATACGGCATAAAAGATTGCCTAATTTCTACAATATTTCTGTCTGCATTTCAATAAGAAACTTCAAATTGGGGGATATTTCCCATCCAGCTCATTAAGTCGTCTCGAAATTGGCTTTGATTGGCTTTGTTTTCTTCAGTTCCGCTGACCGATTTATTGCCATAATCTCCTCTCACAAAAGATGTTACGCCCATTAGGGCCGGCGCAAATTGGTCGAGTAGACGTAATATGGCTGTGCCACTTAGGTAATGTTTGTTTTCTCAGTTCCTCTTGCCTTTCGGTATCAAGAGTGCCACATTATCTTACCATATAGCAGGCTTC
>Ga0307434_1000154_pt1 | contig 62368 bp, 45 predicted proteins | sample SalMarWE160220MG_FD_202156 | JGI IMG/M metagenome (GOLD analysis project Ga0307434, IMG submission 202156) | Salt marsh sediment microbial communities from the Plum Island Ecosystem LTER, Massachusetts, United States - WE1603-220 | ecosystem: Environmental > Aquatic > Marine > Intertidal zone >... | reverse complement strand
TTTAATTTACACGCGGTTGCAAAGCCTATTCCATCGACTTCCTGCAATTCTTCGACCGAGGCTTCCTTCATTTTCGCGAGATTTCCAAATCTTGCCAGCAAGTTTTGAGAAACAGACAAAACACTCTTTCCTTTCCTGCCTTTTTCGACGACCAATGCTAAAAGTTCCTGGATGGAAAGGTTATCGACTCCAACTTTTTTTAATCTTTCCCTTGGTCTATCTTCCCGCGGCAAATCGTGAAGAGTAAAATATTTATCGCACATTATTTCTTATTTATCCAATTAACTCAAATTCGAAGAATTTATTCATTTTCAAGTATTTGTTTTTCCGTCAGCTTATAGAATGGAATAAAGTGTATTTCACAGGAATCTATTAAAATAGTCTCATCTAACATCAGATTTACAACTAGAGATTTCTTTGGTTTATAACGATTAATAAAACTTCTAAGGGACCTTGCTATTTTTAGGTTTTTCAACTTCTGGTATTTTACTTCAATAGGTATAAGGATTCTACCCTTATCTACCACAAAATCAACCTCTGCTTTATCTTTAGATCTCCAGAAACAGATTTTCGAAGAAGTCATATTAGTTCTTTCTCTCAGGATATTGAAAACGAAATTCTGGAAAACAAAACTTTTATTTTGAAGGGTTCCAAAGCTGCCAAGGGCAAAATTTCGGAGTCCAAGGTCGTAAAAATAAAAAACCGGAGATTTAGTAATCTCTTTACGCGCGTTACTAAAATAAGGAGTAACCATATGAATTATAAAAGTTTTTTCCATATACCATAGATATTCTTTTAAAGTTTTGTAAGCAATACCTAAAGTCGAAGATAACTCGGCATAATTAGTCAATTTTCCAACTTGAGCCGATATTATCTTTACGAGATTACTGAACGCGTCTGTTTTTTGAACCTTAAGGAGATACGAAATGTCCCGTTCAATATAACCCTGATAAATCTCATTGATTATTTTAAGCTTCTCCGATAATTCATTTTCCAGAACAACCCGGGGATAACCACCAAAATTCAAATATTCCTCAAGAAGAAGGTATGTTTTATCTTTTTCTACTGAAAAAAAGTCCGAAAGCTTACCTTCATACTTATATTCGGTTCTAAAATTTACAAATTCCTCAAAAGATAATGTAGAAAGCTCAAAAAGTCTTTTCCTCCCGACAAGTGACTCATGAATTTTTTCTTTTAATTCGACACTGCCGGATCCCGAAACGATAAATTTATATGGCGTATTCATATCATAGATACCTTTCAAAAAAATACCCGCGTCCGCCTTCCTTTGAATTTCATCTATAAAGACAAATCCCTGTTTTTTGCCCAACTCCAATTCAATCTTCTTCAACAGCTTTGCCTGGGAAATAAAATATTCTTTGTCCGACTCTATATCAAGATTAAAAAAAAGAGTTTTTCGACCATCTTTTTCCAGGTACTCTTTCAGCATAAGCATCAAAGTCGTTTTACCCGCCTGTCTCGGACCAACAATAAAACTCATTTCCTTCTTCGAGAGATGACTCTTAAGTTCAGAAAACATAATTCTTTTAATCATACTTTAATTATAACCCGATATTTATTAAAGTCAAGTGTAAAAATTATCGGGTTGATAGTTTTAAACAGATAGCCACAAAAGCACTAAGGCACGAAGAAAATAGCACGCAGATAAACGCAGACTTACAGGATTTTTTTGTTTTTTTTCTTCCTAACCTTCTAACATCCTAACATTCTGACTTATGAAATCTTTTCACAATTCAAGGGCTGACCCCGTTTATACTAACCCTCTAACTTCCTAACATTCTAACTTATAAAACCTTTTCACATTTCAATGCCTGACCCTGTTGATATTAACTAACGACCCAAGACTAAATCACCGAAGAATAACCGCTTTCTTACTGTAAACCTTATCTCCTATTTCCATTCTAACAAAATAAATGCCGTTATTTCCATTCCAGTTGAGATTATATATTCCTGCAGGGCTGACTCCATCGATTAGTTTTTCCATTCTCTGACCGAGAAGATTGAAAATTTCTACCTTCACCTTTTCTTTTTCCGCGAGAGAAAATTTAATGTTGATTTCTGAATTTAGGTTAAGGAGTGAAACTCCTTCCTTTAAGGTTTTATCCTCTTCTATTCCTGACGACGAAGCTCTAGTCGTATTGTTCTGCCACCTGCCGCTTTCAAGTACTTCAGGAGTACCTGTAACACCACCTGGATAAGGTGTCTCGGGATGAGTACCGTCATCAAACGCGGCAACATAGTAATAGTAATCTTCACCGCCAACCACATCTGTATCATTATACGTATATTCATCAGGACCAGCCTCATATATCACTTCCCATTCACCCACAACACCTTCATTTTCAATTAGAGGGCCCTTACCACTGCTACCTGTAGAACGATATACTCTGAATCCGGCAAGGTCAGTTGGCACATCAGCCGGTTCTTCATACCACCAGTCTATTACTATTTGATAATCCTCAGAGGTAACCTCTATCGATGGTGCTGGAGGTGGAACGGGAATATCGTAATCACGATCAAAGTTCCACTGAGCGTTTATCGCATGTCTTATGACGGAATCTACTGTCGAATATACCCACATATCCTTAATAAGATTGGCAGCGTCGTTCGCGTAACCGTCATCCTGCCAGCGCCAGGGATTATTCCTGTACACAGGAGGTATATGAATCGTATCTGCCTGGTTTGGCAGATGCGGAGCTGTCATACTTATATCATCTATATCCAGCGTATCTCCGCTCCGGGTAATGAATGTTATTGAACTATCCTTCCATGCCTGACCAAGTTCCCACGAAGCTCTGGCGGAAAGACGGCCCCCGCAGTCCGCCCAAACTATCCTGATGCTGTCCCCGTATTCCAGATGGAATGGACCCATACTTGCATTGCCTACAGCATGCCAAAAAACCTGTCCATTCTGGTTTAGGTCATTCCATCTCTCATAACCCCTCAAATCAGAGGGTACCGCATGATATGTATTAGGATAAGTTCCCGTCATATTCTCAACATAATCGGTATATTCGGGGTCACTTTTTTCTCCGTACTTCATAGCATTATATACCGTTTCCCAGCTATTCGCACCGGTCGGCGGATGAAGCCCCGAATAACGTTTATATTCAAGATCATCGGGACCTCGGATACCGTGCGCTCTCGGTTGGGTTACATCGTCGGTTTCCGGATAGTTTTCGGGATTACCATTCTCAGCATCCGGACCAGGGCCCATAGCCACATCAGCAGATGTAGGAACATAGAGCATAACCTCACCGCCGGAACACGGATCATCTAAATAGTCACGCTCCCAGAGGTAACAACCAAGAGGATCGCCCCTCCAGGCGGGTCCCCCTGCTCTTTCCCAATCAATCGCAGGGTAAGAGATAAGACAACGTACGGAATCTTCAGGCTCGTCCCAATCAGGATAAACACCGGTCCAAGTATGCCATTCTGCTTTTCGCTCATCTTTATTGTTAGGCGTCATTAGAAGTTGCCTCATAAAGTATAAACTATCTATCGCATAACCCGCACGTTCGATCGAATCGTCTAAATCAATATTTCCTGTATTTACAATTGTCCAGTCATACACAACATACTGATTATGATGCTTGGAAACCCATACCAGTACCGTTTGATAAATATCCAGTCCCATCCAGTTCCTCGCGTGGGACTGGACCATCACATCAGCGGTTCCCCACACTTTATCCGGAGCGTAATGATCTCCTTCCTGTGGAAAAGTTTCTTCGAGATGTAACCCATCGACAACAATGGCTGGAGGATGATACCTGTAATACCTATGGATAGTGATACCAGAAGTATCCGGTACCGCAAACTGTACTTCTCGGAAATCGGATATACCATAAGGACTGCCACCCAATCTGATTGGCATGATAGAATCACCTTCAGGATCATACCAATTTCCGCAGCCCCACCTGGAACCCGAATTTCGCAGCCAACTGCGTACCCAACCATCATCCGGCGACCCCGTTTCTGACCTAGCCCCATGAAAATACCCGGTACAGTCATAATGACCAAACAATATCTCGCTTTGATCAGCAGCATCGGTGATTCCAGGCTGGATTTCTGATTGACAAATCTGTTTCGTATTTTGACTCCAACCCCGCAGCGAGACAAGTAAAGTTACAATAATAGATATTAAAATTAAACAAAAAAGTTTTTTCATCCCTGTTCCCTCCTTAAACTATTTGTTGTTTTTTAGCCGTCAGCTGTGAGCAGTAAGTCGTCAGCTTTTAACTTTTTCGACTCGCAACTCAACTCAGTTACCTGATCATAATAATTTTCTTTTGCGTTTCTTCATCCCCATATCTCACAACACCGAAATATATTCCGGAGTTTAAGATCTCGCCTGAATCGCCTTTTCCATCCCATGTAAGCGTAATCCGAGAAGAAGAATTCCCTCCCAAAGAAAAAGTTTTCACCCTTCTTCCGCTTACATTATAAACTGAGAATCCTGCATTTTCACCTCTGCTATCAGCAGGAATATTTAAAACAAATTGCGCGCTTTTACTGAAAGGATTAGGTTTTATATTTAAACTTAATTTTTTCGGATCAAGGATAAATTCTTCCACCCCTGTTGTTTCATCCTCGAATACCCAGACTGTTCCATCGACACCGGAACTTACATATATTCGATTCGTCTGGGGGTTTACGCAAATATCTTCAGGTTTTTCTCCAACATAGATAGTAGTGGTAACCGAATTGCTGGAACAATCGATTACGGAAATATTGTCAAACAAAAGGCTAGATACATATACATTGTTTTTAACGGGATTTACACAAATTTCCGTACCTCCAAATTCAACATCAATGTTAGCAATTACCGAATCTCCTGATCCGTCGACTACGAATACATCGGCGTTAACAAAATCTAACACATATATAAGGTTCGTCTCAGGGTTTACGCAAACTTCTGTTGGGCTTATACCACATCCAATAGAAGTAATAATGGAATTCAATGCGCCATCGATTACAACAAGGCTATCGAGAGCCACATATATAAGATTCGTCTCGGGGTTTACGGCAATCCCCTCGGGATATTCTCCAACCTCGATAGTAGCAATAACGGAATCTCCCGCGCCATCGATTACGGATACATTGTCGCTTGTATGATTTGTCACATATATGCGGTTCGTCTCAGGATTTACGCAAACCGCCCATGGAGAATTTCCAACCTCGATAGTAGAAATTACCGAATCGACTGAACCGTCAATTACGGATACATTGTCGTCATATCTATTTGCCACATATATTCGGTTCGTCTCACGATTTACGGCAATTCCTTCGGGCCACTTTCCGACTCCAATAGTACCAATCAAAGAATCTCCTCCGCCATCGATTACATAAACATTACTTCTATCCCAATCCGTCATATATATACGGTTTGTTTCACCGTTTATGCAAGCCTCGCGGAGGCCAATTTTAATACTAACACCAATAGTGGTGACCACAAAATTGCTCGAACCGTCGATTACGGAAACATTGTCGCTATCATAATTTGCAACATATATACTGTTATCATTAGGATTTATACCAATCCCTATAGGCAAACTCCCAACATCAATCGTATCAATCACGGAATAATTATCCGATTCGTCGATTACGAAAACATTGTCGCTGCCCAGGTTTGAAACATATACAAGGTTTGTCTCACTATTTACGCCAATCCCCTCGGGATCATCACCAACCTCGATAGTAGCAATAACGGAATCTCCCGCGCCATCGATTACGGATACATTGTCGCTTGTATGATTTGTCACATATATACGGTTTGTCAGAGAGTTCACGGCTATACTACAGGGATCACCCCTAACCTCAATAGCAGATATCACGGAATCCCCTGTACCATCGATTACATAGACACTATCGTTACTAACATCCGATACATATATACGGTTTGTCTGTGAATTTACGCAAATTCCCGGGAGATTATCACCGCCGACCTCAATAGAAGCAATCACAGAATTACTCGACCCATCTATTACGGAAACAGTATCGCTATCTAAATTTGTAACATAGATACGATTCGTTAGCGAATCGACACCAATACCGAAGGGGCTATGCCCAACCTCGATAATAGCAATCACGGAATCTCCCGAGCCATCGATTACAGATACGTTGCTACTGACTTTATTCGCAACATATATAAGGTTCGTCTTTGGATTTACACCAACCCCGCAAGGATTCTCCCCAACTTCAATCATCGTAATCACCGAATTAATCGAACCGTCGATCACGGAAACATTGTTACTTGTATAATTCGTCACATAAATTCGGTTCGTATTCGGATTCACACCAGCACACGAAGGACTACCCCCTTCCTCTTCTATCGGCCTAAGACGAATCGTATCCACAACCGAAATCTGGCTAAAACCGACAATCGTAAAAACAAATATTAAAACTAATAGCAAACTTTTTCGAAAAATACTCATATTTTCTCCTTTGTTTTAATAATTAAACTAATCTCCTCTTCATCATTAATACTAAACAAAGTACTTTGTTCTGTGGAGTAGTATAATAATATTTCAGAATTTGTCAAGGGGTAAAAATCAGAATCCAGAATCCAGGAGACAGAATCCCACCCCTACCAAAACAACTAAGAGAAACAACAAATCACACCCCGATACAGTCATTCCCTGTTAAATATCGCTTCGCATTTCACAGGGTAAACTTCCTTACGGGGCAGGCGAATAGCACGAATATTTTTGTTGTTTTTTTCACTAAAACCTAAAACCGAAGACCTAATACCTAACCGCAGTGAGCCGTCAGCCGTTTTACTCTTGACGCTTTTCAAAGAAGGTTTGACCCTGTTGATACATTTCACTGCTCCCTACTCACTTAATCATTAGAGGGAAGGATACTAACTGGTACAGTATTACTATACCCAATACCTCCTCCGTCATAAGAGGCGGTTACTTGTAGCAAGTAGTTAAAGTAGACAGGTGCATCTAACGGAACCATTAATTCTTTTGCTACTGAAAGATCGCCTTGAACACTTATCCCTTCCTCCCCAAAATCACATTCCCATAAAGTGTTGTCATACGTAAGTGTGCTGTCATAAATAATAGCTTCGGGCATCAACAAAAGGCGTACACTTACTGAACTCAAACCGTACTCAGGAGTAACGTCCGCGCAAACATAAAAACTATCACCTTGAACGAGGAAGTTTCCTTCTTCAGGTTCAGTAATATTAATAACGGGAGGATCTTCGAAAAGCGAACAATTTACAAGAATCAACAAGAAAACAACTACTAATCCCACACTTAATTTTATCCTAATAATAGCCTCCATTTTTAATTTTAAAATTGTTTTCAATAAGTATTTATAGATCCATCTTGTAATCATACTAAAACTCTTTGTATATATGACTCAAAAAACGGCGTAAATGTTCCGCCAAAAGGAATAAAATAGTTAGCAGTTAGAATCCCAACAAATCAGTCCAATGTCCAATGTCTTTTATCTTTTTTGACTTGTGACTAGTAACAAGTGACCAATGACTATAGGAACTAAATCCCAAATCCTAAATCCTAACTTGCGACTAGCGACCAAAGACCGGTGACTGATGACTATATTTTCTTATTATTTCAAGGATTTGTATATGAAGTTCTTAAATTTGACTTTACCATCACCTATGGAACAAAGGCCAAGTCGTAAACTTAGAAATCCGCCGAGAACATTATGATGATAAGCAGAAACTTCAAGAGAATTTTCTATTTTATTCCATTTTTCCCCATCAATACTGTAATACATATCAACTGTATTATTAATGTTTTTGAGGCGAAGGAATACATGATTTTTAATTGCCTTTTTTTCGGTTGGAAACTGCCAGCCTCGAAGATTAGCTAAGATATTTTCTTTATCAGCCAATATTCCTGAATACGCATTATTGTTATAAAAAAGTACTAATCCTCCGATTGCTTCTCCTTCAATAAACAGCTCGACCTGTGCTATATACGAATAATCTTGCGGGACACAAAGCAAGGGAGAACTTTCACCAACAGAATGCCCTCTGCCTTTAATAACTAAACTATTATCAACTAAATGGAATCTACTGGTGTCGTATTCACCAAAGAATTTCCAGTGTGGTTTTAACTTACTGCCTTTAAAGTTATCATTTAAGGAAAATACTTCATCTAAAAACATTCCTGCAGGTCTTTTAATTGGTTCATCGGTTTTAATACCATCAGGTGTTTTATACCAACCGTCATTTGTCCATTCTATGGGCTGAAGTAACGTTTGACGACCCATGTTATAATGTCCATTTTCATATCCGTGAAAAACCATCCACCAATTTCCTGCTGTGTCTTCGAATAATGTACCGTGTCCTTTAGACCACCATTTTTCAGAGTTTTTTTTCGTTCTGATTATAGGGTTGTACGGTGAATTCTCCCAGGGTCCAAAAGGCGACTTTGAACGTGCCGAAATTACCATGTGACCTGTAGCAGGACCAGCTGTTCCACCTTCAGCAACTGTCAGATGATAATAATCACATCTACGGGCAAGCTTCGGGCCTTCCATACAAAAACATTCAATTGTCCATTCACGAGGTATTGGCCAGCCACTGTAAGTATGTTTGAATTCGCCTGTAACAGAAAGCCCATCTTCAGACAAAGGAACATAACCACCGCTACTAAAATACAAATATAGGTTACCCTCAGCATCAGTAATATGACCGGGATCGATATTACCAATTTTCAAATCTATCGGATCACTCCAGGGTCCATTAATTGAATCGGCAGTGACAACATAATTTGTATTATTAGCTGGAAAATAGATGTAATATTTGTTGTTATATTTAACTAAATCGGGTGCCCAAACAGAACCTACATATTTATGCAATGCATTTGTTACCGGTGTCCAATTAATCAAATCTTTTGAATGCCAAATTAATAAACCCGGATAATATTCGAAGGATGAATGAACGATATAGTAATCGCTGCCATCGCGTAATATACTTGGGTCAGGGTAATCTCCCGCAAAAATTGGATTTAAATAATACCCATTTCCTTTTTCATTTGTATTAGTTTGATACTGTGCATTCGCTGAAAACCACAGTTGAATGAGTAATGTAATTATAATAGTTTTCTTCATGTATTCCACCTCCGGTCAATATAAACCAATTCCAATATTTCTGGGTAATTCCATATACATCAGTATTATAAATAAAATCACATCACTGTCAACATAAAATTTCGCAGATACCAGTCCTAAAAACGCAAAGAACTTCTATCAAAAAGGAACCACAAGATTACACAGATTACAGGATTTTTTTAGTTGTCATTTTTTTACTAGGACCTGGTACCCGGTATCTTGTACCTGATTTTACCTATTCACCCAATCAATTAATTTACTGATAACTAACCGTTCTAGCGGTTCTTCCCAAGATAGATATAAGACCAGATAAACAAAAAACCCACCACCACATCCAAAACCGCGAAGGGTTTCCACATATTCGGAAGACCGGTTACTGCCCAGTATATAAAAACCAATATCGAATAAGAAAATTTTAATCCAATGCCATAGGGTATGAGATTCCTGTTTTCCAGAGGTCTTCTTGCTATCACAAAAAACATACAGCCAAAAATTATGAGCAATGCAGCGGGAAACTGAATATAACCCCAGTGATTCGGATAAGTCACATTATAAATGTCAAAAGCTAATTTTGGAAAAAGCAAAAATGTAACACCAAGAATCGCGTCATAAGCCGCAATGATGTAAAAAAGAACCGAAATCAATTTAAACCTTTTCATACTTTCCTCCTTGTTTTTTTACTATAAGTATAATGATATTTACCAGCACGTCAAGGAGAAATACAAATGAATATTTGTAGTCCAGAGTCCAATGTCCTAAGTCCAAAGTCAAGCTAAATCCCACCCCTACCAAAACAACTAAGAGGAACAACAAATCACACCCCGATACAGTCATTCCCTGTTAAATATCGCTTCGCATTTCACAGGGTAAACTTCCTTACGGGGCAGGCGAATAGCACGAATGGTTTTTATTATAATTTGTCAAGTGTTGAGATGCGACCCCAGAAGCCCAGAAGCATAGGTACCCCCCATGTATACTATACCCCATACCCTATATACCCTTGAAAATTATTTGACATTTCGGAATATTTTAGTATATTTATAAAATGAATACTAAAAAACTATTATTACTGTTATTTATATCCCTGACTCTAATTGGCGGAGGATGGGGATATATAGACACAACCGGCAACTGGGTTATTGAACCACAATTTGATTATGCCGGAGATTTTTCCGAAAAATTGGCGGTGGTAAGAATAGGATATCAATACAGATACATCAATAAAAAAGGGAAAATAGCTATCAAGCCGAAATTCGATGACGCCATGTCGTTTTCCGAAGGGTTGGCAGCAGTAGAAAAAGACTACAAAGACGGGTACATCGATAGAACCGGTAAATGGGTAATCAAACCGCATTTTGATTATGCAGGAGATTTTTCTGAAGGATTAGCAAGTGTAAAAATTGTTAATAAATACAGAATCATCGATAAATCCGGAAAATGGGTAAACAGGATGCAGTTCGATTATGTAGGGAAATTTTCAGAGGGATTGGCGATAGCAAGAGAATACGACAAATATGGATACATAGATAAGACCGGCAACTGGGTTATTGAACCACAGTTTGAAGATATCGGAAAATTCTCCGAAGGATTGGCGAGAGCAAAAATAGACGACAGATATGGATATATCGATAAAACCGGCAAATGGGTAATAAAACCTCAATTTGCTTATGCCTGGGATTTTTCGGAGGGCTTAGCGAGGGTAAAGATATTAGCGTGGAAAAACGGCATTTTCGTATATATCGATAAAACAGGTAAACGAAAAATCAAGGCTCTTTTCAGGGACGCAGGAGATTTCAGAGAAGGATTGGCGAAAGTAATGGGCCCTATATGGAAAAAAAGCAAATACGGATACATCGATAAGACCGGAAAGTGGATAATAAAACCGCAATTTGATGGAGCATGGGATTTTTCCGAAGGGGTTGCGAAAGTAAAAAGGGGCGACAAATACGGATACTTCTATAAGAATAGGATGTGGGTATGCAAGCCCAAATTTCTGGAAGCCGGAGATTTCTCCGAAGGATTGACAGCAGTAGAGATATTGCACTAGCTGTTAAGAACGAAGAACACAGAGAAGTACGACGCCTATTAGTATCTAATTGTAAATTGAAAGTTGAAAATTGAAAATTGTAAATTTAACCACAAGATTACGCGGATTTACACGAGATTTTTTTTGTTACGATTCAACAATTTAACTATTCAACTATTCAACTTAGATTCGAAGAATCTATTATATGGACGCAGATTCACAGGATTTTTTTGTTGTTTTTAACTAAAACCTAAAACCCAGGACCTAAGACCTAAGCAGTCTTTTCACAATTCCAGGTTTACTCCCGTTAATAGGAGAGTTCATTTCCATCTCGCTCTGCTTTTAGTTATTGCGATGATCTGTCTAACACTTTTACTCGTTGCGCTTTTTACGTGACTTTCACCCGCAGCTCCAATAATCATTATGTTAGATCTTATCGTTTCCCTAACAGTGGGACCCCTACTAATTGGACCCTGCTTATTCACCCATTTACAGCATTTATCGCATTCTTTCCAGGTTTGTTTGGTTTCGTAATGTCCTTCAACTATATAATACATATTCATAGCTCTCCATTTTCCTACGATTTTTGGCCAATTATCGAGGATGACTGCCACAATATCGCTACTGCTTGCCGGCATAGCTTCACCTACAACTGCTTCTGCAATAAATATCTCGGCCGTTTGCGTTATTAAAGTGGATACAGCCTGGAGTACTTCAGCCAACTTGGCGACCAATTTTGTAAACTCAGCAGCCATTCTATAATTCTCCTCGTTTTTTTTATGTTGTTCCACGGTAAAACCATCCTGTACAAAACCCGTCTCGACAATTTTATCCATTTTAAATCTCTTTAAAGTTTTTCTATCCTTTATGGCACCCGGATTACACTCCTTGAGATTTTCAGCTAATCCTTCTATATTATCTTTTGCACGCCTAACTTCACTTTCCGCTTTATTTGCCAAATCTCGCGCTTCTCTAGCTAACCTTTCTGCCTCACGTGGGTCATCATTTATTTTTTTCCTTGCTTCTTCTAACTTTTTCCTTGATTGTTTCATCAAAGATTCGGCTTGTTTACGATGCTTCACGGATTCTTTTAACTTCCTGTCTGCGGCAGAATGGCACTTGGCACCACCGCATGCTTCCATAATCTTTTTAATCTTACCAGTTTCCTTTTCAATAGATGGAATGCCTTCGCTTTTCAAACCCTTTAATGCCTCCTCCGCTGCTTCTATCTCCGCACCGGCATTCTGTTGCGCCTCATTGAAGGCTAATTTACACTCTTTATACGCGTCGATTAACGCGTTTATTTTGTTCTTAAGTTCATTTGTTTTATTCTTAGCCTCCGCTAACTGCTGTTCGACTTTTGGAACCTCGGCTTTTAAAGATTTTACTTTTGCCTTCAGGTTTTGTACCTCGGTTTTTGTTTTTTGCAATGATTTTTTAGTATCTTCTTTTTGTTTTTTAAGATTACGAAGTTCCCTTACATGCGCACCGATACTCTTTCCCGTTAAAGAATGAACTCTATCAAAAGCATTTAGAGCCGTTTCCGCGTCATTAAAAATAACACCTATACCACCCATACCTATATAATCCCCTCCGGCTGCCTTATTTTTTAAATCTTCCGGGCTATCGTATTCGGTTAAAGTAACTTCGTCTCCAAATATTCTTCTCAGATAATCAAAGGGCTTCTTAAGATCCTCTTCCTGCTTCTTCAACTTCTCTTCCAAATCTTTTACCTCTTTTTCCGCTTTATTCAATCTGTCACTCTTTGAAGAAATTTCATCATTAAGAGAATTTAATCTACTTTGAATTGCCAATAGATTTCTCATTTCGGCTGCATATTGCCCTTTCAATTTTTCCAACATGGCTTTTATCTTTTCGCAATCTAAACGTGAAACAAGTTCGCTTACACTTCTTGAAAACGTTTGGATTTCGCTTTTTACTTCATTCCCGTCACCGGAACCGACACTCACCTGCCATGCATAAGTCCCCGGCAGAAAACGCTTCCTTAGATCTCCCATATAAACATAAAAAGGGTATTCTATATTCTCCATACGGAAAAATGGATTAATATCAGCAAAATTTTCTTTCTTTAGGTTATCCAAGTATGTCGTTTTATCTGTTGAATCTTCAGGCGTATTCCATATTGTTAATGTGTATGAAACCTCAGCCATATCTACGGGGGTCCACTCAAAATCAACCACAGGATCGACTATCTCTTCTCCATCCCGAGGAGAAATAATATTTATACTAACGGTTTCTATAATATCTACGGAAGGAGAATAAACAAAGGTTCCAATTTCACTTTTCCCGGACGCTTTACCGGTAAAATCAGTTACATCTCCCGATATTCGTATTTGCCAGGCGTAAGTTCCTTCTTTGAATCTTCTACCTGATGAAGGATACCGAAAGACATTACCACTAATTTTATCTTTTTCAAACCAGGGAGGATTTGAAAGAATTGCCTCTTCCCTTGTTTGCCCTTCTAATACTTCAACAATATAAAGTAGGTAATTAAAATCTCCGGGAGATCCGGGAGTAGGCGGAGTCCAGGTGAAAAGGGGATTCTTTTTAACCTCTTCTCCATCTCTTGGTGAAATAAGCCTGGGATCACCGAAAATTAGAATATTATGCTCAAAGCAATCTCGATCGAATGTCTCTCTACTTTCAGCACTTATAACGGACACACAAACGGTATATTCACCGCTCGGAAATTTTCCTGTTCTACTAACCAATTCTCTATACTTACCTTGATACCAGCTATCCGCAATCTTTCCTATATTCCTGGAAGTTATCCTCTTTGTTCCCGGGGGAATCTCAAACACATTCGAATTAGCTCTAGCCACCAATCCATCGTCCTTCTCCGTCACTTCTCCATGGAGATAAACCACCTGTGTTCTGGAAGTCGTGTTATTCAAATCGATACTCCAGAGATCTTCTATCATCAATTTATTAGGCGCCGGTCTGTGCACCCTAACAGTAATTTGAGCATCAAGAGCAAAAACAAGAAACAAAAAGAAAACTAAACAAAGGAACACTTTCAAACTTTTCATTATAACCTCCCTATAAATTCAAATTTTAAAATACAAAACACTTACAAATAATATTTTCTTTTTCATTATTGTTAAAGATATTAGGAAAAGGAACGAATGTCAAGGAATTTTACATCAGAATTCAGAATCCAGAAGTCAGGAGACAGAATCCCACCCCTACCAAAACAACTAAGAGAAACAACAAATCACACCCCGATACAGTCATTCCCTGTTAAATATCGCTTCGCATTTCACAGGGTAAACTTCCTTACGGGGCAGGCGAATAACACGAATAATTTTGTTGTTTTTTTTACTAAAACCTAAGACCTAACACCTGATACCTAACCGCCGTCAGCCGTAAGCAGTGAGCCGTCAGCTGTTGATTTGTCAAGTGTTGAGATGCGACCCCAGATACGCCAAATACGCTTATTTCTTATAATTCATATTAAGTTTAGCAGCTATCGCAGAAAGCTTTCTGTCGTAAGTCAAAATAAGGGTTTCACTTAACATCGCGGAAGAAAGAAGATGAATATCAACGTAACCCAGTCCCTTCCCCATCAGATTTTGCAAATCAATGAATCGCATTACTTCTTCGTGAGTTGCTAGTTTCGCAAAGGGCAGCGCATTAAGTAATGTAAGTATTTCCGAACGTTTCTTTAAATTCCCACAGGCAAGTTCTCCAATAATAAAAGGATGACAGACTACTACACCTCTATTCAACAAACTTTTGAGCAAAGAATCCCCATCTCGAAGATGAGAAACCCAAACAGAAGTATCGACAAGAATCATTCTTAATTTTCTTCCGAACTTCTTCTCGGTATGACTGTAAGCTTTTTCTCCGTACCACCCAATTTCGCGAGCCTCTTACCGCTCTCTAAAGCAATCAAAGCTTCAAGACCTAAGTTCACTAAAGATGTTTTCTCTTTTACACCGGTTAAACTGGACGCCTTTTTTACAAGCTCATCCTTTATATTTAATGTCGTTCTCATTTATTCCTCCTTTATATATGCAATATTATATGTATTAATATGCATAAATTATGCATTTGTCAAGTGCCAATTTAACCACAAAGATCACAGAGAAGTAGGTATATGAGTATATGCGTAAAAGATCAGTTAACACATCCACCCATACACCCATCAACTCATTCACCACTTTACTAATTTACTGATTCACTGATTTACTGATATACTGCTTCAAGGAAGCACAGAGATTTTTTCTTTTAATTCAACATTCAAAATTCATAATTATTAAGGTCAGACCCCGTTGATGCAAAAAAATATTTGTGTAATTTGTGCTATTTGTTGTTAAAACAATATGTACTGGACCTACTCTATTTAAAAGGAAGTTTGATTTTCTCTTTGAGTTTATCGACCCCTTCCTTTGTTTTTTCTTCGACTTTCTCCTCTACCTTTTTCTTGCTTTCCGTTTTCTTTTCCCCTATCTTAGCCTGCAATTCTTGCTTTTTCTTTTCCACTAATTGCGTATACGTACCTACCTCTAAAAGATTTTCTTTAAGGTCTTCTTCCAGAGAGATAAAGCCTTTATAATTATCCTGGTATTCATTGAGTTTGGCTCTAAGCGAATTATTTAATTCTACCTCAAGCTTGGTCCTGGTCTCGTCCACCCACTCCGATACCAATTTGCCTATAGTCCCGGAAATTAGTTTATCCAGATTACTCTTTATATTAAAAGTGTATTTTCCGTTCGGAGAAACAGTATAACCAACCTGAATATCCACAGGATTTGTCGAAAGAACACCCTTGATATTCGCCGCGATTTTATCTTCCTTATCACTCAAATCCAGACCTAAATCAAAAAGATGTAAAGATAAAGTTCCTCCAGCTCTATTGGAACGGTCGAAAGAAATCTCTCCATCGAGATTATAAATACCTTTCGCGTTACTAACCTTAAAGGCTTTAATACCCTCACCTAAAACAAAAGGAATATTCTTCGCTTTGAAGTCAAACACTGCCGATTTTTCTCTGTTTTCTCTTTTATCTATAAAACCCGCCCATTCGATTTCTTCAATACTTTTAATTCTTTTTATGGAAAAAGTGGTCGGGTTATTTATTATATTCTGATCGCTCGTAATATCACTCGCCTTTATACTATAAAGATTTCGCTCCGCTATACTGCCCAGGGAAACATCCATGTTCTTAAGCCAGAACTTCGGTACAGCGGCACTCGGAAAAGTAATATCTCGACCGTAAGCCCGTAAGATAAGTTCTTTCCCCTCTTTTCTTTTTATAAAAGGTTTCAATTTTTCAAAGTAATAATTCCACCTTTTAAACTCATCATGTATCCCGCCGAGATATTTCTCTATGTAAGGATTCAGAATCGCGCTGGCAATTCCCCCTGCTTTTTCAGGCAAATTAATAAAAGAAGTAAGATGCGCTAAATCATTACTGATACTGGTGCTAACGCTTTTTTTATCCTCGTTTGCCATATTTAGATCTGTTTTTAGTTTATCATAGGAACCTGCGAGATTCGTTTCCGTCAGCTTGATCTTTTTATATGTTTCGTCGACCATGTTATATGCGCTTAATGCCGCCTCAGCCGTCTTTATATCCTCCATTTTTATCGCCTTAACAGGCTCTATCAATTTCGGAAGATTTTCGACTTCTTTCCTCTGCTCCTGTAATGTCTCTTCCCACTTTTCCTTCAAGCCCCGGTATTTTCCGGGCAGTTCTTCCAAAAGTTTCGGGGATTTGATATTTTCCATCTCTCTTTCTATAATTTCAGCCACAACTTTTCCCGCGTCTTCCAGGAAAGAACCTATGAAAGTTTTCCCCTCTTCCTCACCCAATTCCCCTGCTTTTATCGCTCTGCTTCCCGGAAGGGCTCCCGATGTTTTTCTCTCAGTATTCCACTTTATTTCCTGTAATTCTATATTATCGATTACAACCTTATTTCTTACAAGCTGCCGCATATCGACCTGTAAATCAATCTCTCCGATCTCAAATAAATTGCGGAAAGGCTTTCTACTGTTCGCGACTTCGATAGATTTGATACCAACGCGGCCATCAAAAATCTGAAAATCCAATCCCGTAACATCCGCTTTCGCTTCGAAGATCCTTTCAAGACTTCTTTCCATCGCTCTTTCAATTAGTTTATTCATAAATATAATGTTAAAGACTACTATACCCGCTATAAGAATACCTATAAGAGACAGTTTCCCCCGGAGGACAAAACCCGTATTGCTTTTAATGCTCTTTGCGATACCTTTAAGTCTCTTTATATCTTTTTTATCAAGGTTTTCCCTTAACTTATAGTTTCCTTCCTCATCCCGGACGAAAACTTTATTTATATAATTTTTGTATTCGTGTATATAGAGTTTACGCAGGATCTTCTTTTTAAACTGTTCTTCGGTAAATGTTCCGATAAATAGTTTCGGTATTTTTTTTACTTCACTCATATTCACCTGATATTATCATAAAAACTCACGGCCGAGCCAAATTTACTTTTAAGCCCTGCCACAAGAGGTTGTTTCCCGATTACCTGAACAAATTTATTATTCGCGATTTTCTCTCTCACTCTATCGCGGTAAACATCGACCAGGTATTTTGCCAGAAAATAAATAGGCAAAGCCAGTACCAACCCCACCACCAGCCCACCCATAACAAGGGAATTGTAATATTTTGTCAAATAAAAGAAGGGACTATTGAAAAGTTTTGTAAAGAAACTGCCTAATGAGGGGATCATAAGAATAACGTATCCGATTTTATCCAGGAATACATCCAGAAAACCAAGGAGCAGACTAAAGACGGCAATAAATACCATTTCCACTGCTTGATTCAGCTTAAAAAAGAAAGTAAGAACAAACAACGAAACCCAGAAAAGGTTTGTTTTGGGAACCAACGCAAGAATAAAAGCAAGTGATATAGCCAGCGCAATCTGTGATGCCTTTTTGTTCGAATTTATTGCTACAAAAACTCTCGCGACCCAATTAACAATCATAATTTAAAAAACCTTCGATATCAATTGTATGAATTTTTGTGAGCTTGTCAAGACATTTCCCACACGGAGACACAAAATCGTTAGAGGGTTAGAGCGTTAGAGTGTTAGAGAGTTAAAATTCCAAATACTTGGATGGGAGGAGTGGCTAACGCATCAACGCTTCTACGCATTTACGCACTAACAAGGTTTTACCTAAAACCCAAGACCTAACTTTGCTGTCAGCCGTAAGCAGTAAGCCGTCAGCTATGTTCTCTTTTCAAGGTCCGATCCCGTTGATAGAGGAATGAGATGAAGTATACTTGACAGGACATAAAGATCAAATAACTTAGGCATGGTAAAAAAATTAATAGATATAATCGTTAATATAAAAATATGAAAAAAGAAAGCCATCTCATCCAAATAATACCTAAATTAATAACGAAATTACAAAAAAATAAAACAAAGATTTACAGACGACCGAAACAGCTATCTTTAAATCCGATTGGATTAACCCGTAAAAAACAATTTAAAAATTTAATACTAAGACTAGCTTTATGTTTCAGCGTTTGAATCTTAAAGCCTTAAGGGGGAAAGAGTAATATATGAATAATTACATGATTAAATCATTTAACCGGAGCAGTAAATTTTTGATCAGAGGCCTTTACACGCTCCTTATATGGTGCTTTATCATCCTTTTAGCTTCTTGTAATCGGAAGGCTGGCATCTCTTCAGCAGAGCAATACAATCAAAGACTGAACCAGTTGAAGGAAACCTGGGGGTTTTCCATGGCCGACCCTCCTCCGGATTGGGGCCCAATCGTTTCTCCGGGAGGTAACTGCGTCTTTGGCTGGAGCAATGATAAAGAAGCTATTCTCATGTATATTTATCAATTCATGGACGCAAATTTCGTGTTGAAAGACATATCTCACGCCTTCGTAGTGAGTTCAGATGTACAGATGGAAAATTATACAACTTTTGCGACAAGCATTACTGGCTTTAACGGCAAACTCTTCTTAAAGTATGTGGTTATACCAACCCAAACCGGACAACACACATTTTCATTTTCGTACATGGAGAAAATTCCAAACCGGGAATTTTCTGAGAGATTAAATTATAGTGATATAGAACGCTTTACTTCTCAGTCGACCAGCCTGGAGGTCTTTAACCGCTTAATTCAATCTTTTAGTTTTACTACAAGTGATCTAATGATTCAGAATGGCTTGAGAGATGAAACAAGGCTGAAAAATAAACCGAAATAAGGGATAAATCAGGAATATATTACTAAACGCTGTAAACATTCTCATTATGCCAGGTTATAAATTTTTTTCTGTGAAAGTTAAAATAAATTTTCATTTGGAATCTTTTCACATTTCAAGGGCTGACCCTGTTGATACACTATCTCCAACAAGTATAAATGTCAGATCATCCTTTTGATAGCCAAGGGTTTCTAACATAAATGGCGTTTTTTTTAATTCGGAGTGCCAGGAAAAAACAAGCACCAATTCCTTTTCAGGATAACCTATAAAAACACAATTTTCTTTTTCAAGCGGATCATATCTAACATATTCCGGACAACCAGTTAAAAAAACTGCAAATAATAAAAACACTAAAAACTTTTTCATTATTGTTTCCAAATAAAAATAACCAATTACATAATCACCTGTGCCACTTTGATTATTTCGATTTTTGAATCCTTGATATATAAATCAACATATAATACCGGCCAGTAAAAATCTAAGCGAGAGGCATAAAAACTATTGTTTGAACGATAGTATCGATAGACTTTATAAACCTGACCGTTATCCTCTTTTTCCAATATTTCCGGTGCGATAAACATTTCATCTAAAACCGGAACACTGTCCCCAACATGTAGTTGTATAACATCATCCATTTTATAACCAAGGCTATCTAATTCATGAGGCATTTCTTCTAATTTAAAGTCATTTGAAAAAGTAAGTACTAAATTTATTTCAGGATAATCTATTAAAACAGATTCTTTTTCTCTAAGTGCAATATATGGATTACAACCAGATAAAGAAACTATCAACAATAAAATTATTAAAAACTTTTTCATCTTTAACCTCTTGTTTTTTAATTCAAAATTCAAAACTCAAAACTCATTGATATCATTTCCCTTCCTAACCCTCTAACGCTCTAACACTCTAACTTAAAAAATCTTTTGATTTTTTAAAGTTTTGTTATAAATTCTGCGATTATTTTAAAATCGCCTTCACTCTCAGGTGTAATAATTATAGGTTCTTTAATCAAGTAGATTCTTCTATTATTTTTTTCTCTTCTTCTGTAATACCGTATAATTTATAAACTATTTCATCAATCTCTTTATCCGTTTTCTTAATCTGTCTCTGAATTTGTTCTTTTTCGTTACCTTGAGCTGTATGGATTTTTTTATTTAAATCCAACATTTCATTAACCAAAGCAATAGCAGTATCATTAAACTGGTTCTCACTATGTTTATTTAAATCAATTGTCGGAAATGGAATTCTATCAGTTACATAATTATCAAAATGCATTGTTCTAATAGCTTTACCAAAAATAAATCTATATACATACCAAGATAACAACTTAGAATTAAGCACAGATATTATAAATTCTGATGAAAGATTACTTTTATTTTGGAGCTGATTTACTGTATCCAATATAATATATGTCGAAGTATCTATATTTTTCGGTAGAGTTGCTATTATTTTTATGTGACCTATAGGCTGCTTAATATGGGCTACAATATTTTGAACTAAAATTGCCTTTCCTTTAATATATGCCTTTTCATCTTGTATTATATCTTTAGAAACAAAACCCTTCTCTTCTTGATAAATAAAATATCTTCCGATCTGTTTACCACCTAAGACCTTAAAATCAGAAGGATATTCTGTAACGTTTTTCTGATACATTGCCCCACGTTGATTTACGATAAAATTATTTAAAAAAGTACCAACATTTCTTATTTTTTGACCAAGACAAAGCTCTACTGGTGAAATATCATTCAAAAATAAACCAAACTCACCAAATGTCTTTTTGTTAATTTCGCCTAAATACTCAATGTTTTTCTCATTCCTAAAACAAGACCTATAATTCCTGCTCTTCTTATTTTTCCTAAATGTATATATGATTTGCTCAAGTCTTACTTCTTTCCAAACCCTTTCGCAATCCACAATCTCTATAAGCCCATCGTAAAGCTTTTCTCTTATATACTTCCAGTTGGATGAATATGTAAATGGTTTAGGTATAATAAAACCGTTTATTCCACCATCCTTAAGAATCCTTGTAGAGAGACCCATAAATAAACAAGCTGTATCTGTATTATGCAAATTAAAACTAGACTCAAAATATGCTTTTTCCATACTTGAAATTTCTGCACCATATGGCGGATTACCTATAACAACATCAAAACCACCTTCGTCGATCATGATCTTCTGAAATACATCTTCCCAATTAAAGGATTTTACTATATACCAATTATCGCCAAAGTAATTTTTTAATTCTAATACATCACCCGAAATCAAAGAATTACCACAACGAATATTTCTATCCAATATTGGTAAAATGGAACGTCCATGAATAAGACCATATTCATCTTCAAGCATTTTCAACATTAATGATAACTTTGTAACCTCAACAGCCTGTTCATCTAAATCCACACCAAATATATGTCTCCGTAAAATTTCCCCCTTGTCTTCAATTGTCAAATGTGTCTCTGTTTCCTCATAGTCGAATTCTAATTTACTCATTTTATTTTTTGACTTCTTTTTACCTTTTTTCTGACTTCTATAATATTTCAACATCTCCTCATAAGCTCTTATAAGGAAACTTCCTGAACCACAAGCAGGGTCTAATATTCTCAACTTCTTTATTTTCCTATCTGATAATTCCTGTATTAATTTTCCAACGGTATTTTTTACTATATAATCAACTATATATTCAGGAGTATAATATACTCCTCCAGCCTTCCGGACCTCCGGCTTCAATTCATATTTTACTTGATGGTCAGTCAATCTAACTGTATATCCTAGATACTGTTCATATATATTTCCTAAAACCTCTAGAGGAATGACATCAAACTGATAAGGATTATATGTTTCCAAAATTATCTCTCGCATCACCGTGAAATCAACAGCCAAATCACTTTCCCATTCCTTTGGACTAAATAAATCACTATCAAATATTATATTATAATGCTTGAATTCCTCTCTAAGGAAAATAATTGTATTTGTTCCTACGGACTCAGTTCTTTCTTCAAATATTTCTTTCAATTTTGGACGGTATGTAAGATCCCGGTCTTCACAAGAACGCATAAATATAATACGATCAAGAAGCCTTTGGGTTATTTCTTTCAGAAAATGCGCATCTTTCTCTCTATCACCCGAATTAAAGAGATCATGATTATTTTTAAAAATATTTTTTGCTAAAGAGACCCGCCATCTTTTAAGATCATCAAGAATCGCTTTATCGACCGGGAGTCTATTCTTTGGTTTTACAAGAAGTAATTTGTCAAGTTCTCCTTTAATTACTGAATCTTTAGACAATAACCATATTTTGTCAAACTGTTCAAGATATTCTTCCCAAGATAAATCAATATTCAACCCTTTAAGAAAATTTCTTGCATCCGGTTTAACTGTAACATCAAACAGTTTAATCCCTTCAAAATCAGTCAAAAGAACAAAGGGAACTCCTTTCTTATTATATCCATATCGAATTGCTTGATCAATGTGCTTATTAAGATCAGCCCTAATTGGCTTTGCCTCAACATACATTTTAGTAACACCTTCAACCTTGAGGCCATAATCCACCCTACCTTTTGAAACTTTCTCTTCCGGGCTTACCTCATCATGATTTCTAACATCCCAACCTAATACATCCTCTAATAGCGGTTGAATAAATGAGATTTTTGTAGACTCTTCGTTATAGTCTTGTGCTCGTCCCGACTCTAATTCACCTCTGAATTTCTCAATTAACTTAGATAAATTTTCTTTCGCTTTTTCTTTAGTCAATTCCACTTTAATATTCCATCTTAATGAATTTTAAATAACCTCAACAATTAGTCAAGGGATAATTTTAGTATTTCTTGCATCCAAAGTTGACATTTTCAAAGCTCTTTTGCCGAAGACAAATTTACAGATATTGAATATCCAACCTGCATTTCAAACTTAATTTATTTCATTAATTTTCTTCAATAAACCTTAATGCTTTATCGTAAAATTTCTCCCAACTATTAGCTTTTATTGGTTTCAATATAATTCCATAACTTTTAAATAATCCCAATTTTGATTTTTGGTCCATTATACCAGATTTGTACATTTCAAGTTCTTTCTTACACCTTTCTAGCTCGGATTGCCCCTTTTTATTTCTGGGCACTGTATATTCTTTATAAATGTAATAAATATCATTTGTTATCGCTGATTTCTCTATTTTTTTCCTTACTAAACCATTTTTCAATCTAGCCCAATAATTCAATATCCACCACAGATGTATTTCGGTAAAATAAAATTCAAAGCCAAGGATATAAACGTCTTTTTTAAAAAAATGATCAACCCAAAGATCATTAAGATTACTCACTTTGTTTTTTAATAATGAATTAACTCCATTAGTGAGCCTACTTTTAAGGGAGGTAAATTCTTCATGCTCATAACTAACACCATCAAAAAAATAATTTCTAATTCTTTGCAAATATCCAGAATATTGTTCATTACCTAATAATATTGAATCTAATTTGTCCTCTTCTCCATGGATATGCCATATTCTAAAAGTACTATTATCAATGTAAAATTCTTTATGTCTTAACAAACTATATTTACTTTCATCGGTTTCGAAATGTTTTATACCTTTTTTTACATCAAATACTTGGGATTTTTCTAAATTATAATCATAATTTGTAGTGATTATATCAGAAACACCTAAATCAAAAATTTTGCCATGATACTTGTTATACCTTAGTTTAGAAAGCAACTCTTTAACTTTTTCTTTAAGGGACTGTTCAGTTATAGCTTTATTTGCTTTCCCATATAACAAAAGCTCTTCGTATAAAAGAGGAAAAGGTTTTGTCCCTACTTTTATTACATTTCCCCCTCCAACAAACTTAATTAAGTCTTTCATTAAGTCTTTCCAAGAATAGTTTTTTGACAGTAAGTTTATACCATTGCCTAGAAATACAACTTTGTCACAATTATTTTCCATCAGCGCTTTTGTTTTTCCTTCTTCTTTTTTCTCCATATACCTTTTTTACCTACAGAACCCCGAAGTCACAAATTCAAACTCAATTTTCAAGATTTGACAAAAGAATCTCTTATATTAAGAAGTCCTATTCCTTTCCTTATAAAATATCATTTGTATTCTACGCTGAAATCCAAAGGATTCCAATCTCCCTCTGGAATATTTAATTTATCGCTAAAGAATAAAATTTCATTACCTTTTTTAGACTTATGTGCTGTATGATTGAAAGAATATTCTTTTTTTCTAAAACCATAATATAATCTCTCAATTTCTGGCACATTATCATACGAAACGATCCAATAAGATTCTTTAATATTTCTGATTTTAGAACTCACCAGTTTATGATCCTTCTCTTTATAATAATGCATATAAAGAGAACTTCCTTTTACATAGTAAGGTGGATCAAAGTAAAAAAACGTATTCTCAGAATTATTTCCTCTTTTAATTTCACTAACAAGCTTTAACGCATCCTTATTATATAACCGAATATCCTTACTTTTTTCTGAAATCCTAAATATTCGGGAAACTAGCTCTTTTTTATTAAAGCGACAATCCATTTTAAATTTACCTTTCTGTTCCAAACCCCCTATAACTCCTCCACTCATTATACCAGAAAAATTAGTACGATTTAAAAACAAGGTTGAAAATCCTAGTTTTAATAAATTTGATTTATTTTTATTTTTTTGAACTTCTCTTTGTTTTTTCCAGTTTCCAATGCAAACATTAGTATTTTCAACAAGTTTACTTAATTCATTCGGATAATTTAGAACTGAATACCAAAACGCATAGATTGACCTATCTTTATCGTTTATCGTGATTTTTTTTATAATCCCTTCGAAAAGTAAAAATAAAGCAACCGATGCTCCACCAGCATACGGTTCAATGTAATGCCCCGTAATTTCATTTTCTATACAAATTTTAGCTATGAACTTCGACAGTCTATTCTTACCTCCGGGATATCTTAAAGGAGAATAAAACATATTATGAGCTTTTCTTAGATAACTTCTTATTAAAAAGATATTCCCACAGAATCTCAAAAAATTCTTCGAGATTGTCCCATTTTAACTTCAAATCACTTGATGTTGGTTGAGCTTTATAAGAATGAACATAATCATGAAAATATCTTATTGATAAAAGATTATTTTTATCAGTTGCCACTTTTCTAATATTTTTTAACTGCTTTGGCGTAGCGATTCCTTTAGATTCTAGAAGTTCGGTGGCTTTTGTGATTTTCCCAGAAAGTTTTGTATCTGGTTTTGGATTTTCTCCTTCTCTTTCTAAAAAGAAATCAATACTTATTTCTAAAAAGACTCTAAATAAGACACCAACTGCATTAGGAACAGCGTTCTTGGAATCATCAATAATCAAATCTTCCCTTAATTCTTTGTAAATATTATTAATTTTTGTTTCCGTTATTTGCAAAATACAGGTCCGTGGAATTAAATATTTTCTTGTTGAAGATTTCGGGAAACTTTTTTTTGTGCCAGTTCTAATTGTAGTTATTTTTTCTCCCCAAAGGGTTTCCTGCGAACTCCTTTTTATTTCCTCTTTCGCCTTTTTAATATCTTCTTTCTTAATAGATTTTAAATACGCTTCTATTTGTTCGGATTTATTTAACGAACGTGAATCTAATTTATAGCCATTAAAATTTTTCTTTTTCAAGACATTTAGGATAATAACTTTTAATTTGCCTTCAAAATCCTTGTCTTCGACTGTTAAATTACCCTTATCATCTAATTTAAAACCAAAAACATTACATGCCTGACGACTTGTTAGCAAACGGTAAAAAGTAGTTACATATCCCTTACCGAGCACACTTTCTATAATTTCCTCCGGAAGGTCAAGTTCTCTAACAATTTTGTTAATTCCTATTTTCAGGAGATCATTCTTCTTTGCTCTTCCTCTCCTTTCCCTATGATGAGCTCTTTCTGCATCTCCCCAACCTACCTCGTTATTACCTTTTTCATGTTTCCTATCAATATATCGCAAACCTTGTTCTAAGTTTTCGGTAACCAAACATTCTAATCTGTAAGTCTCATCAATAGAGATCTTTGAGTTTAAATCTCTAAAAAACTTCTTTATTTTTGAATCTGTTGTTAAGTTTGGATTATTAAGTAATTTATAAACTGTCAGCCGTCTATTACCCTCTAAAACTATAAACTTTTCACCGTTATCGAATACTACTATTTTTTCCAATTGGGGTAAATCAAAATCATTAATGACTTCTCTAGCAAATATTTGTATTTTGTAACTTTTCTCAATTGAAAGGAAATACTCAATCAATTCCATTTCCGTTTTATTAAAGTACTCATCAGGGAATCGTGCATTCTCATCCCATAAAGACAAATCTTTAATTGCTATTTTCTGTTCTCTAAATTGATTGTTCATAAAATTTTCACTATAATTATAGATGCTTCTACAGTTATTGTCAAGGAAAGTCGAATGTTTTTCAACCACAGCGACGGACAACCTTAAGCTTTCACCTTACATAAGAATTGTAAGAATTTCGAGCATATAGTCAAGGGGATAATTGTAGTATTTTTTGAATACCACCATTGACATTTAGTCTTTTTTTATATACTATATAATATAAGGAAGGAGGCAAAATGACTTATATGACTAACAATCTACTAAATATACGTGTAGAACTTCTAAATGATATTAAATCAACTAAAGACGCATCCATACCAGCTAAAATAATATGGCAAAATAAATCTTCAGACAATATTACGGTGAAACCTCGTAAAAAAGGAGTTTTCCATTTTAAAAAAAATGATCAAGAAATAAAATTTGGGGAATTAGAGAACGAACATAATGTAGAATTTAAAATAAAAGCAAATGAAACAATAGAACAAAAAGCTATAGTAAAAGTTCTAAAAACGTCAAGAAAACATCTAAATAAAGTTAATAGTATAGAACTTAAATTAAGCCTTCCTTATTCAATCAGAATTGAAAAATCTGAAGAATCGGTTGTTGTTAGAGTTAACAGAATTTTAAAACGTACAAAATCTTAACATATCAACAGGGTCAGACCTTCTTTGAAAAGTGTCAAGGGGTGGGGCAACTTAGCTACCAGGTACCGGGTCCTGGGTTCCAGTTAAAACAAAAAGAACTTGCGTTCATCCTCGTACTATTTTCGTCTTGACAAACTCCTACAAACATCTACAATAAAGAAAGATTTTTTATTTTTAAATTAAAAAGGTAGGGATAATGGAAAAAGATAAAAAGATTCCGGTGTGTTTAACAGGTAATGGCGGACAGTCCTATCATGATATGCAGCCTAAAGACGCTGAAAATTTGGAAAAGATTTTAGATGAAGGCACAAATAATAAAACTTTCAAATTTATTGACGGAAAAACCAAAAACAAAGTTATTGTAGTTCTGGATAAACTCTTTGTAATGGAAATCGAAAGTAAGAAGGGATAATTCTTACCTGTATCAACAGGGTCAGCCCTTCTTTGAAAAGTGTCAAGGGGTGGGGCAACTTAGCTACCAGGTATCGGGTCTCAGGTTCCAGTAAAAAGAAACTACTATTACTACAGACTCTACATGTGGGAAAATAAGTCTTAGGTCCTGGGTTTTAGGTTAAACAATAAAGAAATTTGAAACAATTTCCCCCCATATTCGTCTAACTTATAACCAAACGGAGGTTAAAAATGAAATTAACAAACAAAAGATTCGGACAATATAAAGCAGAATACAAAATAGCAAACGAGTTAAAGTAACAAGAGGAAGTTTAAGGAGAATAAAAAAGGCGGGTATTCCCCGCCTTTTTCGTTTACACTTTGCCGACTAAGTTCTTACGTCATTTTTTTTCGACTCATGACACAAGACTCGTAACTCATGACTGTTGAATTTACTAAAGAGGAAATTCAACATTGACATTCACTCCTCTTTTTGATACTATCCTTAAGGAGGTTAAATAATGAAAAAAACAGCAAAAATATCGCTTTACTTTATTATTGTCGGGGGCTTTCTTTTACTCGGCGGAATTGCATTTCAGATGTTAATAGGAATTTCGACGATGCTTATCTCTGACTCTACCATGGAACAATTTGGCTACGCCTTAATGTCCCGTGGTTCTATTATACTTATCATTGCGTATTCAATAATTTTTATTTCAGGATTGGTCTTCTGGCGAACAGGGCCATACAAATTTAAAGAGCACAGATGGTTCTTAGTATGTTTTCTATTATTCTACGGTTGGCTACCAATTGATATATATACAATGTTTCTTGATATTAAGTTTGCAATCTTATTTAATCCTGATATTCCTATTACAAGCGAATTAAAAAATTTATTCCTTTCACGGCAAACTACGCTTGGACCGATACCATTAATTATGCTCATTGGATATCTTACATGTATTGGATTTGCAATTTTTAAGCCTCAATTGAAAAGACGAAAATCAAAATAGAGGGATCAGGTCCTTTAACTAGGTCTTGTATAAACGGGGTCAGACCTTGAAATGTGAAAAGAAGGATATCGTCACTTGTCGTTAGCCCCTGGTCACTGGTCAAAAAAACAATAACAAAAAAATCCTGTAAATCAGTGCCCTATTCTGTTTTTAAATTTTCAATTTGCAATTTACAACTTGCAATTTACAATTAGATACTAAGAAGTATCTTAGTGTCTTCGTAGCATTAAAATTCCTTGACATTTTACCGGAAATATCTACAATTAAAAAAATGAAAATGGATATATCCAACCGTTAACGATCACTTAAATGGAGGAAATATGAATAAAACAGTTTCAAGATTATTATTGTTAACCATATTAATTATAACATCTTTCCTGGGATGTTCGCATCTACCCATACCAGGATTCGAAAACTTTTTGTCGGTTAAAGAAAGAGCCCTGCAAACAGGAATAGACGATGCTAAAACCGATATACCTTTCCTGGATAATTTCAATCCTAATAATTTGGCTTACATGACGGTGCTTTCCAGAACATCGTCAGGCTCTTACTTACTACAACCAGGACTTTTTGAAATGCACTGCGAAAGCTACTGTCTTAAACCCGGAACATATGGACCCACAGAAGGAGATGGCTATATTTATGCCCCCTTAAAAGGACCCCGGGCAGAGGTCATAAAAAAAATACTAAGACAGAGTGTCAATCACCCCGATATCGAGCAAAGAGACAAACAACTTTTAATATGGGCTATTATAGCCCGTTCAAAAGTAGAAGATATTTCTCCGAATGCTCGCATGGCCGCTATAAAAATGTTGACTCCGAAAGAAATTATAGAAATAAACGGGGGTGCTATTAGTCTTATACCGGATGATTTATTTGAAAAGTTCTTGTCCGGACTTCCCGAACCGCTGCAGTCACTTATTGAAACGGAATCAAAAATAAGAGGGCTTATCAGCAAGAGTGATGCAACTTATGAAGAAATCGAGAAAGTAGCCGTACTTTTTGGAGAACCGGGTGATAGCGAATCTAAACGGAATATTCCGGAAGGACGCTGGTCTCTGCATCCTGAAGGATATTTCGTCCGGTTTTTCCCTTCAGGATACACAAGAACTTTGCTCCAAATTTACGTCCCGGAGAGATTCGAAATCGAGAAAGATAAATATAATCGTATAATCAGAATAGAAGACACATGGGGCAATACAATAGAAACCGAATATAAAGATTCAATCATTAGAAATTACACACCAAATGAAAACAAACTAAATATATATGCCTTTAAAACAATCAGATTCAGTAGAATAAGAGATGGCTTCTTCAATTATATGGACTTTTCCGATCTGGAATATACCAACACCGGTTGGACACTACAAGGTAACCCATCCGGCCAACCGAACACGGAAACAAGCGTAACACAAGAGCAGGAACTCAAAGAAAGATTAAAATGGTCGATTGAACATAAAAAACAAATAGAAAAACTCGATAAACAATTTAAAGGTAAAGCCCCTATACCGGAACTTCTTAATCTTGCGATGTATTATCAGGCAATAAATGAATCTATTAAAGGACATGAGCTGACAGGAAAAAACCCCTGGGCTCTCGAAACCTGTTTATTGATTCAAAGAGCATGGCAATCACTCCTGTGTAAATCAGAGACAGGAATAATTAGAGAAAATTATGTCTTAGATGGACTTTACGCGGAACTTTCCGGTATGTCCGGAAATACGAGTTCTGTTAGCGTAGAATCCGAACCCGCCGCAAAAAGCGGTACTGATTCGGACAAGAAAAAAAGGAAGAAAAAAAGTAAAGACGGAAAAGACGATAAAGACGGATCCGATTCACCTGGTTCGGCTCCTGCAATTAGCGGAAAACAGCTGAATGGTAATTCCAATAAACCCGTGCTTTGTTCCGACCTTGAAGATGCCATTGGGAAACTGGAGCGAGAAATAAAAAGGCAGGAATTGTGGATTCAAGTTGTAGAAGATCACCCTGAAGCTATCGGACTCTGCGAAAACGGAGCGGATTGGCGAAACTTTATAGATGCTCTATTTAATCTTATTGCATCGCAAAAAGGTCTGGGACCAGTTAATAGCACACCTTTTACCTTTATAACAAAACCATCCGGTGAAATCGTGTTTATTACACCTCCCGACGGAAACGGAAACAGATATGAACTTACATTGATGGATAAAAACGGAAATGAAATACCCACCAATATAGATCTGGCAAAGAGATTCCTTCGGGATTCTTATGGAAATCCGTATTTAGGTGATATTATGTTTGACATATTTTACAACTATCATGAAAAGTCTCATCTCGAAGACTACAAGGCAGGCAAAAATAAAGATACTCCTTCTGCCGCTGCAGCGGCAGAAATTAAGGCTTTTAAGAAAGCTATAGAAGCAAAAAAGAAAGCTTTAAAAGACATGAAAGAAAGGCTTAAAAACAAAGACTGCATAAAATAATTAACATCAAAAACCACGTATTAACTGAGTACTAACAGGGATCAACCTGATAACCAATCATGTGGGGTCATGTATCTGGGGTCAAATCTCTGTGTATCTGGGGTCAATGTATCTGGGGTCAAATCTAGACATTGGACAATGTATCTGGGGTCAAATCTAGACATTGGACAATGTTAAATAACTTAGTCACCAGTCATCAGTCGCTAGTCACAAGTCGATAAATAGGATTTAGGATATAGGATTTAGCAATACAGATCCTTCGGATCAGTTGAGTGGTTGAGTACATGTCGCATTTAATATAAAAAGTATAGATAGTATTAACAATTTTCTCAACTAATTACCTTCCCATTCTTCGATTAATGGATGTGGATAAGTATAAGGTTCATAATCGGGCTTTTCTACATTATTATAATAATCTCTGTTTTCTTGAATATGAATACCGCAATTATTATGCACGTATAATTGGTATAATTGGGGTCAAATCTCAACACTTGACAATTTTTTCAGAAGTTAGAAGTTGGAAGTTAGTAGTTAGAATAAAAAACAAAAAAATAATCCTGTAAATCTGCGTCCATCTGCGTCCGATAACTAGTGTTTCGTGTTTAAAGTTTCGTGTAAAAAAACAGACTAACTATCCAACCATCCCACAATCACATCCTTGACAAACTCCCAAAAATTCCTACAATTTAAATTATGATGAAGAGAGTTAAAAAAGTTTTTTACTTAATAATCTTTACCGTTTTGTTCATGCTTCCCGTAACTTTGCCTGCCGAGACAGCAAAAATTAAAATCGATTGTGAAAGGATAATAGACGAAATCGATCCGAAAATCTATGGAGTATTCATGGAACCCATAGAATTTGACCCGGAGAGATTCGGAATGGATGATAAATCTGTACACAATACCATGTACGGTATTCTGTATGATCCTACCTCTCCCCTCGCCGATGAAAACGGATTTAAAACTAATTTTATCGAGGCTGTAAAGGAACTAAAAATAACCAATATGCGCTGGCCGGGGGGGAATTATACTGCAGGATATAACTGGCAGGATGGTATCGGTCCGAAAGATGAACGCCCGGTTCGCAAAGACATGGCATGGGGGGCGATCGATAATAATCACGTTGGTACAGACGAATGGGTTAAATTAAATAAGTCTATGGGAACTGAAAATATTTTATGTATAAATCTTGGAACCGGTACTATAAATGACGCCCGATACTGGGTTGAATATTGCAACTCGGAGGCAGGAAGTTACTATGCAGATTTACGCGCAAAATACGGGAACGAAAAACCTTATAATATAAGATACTGGTGTCTGGGAAACGAAGTTGACGGAGAACCCTGGATAATTGGATATAAGAATGCCGAAGATTATTGTAAAATTGCAAAAGAAGCTGCCAAGGCAATGAGACAAACGGATAAAACAATAAAGTTTATAGCTTGTGGCTCGTCATACTACGAACCTTCGGGAAAATGGGTGGATTGGAACCGGAAAATAATAACTGAATTAAGAGACGTTGCCGATTATATTTCCATACACCGTTACTGGGAATACACTGAGGATTACAACTTGTATATGGGACATTGGGCAATGGATATCGAAGAAAAAATTAATACAACTGCCGCACAGATTGAAATTATTAAAACAAAATATAAGCCGGAGAAACAAATATACATATCGTTTGATGAGTGGGCTCCTTTCGGCAGGGATATCTTATCTGTTTTAGCAGTGGCTCAGTTTTTCAACTCCTTTATACGTCATGCCGATGTTGTTAAAATGGCAAACTACACGCTTCTAACATTCCTTTTGGCAAATGACAAGGATAAAGGAACATATAAAACACCCCTTTTCCATACATTCAAATTATTTTCTAATAACTGTCTGGGCACTTCCGTCGATGTATACCTAGACTGTGAAACATTCGATGCGGGCGATTATAAAGATATACCTTATCTCGATGTTACATCAGTGTACTCTAAAGAAACAAATACACTTTTTATAAATGTGGTGAACCGTCATAAAGATGACGCCATCCACACCGAGATTATAAATAACTCCAGGCCATTCACCGGAAAAGCATCGATAAGAGAGGTAAACAGCAAAGATATCCACGCCCCATTCACCTATGATAAACGACAAAGTTACATCCCCGTAAATAAAGAACTGGAAGTTGCAGGGAATAAGTTTTCCTATTCTTTCCCGGCACACTCATTCACGCAAATTAAGTTAAAGATAAAGAAATAAAAAACAATATCAACGGGGCTAAATATGCTAACCGCCAAAGCGGTTAGCATATCAGTAAATCAGTGAATTAGTTAATTAGTATATGATTGGTTCGTTAGATCGTGGGTCCGTTGGATCGGGATTTTCAAACTACCTAACGTCCTAACAATCTAACGATTAAATTCCTTGACATCCCTTCTTTTCTTATTATATATCAACATTACATATAAACTATAACAACCGGAATAATAGGAGGAGAAAATGAGTAATTGTGATTTTTGCGATGCACCACTAAATAATGACGGAAAAATATTTACACACGCGGAAATGCTAAATATAATGTCTCCATTTCCAACAATGGGCGACTTTACTAAACATTACGGATTTCCAAATATGATCCTGACAAAATTGTATATAAAATTCAATCAGAAAAACGCAGATTCTATAACTTTATGCCCCGACTGTTCGGGAAAATTGTCAAATTAAAAAAATAGTCAAATAGTTAGAATAAAAAAGGTGTGGGGAGGACGATTTAACCATTCAACAATTTGACTATTTGACTTGTTTTTTGGCTTCTGTCTTCTCTTCAAAATCCTGCTTGACAGGAAAGACAAATGTTATAACTTAGACACTTGGACATAACAAATTAAGGAGGTAAAACCATGGGATTTTTCAGTGGATTGTTCGGAAAAGAAAAGAATACTCAAAATAGTAACGTACAAAGTACGCATAAAAGAATTCAAGAACTCATTTCGGAAAAAGGCCTGCGCCCTTTGGGAAATAAGAAGCGGCTCACACAGACGGACGACGAGTATAATGTCAGGTTATTTCTTTTTGCTGATAAAAATGACTCAGAAACATATTACAAGGAATTCATTAATTATGCAGAAAAGAATCCTCCACCATTCTGTATCGAAATCATGCATGTAAGGATTCACACAATATATAAAGAACCTTTCGGATTAATTTTTCCGTATGAGCGCACGGATACACGACCTGAATATGCGACGTGGTTTCGTGAAGCAAACCTCACATGCAATGAGGTACTGCGCAATTTTCAAGCGGCAGACCATAGCTATGGAATGCTCAATCAATACATAAAGGAATCTTTTGACTGGACTATACTCGTGCCGGAGGATTTTGATCCCAATTCTGAGAAATTCAAAGATATCTTCAGCGACCCGGAAAACGGGGGCTATGATTTTGATTTCTCATCGGAGAAAAAAAACTGACAAAGATGGAGGATTGAAGTCTACGAAAAAGAAAGATTTTCCATGGAACAGAGGGGTCAGGTCTTGTTATTTGAATACGTATATTCAAATAATCTAAGTCAAACCGTTATATTAAGATTTTGGATTTGGGAGTTGGGATTTAGCAATACAGATCCTTCGGATCAAGAATCAGTGAATTCGTAAATTAGTAAAGATAATTGGGGTCAAATCTCAACATTTGACAATATTTTTTTAGTTGGATCGTTGGTTCGTTGGTTCGTTGGTTCGGAAATTTTAAAACGACCTAACGACCTAACCACCTAACGTCCTAACCTTTAAAAACCATTGACATTTAATTCTTTTTTTCATATTATCTATACAATCAAGGGGGTATAAAAATGAGGAGGAAGGTTTCTTCTATAATATCTCTTCTGGTCAGCATTGGTACAATACTATACTTAAACAATTGTTCATGTATCTTTGGTCTAGCTAGTGCAGTAAGCACGCAGGAAGAGCCGCAAAGTACCTTTATCATCCAATCACTAAAAACCGAAAATATCGAATCGGGAACTCAGGCAATTATTAATTTGAAGGATGGGACTACAGTAAAAGGAAACTACCTTGGGATTGACAGTATTCCAAACGAAAATTTCGATGAGGAGTACGCGGAACTCCAAAAACAAATACCTGAAGGAAGTTTCCTTCCTTCAAAAGGTGATACTATAACAGTAATATCGGAATTTGTAGATCAAAATCCTGTGAAATTCTTGAGTTTTGGATATGGCAACATACTTCTAGGCGGAATTGATTATGATTACATGCTGAGAGTAAGATTGAAAAGCATCGAAAAGATCGTAGATAAACATGGAAGAGAAACTGAAGGCGCAGAAATACAAAAACTAATATCCGAAGGTAAGTTTCCACCTTTTCTTTTATCGGAAATTATCATTGAGGAATATATTCCGAATGAAGATGGATTGCGGAAATTTAACAAAAGAAAAAGATTTATTAATATAAATGACTTAGAAGACGGACAGAGAGGGCCGTCAAAAAGCGGCATTATCCAATCACTAAAAAACGAAAATGTCGAATCAGGAACCCAGGTAATTATTAATTTGAAGGATGGAACTACAGTAAACGGAAAGTACATTGGGACTAACACTATTCTAATCGAAAATTTCGATGAAGAGTACGCAGAACTCCAAAAACAAATGCCGGAGGGAAGTTTCCTTCCTTCAAAAGGTGATACTATAACAGTAATATCGGAAATTGTATATCAAAATCCATTGAAATTCTTGGGTTTTGGTTATGACAATATACTACTAAGCAAAATTCACGATGATGACATTGTGAATTTAAAATTAGAAAAATTTGAAAAAATCATAGACAAACACGGAAAGGAAACCGAAAGGGAAGAAATACAAAAGCTAATATCCGAAGGTAAGCTTTCACCTTTGCTTTTATCAAGAATTGCTGTAGAGGAATATAAATTGAAGAAAAGGAAAGTTAGCACAATTGGCAAAAAGTTTATCGATATAAATGATATCGATCAGATACAAATAAAGCCTGGAAAACATAGTATTTTAAATTCTTGCTTAGGTGGTTGCGCCATAGATGCAGGTATCATATTCCTTCTTATGTTTATGTAAGCTTATGGTTCGTCAGTTGGCGTATCAACAGTATCAGAACTTCTTTGAAAAGGAGGATATTGTCACTTGTCGTTAGCCTCTGGTCACTGGTCAGAAAAACAAACGAAAATCCTGCATAAAGCAGAGGGGGCAGGTCTTGCTTTTTGAATACTTAGATTCTTTAAATCTAAGTTAAATGGGTAATTCGAACCCCTAAACTAATCTATCAACCAAAGAAACAATGAGAAATTAATCAATAACCGCCTCGGCAGTTCCCGGGTGTGACCCTGTAATTCAATAAATTTGATTTAATCTACTCAACTATTAATTGGAAAACCTCGGGTGAACCAGCATCATCATAATCGTCATGGAGTAAAACAAAATATTCCTTATCTCCTTCGACCTCGAAATCCGCAGGCAATCTCTTCCATGCACTTGCCTCCCTCAGCGCGTTCGGATTATTTTCGTCTAAAACCATCAACTTGATCTCCGGTACGATTTCAGAAAAACCTTTTGCCATAAACTTAAGATTTTCCGACTCAGTGGTTTTAATTTTATAATAATCTCTATCACCTACCGGGAGAATAGCCAATGTCAAAGTGTCACCGCGATTTATACTTTTGGCATTACCGAATTTATCATTCGGCTCATTTTTATCCATTTCTTCAAGAAATTCAATCTTCAAATCATATGGAGTTTCAGATAAAGCATCATCATAATCGTCGTGAAGTTTAATGAAATATTCCCCGGAATCAGAAATAAAGCAGGCATTAGGAAATTTTCCCCAACTTCTTATTTCCTTAACTTTAGGATCTGCCCACTCATTATAAAGCATATAAGAAGCTTCAGGAATTATTTCTTCAGGAACATTGTTCGTTTTCAAAACCAGATACCCCTGCCCTTCGAGTTTAACCTTTAGCCAATCCACATCTCCGATGGGATATACCGCTGGCTTTACTATTGACCCCGATTCTACTAATTTAGCTTCTTCCGGTGTATTGTTTGGTTCAAAAGGATCAAATTCTTTTAAGAAACTTGCCTTAATTTGAATGGCTTTTTCTGATGAAGCATCATCATAGTCATCTTTAACCACGAAATAATAGGTACCTCCTTCAGGTATAAACATGGCATCCGGTAAACGGTTCCATCCCCTTATCTTGTTTTCTTTTTCTCCTTCCCATTCCTTATACAGGGCAAAAGAGATTTCCAGATTTAACTCCTCGGGACATTCTCCCGCCTGGACCTTCAAATAACCCTGCTCCGATAGCCCCACTTTAAACCAATCAACATCCCCTTTAGGATTAATTTTCATGGGAAAAGACTCATCCAGAGTTATTTCTCCAGCTTCTTCAATTGAATTGTTAGGTTCCTTATCCCCTACCCCTCCTCCTCCTTTTCCTCCACAACCACTAATCCAGGACAAAAAAATAAGCAACAAAACAAACAGACAACCAAACCTTTTCATAACAACCTCCTTTTGGTAAATATTAATAAAAAAAATCATTATAATAATTATTGTAATGATTTTTTTTAATTTGTCAATCATAACAATTAAAGCGTTTCTGGGGTCATGTATCAACGGGGTCAGACCTTCTTTGAAAAGGAGGATATTGTCACTTGTCGTTAGCCTCTGGTCACTGGTCAGAAAAACAAACAAAAATCCTGTAAATCTTCGTCTGTTTTTGGGATTTAGGATTTGGGGTATAGGATTTAGTAAAAAACAAAAACTATTCGTGCTATTTGCCTGCCCCGTAAGGAAGAATGACTGTATCGGGGTATGATTTGTTGTTCTTTCTTTAGTTAAGAGGTTGGGAGGTATTTTTTACTAAAACCTAATACCTGGTACCTAACTTTGACTAATGACTAAAGGGCGTGTTGCCGAAAGGCTTTTTCTCATCCTGGGAAATGTCTTTGCGAGTCAATCTTCTTGCCTAACCCCGGCGAAGCAATCTCAATTGTTAGACTCAAACGTCGCGATTTCATCATATACGAAAAGATTGCTTCACTTTGGCAGAGCAAAGAAGAAGCGTTCGCAATGACCTGGCTAGACTGTAAATTTCACTTTATCGGGTTTGGGCAACACGCCCTAAAGACTCGTGACTAATGACTGTTGAATTTATTTTTGAAAAATTCAACATTGACATTTAGTTCTTCTTTCGATATTATATTATAAACTAAGGAGGTTTGTTTTGAAAAAACTTTTAATAGTTTTAGTTTGTTTGTTGCTTTTATTAACTATAAACTTGAATGCAAATTCCTCACAAACGCTTGAAAATTTAACTGCATATGAAAAAGGAAACGCAATCATCGACATAGAATGTGAAGAAGAATCCGAAGTAAAAGCCGATACCATTGAAGAAAAGTGGAATAGCGGTAACTACGAAGAAGCGATAGAATTACTAAAAAATTCACCGGAATTGGATGATGCAGCCATAGGAATACAGTGGAAGGAACCCATAAAAATATCCGCAAGATGGGGTGATGACGTCCGGGTTGGTACCAGGGACTCAATTTTAGATATAGATCTTGACGTAGACAATTCCACCGGAAACCTCTTTGCCGCTCTTCTTTACCAGGAAGGTCCATCAAACTATAAATTCACCATAAACATGTCACAAGATACAGGAAGAACCTGGGCAAAGACTTATGAATGGACTGCATCTCTCATTCATGAAATCGATATAGACGCTGTTGTGTTTAAAAACTATTTTTACTTGGCTTATACATATACTAATAATACTGAGGGGCGTATCAGAAGATTTAACACCAGTGATGGCAGCTCAGATGACGCATATGGCTACGTGACGGTAATCGATGAAGGAGTTATTTTAAGAGAGATAACGCTAAGCAGTAATGATGATGGTGCTCTTATCTATTATCTGTTTTATTTCTCTATTATGGACAACGACTCACTGAAATTATACTATAGTGATACAATAGCAACGAATTGGGATAATAGTTTTGATACTGAAGTCGTAAATGCAAATAGGGGGCTGGATGCCTGCCATTCAGTTACTCCAAGAATTTGGGTCTCGTACATTGGCACAGATGATAGTCTTTATGTTACCGGCGGATGGTCTGGTTGGATAAATTATGGCCCTTTATCGTATGTTGGATCCAATAGTGCCTATGTGACATCTATAGGCGCATACGGAGATACTGTTATAGCCGTTTATCCCAATGGTGAAGAAGAATCATCGTATTCTGTCAGATATAGTATTACTTATGATGATGGAAGTGGTTGGGTTATGGGAACAATACTCGATACTTCTTCTACCAACAGCCTCGTAAATGATGTCACAGCAAGAAATGGAGATGGATTTGGAGTTATTTGTCAAACAACGGGGGGCGCTGCCGAAGGTTTTTATAGACATAGAACCTACGCTTCTGGTATCTGGAGTTCAGAAGTTTCTTTTGCCGACGATGTGGTAAGTCAAAATGTAAAGCCTTCGATAGAAAGGATAGCAGACGGCATTTATGGAATCTTATATGTAAACCACCCTGAGCAAATGGCATGGTTCGATAGAAGTGACTGGGTAAGCGGTATCAATGAAGATATACCGGATAAAAATACTGCCTCTCTTCTGGGTATTACCCCATTTGTCTTCAGCAATCGAATCGATATAAGTTATTACCTGCCAAGCACTCAGAACAACAGTGATATGTCCCTGGATATATTTAATATCTCAGGAAGCCATGTCAAAACACTTGCCAAAGGAATGCCGGCAGGCAGCCATTCCGTAACATGGTTCGGTGAAGGCAAAGACGGTCCGGTCCCAAGCGGGATATACTTCTGCGTACTAAAAGCCGGCGAAATTACAAAGAGCCTTAAAATGACTCTGATTAGATAGTTAATTAGGTTTTAGGTCTTGGGTTTTAGGTTTTAGGAAAAACAAAAAGGAAATTTTTTCTTTATTCGTGCTATTCGCCTGCCCCGTAAGGAAGTTTACCCTGTGAAATGCGAAGCGATATTTAACAGGGAATGACTGTATCGGGGTGTGATTTGTTGTTCCTCTTAGTTTTGAGGTTGTCTATTGGGTTTAGTTTTGACTAATGACTCGCGACCCGCGACTCATGGAGGTTATCTAAGTATCGTTAATCTCTTTGTCTCGGTAAAATTCCCAGCCTGAACTCTATAATAATAAATTCCGCTCGATAAGCCTCTAGCATTCCATACCCACGTATGTTCACCACCATCCAACTCTTCAGAAATAACCGTTTCGACCTCTCTTCCAATTGTGTCTAATATTTTCAATGTTACAAAAGATTTTGAAGAAAGAATAAACGTGAATGCTGTTGAAGTATTAAAAGGGTCAGGATAATTATCAAAAAGCTGAACTTGAGCAGAAATCGAATCATCTTCCGATTCAGGCAAACCAGAAGATTCGACAGTCATCATTACTGGATATGACTGAATTTCAAGGGTATCCGCAAGGATAGTTGTCAACCGGTAGTAATATGAGTTTCCTGTACTGGTCGTTATATCGTTAAATTCGGCAGCATCGTGCGCGATTTTCGCGAAAAACCCAAAAGTGTCGTTATTTATTTTACGCTGGACAATAATGCTATCATTATCGGTAGTCCTATTAATCCATCCTATACGTATCGATGTACCGGCAAAAGTATCGATACTCATTTTGTAGGGTGATTCAGGATAGGTGTATATTAGAATATCCTTTATTTCATTCCACATTCTCGTGTTTCTATTATAAATTCTAAAATTCCCGCCATCATCCCAGGCCTGGAATGCCACATTAAAAGTGCGGGCTTTTTCGGTAACCGTTGCATAGGCGCACATACGTGAATTGTATTCACACTTGTTTATATAACCAAATTCGCCAAGTACCACAGGCACATTATTTACGGTAGCCCAGGTAGCTACTGATTGAAATTTTGCCACAGTCTTAGCAATATCGGCATTCGAACCATATGTTCCGGGTCCTTCGAGCCCAAACGGATAAGGGTCATACGAATGGTAGTAACCAATTAGATAATCATCAACAGGAATGTCAGCCACAAGAAGTTGCTCTGAATTTGACCACATATGGCCTGAGAAACAAACATTACGTGTTGGATTTGTTGTTCTAATTATCCCTAGTACTCTTTCATTTAATTCGTTCACGTTTGCGAGCGACATTGGATTAGGCTCGTTTATTATTTCAAAAATAAGGCTATCTGATTTATCTTGAAATCTTGTTGCTATCTGACTCCATATACTATCAAAACGCTCAATATTTTCTGCGGTATAATCTTCTTTAATCCACGAATCATGATGCGCATTGATAATGACTAATAAATCTCGACTTAAGCCCCAATCAACGATCTGTTCAATACGATTGAGCCAGGTAGAACCAATAGTATAAGGCAAAACGGTATCAGTATGCTGGTCCCACGTAATAGGCACCCGAACACAGGTGAAGCCGGCATCTTTATAATCGTCGAAATAATATTCCTCGGCAGGCGGATTATTCCACGTACCCTCTCCGCCGGGAGGATCGAGGGTGTTTCCTAAATTAATACCTCTACCCATAGCATTTACGGCATCATGAGGAGACAATTGGGCTTTTGAACTAATTGTAATGCAAATTAACATCATTAATGGAATTATTAAACTCTTTTTCATATAGACCTCCTCCATATTAAGGAATAACATTGTAAAGTTTTCAACCCAATCTATCCAGTGAAAAACGTTTTTTTATTAGACATTATATATCTATACGTTACATAAAACGGATAGTTTTGTCAAGTTAACACTATCACCCATCTACGGTCTTCCGTCTTTCTTTGACTCATGACTAATAACTCAAGATTCGAAACTCAATAATGTTTATGGTGTCTTTGTGGCAATTCAATGAAACCGATAGTGGATTTACCAGGTCTTATAAATAAAGGAGGCAAAATGAACAATAAAATAAATCTCATAATCTCAGTTATATTCTTATTTTCCTTTCCATTACTTGTAGAGGGTAAATCCACTGAAGGAAAGAGTTTTATCCAGGAAATTAAAGAAAAGATTATAAAAGAGAAAGAAAAAGTAGAAGAGAAAAGTAAAGAACAAAAAAATGACACGTATGAACATAAAGATAAAAAGGAAGAAAAAGAATCCCCTGAAGACAAAAGCCGTATTGAAAAAATTAAAAAAATAATCGTAAAGGAAAAGAAAAAAATAGAAGATAAGACCGAAGAAAAAAAGAAAGAGAAAGTAAAAGAAAAGAAAAACGAAAAAGATAAGTATAATAAAGATTATGACTATGGAAATAAAAATAAAAAGGGGAATGACTATGTTCATGATTATAACAGAAGACCCTATAAGAAGAAATATAAAGATAACGATTACCGCCATGATAATCCACGTTATTATATTTACGATGATGTTTATTTTGATGATTCCCCCGGTTACGTAACCGATGTAAGATATTACGATTACACTTATATAGATGAATCAGAATTAATTTCTCCCAACCCGTTACACGAGTATAAACATCCTAGAAAAATTGCATTCCTCACTTCCTCAGTAGAAGCTGCCTATCTCGGTAAGGACATCCGGGATACATACGGAATCACGGGGAAAATTTCCGCGAATCTTTATTACCTGCATTTTAATTGTTTCTATCAGAATATTTTTTCAAGTGAGGAGAAACTAAGGCTTTACTCTATAAACGGAGGATTTTCTTTTGCAACGCAGAGTTTTACTTTAACACCTTTCATAGGAGCTTTTTATATCGAACCTCTCGAGGAAGCTCGATTCTCTTATGGCGCTAATTTACAGGTTTTCCTTCCTACTAATTATATTTTGGATTTATATACCTTAAATTCATCATACGGTTCGCTTAATTTTCATAATTTTTCCGCTTCTTTAAATCACACATTTTATAGATTTAATTTTGGTCTGGGTTATACCTACAATAGTTACGCGGGAATCAACTTTTCGGGTCCGTTTGCAAAGTTTTCCTTCTGGTTGTAGATTGAATTTTGTTAGTGTGTTAGTGCGTGGATGCGTTGGCGCGTCAAAAAAATAAAATTTAACAAGTGTCTAGTTTTTTAGTGATGTGTTTGGTTTAGCGGAAAGCCGACAGCGGTTAGCCTATTTTTTCTATATCCTCTGTGGTTAAGTTAATTTGTTTTTTAGTGTTTTAATATTTATTCCGTATAATAATTCTCCCTCCGGTGGCTGACAAACGCAGCAAGGGGGACTTCCTTTTCTTCCACGTAATGTTTAAGCAATTCCACGAACTTCCGCATCTTTTCTTTATCTCTCAAATACTCATAACTTTCCGGAAACCTGCCTTTTAAAATCTTTTTCAAATTTTCTCCTCCGAGCCGGGTATTCAAAACTTCAATTAGATAATAATTTACTATTCCTTTAGTCTCCCTCAATACTTTTCTCGCTTCTGTAAGCTCCGGTATAACGGGACTTATAAAGCAAAAGGTTTTTATTCCTTCTTTATTTAATTTCTTAAGCGCTTCAATCCTTCGCTCGTTGGACGGCGCGTGTGGTTCGAGAATTTTTCTCACTTTCTCCGGAAAACAATTTACAGTTAACCCAACACTTACGTTTTTAAATTTTTTGATAATATCGATATCTCTTAAAACCAGATCGGACTTGGTAAGAACCGATAGTTTAGTATCTTTGTTCATATTCTCAAGAATTTTTCTGGTAAGCATAATCTCTTTTTCCACAGGTTGATAGGGGTCGGAAACCGAACTCATCGATACTTCTCCTTTAACTCTCTGCTTCGCAAGTTCCGGGGCATTTGTTTTTACCTCTATCCACGTCCCCCAATGTCCGTACTCTTTCCACCTGCTCATATAACGGGCGTAACAGTAAACACATCTGTGTCCACACCCCACGTACTGATTAATTGTATACTTTATGCCCGGAAGTTTTGACCTTGTGTATATGGATTTTGCTTCCCGTTTAATAATTTTCATAATTGATTAACGCTGCTTCAATAAAACAAATTATAAACGCTAAGATTCATTTATAATTACTCATATCTTTAATTTTAAATTAAAAAACTTTTGCCTGATTTCCATAGTACCATCATATCTTTCAATGTTTATCTGTCAATCCTCTTTAATGCTGTCTAAATATGGGATCTTGGATCCATGACAATGAGAAATATACACCAGGCATTCATACAACCACGTGGAATGGCATGGATAATAACGGTAATCCCCTTCCGAGCGGAAATTACTTCTATAAGCTTAATACCGGAAAATTAAGCGTCGGGGATAAATTTATCCTGATTAAATAGATTTTATTCAGGATTAGTAGCTAAGCAGGAAGATAAGCGGAGGTCAAGGATTAGTATTAAAGCAAGAAGAATTAGAAAAGAAAATCATAAAACAAAATTCAACTTATTGGGTGAACCCCTTTTGTCCATTTTTCGTTGAACCAATACAGTATCTGCTACCTGGTATATAACGCCCAAGACTTAAGACCTAACATTAAACAGTTACTCTCTTGCGAAGTCTCAATAAATCCTTATCATTCATTATAAACATTAAACTTAAAAAAGAAGGGGGGCATATGTTTTGCAGAGTATTTAATAAATTTACAAGATTTTTATTGATAGTACTATCTGTTATATCATTGTTGTCGTTTGAGATTAAAGCAAATACATGGGATAAAGGTTTTAAAGAATATGCTACCCTAACGGGGCATAAGCAGGGAGCACTCAAAGCTGTATTCAGTCCGGATAGTAAATACTTATCTCTAAGTAACAAAGATTTTCATGTGAATATCTGGGATGTCTCAACAGGGAAGTCTCTTGTGATGATGAATGGTTTTAACGAGTGGCCGAAACAAGTTGATTATAGTCCGGATGCTAAACTCTTATTAACCACGGATTATCAAAAAATAAGGATATGGGAAGTACCTTCAGGTAAATCCTATAAAATAATTGAAGGAGTAGAGGCGCCTTTTGCTTTAAGTCCTGATGGAAAATATCTTGCAGGTAAATTCAAGCCTTTCAAGGGTGCTTTTCAATTAAAACTTTATTCGTTTCCTTCAGGTGAACTGAAAAATAATATCGATAGCGTTCATAAAAAGATGATTAGATATGTGAAATGGAATGCTAATGGTTCTCTGTTTGCTTCTTCAAGTGATGATGGCACACTTAAGTTATGGGATGGTAAAACCGGAAATCTTGTAAAGTCCTTATCTGCAGGTAAAAAAGTAGGTTTGTTTAAATTTAATCCGGACGGGAAATACATTGCCGCCATTGTTGGGGAAGACCCCCGTAGTTTCCTTAAACCTGCGGAGGTTATTATCTGGGAAGTTAAGACCGGTAATTTAATTAAAAAAATAGAAGGTTTTAACAATGGGCTTGAGGCTTTATCCTTTAGTCCTGACGGAAAGTATCTCGTAACCGGCACACGGGACACAAAGGCGTCACTCTGGGAAATTCCTTCAGGGAATCTTGTAAAGACGTTTGAAGGACACAAATACTGGGTTTCGCATGCCTCTTTCAGTCCGGATGGTAAATATTTGTTAACCGGAACAGCTGATGAATTTATATTATGGGATATTTCTACAGGAGGAAAGATTAAATCTGCAATTGCTGCGGGGCAGGGTTTAACCTCGGCAGTTTTCAGTCCCGACGGAAAAGTTATAGCCACAACCAGCACGGATAATACTGTAAAACTCTGGAAACCTTTAGGAAAATAAGTATACAATTAATTGGTTAGATAGTTAGTTGACAAATAACACAACATCGTAGACTATTTCTTGTAGGAAAGAGCATATGTGTATCTGGGGTCAATTCTAAATAACTTAGTCATTAGTCTCTGGTCACTAGTCACAAGTCAAAAAATAGGATTTAGGATTTGGGGATTGGGATTTAGTAAAAACAAATAAAAAATGGGTGGTGTGGAGTGGCTTTGTGCTCTTTGTGCACTTTGTGGTTCAACTAATTTTTGGGGTGGTGATGGGATTCTGACTTCTGACTCCCGGCTTCTGACTTCTCTTCAGTATCCTCTTATAGCATCGAGTTCCTTTTCCATGACTTTCTCGGGTACCGGCTGATATTTTTCAAACTGCATAAAATGCACACCTCTCCCCCCCGTAAGAGAACGTAAGGAAGTAGCGTAACCAAATAAATTCGCGAGAGGAACATCCGCTTCGATTATAGCAAGATCTTCGATATGATTAACGTGTTTTACATCACCTCTCCTCGTATTGATATCATCCAAAATGGTTCCAAAGTATGTATTCGGAACAGTAACCTCCACTTCCATAAGAGGCTCCAAAAGCACAGGATTTGCCTTTTTATACGCGCTCTTAAAAGCTCTCGAAGCAGCTATCTTGTATGCGATATCAGATGAATCGATTTCGTGAAAAGATCCACCGGTTATAGTAACTCGCCCTCCTAAAATTTCAAAACCACCGAGACTTCCGGAACACATTGCTTCCCTTATTCCTTCTTCGATTGGCTTTAAAAATTCCTTCGGTAAATCATTAGCTTTAGCCTTGTTTATAAATTCAAACTCCTCGGACGGCTCTATAGATAATATAACATGACCGTATTGCCCTTTACCTCCGCTTTGCTTAATAAATTTACCCTCGGCGCTAGCGTTCTGAGTTATAGTTTCCTTATAAGCAACTCTTGGGGTTCTGACTCTTGCCTCGACACTGGATTCTCTTTTAAGCCGCTCCATAATAACTTCAAGATGCAGTTCACCCATACCATAAATCAAAGTTTCTCCGGTATCCGGATCTTTTTTTATCTGAAAGGTGGGATCTTCCTCATGAATTTTATTTAGAGCTACAAAAAGTTTTTCCTGATCCGCATTGGTCTTCGGTGAAACACTGGTAAAAATTACAGGCTCCGGCATCTCAGGAGGCTCGAAAAGGATAGGCTTTCTCGGATCGGCCAAAGTATGACCCGTAGCAGCCTGTGAAAGCCCGACAAAAGCGGCAATCTCTCCGGCTTCTATAGAATCCACCTCTTTTCTCTTGTCCGCATGCATGAGAATAATTTTAGAAATTCTTTCCAATTTATCAGTATTTACGTTTAATACTCTATCTCCCTGTTTAATTCTTCCCGAATAAATTCTTACAAAAGATAATTTACCATGGGGATCAGATATTATTTTAAAAACAAGTCCGCTAAAAGGTCCGTTCGGATCGGTTTCTCTTATTTCCTCTTCACCCGTTTTCAGATTTTTACCGCGGGGAGGGGGAACATCCAAGGGGGAGGGAAGATAATCCACAATAGCATCCATAACTTTTTGCACGCCAATATTCCTAAGAGCGGTACCGGCAACAACCGGGAAAAAATCAGTTTTGATTGTCCCTATTCTGATTGCCCTTTTCACAACAGATGCGTCTATCTCTTCCTCATTAAGAAATTGTTCCACAACCTCATCATCATGAAAACTTACCTTATCCAGAAGTTCTTCTCTATATTTCTTTACCGAATCAGAATACTCATCGGGTATTGGTATTTCTTTAAAATCGAGTCCCTTCTCGTCTTCCCATATCCAGGCTTTCATTCCCACAATATCGATGGTTCCTTTTACTTGCTCTCCGGCATAAAGAGGTAAACTCAAAACGAGGGGCGTTACTTTAAGTCTATCTTCCATCATTTTAACAGTCCGGAAAAAATCCGCGCCTTTTCTATCTAATTTGTTTATAAATGTAATTCTCGGAAGATTATATTTATCCGCTTGCCTCCAGACCGTTTCGGATTGTGCTTCGACACCTTCTACCCCGCTAAATATGACTACTCCACCATCGAGCACTCTGAGGCTTCTCTCGACTTCCACTGTAAAATCTACATGCCCGGGTGTATCTATCAAATTTATTCTTTTACCCTTCCAGAAAATAGTAGTAGAAGCAGAAGAAATAGTAATACCTCTTTCTTTCTCCTGATCCATATAATCCATAACAGTAGAGCCCTCATCGACTTCTCCTATCCGATGAACTCTTCCGCTGTAAAAAAGAATTCTTTCAGTTAAAGTGGTCTTACCCGCGTCTATATGGGCTATGATCCCGATATTTCTAACATCAGGGATATCAAACCTTTTTTCTGAATTAGGTTCACGTGCCATTAAAAATTCCTAAACTATACTATCCCAAATATATAAAGATTACCAACCAAAATGGGCAAAGGCTTTATTAGCTTCTGCCATTCTATGAGTATCTTCTTTCTTCTTGTACGCGGAACCTTCTTTTCTGGATGCGGCTATTAGCTCGTTACAGAGCTTTTCTTTCATTAGATACTCACCTCTACTTCTGGCAGCTTTCACCAGCCATTTAATAGCAAGAGAAAGTTTTCTTCCCGCCCTTACTTCCATCGGAACCTGATAAGTTTGTCCGCCTATCCTTTTTGGTCTGACTTCAACCATCGGCTTAACATTATTAATAGCCTGATTAAAAACATCGATACCTTCTTTACCTGTACGTTCAGTAATAAGATCGATAGCACCGTAGAAAATATCCTCTGCTACGCTTTTTTTACCTTCGTACATTATATTATTTACGAACTTCGATACAAGTTCTGAACGATATTTGTAATCAGCGGGTATTTCTCTTACTGGAGCTCTTCTCCTTCTCATTTTCCCTCTCCCGTACTATCTTTAGGCCTCTTCGTTCCATAACAAGAACGGCTGTTTTTCCTACCCTCTACTCCTACCGAATCATATACCCCTCTTACAATATGATATCTAACTCCGGGCAAATCTTTAACTCTACCTCCTCTAACCAGAACTATGGAGTGTTCCTGCAGGGCGTGTCCTTCCCCGGGGATATAAGCACTAACGACTTTCCCATTAGAAAGCCTAACTCTTGCCACCTTACGTAGAGCTGAGTTGGGTTTTTTGGGAGTAGTCGTATATACCCTTAAACACACACCTCTTTTCTGAGGACAACCGTCGAGCGCCGGGGACTTATTTTTTTTCTTAACTTTTGATCTTCCTTTTCTTATTAACTGATTTATTGTCGGCATATTAACCTCCTATGCTCTTTTTGCTTCCTCTGTTGCTTCTTCTTCATCATATTTTAATTGTATATTATTAAAATCTTTAAATCCTGTACCTGCGGGAATTTTTCCTCCTATGATAACATTCTCTTTCAAACCTTTAAGATAATCAACTTTACCTTCTAAAGCAGCATTTAAAAGTACCTTAGTAGTATGCTGAAAAGATGCCGCGGCTATAACAGAATCATGAGACAAAGAAGAATGTGTAATACCAAGCAACAGCGGTTCGAAAGTCGCGGGTTGCCCACCTTCTTTTGCAATCTGCATATTTATTTCTTTTACTTCTTTAGCATCCATAACCTGTCCTTCTAAAAATGTGGTATCTCCGCTTTCGGCGATTTTAACCTTTCTGAACATCTGGCGAACGATTATTCCGATATGCTTATCATCTATATTGACTCCCTGCATTCTGTATACCTCTTGAATTTCATTAAGCAAGTACTGCTGCGCCGCTATCACACCTTTTACTCTTAATATATCATGCGGGTCGACAAACCCCTCGCATAACTTATCCCCGGCATTTACTTTTTCTCCCTCGTGAACCATAAAATACTTGCCATAAGGAACTTTATACTTTTTCTTATCCTTATCCGATTCCACATAAATAATTCTTTTCCCCCTCGAAACTTTACCAAAACCGATAATCCCGTCTATTTCGGAAATTATGGCCTTATCCTTGGGCGATCTGGCTTCAACCAGAGCTTCGACTCTCGGAAGACCCCCTGTAATATCCTGCGTACGAGCGATATCACGCGGTTTTTTAGCGAGAAGAGAACCAACTTCCACTTTGGCTCCGTCTTCAATAAATAAATAAGAACCTCTGGGAATCGGATATTCGGCCATTTTTTTCTTTTTATCTCTAATCTCAATAGTAGGCAGATATTTACTCTTAGAACCATAAACCACCATTCTCTGTCTCTTTCCCGATTCATCTACCATCTCTTTAAGAGTAACTCCCTCTTTAATATCGATAAACTTAACTTTACCATCTTTTTCTGCTATTATCAAATTAGAATAAGGTTGATATTCAAACAGAACATCTCCCTTCTTAACCTCATCCCCATCTCTGACTTTTAAAACCGATCCATAGGGGATCTTATATTTTAATTTACCCTCACCATAAGTTAAATAAAGTGCGGAATTTCTCGAAAGAACTACCATTGGTTTCTCTTTAACATCTTTATAATCCAAATCTTTTGCAAAAGTGATTTTTCCGTCTTTAGGTGATTTTTGATAAGACTCGGCTGCCGCACCCGACGCAATTCCACCAACATGAAAAGTCCTTAAAGTCAACTGTGTACCAGGTTCTCCTATAGATTGAGCAGCAATAACCCCAACCGCAGTTCCTATTTGTACCAATTTTCTGGTTGACAGATCTCTACCATAACATCTCTGGCACATACCCGTCTCAGATTCGCAGGTAAGAACCGAACGATTTCTGACAGATTCTACACCCGCCTCTTCAATTTCCCTGCCTATTTTTTCATCTATCCACTCACCTGCCTGAACAATAATTTCACCCGTTAGCGGATGAATGACATCATCAGCAGTATAAGAACCTTCGATTCTGTCAACTAGAGACTCAACAACTTTCCCTCCTTCGACAAGTGCCGATACATCCACACCCATAACCGTACCACAATCCTCTTCAACAACAACGACTGCTTGAGCCACATCAACCAATCTTCTGGTTAAGTAACCCGCTTCAGCAGTCTTTAACGCCGTATCTGTAAGACCTTTTCTGGCTCCGTGGGAAGAAATAAAATATTCCATCTCATTTAAACCTTCTTTAAAGGAATGAAGAATAGGAGTTTCAATTATCGCCTGGGAAGAAAGTTTCTTTTGAGGCTTTGCCATCAAACCTCTGAGACCGCAAAGCTGCCTTATTTGGTCCATATTACCCCTTGCTCCGGACTTGCTCATCATATGAATAGGATTAAATCCGTCTCTATCCAGCATTAGAGATTTTTCTATCTCTTTCTCGATTATCTCTGTGGCTCTGGTCCATGTATCTATGACTTTATTGTATCTTTCTCCTTCTGTAATGATACCCTGTACCTTATGCTGCCTTTCCGCTTCCTGAACTTTTTTCTGAGCGTCTTCTATAATTCCTTCTCTTGCTTCGGGAATAATCATATCTGTCAGCCCTATAGTGAGCCCCGAACGACTCGCGTATTCAAAACCAAGTTCTTTAATTTCATCCAGAAATTCTGCAGTTTTATCCATACCGAGTTCCTTATAACACCTCAAGATTAACTTCTTTAATCCCTTGCTCTCCAGAGGTTCATTTACCCATCTAAGAGACTCTGGAACTATTTCATTAAAGATAACTCTACCTACAGTAATCTCTACCCATTCTCCTTTATGCATAAATTTGATCCAATCATGAAGTTTTATTACTTTCTCTTCATAATTACAAACTACTTCTTCTATACTGTCAAAGAAACCTTCTATCTTCTTTTCTCCATGTCGTTCCTGTGTAAGGTAATAAACTCCGATAACTATATCCTGAGTAGGAACCATTAAAGGACTTCCATTAGCAGGAGACAGTATATTTCTTGAAGAAATCATAAGGAAATAACACTCCAATTGAGCGTAAGCAGACAGAGGAACATGTACTGCCATCTGGTCACCATCAAAATCAGCGTTAAAGGGAGGACAAACCATAGGATGAATACGTATTGCGTTACCTTCAACCAGCTTAGGCAAAAATGCCTGAATGGAAACCCTGTGCAGGGTAGGAGCACGGTTTAATAAAATAGGATATCCATCTACAACTTCCTCTAACAAATCCCATGCCTTTGGATCATTTGCGTCTAAAACTCTTCTTGCCTGTCTTATTGAATCGACGACCCCGGACTCTTCAAGTTTCCTAATAATAAAAGGTTTAAAAAGTTCTTTTGCCATTTTCTTAGGAAGACCGCATTCATATAATTTCAGAGTTGGATCCACAGTAATAACGGACCTTCCGGAATAATCGACCCTCTTACCTAAAAGATTCCTTCTGAATCTTCCTTTTTTACCTTTAAGAGAATCGGTTATAGATTTAAGCGGTCTATTACCTCTGCCGGTAATAGACCGACTCAATCTGGAATTATCCAGCAACGCATCTACAGATTCCTGAAGCATTCTCATTTCATTTCTAAGTATGGTAGGAGGAGCATCTATCTCTATCAGATTTTTAAGCCTGTTATTTCTTGTAATAACTCTCCGGTAAAGATCGTTGACATCAGAAGTGGCAAAAACCCCACCTTCAAGAGGAACCAGAGGTCTAACATCAGGAGGGATTACCGGTAAGACCCGTAAGACCATCCATTCCGGCTTATTACCGGACTTAAGGAATGACTCCACTATAGACAGTTTCTGTAATAATTTTTTCTTTTTATGTTTTGAACCAACGGATTTTATTCCGGATTTTAGTTCTTTAGATATTTCACCGAGATCTAACTCTTTTAAAAGCTCATAGATACCTTCACCACCCATTTTAGCTGTAAAAGCCCCTTTATATTTATCCTTTAATTCCGCGTACTCTTCATTAGAAATAACCTGCCCTTTCTTAAGGGGAGCATCTCCCGGATCGAGGACAATATAAGATTCATAATATAGAATTCTCTGAAGCTGTATCTTTTTTAATTCAAGCAATTTACCGATAACACTCGGATTAACTTTGTAATACCAAATATGAACCACAGGAACTGCCAGTTCGATATGTCCCATCCTTTCCCTTCTTACGCTGGACTTCGTCACTTCGACCTTACATCTTTCACAAATGTGTCCCTTATACTTTGGTCCTTTATATTTACCGCAGTTACATTCATAGTCCTTAACCGGGCCAAAAATCCTCTCGCAGAACAACCCTCCCATTTCAGGTTTCTGAGTTCTATAATTTATAGTCTCAGCCTTCTTTACTTCACCGTGGGACCAGGACAATATTTTTTCAGGATAAGCAAGAGAAAATCTTATAAGGTTAAAATGTTTAGGCAACCCTTCCTTGAATCTTCCTTCGTTAAATTTCATATTTATCCTCCTCCCCATCCTTGAGGAGTTCAACATTTAAAGCCAGTCCCCTGAGTTCTTTAACAAGCACATCGAATGAAGTCGGCAATCCGGGCTCCGGTGGGGGATCTCCCTTAACTATCGCCTCGTAAGCCTTATTCCTTCCTTCAACATCATCGGACTTTATAGTAAGCATTTCCTGTAGTGTATGCGCAGCCCCATAACCCTCTAAGGCCCATACTTCCATTTCTCCGAATCTCTGTCCTCCATACTGAGCCTTTCCTCCAAGCGGCTGTTGGGTTATCAAAGAATAAGGTCCGGTCGCTCTGGCATGATGTTTGTCTTCAATCATGTGATAAAGTTTCATTAAATACATATAGCCGACCGTTATTTTCTGATCGAAAGGTTCCCCGGTTCGGCCATCGTAAAGATCTACTTTACCGTCTTCCGGAAGACCCGCTTCTTTCAATAGTTTTTTAATCTCGTCAATAGAAACCCCTTCGAAAATAGGACTTCCAACATTTACATTTAACTTTTCGGCAGCCCAGCCAAGATGTGTTTCCAAAATTTGCCCAACATTCATTCTGGAAGGAACACCCAAAGGATTAAGAACAACATCCACAGGGGTACCGTCTTCCATGAAAGGCATATCTTCTTCCGGCACTATAGCCGCGATAACACCTTTATTACCATGTCTTCCGGAAACCTTATCCCCTATCGATGCTCTTCTTCGTTGACCTATATAAACTTTAATCATCTTATTAACACCCGCAGACAACTCATCTCCTCTTTCAGCAACCTTAACGGCATTTGCCATTTCCTTCTCAATCTTTTTAATCTTTTGATCTATCTTCTCGAGGAAATCCTGTAACTTAGAATAACCTTTTAAATCTGTCCACTGCTCCAATTTTGCCAAGTGTTTTTCTTGAATCATTTGACTTTTTCTAACTAATAATTTTTGCCTTTTTCCTTTTTTGGGATTTATATAAATTGAATCCTTAGCTTTTTTATCGAGAAGTTCCGCTTTAACAACCGCCTCTTTTCTTGCTTTCAACTGTTCTATCATATCACGATACTTCTCTATAACTTTATCTATGTTGACCTTACGAGCACTCCTCTCCAGGATAATCGTCCCAATAACAACTCCGTGTACATCAGAAGGCACTCTTAAGGATGTATCCTTAACATCTTCAGCCTTTTTTCCAAAAATCGCCCTCAAAAGCTTTTCTTCGGGTGTTAATTCTGTTTCTCCCTTGGGAGAAATTTTTCCTACAAGAATATCACCTTCTTTAATTTTCGCGCCAAGTCTAACTATACCCTCATTATCAAGATTTGCCGCGCTTTCTTCTGAAACATTCGGGATTTCTCGGGTTGTTTCTTCCGAACCCAATTTCGTATCTCTAACTTCACAAGTATACTCTTCTATATGATAAGATGAAAATATGTCATCTTTTAAAAGTTTCTCTGAAATGACGATGGCATCCTCATAATTCCAACCAAAAAACGGAACTAAAGCCACCAAAACATTTTGTCCGAGCGCGAGCTCACCATTACTGGTCGCTCCTCCATCGGCTATCACATCTCCGGCTTTAACTTTATCTCCCTTTTTAACGATTGGTCTCTGATTAACACAGGTATCTTGATTTGTCCTTTCAAATTTCCTGAGATAATAAACATCAAAAGGATCTATCAAATAAGACCCCTCTGTCTCTATCCATATCTCATCGGCTGAGACTTTTTTAACAAATCCATCTCTTTTAGCAAGGATAACCGTTCCGGAATCTCTTGCTACCTTACCCTCTATACCGGTCCCAACACGAGGGGCATCGGGTTTTATCAGGGGAACCGCCTGACGTTGCATGTTAGAACCCATTAAAGCTCTATTGGCGTCATCGTGTTCTAAAAAAGGAATAAGAGAAGAAGAAACAGAAACAAGCTGTTGCGGAACAAGGTCCAGGTAATCAACTTCTCCACGTTTTATGGTAGGATAAGTATCTCTCTTCCGCGCCATAACATAATCATCTACAATTCTTCCTTTTTTATCCACTTTTAAATTAGCGGGAGCTATAGTATACTTGTCTTCCTCATTTACGTCAAGATAATCGACCTTATCAGTTAATATACCGTTCTCTACTTTTCTATAAGGAGTTTCAATAAACCCGTCCTCATTGATACGCGAAATAGAAGCAAGAGACATTATAAGTCCAATGTTCGGCCCTTCGGGCGTTTCAATAGGACAAATACGACCGTAATGAGAATAATGCACATCTCTCACTGCGAACCCTGCGGTATCTCTGGTAAGTCCACCCGGACCAAGAGCGGATAATCGTCTCTTATTTGTAAGCTCAGCCAGAGGATTCGTTTGATCGAGGAACTGAGAAAGCTGACCCGTAGCAAAAAATGAATTCAGAACTCCTTTAATTTGCCTCGAATTTATAAGTTCCTGAGGAGTTATCTCGCTATTGTCCGACACAACCATTCTCTCGGTAATAGTTTTAGACATTCTTCTTAAGGCCACACGAAACTGATTTTCCAATTGTTCCCCGACAGTCCTGATTCTTCTATTTCCGAGATGATCTATATCATCCTCTTCTTTCTTTCCGCTTGCCAAATCGATCAATCCTTTAACAACATTTATAAAATCTTCGGCAACAAGACAAAGTATGTTCTCGTCCACATCTTGATTTAACTTTCTATTTAGAACATGCCTTCCTACTCTGGATAAATTAAACCTTGTTGGGTCAAAAAAGGATGAATTGAAATAATCTTTAGCAATACTTAAATTAGGAGCATCCGTACCTCTAAGATAACGGTAAATCTCAAGCATTGCCTCTCTTCCATTTTTCGTTTTATCTTTCTTAAACGCATTTAATATATAATCGATTGACTTTTGCTCAGAACTCAAAAAAACCTTAAATGTTTTAAATCCAGCTTTTTTAATCTCTGTTAAATCTTCTTCTTTGACCTTATGCCCTACCTCGAATATAACTTCTCCGGTATCTTCTGAAAAAATATCCTGTGCGAGAATTCTACTCTGGGCTTTTTTACCCGTTTTAATTTCCTCGATTTCAAAGAAAAGGGGTAACATTTCTTCTAAACTATTCCATTTCCCTTCAACGGTTTCAAGTAACTTATTAATCTCTTTTATTCGATCTATATATTTCTTGTCATACTTCTTTTCGCTTAAAAGATTTATTAGTTCTTTCTTTTCTTCATCTAAAGATTTAATATCCTTAAGATAACCCAGGGCCTTAATAAGAACTGTTATTGAAAAATTGCGTCTCCCATTCAGATTTACCTTAATCGCCTCAGTTAGTTTTATGTTGAATTTTAGCCATGAACCCCTATCGGGTATTATCTGCGCACTGTATTTACTACGAACTTCATCAACCTGTTCTTCCTCAAAGTAAACTCCGGGAGCTCGATGCAGCTGGGAGATTATAACTCTTTCTACACCATTAACGATAAAATCTCCCCTCTCGGTCATTAAAGGAAAACTAGCCAGAAAAACATCCTGTTCGATCGACTGCTTTACTTCTCTGGGAGGTTCAAAATCTCCTATCTCGTCCGCAAACTCGACTTCTTCCGGCTCTTCATACTCAATCAACCTAAACCTGCCATGAAGAGGCGCAGAATAAGTAAGCTCCTTTTCCTTCACCTGTTCAGGAGTATATCTGGGATCCTCAAAAAAATAATACAAATATTCAATTTTATATCTACCATGAATATCTTCTATCGGAAACACTTCCCTGAAAACAGATTCCAAACCAAAATCAGGACGGCTTTCCGGATTATCATTATATTCCTGCAGAATAAACCTTTCAAAAGAATCCCTCTGCACAGACAAAAAATTAGGCGGAGTAAAATCCAGTTTTTCTAAACTGGCTATTCTGCTACTACTAGCAAAAAATTTCCTTTTAGGAGTCAAACGCTTACCTCCTTTTGTAACATTTTACTTCTTATATAAATAAGAAGCGCCACTTTCTTGCAATACCCTATAAGAAATCTTCGAATTATATACCTATCTATTATAGATAAAACTTTCAAATGCCGATTATTTAATTTCTACTTCGCCGCCTGCTTTCTCAATTGTAGATTTCATAGATTCCGCTTCTTCCTTGGAAGCACCTTCCTTCAATTCCGAAGGAGCAGATTCTACAACTTCCTTAGCCTCTTTAAGACCGAGGGAAAGCAAAGACCTGACTTCTTTTATTACGGCAAGTTTACTATCTCCAAAAGATTTCAGCACAACACTGAATTCACTCTTTTCCTCTGCCGCTCCAGATTCTCCTGCCACTCCTCCAGCCACCTGAACAACCGGAGCTACAGCAGTAACACCAAATTTTTCTTCCATAGCTTCTACAAGACTATTTAGCTCAAGAATCGTCATATCTCCAATTAAATCAATAACTTTTTCAGCATTTTTAGATAATTTTGTTACTTCTGCCATCATTCCTCCTTTTGTTTTGCTATCTCAGATAAAGCAAATACCAACTTTCTTGTTATCCCTGACAAAATAAAAGCGAACTTGTTCAACGGAGAATTTAAGGAAGCCAACAACTTTCCATAAAGCTCTTCCTTAGAAGGTATAGACGTCAACTTGCCAAAAGTTTCAAAATCAAAATACTTACCTTCAATAAAACCTCCGGTAACAATCAACTCTTCATTCTCCCCTTTAAAATCAGAAATTATTTTAAGAGGTCGCAGGGGATCTTCGTAACCAAAAACTAAAGCTGTCGGACCTTCAACCAACTCATCAATATTACTTCCATTAGATTCATCAGCCAGCGCTTTTTTTATAAGAGTATTCTTAAACACCTTCAATTCGGCGTCTTCTCTCTTAAGTTGCCTTCTTAGAGTATTAAGCTGAGCAGATTTTATCCGCAGAAAGCTTGTAAAACAAAGAGAATTAGCTCTCTCACACCTTTCACTAATCTCTTTTACAATTTCTTTGTTTTCTCTTATTCCCATTTTAACTCCCTACTATTATATCCTTTTTAACATGATTTATATCTATCTTAAGTCCGGGACCCATAGTCGATGACAGGGTAATTCCTTTTAGATACTGTCCACCAACAGATGAAGGTTTTAAACTCCAGATTTTCTTAATTAAATCAACAAAATTTTCATATAAATCATTTTCCTTGAAAGAAGCTTTCCCTATCGGAACCTGGATATTGCCTCCCTGATCAACCTTAAAATTAACCTTACCCTGTTTTATTTCCTTGACAGCCTGACCGATATCTTTCGTTACTGTACCATTTTTAGGAGTAGGCATCAAACCTCTTGGTCCCAATACTTTTCCGAGTTTACCGATTTTAGGCATCATCTCGGGAACCGCCACAATAGCATCACATTCCAGCCAGCCTTTTTCGATTTTATCGACAAAATCCTGACTTCCGACCCAATCGGCTCCGGCTTCCTCCGCCTTAACTTGAGATTCTCCTTCCGCAAAAGCAAGAACTTTTTTCTCCTTACCGCTGCCGTGAGGAAGCAGAATCGAACCCCTAATCATCTGATCAGCTTTTTTTGGATCAACATCAAGTTTGATTGCAGCTTCTACGGTTTCGTCAAATTTCGCGGAAGCCATTTCTTTTATCTTATTTAAAGAATCTTTAACTTCAAACATTGTCTCTTTAGAATAAGAAGAACTTAATTTTTGATATCTCTTGCTTCCCTTCATTACTTACCTTCCTCGACAAGCATGCCCATTGAATGCGCGGTGCCTTCTACAACCTTCATCGCAGTCTCTATATCATCCGTGTTAAAACTGTCTTTTTTCGCCTCCGCGATTTCTCTGACTTGTTTTTTTGTTACAGTCGCGACTTTCTCCCTGTTAGGCTCCCCGGAACCTTTGACTATCCCGGCTGCCCTCTTCAACAAAAATGAAGTAGGAGGAGATTTCATAATGAAATCGAAAGAATTATCCCTGTAAACCGTTATAATAACAGGAATCAAATCGCTACCTCTACTCTTGCTTTGCTGATTAAATTTAGTGCAAAAATCCATTATATTTACGCCATATTGACCAAGTGCCGGGCCAACGGGAGGCGCGGGAGTAGCCTGCCCTGCCTGAATCATTAACTTAATCTGTCCTTTTTCTTTTTTTGGTGCCATCTTTAACTTCTCCTAAATTAGTTCGACTTGGCTATAACTTAACTCAACAGGTGTCGACCTTCCGAAAACCGTAACCATTACAACCAATCTTTCCTTTTCTCTGTTTAACTCTTTTATAGTTCCATTAAAATCCGTAAAAGGTCCGTCGATTATTCTAATTGTCTGTCCATCTAAAAACCTTGTATCGTTTATCTCTTCTACTGTTTCCATAAGACCTAAAATTTTTTCCGCCTCTTCGTCCGTTATAGGTTGAGCGGCTTTTTTACCCAAAAACCCCATAACCTTCGGAGATTCCGCTATAAGCTGTGTCACAGCATCGTCCTCTACAGCATGTACTAAAATATAACCAGGATACAATCTCTTTTCTTTGCTTTTGATCTCACCTTTTCTATTCCTAACTTTAATCATTCTTTCCGGAACAACAATTTGATCTATAAGATCATCCATTTTTTTTCTTTTCTTCTGTTCTTCAAGATATTTACAGATGTTTTTTTCCTGTCCGGTAAAAACATGAATTATAAACCATCTATACATTGTATCAACACCCATAAAAACCTAGCTTACCAAATAAATAAAGATTCTTGAAAAGAGAAGATCTAATACCCAAATAGTCACACATAGAATCACCGAAAAAATTATCACAACACTCGTAGATGAGACAACTTCTTTACCTTTCGGCCAAGAAACCTTAAATAATTCCTGTTTTACTTCCTTAAAAAAAGTTAATATCTTCTCTAACATTATATCTCCTAAATGCAGGCCTGGGAGGACTTGAACCCCCAACCCCCGGATTTGGAGTCCGGTGCTCTAGCCAGTTGAGCCACAGGCCTATTTTTCTTTATGAAGCGTATGCTTCTTACAATGCGGGCAATATTTTTTTAGCTGCAACTTACCTCTTTGATTTTTTGCCCTGCGTGTCGTGTAATTATGAACATTACATTCACTACAATTTAAACGTACAATTATATGCAAATTTTACTCCTGTATTCCGGTAACGACGCCGGCGCCGACAGTTCTTCCGCCTTCTCTTACCGCGAATCTAAGCTCTTCTTCCATCGCTATCGGGTGTATCAATTCTACTTCCATCTCTACGTGATCTCCGGGTAATGCCATATCTCTATCCTTGAAACCCTTTATCTCTCCCGTTATATCCGTTGTCCTGAAATAAAACTGCGGTCTGTATCCGACTGTAAATGCCGTATGTCTTCCGCCTTCTTTCTCTTCTAATATATATACTCGCGCATTGAATTTCTTATGTGGTGTTATAGATCCGGGTTTCGCTAATACCATCCCTCTCTCTATCTCATCTGCTTTCGTCCCTCGTAATAACACTCCTACATTATCTCCGGCTATAGATTCATCTAATGTCTTTCTGAACATCTCTAAACTCGTAGCTACTGTCTTCTGCGTATCTTTTATTCCTACTATCTCTACTTCGTCTCCACCTTTTATTATTCCCCTCTCTAATCTCCCCGTAGCTACCGTACCTCTTCCTTTTATCGAAAATATATCTTCTACCGCTAATAAAAATGGTTTGTCTACTTCTCTCGCCGGTTCGGGAATATAATTATCCATCGCTTCCAGCAACTCATCGATCGATTTCCAGTGCTCATTCTCCGTGTCACTTTCCAATGCTTTTAACGCGCTTCCCTTTATAATAGGTATTTCGTCTCCGGGAAATTCATACTGGTTTAACAAATCTCTTACTTCCATTTCCACTAACTCTATTAGCTCGGGATCATCTAACATATCTACTTTGTTTACATATACTACAATAGCAGGTACGTTTACCTGCCTCGCTAACAATACATGCTCCCTTGTCTGCGGCATTACTGAATCCGGAGCACTTACTACTAGTATCGCTCCGTCCATCTGCGCCGCTCCCGTTATCATGTTCTTTATGTAATCCGCGTGCCCGGGACAATCGATATGCGCGTAATGCCTCTTATCTGTCTCATACTCTATATGCGCTAACTGAATCGTTATTCCCCTTGCCTTTTCCTCAGGAGCTTTATCTATCATATCAAATGGCACAAATTCGGCTAATTTCTTTGTCGCTAATACCTTTGTCATCGCAGCAGTTAATGTAGACTTTCCATGATCTACATGACCAATTGTCCCGACATTTAAATGTGGCTTCGTCCTCTCAAATTTTCCCTTTGCCATTGTTTACCTCCTATAACTAACTTTTTAACTTTTACCAATAAAAAACAACTCTATACCTTTTATCATATATAGCCCATGATCGGGCTTGAACCGATGACCTCATCCTTACCAAGGATGTGCTCTACCCCTGAGCTACATGGGCACGAGCGGGAGACGGGATTCGAACCCGCGACAAACGGCTTGGAAGGCCGTTACTCTTCCAACTGAGTTACTCCCGCTTAATGGGGAGGGGCGGATTCGAACCACCGAAGGCTTTGCCAACGGATTTACAGTCCGTCCCCTTTGGCCACTCGGGAACCTCCCCATCAAACCATTTTTCACAGCTGGTGGAGGGAATTGAACCCCCGACAAACTGATTACAAATCAGTCACTCTACCCCTGAGTTACACCAGCACAAAAAGGTATAAATAACATAAAGTAAAATCCCCCACTCTCAACCCTTTCAGAGGATTTCCTTATTCAATCTATCAAATGTCTATGTTTCTTAAACCTTATATCTGGAGCAGAGCGGATTCGAACCGCCGACCTCCTCCGTGCGAGGGAGGCGCTCTCCCAATTGAGCTACTGCCCATCATTAATATATTATGATACTTTCCTTTGTCAAGCCCCCATAATAATAAATAAAATATCAAAAATTAAAAAGCAAAATAACATTTTTATTGGCCACAGATTTGCACAGATACTCACGGATCCCCCAACCCCCTCCATGATTATATTTTTGTTAAAACAACAAAATATTTTTTTTAATCTTTTTTTATCCGTGTTAATCCATGGCTATTTTCTTCTTTTATCTTGATTTATATTTTTCTATTTCGATATTTGATTT
>Ga0307434_1000152_pt1 | contig 63042 bp, 43 predicted proteins | sample SalMarWE160220MG_FD_202156 | JGI IMG/M metagenome (GOLD analysis project Ga0307434, IMG submission 202156) | Salt marsh sediment microbial communities from the Plum Island Ecosystem LTER, Massachusetts, United States - WE1603-220 | ecosystem: Environmental > Aquatic > Marine > Intertidal zone >... | reverse complement strand
GGACTCTCTTGAAGAAAATGAATCAGAAGAAGAATTTATGGAAGAACTACAAAGAACAAAAAAAGAATATAAGTTGAATAAGGAATTGGTGGCTCAATGAATTTTACAGAAAAAAAGGGACTTGACCAACAATTAAAGTCAACACATATTATAATGATAAAAAAATAAAACTAATCCTATCCGTTAACTTGACAATTAATTATTTTACCTAATATTATGATAAGATGAATAAAATAAAATTCATTGATTTATTTGCTGGTATTGGGGGAATGAGGATTCCATTTGAGCAACTGGGCTGTGAATGTGTTTTTACTTCTGAATGGGATAAATTTTGTAAAACCACATACTTCGAAAACTTCGGGGAAAAGCCTTTCGGCGATATCACAAAAATTAAATCTAAAGAGATACCCGAACACAATATTTTATTAGCTGGTTTTCCATGCCAGCCTTTTTCACTTTCAGGAATTTCGAAGAAAAATTCACTGGGCCTTCCGCATGGTTTTGATGATCCCACTCAGGGAACACTTTTTTTTGAGATAAAAAGAATACTCAGGGAAAAGAGACCAGATGCTTTTTTACTGGAAAACGTTAAAAATTTAAAGGGACATGATAAAGGAGAAACATTCAAGACTATTTTTAATTCACTTGCTAATGAACTAAAATATGATATTCATTATAAAATCCTTGACGCTAAATCTTATGTTCCTCAACATAGAGAAAGAATTTTTATTGTAGGATTCAAGGATAAGAAAAATTTCAAGTTTCCTGTTTATAAACCACCAGCAAAACCTAAGATTAAAGAAATATTATTAAAAAATGTTGATGAGAAATATACGCTTTCTGATAAACTGTGGAACTACCTTCAGGATTACGCAGAGAAACACAGAAAGAAAGGTAACGGATTTGGGTATGGATTGGTTTCTTTAGAAGGATACGCCCGGACAATGAGTGCTCGTTATCACAAAGACGGTTCTGAGATTTTAATACCTCAAAAGGATAAGAATCCAAGACGTCTCACACCCAGAGAATGTGCTCGTTTAATGGGTTTTCCAGATAGCTTTAAAATCCCCGTGTCTGACACACAGGCATATAGACAATTTGGAAACTCCGTGGTAGTACCATTGATTAAAGACTTGGCAAAATCCATAGTAGAAAAATTAACAAATAAAACCTTGTTTTCGGATAAAAAATACTACAAATTTGTAAGAGGTGAAACTTATGGGAGAGATCTCTTTAACATGCATGAGAAAGTACCTTTATAAAAGTATATCCAGCTGGAATGAAAATAAGCTTCACGGACTGCTGGCTGAAATCGATTTTCGTAAATATCTGAGCAAGATAGGCTTTGAAGACAGAATATCCCCAGGGGGTTGGATTGTAAGAAACACTGGCCCAGGAGTGTTTGCTCACAATACGGTAGTTCTATTTCCAATCACTATAGAACCCGATAAAAACTATTCACAGAGGGATATAAATAGAGAACCTGCAAGAGGTTTATATACTATTTGTGCTACTATGCATCAGATAGGAATAAAAAGTTATTATTGTATTCCTGTTATTAAAGAAAGCGACGATTACAAAAGTATAGAGTGGTTTTTAACTCAGTTAGGAATCCCCTCAGAATCACCTTATATAGAAATAGAAAAAGTATTCAGCAATTTTGAAAAAAGAGAACGAAGATATAATTTTTTACGTAATAAATCAGATACAAGTGCAATACCTTCTGAATTTATACCTGAAGAATTTACAAAGGAGCACTTGAGAATATCATTTAGAGATTTATTCATGGGTGAAATTTCAGACATTGACGGAATACTTTGGGGTGAACAGTACACTTATCCTATAGAAATCAAGGAAAAAACACCTGCAGACGATAGAAGGATCGGAGAATATTTTGGCCTTGATGTCCACCCCTTTGTAAAACTTGCTTACTACGCAGCAAAAAAAGGTAATTTACATTCAATCTTTGTTGTCAGAGAAATAGACAATACAGAAGATAGAAATCTCATAAAATGGCATTTTATAACTTTTGAGAAATTGGCTCAATTTGCTTCTTGGACACCACAGGGAGGTGGTAGAAATATGATGGGCGGGAGCAGTACTGTTATAAGAATTCCAAAAGCTGAATTTTCAGAACTTACCGAAGAAAATTTAAAAAAGCTATAACGGTGATTTCGCCAACCTCTAAGAAACTTTTTTCTTTTCGTAGAAGAATTAAAGAATGGTATCTAACCCGAAAAACTAATTACCCCTGGCGTAAGACCAAAAACAAATGGCATGCTCTGGTTGCTGAAATAATGCTACAAAGAACCAACGCAGATCAGGTGAAACCAGTTTATCAAAAGTTTGTAAAAAATTATAGAACACCAGAGGACTTTCTAAAAAAATGTTCAAAAAATACAAACATCTTTAAAAACCTCGGTTTAATTTGGCGTAATGAATTACTATTTGAATCAGCAAAAGCTATCAGCAAGTATGGAATACCTAATAACAAAGAAAAACTCCTTCAAATACCCGGTATCGGTAATTATATAGCATCAGCTTTTCTAAGCCTTCATTTAAACAAAAGAGCAGTGCTTATTGACAGTAACATAGTAAGATTATATGCCAGATATTTTGGATTCTCTTATGATGGTGAAACAAGAAGAAAAAAATGGTTTTATGAACTTGCTGATTCAATAACACCAAAAAGAAATATTAAGGAGTTTAATTACTCAATACTGGATTTTTCAAGAAATATCTGTACTTATCGTCCCCATTGCAATGAGTGTAGTCTAAGGAGAAAATGTTCTTACTTTGAAAAATCTCAAAAACAAGAGTAGTTAAGTTTGTTTCTTGACTAGTTTTAGAAAATTTATAACATTCAAGTATATGATGGCTGAAAAGAAATTTCCCGAAAAAGATAGGTTGGGGAACTTTAAAATTCTAAAGAGCAATTATTAAAATGAGCTTACAAAGAAAAGAAAAAGAAATTCTACAATTATATAACAAAAAAGCAGAAAAGTTACAAGAACACAGTTTACTTCAGGGAAAGACAAGCTTAGAAATATCTCTCACTCCACCTATTGTTCCACCATCTATTAAAATCGGAGATGCTTCACCAACAGAAGAACAAATCGAATCTTTGCTTGTCAGGTTTAGACCATTTTATTTAGAGAATGAATCTACTAATTTTTTTAAAATATGCAACTTACTATGGAAAATTATAGACGCCGAGGACAAAAAAGCCTCTTAAAAGAATTAAGAGAAAACTATAAAACAATTATGAAAAGTGGAGGAGGATTTAATCTTAGAGTTAATAAAAATAAGTTAAAACCAGAAGAAAATATTGACACATGGTTAAACGCTTACTATTTTCACTCTGACAAAGAAAAAAAAGAAAAGTTAGAAGAACTGCAAAATTCAACAAAAGGCTTCGCTAAAGTATTTTTCTTAAAAGAAATTATAAGTTTAACTAATGTGATAATAAATTTGAATGAAGTCGTTCAAGAAGTTTTAAGCGTATCTTGATATCATTCTCGAAAACAAGAAAAAGGTTTTGGAATTTGATTTAGAGGGGATAAAACTTTCAATACAAAAAGAAGAAAAAGAAAAGTTTGAAGCAGAGATTGTTTTAGAAAACTTAAAAATTCTTATATTGACATAAACTGCATTTTCTTTATAATTTTAATATAGTACATATAAACTATGTTATGTGACTATGCAATAAAAATGTCTATTTAAAAATATATTAAATCCTACCATTTAATAAAGAAAAGAATGATTTAATATCGAGGTAATAACATATTTATGGAGGACATATGAAAAAAAATTTATTTTATTTATCTGCTATTGTTTTTTTTGTTGCCTTTGCTGCGTGCAATGGCAGCCCGGACTTGCACAAATTAGATTATTCACATTATGATATTCAATTAAAAATTATTCCAGCCGAACAATTCATTAAAGTTTCTGGCAGCTTAAAGTACATGGTTAAGCAGGATAGCTTGGATGAACTCTCATTCAATCTCCACAAAAAATTTGTAATAAGTAATTTTAGTATAAATGGGGATAATTCTTATCAATTAGATACGAGCAATACAAATGTCAGATGGTTACCTGACGCAATGAAAATAATATATCCCGCAAAGAATAAATTCCATAGGGGAGATATATTAAATGTCGAGTTCTCATACCAAGGAAGAATCACAGAGTGGCCTGATTGGAGTGCAAATGTTATTGGCGCCGATTGGATTGAGATAGGATTGTATTTCCCCTGGTATCCCTCAATTAATGGTCTATTTACTTACAAAGTATCTGTAGATATTGACCCAGATTTTAATGTTTTTGCTATTGGTAAATCCACAGAAAAGGACAATAAGAAGATTTTTGAAACCGAATTTCCAGTTTATGATTTTATCATTTGTGCATCAAAGGATTTAACGATCAGGGAAACGAAATTATTGAATCAATCTTTCAAGATTGTCAATTGTACTTTATCTGACGCGACCGTTGATTCGATTCAGGCAGATATTGAAGATTTTTACCAAACATACAGCAATTGGTTCGGGAAGATACCGGTTCAGGACATGTGCCTGGTTGTATCAAAACGTGATAAGGGCGGAGGATATTCAAGAATCGGAGGTCTTTTCCTTGGCGGTTTGAGCGATTCAAGTTATTTGAACGAGCGGACAGATTTTATTCAGTATGTAGCCCATGAAATTGCTCACTTTTGGTGGTGCGGCGCGCCCAGTAATTGGGAAGATTGGCTAAACGAAAGCTTTGCAGAATACAGCGCAATGAAGGTGATAAAAGAGTTACGTGGTAAAGAAGAGTTCAATACAAAGTTAAAAATAAAGAGAAATGAAAGCATCAATACACCTCCGATTTGGGGTATATCAAGGAACGATCCCTCAGCCGAGCAAGTGTTATATAGTAAGGGGGTGGTATTGTTGAGTGAACTTGAAGAAAAGATCGGTAATAATAAATTTCTTGAATTGTGTAAGGCAAGAATAGATAAGAAAGTAAACAATACGTTAGACTTTCTAAATCTTATAAAAGATATCGGAGGAAAAGAAATCGCTGATTGGTTTGAGCAATCCTTAAAAACCAAATAAATGTTAGACAATATTAAAAAAACACATAACCATCGCATCCAGTTGACCGAAACAGCGAATTGCAATTTCGATTCGCAGGCTACTCGTATCAAGTTATTTTCGAATTTAAATGTTCAGTGCATCGTAGATTTTGGCAACTGATGCAGACCGTTATACAGATTTGAACGACTGCCCCTGAGTGTCTACGTTATTTTGGTTATTCTTACAGCTAGAGGAAGCGAAACAAATCAAAACGTAAGCTCCTAGGTGGAAAACGAAATGAAGAAACAATCAAATCCAATGGATAAGTTTAAATTTTCTTTACTTAGCCTCATTTTTCCATATTGGGGCCGGGTCTTGTTTTTTGAATTCTCTACAGATATTAAAAGAAAAGTTTGAAACAAAAATTGTTTCAGAAAATATTAACAAAAGAGACCAGGGGTTCAAGGTAACCACTCCCTTTTTTTTATACTATTTATTTACACCGATCTCTCAACCATATTAAAAAAGCGATTGACAAAATTAAGTGCGGCTTTATATTTTAACAATTAATGGGGCATCAATCCATGAAATTAAAAATTCAAGAAAGGCTAAAAAATAAAATGAAATTCGCCGGGATCATAAGTTTTTTCGCGAAATTATCATAAATGAAAAAAGAAAAACTCTCTATTAATTTTCCAAACAAACTTACCTTACAATACCGAGAACTCGATGACTTTGTATTACCTATAGTACTCAATGTATGTTACCCGAGAAATAAAAATGACAGCACAGAATTTTTTGAAGCTCATTGCCCAAACTGCGGGGCAATCTTGAACACCGAAGGAATTGCTTACTCTGCCTCTCTAAGGAGTACTGGCGGAGGGGCAACAGGCTGTCCTCATTGCGGATTTCCAACTTTAGTTGCCACACTAAAAGGTCTTACCGACGATGATAAAAAACGATTGCAAAGGGATAAATTTTTTCGCGGAATTTTAAGAGCTCAAGAAATACAAAGCTCACAATCTTCCAGAAATACTAATAACAACGAGGATTACTGTTTTATAGCAACAGCTTGCTATGGCAGCATGAGATGCCTCGAGGTTCAAATCTTAAGGGATTTCCGGGATAAAAAACTTCTTACGAATAGAATCGGGACCCGTATGGTTAAACTTTATTACGATTACTCTCCTCCAATAGCGTCTTTTCTCTCAAAACACATTTTTCTATCCAAAATTGTAAGAATAAACATACTAAATCCCATTGCTCTTCTACTACTCCGGCACTTCAAGTATAATAATAAGAACGGTCCGAAGAATACGCAAGAGAGGTCAAACCTTCTTTAAAAATAAACTTGCCTTCAGTCACCAGTCGACAATCCCTAGCCCCCTACCCCCACCTAAAAAAATAAAAAACAAAAATAGTTTTAGAAAACCTAAAGGATTACTCTATAAAGAAAGTCTGGTTAAGTTAATCTAAACTGGTTCGATTTTCCTTTAGAAAAACGCACGCATAGGCGGCGACTTTGCCCAGAAAAAATAGGCAATCTTTACAAAAACTTCGTTTTTAGTTAAGTAGTAAAATAGTGAATTCGTTAATTGGTCACCCCCACATCCCAAATTAATCTTAAAAAAAACTAAGTATAGAAGTCCTTTTGATTTTATTTCTTCTTAAAATTAGCCGCGATGCTCTAAGACATAAAGTAAATTTTCTTGTTTTTTCCTGATTAAAATTTTTTTAGTTAACGGTTATCAGTAAAACACCTTTACCTTATAGTAAACATTTTTTTTGTATCCGCGAAATCTCCTGTTCTTAATGTATAGAAATACATTCCGTTTACCAGATGAGATGCCTCGAATGTTACGGAATGCAAACCGGCAGAAAATTCTTTTTCCGCGAGTACGGCTACTTCTTGACCCAGAATGTTATAAACCTTTAGAGAAACAAAAGATTCTTCGGGAATTTCAAAATCGATTCGCGTCGCTCGATTGAAAGGATTAGGATAATTTTGTTCTAATTTGTAATCGGGGGTTAAAGCGCTTAGCGGTTCATCTATTCCGGAATCATCGAGATATTGAGCAAGCCACTCCAACGCGGGTCTCCAGGTACCGTCATCCCGTACAAGGAAACAGGTTCTCTGCCAAGTTCGACCTTCAAGATATCCCCAGAGGGTTATTCCTTTTACGCCCGGATGTTCCCATAATAACGGGAATATGCTTTCATATAGCTGCAATTGTAGGTCATCATCCGGCTCACCTGTATCATTAATATTGCCTAAATCCATTTCGGATATATAAACCGGCAACCCGGTAGCGGCAAGATTATCTAAATTATTTTTCAGAATAGTCGTATCCGTATTTTCCAATTCAAAGCGGTGCCCCTGAACTCCGATACCATCTATTAGCCCTCTATCTTTTAGTAAATTAATAATTTGAAGATAGCTGTTCGTGTTCGAGTTACTATTTATTATATTATAGTCATTAATCAGCAATTTAGTGTTGGGTGATAAATATTCTTTTGCCAATTCGAATGATTGTATTACCCAATCCCAACCGGTTTCCCCATCACCACCAAGGGCTTCACGATAGGAAGGCGGGGCATGCAAGGGTTCATTTACTACATCGATCATATCCATTTCGGGATATTTTTCCCCGACCATTCTAATCCATGTTTCTATATAGCTTATCTGTTCAGCCGAATCAAGACTGTTAATCCAGTACGGTTGTTGATTTCCCCAGATCAATGTGTGGTCTTTGAAAATTAAATCGTTTTCCTTCGCGTAATTATAGGCAAAATCCAGCGCGCTCCAATTCCAATTAGATGTGTCTGACGAACCAGCTACTGAGCCCCATTTACCGGCATTCTCGGGTGTTAACTGAGTCCAATAACTTGCAAAAGAGGTATCTGTCATGGAACCATAACAACAACCCAAAAATTTACTTTGCCCTTCCGCTAATGGCGGTCCTTCATAAACAGAGATAACCCCCGACGCATCTATTAACCCACCTTCAACATCCGAGGAATCAACGAGGTTCGTATTCGAACTTTCGAAATTACCGTTTGTTACGAATTGGGCAAACGTATTAACCGGCAACAAGCCAAAAAACAAAATTAAATAAAAAAAGAAAATTTTTGATAACTTATTACATTGATTAATCATTTTGACCTCCTATTAGAATCGATTTTTAAATACTATTATTTTTTTTAACATTTGTCAAGCTCAAATGGGTATATATGGGAATAATGTTATAAGTTAAAGGTAATATGATAATTCAGGAATCTTAAGGACTAAAAATCCAATAAAAGAATATCTAAAAACTGTTTTACCCCAAAGATTTTCTGTGAGCCATACCGAATTTGGAGGCGGGAATAGGAATGTCTTGACTTTTTTCAATTGAATTATATTTATAAACAAAAATAATAAAAAGAGAGGTTTATTTGCAAATAATAATGGTAAGACACGGGGAAACTATCGAAAACGCCGAAGAAATAATCCAGGGACATTTACCCGGACGACTTTCCCTGAAAGGTAAAGAACAGGTTAAAAAAGTTGCAAAAAGGTTACAGAATGAGGAAATCGATTATATTTACTCGAGTGATTTAGAAAGGACAAAAGCGACCGCAAAAGAAATTATAAAATATCATCCGGGAGTTCCGGTTGAATATTCTGAACTACTGAGAGAAAGATATTATGGAGAACTCGAAGGTTTAAATATAAAACATTACTATTCTAGAGAAGAAATAAAAGATATCGAATCTATCGAAAACTTATATGAAAGAGCCAGAAGTTTCTATAATTATTTGTTGAAGAAACATGAAGACGACTCTATACTCCTGATAGGTCATGGAGGAATTAATAAAGCTCTAATAGGGATCATAACCGGAAGTTCTTCAAAAGATTTTTCAACCATGGAAAGACTTGACAATACAAGTATAAGTGTTTTTCAAATAGATAACGACAGAAATTATAAAGTCGTTGCAGTGAATGATACAAAGCACTTGAAAACTTAAACGGATACTAATGATTTTATTTCTTCTTAATAATTAGCCACGAAGGCACTAAGACACAAAGTGTTTTTTTTTGTTTTTCCTACTCAACAATTCAACTATTCAACCAATTAACTTAGATTCACAGAATCTACGTATATAAATTCTTCTCTTTACAACAATTATTTTAAAAAGGATTCTTCTTTTTTTTACTGGGCGGTCGGGTCTTTTTCTGATATTTTTTCCGATTTTTCGAACACTCCTAAAAAACCCAAAAATATCCTTGATAAATTTAATCGTTCTTGTTATAATCTCATTTAAGGAGATTATATATGAAACAACTATTTTTATTAATTTCTACCTTATGCGCATTTAACCTGATTGCCAGTTCCGGGAAGATTGTCAAACATGCCCCGAAGGGCTTTGACTCTTTACGTATTGGTATACCACAGGGGAAGATAGATACAGTCTTTTACTCGTCAAAAACAGTTGGAACTAAACGTAGAACCATTATCTACACTCCTCCGGGATTTTCAAAAAATAAGAAATACCCTGTGCTGTATCTTTTACATGGCATAGGCGGTGACGCGACGGAATGGCTTAAAGGAGCTCAACCTCAGGTGATTTTGAATAACCTTTATGCTGAAGAGGAAATCGAGCCGATGATTGTTGTTATGCCCAATGGCAGGGCTATGAAGGATGACCGTGCGATTGGGAATGTTTTTGATAGTGTTAAAGTGCAGGCATTTGCAACCTTCGAGAAGGATTTACTCAACGATTTAATTCCTTTTATAGAAGAAATTTACCCGGTTTATAAAGACCGAGAAAATAGTGCAATTGCAGGCTTATCAATGGGTGGCGGACAATCATTGAATTTCGGCTTAGGCAATCTCGACAAATTTGCATGGGTAGGAGGATTTTCGTCGGCGCCTAACACTAAAAGTCCAGAATTATTGGTTCCCAACCCTGATGACACAAAAAAGAATCTAAAATTACTTTGGATTTCATGTGGTGATAACGATAACCTGATCAATTTGAGTCAGCACACTCACGATTATTTAAATGCAAAAAATATCCCTCATATTTATTATATAGAACCCGGTGCACACGACTTTAAAGTTTGGAAAAACGATTTATATATGTTTACTCAACTATTATTTAAATAATTATCTAAAGGGGATAAAACTTTCAATTCAAAAACAGTCATAAAATCTTATATTGACAGAGATTGAATTTGCCTTATAATTCCAATATGAGAGTTAAGGGAATATATAAATAACATGTTGATGTATATGAAGTTAACCAGAGACGTTGAAAATGGAAGCCTTATTTAGGGATTACGAAAGCCGAGACTACGAGCAATGCGAAGCCCTTGTAAATGAAGCGTGGGGATTCGATAATATTTTTAGCCCTCAGAAATTAGCAGATATAGCAAAGCTTATTTATACGAAAGGATCTGTATTAGGTAGCAATTACAGGCGCGTCGTTGAAATTGATGGTAACGTGGCAGGCTTTATATTTGGACTTAATAAGCTTTCGGCTAAACCAAAACGAAATATTCTATTTGGCCTAGGTGTGCTATGGAACCTTTTTCGCATAAAGCCGGATAACCCTGGTGATAAGAAAAAGTTTTTAAGCGCCATTAGCACTCACGAAAAGAACCGGTCTAGCGTGGTTAATAGGGGAAGTAGTGAAATAGTTTTATTTGTTGTTGGTAGAAATTACCAGGGTCTAGGGTATGGAAAGAGACTATGGTCAGATTTTTTGTTTCATTGTAAAGAAAATGGCGTGAAATCTATCATTGTTGAAGCTAATAAACTAGGGGCAAGCAGTTTCTACGAAAAGCTAGGCTTTAAGCATATTGGAGACTTTGATTCTCCCCTTCATGAATATGCCATTAAGGGTGGGCAAGCTTGCATGTATGAATACGAGTGCAAATAAAAATCTAAGCTTTCAATTCAAAAAGATTTATTTAGGTCTCAGGTCCTGGGTACTAGGTACTAGTTCCCCCCTATCACACTAAATTAAAAAAACAAAAATTGTTTTAGAAAACTTAGGATATTTTTCAAAAAAGATTGGCGAATTTTCCCACGGAGAAAGCCCCAGCCATTCCTTACGATTTTTCACGCCACCAATTACCACCCGCGCCAGTCTTGACATTCTTCTCCACATATATTAAAATTAACGAAACAAGATGAAATTCAGATATACAAAGTATTTGGAGGAAAAAAATGAAAGTAAAATATGATGAAGAAGCTGATGCTCTATATATAAAATTACGAGAAGGGAATTATTTCGAGAGCGATGAAAGAAAAGAAGGGTTCGTTCTGGATTACGATGATAGCGGCAATATTGTCGCTATTGAAATATTAAATGCTTCTAATTATATTGAGCCTGCAGATCTTTCGACAGTCAATTTTGAAATTAGCCATCAGTTAACAGAAGCTAAAGGATAACTCTTTTTCCCTTTATAGAAAGGACAGCCATTTTTAAAAAACTTCGTTTTTAGTTAAATGGTGAATTCGTTAAGTAGTTAAAAATCCAACCCAACAAACCCAATAAACTCTACGAACTCAATAAACTAAATTTCAGAATCTGTAGATTTCCGGGCATATATGAAAAATTTGGTCATTCATTTTATCTTAAGGATAACGAAAATATTGTCAAGAGAAAAAATACCGCCTTGACTTAATTAAAGAAATTCCTTAATTTATTAATAAAAATATTATGAAGGAAATTAAAAAATTCGATCATAGAGATATTTTAGAAAGAGAACTAATTCAGATTTCTGTTGATGATTTATCAGAAATATTCCCACTACCCAAAAGAGAAAACACAAATTTTGCTCTTTTACTAGTCATGGATGGAAGAGAAGAAACTGTTGGCGATCTTGATAACATCCCAAAAAGACTGATTGAAGAAGGTTTGGTTTATCTCTGTACCTGGGGTAAAGATTGTGCGCGAATTCATGATATTTTTGATAAGGCTGCGATTCAGAAGGAAACAGAATCGAAGAAAGAATTAACTATAATGACAACTTGGCATAATGATGAATCGATTGATGAGACTCTCTGGTATTTTCTTTACAATACCTTACCTGACGAAGAATATTATGAAATATGTAAAACTGCATATATTGTATCAGTTGCGAACGATGAATGGAAAAAACAACTAGAAAATGGTTTATCAGATATAAAAGCTTTAGTAAAGAGAGTCGTAAGGTAACAATGGCATCAATTTGACCGAATGTAGCAGGTAACTGAACGATGAGATATTATAATTTATTAAAGTATGAAATATTTTAAGAGGTAGTATAGGATGATTAATATTTCAAAAGCATTTATTCTTACAATAACTACATTATGTGCCCTTTCTATCTCTCTATATGCGGATTGCGAGCACTGTTACAGTATTGCAAAAGTCAAACTTTTATTTAAAAATGAAGAAACCAAAGAAGGATATATTCAAATATTCGGGGGTTATCTTGATTGGAGGGTAAGAGACAATATAACTGCAGGTGATGAAATAAAGAAAAATCTATCCAAAGATGTAAAAGAAATAACTTTTGTGCCTGAATTATATGAACTGCCAGAAATAAGAATGGTAGCCTGCAAAGAAGAAATTCAGAATTTTACTGTGAGCGAAATCGATAAGATTATCTTCCAATCCTGGGAAAGAGTTGGTGGTGCGGGAGAAATAAGCAATCTTCCCAGAAAGGATATTTTAAATTTAAAAAATAAGGAAATTTTAAATATTAAAGTTTCAAGAGGAAGTGTTTGTGATGTTTTTTATATAAACCAGAATCCGGAAATATCAGAAAAAGATTTTAATTTACTTTTACAGGGCAGAAGGAATGAATTCCCTGTTATTTTTCGTAAAGTTATATACAAAAATAAAGAAAAAATAAAACCGGAAGAACCTCTAAATACGTACAAATTATTAAAAGTAGTGAAGGATGATAAAAAACAAATAGAAAGATATCTGAAATCTTTTAACTCACCTCCTAAAAACAAATATCTTGCTCAATATTTTGATTACTTAACAGAAGTATATAATAGAAGAATTCTTTTTTACACGTATATTATATATTACCTGGAAAATAAAGACAGAAATATACTAGTTTACTTCGTAAATGAAGAGCTTAAAGAAGATTCGTTAAAAAGTCCACTCCGTGAAGAGTTATACAGAAAAGATGAAAAAGAAAATATACCAGAAAAAAAATTCGGAAATTTTGACAATGATACAGAAATAGCATACAACATTAGAAAATTCTTCTGGATTCTACACAATTGGCTGCTTTTAAATGATGCAGAAAAATTGTATGAAGAGGCGATAAAGCAAAACGAAATAATAATTTATGAGTGGTCGTTCGATTAAAAACCGGTTCGATTTTTCTTTAGAAAAACGCACGCTTTGGCGGCGACTTCGCCCAGAAAAAATAGGCAATACTAGCAAAAACTTCGTTTTTAGTTAATAGTGAAATAGTAGATTCGTTAATTGGTTTAAAATCCCAAACTACAACCCAAATTAATCTCACACAAGGCGCTAAGACACAAAGTTTTTTCTTTTGTTTTTTTCCTAAATCCTATATCCCAAATCCAAAATCCTAAAATAACGACTCGATGAATTCTTTGATTACGTTAAGATTTTCTTTTTCCGCGAGATTCCGAAGTTCTCGAAGTTGAGAATCGATTGAAAGAATTTGCCTATCTTCCTCATCTGTTGATTTACGTGCGTATATGAAATATTTGGTCATTAATTAAATCATATAATAAATACAAAGAATGTCAAGAAAAGAAATACAAATTAGGCTTACTTCATTATTCCATTCTTTTCCAGTCCGAAACCATCTACATGAACTATGCCGTAAATTCCAAAAAATACCCTTGACAAAAAATTTTTTATTCACTATAATTATATATATTTTTATAGTTATATATTAAGGAGGTTTGTATGAAAAAGAGGAATTATTACTTATATTTAGGATTATTTTTATTACTTTTTTCCTGTACTAGTTCTGATATTGGAGAGGAGGCTGATTATTTCCCAAACGCAGATGGTAACTGGTGGGAATATCAATATTCTGATTCCTTAACAATGCGATTGGAACTTTCAGGAACAGAAACCATTGAAAGTACAGAGGTTCAAAAATTAATCTGGAATTATGAAGCGGAAACAGATACCGATTATATATTAAAGAAGGAAACGGAAATCATTCTTTATACTCAGCTTGCTTCCTGGTCTGCCTTTATTCTTGCAAGATTTCCTTTAGAAGAGGGTAATTCCTGGCAAGCGTTTCGGATTATAATTACTGGAGTTGATACAATAACTGTAACTGCCAACGTAGAAGGGAAGCAAAGTATATCTGTTCCCGCAGGTGAGTTCGAAGATTGTTATCCAATTTATTATGAGAATCAATCGTTAGAAGAGCCAATACGAATTTATTTCGCTCCGGATATTGGTCCTGTAAAATTTGAGTATGCTACCGGCAGAGAGGAGGTGTTAACAGACTATGAGGTGGAATAAATTACTTTTTTTATATTGTTTGTTAGCTATCATATGGGGTTGCGAAGACCCGGAATTTGTTGATAATTTGGATAATTACGAATATGGAGGACAAATAAGTTATATAGAAAAGATTTACGCGGATAAAGTTTCGGTCGAGGAGTCGCTAAATGTAACAAGAATTTATCTTCCACTTTCAGAAGCCCACGCAAATAAATTTACAGAGTGGGGAGCATTGGACCCTGATGATCCTGCAACTGACACAATGTGGGTTGACCCTAATGATGCGTTATGGGAGGGAGAGGGTGGTGATAACGGTTATATTGGTTATGGTGAAAATTATTTGCCGGTCGATTTACCGACTTTTCATAGTAGTAAATCTGATGCCTATGATGGAATAATCTCTATGACGGATTTCTTGACTGATGAGGATGGGAGGGTTAGTCTTTTTATGCGTGTATATCCGGATGACCATCCTTGGCATAGATACCATCCTGGAGATAACTTTATCATCCGTTGTGTTATAGGAGACACTGCTTACTATTCAGATATTGTTTATTCCTGGAAGAAGATGCGAATTGAATATGATTATATGGAAGGATGCACTCTTTCGGCAGTTGGCTTAACTGCTTTAAAGAGAGTTTACAATGGGGAAAATATTTACACCGGAGGCAGTATTGATTTCAATCACCGTACATATCTTGAATTCAAGGATGAATCAACTTATTTTTTCAGGAGTGATACAAATCTTAATCGAGAGACTTGGGACTTTAATAATATTCAATATGATGTTGGTAGTTTTTGGGCTTTAAATCGAAGCAATTCTGATAATTACCCTTTATATCATGTGGGTGCGTGTAGTTTGGAAAATGTTCCAAGAACAAAAGAAATCTTCGGCATAGCTATTTGTTCTGTTACAGACACTAGCTATGACTATTGGTTTTCAAGTGTTTTTGTATCCAAAATCATGAATTATTTCAGCAGTGAGTTAAATTCGTGGCAATTGAAAACTATAATAGGTCTTGTTAGTTCTCACGAATTGGGACACTTTATTGCGAAATTAGAAGAGGCTTATGATGGTACTGGCTATGAACATGTAGATTCTCTTCATTGTATTATGTGCAGCGCAACACAAATGTCACAAAATCTGCGAGATGAAGAAAATATGTTTTTCTGTCCTGCCTGCATTTTCAGGTTTAGGGGAAACATGTATATAGGAGGTCCTCAAGCATTGGCAAAGAGAGGTGAAAAATGATTAGTTGTTTTATTTTTATAATACTTTCCTTCCCAGAAATAAAAACCGAAGGGCTCGATCTTCATTGTTCATTGTGGGGACAAAAAGATGCGTATAGTACAGGTGAACCTATCTTTTTGCGAATTAGCGTTGTGAATAATTCTTCGGAAAGAATTTGGGTAGATCAAATTTCTCTACCCTTAGGTATAACAGGAGTATATATGTCAGTGGATGGGAGAAAAAGTGAGAAGTTGAAGATGGGTATAGAATTCACTTGGAGCTATCCTAGAAAATCCGATCCAAAGATATGGGCTGAAGGGTTCTACCCTCTGGCAAAAGGCGACTCGATTTATAAATATATATTTATAAATGAACCCTGGGTATATGATATCCCTTCTACTACTCATCATTATAAAATAGAAAGAGTTAAACATGGGTTAAATCTTAGATCTTTTCCCGAGATTGAAAACTGTCCATTATCACCACTGGGAGGGCGTATAGAAAAAGACCTCAATATTGAATTTAACATAGGGCCACCTGAAGATACTAGAGAACTTGAGTTAATAACAACGATAAGAAATCCTAAATGGCCTTTTGTTCCTCAAAAAAGCTGGGAAGAAAAAACGGAAGCATACAATAGGCTAAAAAAAGAATATTCAAATAGTCCATATATACCAATTGCGATGAGTTTCCTTGAAAAAAGAAAATTTTTAGAAACCTACCCAAACTCGCCTTTTGTATATGAAATAATAAAAGAAGTTGCAAGAATCGGCATCCAGGGATTGGATACACCTAACTGGGTTAAAAATAGATCTGATTATAAACAAGATTATCAGGAAAGTTTTGGTGATTTTGATAAGGAAAAATGCCTTGATTATTTTAATTCTTTTTTTGAAAATACAGAGTATAAAGGAACTTTACTCGAAGACGCGATTCTTCTATGGGTTGACGATGTTGAAGAAGGCAATGTAAAATTGTGGAGAGAACCATCTTCAACTTACAGGAGGAAAATAAAATGAATTTGTTTTTACTTTTAATTTTCGCAACCTCTAACATAATTGAAAACAGGGATGATTTAATAAAGAAATACAATATAAAAAGTCCTTTGTTACAGGGTAATCCAGTCGAAAAGAGACAAAACGACCTTGGAAAAGAACGGCATCTTATCCAGATGAATTTACTCGAGGATCCGGTGACCATAGAAAGGTTTACGAAAAGTGTAGTACATGAGTATTATGGAGATGACAAAGATGGATTTGCCGATGTGTATCCTATAATGGTTATGAACACTCCAATTGGAAAGGTTTCTTTTATGGGGGACCCAGTATGGGTTAGAATAGTGTGGGGTTGGGAAGCAAGCGCCAATTTTCATTCGTTCGGTTCATTTGGTTCCGTAAATGGTGAATTTAAAGGGATGGGAGACATAGATGGTAAATATCCTAATTTATTTATTACAGATACGTGGAACCATCGTATTCAGCACTGGAGCGTAGAAATTGACAGTATTTATGTATCTCTTCAAGGGAAGTGGATAAAGTTCATAAGAGAAATCAAATTTGTTAAATCCTTTGGAGAAGGTAATCTTTCTATTCCTCAAGGTTTGGATTATAGTGATAACGGCACTCCGGAAGATGCTAGTGATGATCTTATATATGTGGCAGATATGAAATCTCTCATTGTGAAATTTAAAACAGACGGAACATTTATGGGCAGTTTCGGAGAACAAGGCCGTAGACGTAATGGTAAAGGATACTTTGGTGGTCCAGGAGATATTGTAGTAGGAAAAGAAAATGGAATAAATACAAAGGAAATTTATGTATTAGATTGCGCTAATAATTGTATCGTAAACTATCCGGATGGAGTAGATATAAAGTCTCCTGAATTTTACTGGAATACCTATAAATATCCCGAAACGAGTGAATTTTCTCTTTACACAATCGATGTCGATTACTTCGGTTACCCTTATGTTGGAGACTCGAAAAGTAGAATCGTAAAATACAAAAAAGATCTATCAGACACTCTCTGGAGTTATGGCTCCCTTGGTTTTGGGAAAGGTCATTTTAATCACATCCACGACATTTACATCTACCAGGATGAGCTCCTTGCGACTGAGAGATGGACAGATTCCTCGGGTATATCTTACTACTGGATAGAGAGTGTTAAAGATACAGTACCTCCTCTGGTAGAAATACTTTCTCCACCAGATACAACCTACGTGAATGGAGAGATAAAGATAGTTGGTACAGTGAAGGATGATTATCTGAAATACTGGCAGGTTTATTATGGAGATGGGGTTTCTCCCGATAAATTCAATTTAATCGACTGGGGAACAGATGAGAAAGAAGTGGAGGTCTTAACCGGGTGGAATACCTCCGGCGAATCCGAAATAATTAGTATTCTTCTTCTTGCTCGAGATGAAGGTGGAAATATTTCAACGGATACAGTGAGAGTATGGGTTGGCGAACCTCCAATCGATCTATCAATAGGTGATAAAAAGCGCTGTAAAAGTGGAGAATTTAAATTTCCCACTGATGTAGCGGTTGATAACACATTTAATATCTATGTATCGGATACACATAATGATAGAATTCAGAAATTTGACAGTGAGGGTTCTTTCCTTTTTTCCTTCGGTAGTCATGGAAAAGGACATTGCAATTTTATAAAACCTGCGGGAATAGCGACACGCAGTCATAAAATCTATATAGCCGATTTAAACAACCATCGGATTCAGGTGTTTGATACCAGCGGTTCCTATCTCTATGAATTCGGTAGCCATGGAAAAGTACGTTGCACGTTCAATCATCCATTTGACGTCGCTCTGTATGAAGAGGGCGATATTTTTGTTTCAGATAGAAATAATCACAGAATTCAAAGATTTACAGAAGAAGGAGAGTATATCTCGTCTTTCGGAAGCTTTGGCGATAGTACGGGTGAGTTTAATATTCCCTGTGGAATAGATATAATAGGCAACCAGATAGCTGTTTCCGATAGAGAAAATGACCGTGTTCAGATTTTATCACTATCAGGTGAAGTAAAAAGAATTATTAAAAGTGAGTTTAATCGTCCTTATGACGTGGGATTTGATTCGGATTCTTCCTTATATGTTGTTGATTGCAACAAAAACAGAGTTCAAAAATTTGATCGTTTTGGCAATCATTTACTTACCATCTATGGCGATTCATTAAAACTACCCATGGGATGTGAGGTAAGCGATGCTCTTTATGTCTCAGACACTCATAATAACAGAATTTTAAAATTCAGAGGATGGTTTTCTTTACCCGGGGCACGCAGATATAAAATGTTTGAAACTCTTCTTTCGAGTAAGAATTCCATCTCCTGCGTTTATCCCAATCCCTGCAGTAAAGAAGTGAAAATATATATGGAAACTCAGCCGAAATTAAGCGCGGTGACTCAGAGCGTAGAATCAGCAGGAGGTACTTCTACGCATTCTGTACAACTAGATATTTACAATATTGCCGGGAGAAGGATAAAAGAACTATTCGATGGCGAAATAAATACAAGCCAATATCTTTTCAATTGGGATTTAAGAGACAACAGTGGAAATTTTGTCCCTTCGGGTATTTATTTTTATAGACTGAGAGTCGATGAAAAACAAGAGAGCAATAAGATAATCGTGGTGAGATAAAAGATTTAAAACTTAAATATCAAAAAACAAAAAACCGGTTCGATTTTTCTTTAGAAAAACGCCGCTGAAAGCGGCGACTTTGTTTTAAAAAATAGGCAATTAACTTTTTCGCATAGAAGTCCTTTTGATTTTATTTCTTTAAATAATTGTATTTCAAATGATTATTTTAAAAAAGAGAGCCCCTTTTTGGGTAGTTGTGTGGGGTCTTTTGACAACCTTTTTTCTGAAAATTCCAAAATTTGTTTGGATTGGCTGTCAATCTTTACGATTTTTCGAACACCAACTACCACATAATTAATGCTAGCACTAAAATTCCTGTATTGACTGAATCGGCATTTGTTTTATAATTTAAATATTGGTACGTACAAACCAAGGTAGCTGTAACAACGTTATAATATAGTTTAATAAATGAAAGGAGTATATAAAATGAAAAAATTCAAATTTCTAATGGTTGTTTCTTTAATAATAGCTTTTATTAATTATCCTTTATGCTGCTTTGGGGATTATACTTTGGGAAGTCCGAATGCTAAGGTTTCTGTAACTTTCTCGCTTACTCCTGCAGGCGAATCTGTTTACTCGGTTTCCCATTCTGATTCGATAATCCTAAGGCAGTCAAAATTAGGAATAGTAAGAAGCGATCAAGACTTTTCAACTAATTTAACTCTTGATTCGGTTTCAAATGTGAAGGTTGTATCTGACAATTATACGCTGTTGCATGGTAAACGATTGAATTGTAATTACACGGGTAACAAACGCATCTTTTATCTTAAGAATACAAATTCAGAAAGAATGGAGATCATTTTCCAGGTATCGAACGATGGGATTGCATTCAGGTATCATTTCCCGGGCAAAACAGATACAACTGTAAAAATTTTCAAAGAAGTAACCTCCTATCACTTTGACCTTTCTACAAAAGCCTTTCTGCAACCCTGTCCGGATGCACGAATGGGATGGTGTTTCTCTTCTCCTTCTTATGAGGAATATTATCATATAAATATACCTGTCGGGACAAATGCGCCAAATCAAGCAGGATGGGTTATGCCGGCACTTTTTCATTTCGGAAAATACTGGGTCAGTATTACAGAAACCGCCGTTGATACTAACTATTGCGGATCGCGTTTAAGCCAGTTTTCTCACGATGGCGAATATTCAGTACAATTTCCCCAGCCGCAGGAAGGAAGATCAGGCGAACCTGTTTTGCCGGAATCTGTTTTACCGTGGTATACTCCCTGGCGGATCATTGCACTTACTGATAATTTGGCAGATCTTGTTGAATCTACTTTAGAAACCGATTTAGCTGCCCCGGCCAAATATGATGTTTCGTCTTGGCTTCAGCCCGGGATTGCATCCTGGAGCTGGGTTATTCTAAAAGATGATTCAACAGTGTATGATGCACAACGGCGATTTATAGATTTTGCAGCAACTATGAATTGGAAGTACTGTCTCATAGATGCTTTTTGGGATACCCAAATTGGATACGAAAAGATTAAACTACTTGCAGATTATTCCAAAAGCAAAAACGTAAAAATTTTATTATGGTACAATTCAGCAGGTGATTGGAATACAACGACACTCACACCTCGCGATAAAATGCTTACAAAGGAATCGAGACGCGCCGAGTTCCAGAAGTTGAAAGATATGGGAATTGGCGGTATTAAAGTAGATTTTTTTGGTGGTGACGGACAATCTATGATGAAATATTACATCGATATCTTGAAAGATGCTGCGAAATACAATCTTGCAGTAAACTTTCACGGCTGTACTTTTCCCAGGGGATGGTACAGAACTTATCCCAATTTAGTAAGTATGGAGGCTATTAGAGGAGAAGAATACGTAACTTTTGGACAGTACTTTGCGGATAACCAACCTTCACATTGTACAATCATCCCCTTCACAAGGAACCTTTTTGATCCGATGGATTTCACACCCGTAAACTTTTCAGGCATACCAAATATAAAACGTAGAACTACCGGTGGTTTTGAAATAGCTTTATCGGTTATTTTTACTTCGGGTATTCAACATATTGCCGAAACACCAACCGGTATGGCTGCTCAAAAAGATTTTGTTAAAGGATACATGAGTACTTTACCTGAAACCTGGGATGATGTGAAATATATCGATGGTTTCCCCGGGAAATTTGTTGTATTAGCAAGAAAAAAGGATGAAAGATGGTACATTGCAGGCATCAATGGGGAAAAGAAAGAACGCACAATAACACTGCATCTCACTTTCATCAGTGATACACCTAAAGGTATGATTATTACCGATTCGGATCATGCAAAAGATCTTATAAAAAAAGAAATCGATCTTACATCGCCTGTACGTATAATAATGCAACCATATGGCGGATTTGTCATTAAAACTTTGTCAAAGGGAGAGAAATTCGATATTCAAAAATAGGAGACAAAATGAAAAAAGAGTTATTGTTTATCGTATGCTTTTTATTCTCATTGAATTTATGGGCGCAAACAATACCCTATCAGAATCCAAATTTAAGTTCTGAAGAGAGAGCGAAAGATTTGATTTCCCGTCTCACATTGGAAGAAAAGGCGGCTCTGATGTGTGATGCGTCGGACGCGATTCCTCGTCTGGGAATTAAAAATTTCAACTGGTGGAGCGAAGCCTTGCATGGCCTGGCTAATAATGATGATGTCACCGTTTTCCCCGAACCAATCGGTATGGCTGCCTCGTTCGACGATGAACTGGTTTATCGGATATTCAGCGCGACTTCGGACGAAACACGAGCCAAGTATCATGAAGCTATCCGAAACGGAGAGGGAAATAAACGATTCCTGAGTCTTTCGGTATGGACGCCCAATGTCAACATATTCCGTGACCCGCGATGGGGACGTGGGCAGGAAACTTATGGTGAAGATCCTTACCTGATGTCGCGTATGGGGGTTTCGGTTGTAAAAGGACTGCAGGGATCTGCTGATGCAAAATACAGCAAGCTACTGGCCTGTGCCAAACATTATGCCGTGCATTCCGGGCCGGAATGGAGCCGGCATAAAATCAACCTGAATGATGTCGACCCGCGTGACCTGCGGGAAACCTATCTTCCTGCATTTAAAGCATTGGTGCAGGAAGCCGATGTCCGTCAGGTGATGTGCGCATATCAGCGTTTAAATGATGAACCCTGCTGTGGTAGTACGGAACTTTTGCAAAGAATCCTTCGTGATGAATGGGGTTATCAATATCTTGTGGTTGCTGACTGTGGTGCTATTGCTGATTTTTACACAAGCCATAAAGTTTCATTCGATGCAATTCATGCGGCAGCGAAAGGTGTTCTGGCAGGAACCGATCTTGAATGCCAATGGAATAATCACACTTATAAAAAATTGCCTGAAGCACTTGAAAAAGGGCTGCTCACCGAAGAAGACATAGATACACGCTTAATGCGTGTACTGATTGGACGTTTCGACCTGGGTGAAATGGATGATGATACTCTTGTCCCCTGGGCAAAAATCCCCCTGTCAGTTGTCAATAATGAAGAGCATAGAAAACTTGCTTTGGAAATGGCACGTCGTTCCATGACACTGCTTCAGAATAAAAACAATATTCTCCCTTTAAAAAAATCCATTCACAAGATTGCTGTCATTGGCCCCAATGCGGATGACGAACCGGTGTTATGGGGCAATTATAACGGAAAACCAGTTCGAACAATCACAATTCTGGACGGGATTACATCAAAACTTTCGGCTGATAAGATTCTTTATGCCAAAGGATGCGATCTGGTTGAAGATAAAGTCACAGAAAGCTATTTTTCGAAATGTTCGTTTGACGGCAAAAAGGGTTTTAAAGCCACGTATTGGAACAATGCGGAACTTAAGGGAGATATTGTAACGACTCAGCAGATAGTTAATCCCCTGAAATTAACGACTGCCGGGCAACATGAATTCGCGCCCGGGGTTCGACTCGAAGGCTTTTCGACTAAATATAAAACCGAGTTTGTGCCGTCTCAAAGTGAAGAAATCGTATTTAAATGTGGAGCAACGGGACGCTTTGAATTGTTGGTAAACGGAGAATCTATTACAAAGTATGATAATTGGAGAACACTTCCGTCAAAATTTCCTTACAAAGTTGAAAGTGGTAAAAAATATAAAATAGAAATACGATATGCCCAGTTGTATAATTGGCAGGCAAACATCGAATTTAATTTTGGTAAAGAAGTAGATGTGGATTATACCGGGCTTTTAAAGAAACTTCAGGACATCGATGTGGTCATATTTGTCGGCGGTCTTTCTACGCTGCTTGAAGGCGAAGAAATGCCGGTGTCATACCCGGGTTTCAAGAACGGAGACCGTACCGATATTGAACTTCCTTCGGTACAGCGTAATTGCCTGAAGGTTCTGAAACAAGCCGGAAAAAAGATTGTTTTTGTGAATTGTTCAGGTTCGGCTATTGGATTGATGTCTGAAACCGAAAGCTGCGATGCAATCCTCCAGGCCTGGTATGCTGGTGAATCCGGCGGGCAGGCAGTTGCTGACGTATTGTTCGGTGATTATAATCCTGCGGGTAAACTGCCGATCACTTTTTACAAAAACCTGCAGCAATTGCCGGATTTTGAAGATTATTCGATGAAAGGACGAACTTATCGCTATATGTCCGATCCGCTTTTCCCGTTTGGATTTGGATTGAGTTATACTACCTTTGCAATCGGTAACGCAAATCTCAGTAAAACTGTAATAAAAACGGACGAATCGATCGAGCTTACTATCCCGGTTGTCAATAAAGGCAACCGCGACGGAACTGAAATTGTTCAGGTGTACGTGCACAAGGTAAACGACACGGATGGACCGTTAAAAACACTCAGAGGTTTTCAAAGGGTAGACGTGGCCGCAGGTCGGACCGGCCGGGCAGTTATCGAACTGTCTTATTCCGCGTTTGAGTTTTTCGACAGGGCCAGCGGTAAAATGGCTGTGACTGATGGAGAGTATGAGGTATGGTATGGAAACAGCTCCGATACAAAAGATTTAAAAATGACAAAGATCACGATTCAATAAATTTTTTATGGGAAACTACAGGAGAATGTTAATATGAATAAAAAGCTTTTGATTATCGTATTATTTGCGTTTGTCCTGGTTAATAGCATTGAGGCTCAAATTTATCAGAAAACCGATTTGGGTATAAAATCAAACATCAACTCTATCGATGTGGAAATTCAGTTCTACGGCCCGTCCACGGTAAGAGTACTGAAATGGCCTGAGGGCAAAACCTTTACAAAAGAAAGCCTGTCGGTTATTAAAACTCCGCAAAAAACGGCTTACAGCATTAAGCAGCGGGGAGACGAACTTTCCCTGAAAAGTGAAAGTCTCATGGTTGTCCTAAACCTGAAAAACGGCAAGGTTACATTTACAAATACATCCGCCGTTCCGCTTTTAAACGAGAAAGAAACGGGCGTTGCTTTTACCTATTTCGACGATACCGGTGTAAAAACCTACACTGTATATCAGTCGTTTGTTCTGGACAAAGAAGAATCCATTTATGGTTTGGGCCAGCAACAGCAGGGTAAAATGGTGCAGCGTAACCTGAAGCTGCGAATGGTACAGGGAAATACGGATGATTATATTCCTTTTTTCGTGTCGGTAAAAGGTTACGGATTATTTTGGGACAATTATTCGCCGACTCTCTTTGAAGACAGCCCGGAAAGAACGTCGTTCAAATCAGATGTGGGCGATTGTGTCGATTATTATTTTATGTACGGCGGCAATGCCGATGGCGTGATTGCCCGTATGCGCGACCTGACAGGCCAGGCGCCGATGTTCCCGTTGTGGACTTACGGTTATTGGCAAAGCAAAGAGCGTTATAAAAGCCAGGATGAAACAATAGGAGTGGTTAAAAAATACCGCGAACTGGGGGTTCCTTTAGACGGTATCATTCAGGACTGGCAGTACTGGGGCAACAATTATCTGTGGAATGCCATGGAATTCCTCAATCCCGAATTTTATAATCCGCAAAAGATGGTTGATGACGTGCATAACCTGAACGCGCACATGATCATTTCCATCTGGAATTCGTTCGGTCCTCATACAAAACAATATAAAGAGTTAGATAAAATAAACGCGCTTTTAGATTTTAAAACATGGCCGGAATCTGGTTCCCAAAAATGGCCGCCAAATCTCGATTACCCTTCAGGTGTTAGAGTTTACGATCCTTATAATCCTGAAGCTCGTTATATTTACTGGAAGTATCTGAATAGAGGTATCTTCGCACTTGGAATGGACGGATGGTGGATAGATTCATCAGAACCTGACCACATGCAATTCAGGCCTTCCGATTTCGACAATAAAACATATCTTGGTTCATTCCGAAAAGTGCGAAATGCTTTTCCCTTAATGACAGTGGGCGGTGTATACCAACACCAGCGTTCCGTCACTTCCGACAAGAGGGTGTTTATCCTTACCCGTTCGGCATTTGCGGGTCAGCAGCGCTACGGCGCCAATACCTGGTCGGGCGACGTGGTAGCTTCCTGGGATGCCCTAAGAAATCAAATTTCAGCGGGACTCAACTTTTCACTCTGCGGCATTCCTTACTGGAACAGCGATATAGGCGGATTCTTTCTCTGGGAATACCCTAAAAAACTTAAGGATGCCGATTACCGCGAACTCTATGCGCGCTGGATCCAGTTCGGCGCATTCTGCCCGATGATGCGTTCGCACGGAACCGATTCCCCTCGTGAAATTTATCAATTCGGTAAAAAAGGTGATAAGATTTATGATACCATTGAAAAATATATAAACCTGCGCTACAATTTGTTACCCTATATTTATTCTACCTCGTGGGATGTTACTGCCAATCAATCGACAATGATGCGCGCTCTGGTGATGGATTTTGCAAATGATAAACAGGCGTTGGATATCAACAACCAGTATATGTTCGGTAAGTCGTTGCTGGTTTGCCCGGTAACCAAGCCGATGTATTCAAAGATTAGTATTCATGATAATGATACCATCAATGTTGAAGATTTCAGCAAGATAAAAGATGAAGAAGTTTATCTGCCCGAAGGAACCGATTGGTATGATTTCTGGAGCGGAGAAAAGCATAGCGGTGGACAAACTTTAAATAAAGGAACACCGATTGACATCATTCCATTGTATGTGAAAGCAGGTTCCATACTTCCCATCGGTCCTAAAGTTCAATATGCCACAGAGAAAAAATGGGATGATCTTGAAATACGAATCTATCCCGGCGCCGATGGCGAGTTCACTTTGTATGAAGACGAAAATGACAATTACAATTATGAAAAAGGACTTTATTCAACCATTGAATTCAAATGGGATAACGCGACAAACACTCTTAACATTGGTAAGAGAGAAGGAAATTTTCCCGGAATATTAAAGACAAGAACTTTCCAGGTTGTAATCGTGTCTCCAAAACATGGAACAGGAATCGACGCGACGGATGAGATTAAAAAGGTTGTAAAATACAATGAAACAGAAAAGAAAGTAACATTCCGATAACGGTTTAACTCATAAATCATTAGGAGGGGGTCGAAATGAAAATCAAATTTAATTCATTATTTTTCAATTCTTTGATTTTACTTGCAGGTCTATCGGCTATGTCTGTTGTTTATCCTCAGCCACGGACAACGGAGCTGTTCAATAAAGCCTGGCACTTCAACCTCGGTGACGTCCAGGATGGGCAAAATCTATCGTTGGACGATTCCCATTGGAGACTACTCGACCTGCCCCATGACTGGAGCATTGAAGGGTATTCCCAAGTCGAAACCAAAGAGGAGGATGCGCCGGAGTTCCAGATTGTGAAAGGAGAATGGAAGTTCAATAAAGGCGACAACCCGCTTTGGAAGGATCCCGATATAGACGAGGGTTCCTGGCAGATTGTAAAGCTTCCTTCGACCTGGGAAGAGCATTCAAACTACACGCAGGATAATGTGTATGGTTGGTATTGCCGTGAAATAACTATCCCTGCGGAATTAAAGGGGAAAGACATTTTTATAAACCTCGGTAAAATTGACGATGTTGACGAGACCTACTTCAACGGTGTGAAAGTGGGCGGTATGGGTTCTTTCCCGCCTAACTATGCGTCCGCCTGGGATATCTTCCGGCATTATAAAGTACCCCACGAAATCATTCACTACGGCGGCAAAAACAGCATTGCCGTTCGGGTATTTGATGGCATCATGGGTGGCGGCATTTATAATGAAGGAGAAAAAATAATCGAGGGTCCTTTTGAATCAACCTGCCCTGGCGGAAGCGGCGCGGGCTACCTAAACGCGGGCGCTGGCTGGTACAGAAAAACGTTTAACCTGCCTCAAAACATTCACGACAAGCGCGTATTCATCGAATTTGACGGTGTGTATATGAACAGCGACGTCTGGATCAACGGCGTTCATCTCGGCAACCGACCATACGGCTATTCCAGCTTTCAGTATGAATTGACTCAACACCTGAAATTTGGCGATGAGAAAAATGTTTTGGCAGTCAGGGTCAATGTAAAGCAGCCGTGTTCGCGCTGGTATTCCGGCGCAGGCATTTATAGGAATGTACGATTAACTGTAACAGATCCGGTTCATATTGCGCACTGGGGAACTTATGTTACCACCCCTGATGTGTCTGAAAAAGAGGCAACAGTCCTGGTCGAAACGAAAATACAGAATCAATCCGCCTCTGCCCGGAAAGTAAAGCTTGTAACCATCATTGCGGATGAGTTCGGACACGAATCTGCCAGTAGCAGTTCCCTTCAAAAAGTGGAAGCAGAAAGCATTAACATTTTCGAACAGTTTATCAAACTTTCAAAGCCCAAATTGTGGTCGCTGGAAAATCCAACCCTTTACCGCGTTAAATCCAAAGTTCATGTGAACGGCAATATTACTGATACTGGTGAAACGCCTTTCGGAATACGTAATTTTGAATTTACCATAGACAAGGGATTTTTTTTAAACGGCAAACATGTCGATATCAAGGGCGTGTGCCTTCATCATGATTTAGGATGCCTGGGCGCTGCCGTAAACAAGCGGGCAATCGAGCGTCAGTTAGAAATCATGAAGAGCATGGGTTGTAACGCCATACGCACAAGCCACAATCCCCCTGCACCCGAACTGCTGGATTTATGTGACCGTATGGGTTTCCTGGTCATGGATGAGGCATTCGATGAATGGATAAGGAACAAAACGATGTATGGGTATGGTCAGTTTTTTGACGAATGGAGTAAGAGGGACTTAACGGACATGATTCGTCGCGACAGGAACCATCCCAGTATTATACTGTGGAGTATCGGTAACGAAATCCCTGAACAAAACGGTGCCAATGCGTACGGGATGTCGAAGCGACTTGTTGACATTTGTCATACGGAAGACCCGACACGACCGGTTACTTCGGGATGCAATACACCGGAAGCAGCTGTTAAAAGCGGCTTTTCAAAACCGCTCGACGTATTCGCCCTTAATTATTCCATGCCATTTTACCGGACTTTTCGAGGAAAGGCGAAACTAGCAGCCTCTGAAACTGCTTCGGCTGTCAGTACCCGTGGGGAATATAACCTGGTTCAAGATGGGGACACGCTTAAAATCGAAAAGGAGTTAAACAACCAGTGCACTTCTTACGACATAGCCGCTCCCAGTTGGGGCAATACGGCGGAATCAACCCTCAAGGCAGTCAAAAGCGCACCCTGGCTCGCAGGTGAATTCGTGTGGACGGGTTTTGATTACATCGGCGAACCATCACCTTTTAGCTGGCCATCAGTGAGTTCTTATTTCGGTATTGTGGATTTATGCGGTTTTCCAAAAGACCGCTACTACCTGTACCAGAGCCAGTGGACGGACAGACCAATGGTTCACATTCTTCCACACTGGAACTGGCAAGATTTCGAAGGGCAAGAGATACCGGTCTGGTGTTACAGCAATTGTGAGTCGGTGGAATTGTTTTTAAATGGAAAGTCCCTCGGCGAAAAGGAATTATGCGAAACAGAGGCTTTGCATTTGCTATGGAAAGTTCCTTACTCTCCGGGAATTTTAAAAGCAGTTGCAAAAAACAACGGAGAAACAGTGTGTACAGAGGAAGTACAAACCGCAGGTATTCCGGCAAAAATAATGCTGACACCAGATCGTGCCGAAATCAGTGCCGATGGTGAGGATCTCTCGTATGTCAAAGTCGAAATCGTAGACCAGGAAGGCCGTATCTGTCCCAATGCCGACAACCTTGTAAAATTTAAAATTAAAGGCGGGGGCATTATTACCGGAGTGGACAACGGCAATCCCATTAGCCATGAGTTTTTCAAAGCCAGTGAGCGAAAGGCATTTCACGGTCTGTGTCTTGTTGTGATACAATCGAAACCTGAGCCAGGTGCAATCCGTCTTTCCGCAGAATCTGAAGGACTCCAGGCAGCAGATCTTTTAATCCAGGTAAAATAAGGAATTATCATTGTGTTATGTAAAATTAGTGAAGTTGGATTTAAAATTAAAATAAACACAACATTGTTTTTGTTCATGAATCTGTTCCCTATCTTTTGTCAGGGACAGGTTGTCGAAGGTTTTAAACAGCAACATGATAAAATAGAGATTAATCTATCCAATGGAATACTAAGCATATATCCATTGACAGAAAGTGTTGTCAGAATCAAATTTTATAAAGATGCTGGAGAACAGGTGCCTGAGCTTATTTTTAATTCGGAAGCTACATCGCCGGAGTTTCAGGTTTCCGAAACTCATAATAATCTTAGGATAGAAGTAAAGAACATGATTGTTGAGATGGATAAACAATCCGGGAAATTGTCCTTTGCGGATAAATCAGGAAAAATATTCCTGAGCGAAAAAGCGGGCAGCCGGAAACTGGTGCCCGATTCTGTTATGGGCGAACCTTGCTTCCTGGCAGAACAGAGTTTTGAATCACCAAATGACGAATTTATTTTGGGCTTAGGGCAGTTCCAGGATGGACATTATAATCTGAAGGGGGTCAGCCGACGTTTAACACAGGTCAATTCCCAAATTTCGTTACCATTTATCTACTCAAGCAAAGGATATGGTTTACTCTGGCATCAATATGGGCTAACTGATTTTAATCCGGCAGACAATTTTGTAGCACTCGAAAAACAAGATTCATCCGCCGGCAAAAACAAGATGGCTGAAGTTACAACCACAACCGGGACACAAAAAGTTTCGCAAGACCAGTCGCTTTATTTCGGCACATTTAAAGTACCGGTGGACGGGGAATATTCTATTTTTCTAGATCTTGGCGATATGGATAACCGCCAATATGTTGTCATTGACGGAGAACCATGCATCGACATGAGTAATTTTTGGCTTCCGCCCACTGCATGTGCGCTGGTGGATTTAGAAGCCGGAGAACACCAGGTACAGTTGGTCTGCAAATCAAGCAATACCCCAAAAGTATCGTGGAAACTTACGGATGATTTTACCACGTTTCGTTCTCCCAATGCCAAGCTGCTTGATTATGTCGTATTTTACGGACCTTCGACTGACAACGTCATAGCCGCTTATCGGAATCTTTCTGGTAATGTTCCTATGCTGCCTGGGCATATGGCTTCTGGCAATGCCGTGAACGTTACACGTCGGGAACGCATCTGGTGGAAACCGTCAGGGAATTTCGGAGAAGAAATCTCCCGATGGATGTGATCGTGCAGGACTGGCAATACTGGGGCAAAAATGGCTGGGGCGTCCCGCAGTTCGACGAAACCTATTATCCCAATCCGTAGGATTTGTGCCACCATGTGCATGAACTCTCCCAAATATCCCAAAAATATACTTGATAAAATTAATCGTCCTTGTTATAATCTAATTTAAGGAGAAAAATATGAAACAACTATTTTTATTAATTTCTACTTTATTTGCGTTTAATCTAATTGCTAGTTCCGGGAACATTGTTAAACGTGTCCCGAAGGGCTTTGACACTTTACGTATTGGTATACCACAGGGGAAGATAGATACTGTTGTTTACTCGTCAAGAACAGTTGGAACTAAGCGTAGAACCATTATTTACACTCCTCCTGGATTTTCAAAAAATAAGAAATACCCTGTGCTGTATCTTTTACATGGCATAGGAGGCGATGAAACGGAATGGCTTAAAGGAGGACAACCTCTGGCGATTTTGAATAATCTTTATGATAAAAAGAAAATTGAGCCGATGATTATTGTCATGCCTAATGGCAGGGCTATGAAGGACGACCGTGCGGTTGGAGATATTTTTGACAGTGTTAAAGTGCAGGCATTTGCAACTTTTGAGCGCGATTTACTCAACGATTTAATTCCTTTTATAGAAAAAACTTACCCGGTTTATCCGAACCGAGAAAATCGGGCAATTGCAGGTTTATCAATGGGTGGCGGACAATCATTGAATTTCGGATTAGGCAATCTCGACAAATTTGCATGGGTGGGAGGATTTTCGTCGGCACCCAACACTAAAAGTCCGGAATTATTGGTTCCCAACCCTAGTGATGCAAGAAAGAAACTAAAGTTGCTTTGGATTTCGTGTGGTGATACCGACGACCTGATCACAATCAGCGAGCGCACTCACGATTATTTAAAGACAAACAATGTCCCCCATATTTATTATATAGAACCTGGTGCACACGACTTTAAAGTTTGGAAAAACGATTTATATATGTTTACTCAACTATTGTTTAAATAATTATCTAAGGGGGGTAAAAATGAACTTTAAAAGAATTCTTATTATGTGTACACTTATTATATTTTTCATAAAATGCAGTTCTTCTGCCCGGAATCCGATTATCACAGATATATTCACAGCTGATCCGGCAGTATTGGTCTACCAGGATACGGTATTTCTATATACCGGACACGACGAGGCTCCCGTAGGAACAGCGGAGTATGTTATGCATGATTGGCATGTATTTTCTTCCACGGATATGGTCCATTGGACCGACAGAGGCGCATGTCTCTCTGCTAAGGATTTTTCGTGGGCTGGCGATCATGCTTATGCCGGGCAATGCGTTTATCGTGCTGGCAAATTCTATTGGTATGTACCAATGGGACACAAAAAAGATAGTTTAAGCAACGGCGGCTTTGCCATAGGCGTAGCGGTGTCCTCCTCCCCGACCGGTCCCTTTACCGATGCAATTGGTAAAGCACTAATTACCAACAAGATGACAACCGATCAAAAACATTCATGGGATGATATCGATCCAACCGTGTTTGTAGATGATGCCGGCCAGGCGTATCTTTACTGGGGCAATAAAAGCTGCAGATATGTAAAACTTAAAGACAACATGATCGAGCTCGATGGCCCCATCTCTGTTGTTACTCTGGAAAATTTTGAAGAGGCACCCTGGCTTTACAATCGGAATGGCACCTATTATCTTGTTTATGCGGCTTTGTTTCCGGAATGTATCGATTATGCGATATCTAATAGCCCAACAGGCCCATGGACTTACCGCGGCCGAATTGCCGATACGGCATATAATAGCACCACCATCCACCCGGCAATTATCGATTATCATGGTGACTCATATTTCTTTTACCATAATGGCGCACTCCCCACCGGCGGCAACCATAGACGTTCTATATGTATAGATTACCTATATTACAATCCCGACGGCACAATAAAAAAAGTAATACAAACAACCAGTGGCGTGAAAGCTGTTAAATAAAAAACAAGAGAAATAGAAATCGGTTTTTTATTTCAAGTAAGAGGGATTAATCCTCGTTTTTTGAATTTCATATAAACAAGAATCCTATCCCAAGTATTAAAAAACAAGGGGATACAACTTTCGATTCAAAAAGAAGACAAAGATACCTTCAGGTCCTAGGTCCCGGGTATTAGGTATTAGTTCCCCCTACCACACTAAATTAAAAAAACAAAAATTGTTTTAGAAAACTTAAAATATTTTTCAAAAAAGATTGGCGAAATTTATCAACCTTTGAAAAAAAGATATTTGATTACGTCAATTAATCCTAATATAAGCCCCACTACAAAAAATAATATTAAAATCAAAAGATAAATAGTCCAACGTTTTTTTACAATCTTTGTTGGCCCAAAATGCCATGGGTCAGAAACAATCTCTAGTTCAAAAGGAAGCTCTGATAATATTTCACTCACATCTTCAATTCTATTATTGGGTACAAGAACAGCCCAAAACGTTCCGGGACTAGGAGTCCTAACTAGAGGAGTAGCAAGACGTAACCCACTAGATGAATGATATTGAGTATTATAGGGGATATTATTTTTCTCTAGTGCATCTTTCGCCATCTCAAACTCATACGGCTTACCTGTACGAAATATTACTACGAAATTATTCTTTTCTTCCATAAGTTCAATAGTATTATATTTGAAATGGTTAATTTATTCAAGAGATAAAACCAAAAAACCGGTTCGATTTTTCTTTAGAAAAACGCCGCCGAAGGCGGCGACTTCGCCTAGAAAAAATAGACAATACTGACAAAAACTTCGTTTTTAGTTAAGTGGTTGAGTAGTAAATTCGTTAATTAGTAAAAAAACTCTAACAGCATCCAAATTTAAAAATTGTAGTTATTTTTTTTTGTTGACTGCCGGCTAGTGACCAATGACTCTATTTTTTACATTTTTCTCTTTATTGTAACACCACGTGAATTCTCCCAATTCAGTATATTTTTTTACTTGACTTTATTAATGAAATTCACTACACTTTTATAGATAATAGTCACGTTTTTCGAAAACTTAAAGTCGAAAAACAGCTAAAATAATTAGGAGGTATCGCTATGGAAGATTTCTTAAATAATCAAGAAAAAGAAACGTATACTGGTATCCACGAAGTTAATTCAAAGAAAATTTTTATAATTTTAATTATGTTAATCTTCGCTGTTTTACTTGTACCTAAATATTCCCGAACATTAAAAAAGATGGAAACTTATACCGGTCCAAAAAAAATACAAATCGACAAACTTGGTAACATATATATTAACATGAAAAAACGAATTTATAAATTCGACAATGAAGGACATAAATTCTTAGTTATTGGCAAATTAGGAACAAGTTCAGGTTCTTTTGAAAAATATATTGATTTTTCAGTAGATAAGAACGAGAATATTTATGTTGCAGATTCAAAATATCAAAAAATCTATGTTTTCAATAGAGAAGGAGACCCTATTCTCTCTTTTGGAGAAACTGGAACCTCGAAAGGAAAATTTAAATCAATTATTAAAATAAGTGTTGATAAAAACGGAGACATTTACGTTCTGGATATTGTTAATTCTCGAGTTCAGGCTTTCAGTAACGAAGGAAAATTTCGTTGGCTTTATAAAATTGAAACCAGAATCCTCGGCATCCTCGGTGTCCCCGACGAAATAGTAATTGATAAAAAAGGAAGAATCCTAGTAATTGATACGGATGTAAAAATTCTCTATATAATAAGTAACACAAGTAATCTACTAAAAAAAGTACCTCTTTCGGGGTGTAAATTCTCAGGACCCGGAGGTATCGTTGCAACAGATGCTTTTAACAACTACGTAATTGCCGATGCTTATACCCCTTATATATGGAAAATAGATTCTACAGGCAATGTAGAAAAATTAAATTTGGATTTCCTTAAAAAAGAAAAAATTGCTATTTCTGATTTAACAGCAGATGAAAGCGGGAATCTCTGGGTGGTCGATGAAGAAAAATTCGCCGTTCTAAAGATCAATCCTGAAGGAACAGTACATTCTCTTAAGCAAAATGATATTGGGGTTCTATTAAAAGATCTTGAATCTCAACGGAAAAGAATTATGCAACTTCAAAGAATATATCTTTTTTTGATAATAACATTTGTTCTTATGTCTTTAGTTTTACTTTTCTATAAAGGAAAATAGGATTATTTAGAAAACCTAATGGGAATTCAATATACAAACAGACGATAGAGATATAAAAAATATAACAAAGGAACTTATTAAGTGCAATTATTGTTAACGGGGTCAGACATTGAAATGTGAAATGATTTAAAAAGAATCCAGGAGTCAGAAGCCAGGAGTTAGAATCCCACCCCAACACCAAATATTTTAAAAAAACGAGGGGATAAAACTTTTAATATAGTTCGGGTGTGATGTAAAGACTTACTTGTATGAGCAAGAAGTAAACGGGATTGAGAAGTGAAAATTCGGAAGTATCTCTTGATTTTTCCAATAATTGAAGTAAACTTTTATTATGTCTTCCAATATAGGACGTTATCAACCTTTACATTTTTATGCGGGAAGATTAACAGAAAAGATCTTGAGTCCTCCTATAAAAACTATCGGCACTTGGTTTAAATTTTACTCCTTCGAAAGTCACTTTGCTTCAAAAAGGGGACAGGAAATGCAAAAACGCCTTAAAGGGGGAGAAACCCTTTATCTGTTAGGATTAGGACCCAGTGGACATAATTCGGCTGCCGCATTGGTTGAAGTATCAACAAAAAACGGAATTAATGTAATATGCAATAATGAGGAAGAAAGATATAGCGGTATAAAAAACGATGGTCAATTCCCCACGAATTCCCTGAATGATGTTTTTGACAGTTTGAATAAACTCAACCTTTCACCAAAAGACATTTTCGCTGTTGTCGGATCATGGGATTATGTAAAGGGAATTTCAACTGTCCTTCGACTCGCTATTGAAGAAGCCCCAATTAGTTTATATTTAATCCGCCGGGAAGCTTCGCCTCATATGAATTTCTGGCATTTTATCGGTGCACTTAAAGCTCCCTCCCAGCTAAAGCATTTTTTTGGGACAAATAAAAGTATACCAATCATCGGTATGCGCCACCATAATAATCACGCTTACTACCCATACGCGATGTCTCCTTTTTCGGGAAGTAAAAATCCAACAATGATAATCGTAATGGATGGTTTCGGAGATGACGGCGCCATATCCCATTTTGTGGCAAAGAACAATCATCTAGAACTGGTTCGTAATTATCCGAGCATTATTGATTCGCAAGGACTTCTTTATGCTGTTATCAGTTCCACACAAGGAGGCTGGGAACCTCTAAGCAGTGAAGGGAGATACATGGGTGCAAGTGCATGGGGCGATATGAATCGGTTAACAAATCCTTATTATAAATGCTTGCGACAAATCTTATATTTCTCACAAGAAGGCTGGGTTCACGTCAACCGATCGATGATCAGTTATCATCAGTTTGGGCAGAGAAAGCCCTATAATAAAAGGCTAAAAAAAATCCTGGGAGAACCCATTCCTCCGGATAAGATATGGAATCCTGACATAGTTCTTAATGTTGATGATATTGAGCATGCAGAAATCACACAAGAACGGGTGGATAAAGCCGCAGCACTCCAAATGGTATACGAAGATGCCCTGTTCCATATGGTGAACTATCTAATCCGGCTCACGGGCAGTTGTAAGTTAATTTTAAGTGGCGGAACGGCACTCAACTGTATAGCTAATATGAAATTGTTGGATCATTTTAATGAGGACTTTTATCAAAGAACTCTCAAAAGAGAAAATACAAGACTGCATTTGTGGGTTCCTCCAAATCCCAGCGACACAGGGACTGCCATGGGAGCAGCTTATCAATTCGCCATGCGAAATGGAGTTAAGCCGGGAACCCGTATGAAACATGCATTTATATGTGGTAATCCTCCGGAACCCGGTGGTGTTAAAAAAGCCATTGATAAAGCAGAGAATACAAAGTATTTTTATTTAGGCAATATAAAACGAATCTCTAAACTTAAACAGATTGCTGATCTTGCAGCTTATATCATTTCACAAAACGGCATAATTGGTTTGTATCAGGGTGTGGGCGAAACCGGTCCCAGAGCATTGGGTCATCGGTCCATCCTGGCGAATCCTTGCAACCCTAAAACTCTTGAATTGCTCAATGCGCAGGTTAAATACAGAGAAAGGATCCGACCTCTGGCACCTATGGTTACACTGGAATATGCCAAACGTTTCTTCCATCTATCCGAAGGGGCATCCGATGATAATTATAACGCATACAATTACATGGTTCTTACAGTTCAGGCAAAAAAGGAAAGTTATAAATTGATTCCTGCTGTTGTGCATAAAGACGGAACAAGTCGTATACAGATATGCAGACAGGAAACAGATCCTCTGTCTTATGCTATCCTGAAAGCTATGAAAAAATATCTGGGAGTTGAATTGGTTGTGAATACTTCTCTGAACGTTGGAACCCCGATCGTACATTCACCATCACAAACCATTGAAGCAATGCATAGGTCGAAAGGACTGTCCGGGTTATTGATGATTGAAGAAAATGGAGATGCTTACCTCGTCTGGCATAATATAATTAAACCCCCGAAAGATGGTGGAGCAAAACTTACAGAATGGTTTAAAACCTGGAAAAATAGATACGAAAAAAAGAAAAGGATACAGAAATAATTAGGGGATTAAACTTTCAATTCAAAAAGAAGAAAAAGAAAAGTTTGAAACAAAAATTGTTTTAGAAAACTTAAAAGATTTTTCAAATACCAATTACCACCTTGACTAAAATGGAAAAACTCCTTATTTTATTAAAGAAACAATATTTTAAGAGGATGTATAAGATGAAAAATATTTCAAAATTACTTAATAAACAAAGTGAGGTACTCTTAATTATGAAAACCAAAATATTAGTGATCGCATTTCTTTTACTTCAGATTTGTCTGGTTGCTCAGGAAAACTATCAAGTACCGACCCAACCGGGTAACGAACCAATTGAAACAGAGAAGATTGCTGGAATAATTGGTAAAACCTCAGCCCAGACTCAAAAGCAAGATTTTCAGCCCAACTTTGCATCGTTGGAGAAGTCGGACCCTGTCCCCGAGTGGTTCAAAGACGCCAAGTTTGGTATATATTTCCACTGGGGAGTATACACTGTCCCGGCATTTGCAAATGAATGGTATCCTCGCAACATGTATGTCAAAGGATCCCCAGAAAACAAGCACCATGTAGAGATCTATGGCGATCCATCTCAATGGCCATATAACAACTTCATCACAGGAGCAAAGGACAAGCAAGGCAATTTTGTACAGTTTGCACCGAAACTCATATCAGAAGGCGGTAAATTCGATCCCGAAGAATGGGCACAGCTCTTTGCCGATGCGGGAGCTAAATTTGCCGGCCCGGTGGCTGAGCACCACGATGGCTTTTCAATGTGGGCAAGCAAGGTCAATCCCTGGAACGCAAAAGATACAGGACCAAAACTTGATTTGGTAGGTTTGTTAACGGACGCTATCCGCAAAAAAAATATGAGAATAATTCTCTCTATGCATCATGCATACAACATCACCGGTTATTATGATGCTGTGCCTAAAACAAACGACCCAAAACTTCAAATGCTTTACGGGCAGCAGGGAAAAGAAAAAAACGAAGCCTTCTGGTTGAGTAAGCACAAGGAAATTATCGACAACTATAAACCCGATATCATTTATCAAGATTTCAATTTGCATATTATTTCACAATCCGTTCTTCTTGAGTTTTTGTCTTACTACTACAACAAAGCAGCCGGATGGAACAAAGAAGTAGTAGCTACATTTAAAGATGGTCTGAATAAAAAATGCGCAGTACTGGACTATGAACGTGGAGGTCCGCCTGATATTACCGACAATTATTGGCTTACCGATGATGCCATCAGTTCATCAAGTTGGTGCTACACCGAAGGAATCGGATATTATTCAAAAAAACAGATACTCCATTCTTTTATAGACAGAATAAGTAAAAATGGGAATATGCTTCTCAATATTTCTCCAAAAGCAGATGGTACAATACCTCAGGAACAAAAGGACGTTTTGTTAACCATGGGTGCATGGCTCAAAAAATATGGTGAAGCGGTGTATTCAACGCGCGCATGGGAAAAATACGGAGAGGGCCCTACAAAAATGGGAGCTGCGCATGGAACCCAGATGGCTCCAACCGCAGGAACAGCCAAGGATGTTCGCTTTACCAGGTCGAAAGATAACACGACTCTGTATGCAATTTTGCTCGGATGGGAAAAAGACCAGAAAGAAATAAAGCTTACCTCATTAGCTTCTGACAGAACTGATCTCAAAAACCTGAAATCAGTTGAACTTATCAATGGCGAAGCCGCAAAATACCTGCCATTAGCTTTCAAGCAGGACACAGAAGGATTAATCGTTAGTTTGCCCGAACACTCTTTCGAAGAGCTGGCATACGTTCTAAAACTTAGCTTCGATGGAAAAATTCCGACACTCGACATGTATGCAGACCTCAATTGCACGCCACATTATCACCTCGTTCCGGGTGACAACACAAGCAATCTGGTGCTTGGTTCAGCTTTGACGCTAACTGGTAAAAGAAAAGTCACTACGAACCAATGGAAGTTAGAACCTGCAGGTAAAGGCATTTATAAAATTCGGAACCGTGAAGACGGTAAAAAGGTATTCGAGTGTAGTATTTCCAATCACGACCTAGTAATTTCAAATTTTAGCGGGAAAGACAACCAATTCTGGAAAATCGAAGACGCACACAATGGGTTATTCAAAATTACAAATAAACAATTCCCAAATATGATTTTATCTGTAAACATTCCCCTTTTTGAAGGGAGCAAAGCAGGATTACTCAATTCGGAAAATGGTTCTTTTGGTTGGAAACTCATGGAGGTTTGCGAAATGAAGCAGGAAGCTTTCAAACCGCATGTTATTCCGGGAACCATTGAAGCCGAAGACTTCGATATTGGCTGCCCGGGCGATGCTTACTATGATAGAGACGATATTAATGAAGGCGGGCAATATCGGCTCAAAGAAGGTGTGGATATCGAAAAATGTGCTGCAGGTGGTTACAATGTCGGTTGGACCCATACCGGAGATTGGATGGCATATACAGTTACTGTTAGTAAATCTGCAACGTACCAGATTTCATTCTGTATTGCCTCCTCTTTCGATAGTGGAAAGCTGCATCTCGAATGTGATGGCGCAGATAAAACAGGGATTATGTCAATCCCAAATACTGTAGGATTTCAAAACTGGGAAGTAGTAAAAAGAAAAGTAGAACTTAATGCCGGTCAGCATTTACTGAAACTGGTTATCAACGGTGATTACCTTAACCTTGACAAAATGGTTTTTGAAGAGATAAAATGATGAATTATTTGAGCCATGCTGCGGTTAAAGGGGTCACCTATGAAAAAATTACATCTTTTGATTAATATATCCTGAAAAATCGCCTTGTCAATTATACACTCCTTGTTATGTAAATGGGGGACGGTGCTTGACCTAATATGAAATAGATTCTCATTCCATTGGGCAGGCATTGTGACATTATAAAAACCAAGAAACTCATTATCCTAAAATCTCGAAAACAAGAAAAAGGAGAACCATCAATTCTGAATTCTTAATTTTGAATTATGAATTGCTCCACTACCCCAAAAGCTTAAAACGAGGGGATAAAACTTTCAATTCAAAAAGATATCTTTAGGTCCTGGGTACTAGGTACTAGTTCCCCCCTACCCCACTAAATTAAAAAAACAAAAATTGTTTTAGAAAACTTAAAGGATTTTTCAAAAAAGATTCAAACCTGTATTGCTGGCACAAAAATTTTTACATTGACAGAGATAGGATTCCTATTATAATGCCAATATGGAAGTTACGGGAAGATGCTTACCTTATTCATTAGGATGTATAAACTATGTTAGGTTTTATAATAGAACCAATAAAAATATAAACCATATTAAAAGGAATTGCCATGAGAAATAATCGTTTATCAATGCTTAGAATTATCTTGATTCTTGTTTTTGCTTTTTCAGCCTTTGCCAAAGACATCAGAATTGTATGCCCATATATAGGGCCGATTACTGATGTTTATAAGAATGATGAAAGAAATCTCGATTTGAAAGATAATTCTTTTCTCAAGGGTGTTTTTTTCCAATGGGTTAATCCTGATAGCTATCAATGGAACGCTTTTGTATACCAGTCATCCGATATCAATTACAGTACCTTATGGGGAAGCCATTTTATTTTTGATTATTATTTCCTTTCCGGAGAACGTGGCAAATTCGTAATCGGCACTGGTATCGAATATCTTCAGATAGCTATGGATGCAGATAGTAGTATAACTCCTCTGAAAAATTTTGAACTCCTCAATAACCTATTTATACCGTATGTTCGGTTCGGGTATCGTTTTCAATTTAATTACGGCAAGTTCAACATATCCATTTTACCCTGGATGGGAGCTGAATATGCAGGAGTAAAAGGAGACTTAACTATGATCATGGATCCGCCTGGACCCGCTCCTGCAATAACGACAAAAGAAGATATTAGCAATGATGACTATTTAGGTATGGCCGGGGTAAATTTCAACGCCAATCTTTTCCATATGTTAGACCTTGAAGTTAAATATAACGGTACATTTGACACCAAAGTTTATTATTCTACCGCAACAGCCATGATAAATCTCTTTTTTACTCGTCAATGTGGCATATCATATCGAATTAAATACATGGAGCTTGAGAAAGGCTCCGATTTTTATAATATATTCGGAATTGCTTTTGTATTTTAAAAAAATAATAAGCATGCGTAGGGTCAACATGCGTAGGGTCAAACCTTGAATTGTGCATGCGTAGGGTCAAACCTTGAATTGTGAAATGATTTAAAAAGAATCCAGGAGTCAGAAGCCAGAAGTTAGAATCCCAACCTCACACAAAACATAAAAAAACGAGGGGATAAAACTTTCAATTCAAAAAGAAAAGTCCTAAAATTTTATATTGACAGAAATTGTATTTTCTTTATAATTTAAATGTAGGATGTATAAACTATGTTAGGTGATAAAAGGAGTTTATAATGAAGAACATTAGGTTTATCATTGGATTTATCTCAATGGTAACTACTGTCCAAATTGCTGCATTCCCCGGTGGACCAGGACAGAGCCAAGAAAATAATGTTGCTTTGATAAATCAGAAATTGGAAGCATTAGCCGATAGCATAGCGCAGGATACAACAGGAATGGGTACATTAACCTCGGTCGAATTAGCTCGTAAAATGATTCCGGGTTGGAATCTTGGCAACTCTCTGGAGGCATTGCCTAATGAAACATCATGGGGTAATCCTTTGACCGCACAAAGGCTTATTGATTCCGTAAGAGCGGCTGGATTCAATTCAATACGCATACCCGTTGCATGGAGTAAGTTTACTGACACTTCAATCTATGCGATAGATACAACATGGTTGAATCGAGTGGAACAAGTTGTAAACTATGCAATAAATGACAGCATGTACGTTATTATTAATGAACATTGGGATGGCGGCTGGCAGGTGCCGACATATGAAGATTCTGCCTATGTTAATCGTCGCCTGGCTGCCATGTGGAAGCAAATCGCAATTCACTTTCGGGATTACGATGATCATCTTCTTTTTGCCGGCACAAACGAAATCCATGTTCCCGACGATTGGGGACCACCTACAGAAGAAAACTCTAGGGTGCAGAATGGTTTCAACCAAATCTTCGTAAATACGGTACGCTCAACAGGAGGACGCAATTATTATCGTTACCTGGTTGTACAAGGTTATCGGACGGATATTAATTTAACCGTAGATTACTTTTCTGCACCTGTCGATGTCATACCAAACAGGCTAATGGTTGAAGCTCACTACTACGATCCCTATAATTTCACATTAAATACTAACGATCAAATAACCCAATGGGGAATGTATGCGACGGATGCTTCAAAGACCGAAACATGGGCAAACGAGTCGTATGCCGATGGTCAATTCCAAAAAATGAAAGTCAATTTTGTGGATAATGGATTTGGCGTAATTTTAGGAGAATACGGTGCGATGAATCGAACAAATCTTGGGAGCTCGGAACTCAATGCAGAATATGAAAGGTACCGCGTATACTATATGCAGTATATAACACGGTCAATTGAGAGGCATAATTTAGTTCCATATTACTGGGACTCAGGTTTCACAGGGGATCACGCATCGGGAATTTTCAATCGGAGTACTGGTGAAGTAGTGCATCCCAAAATCCTGGAAGCTGTTATTGACACAAGTAAAGTAGATTCGGTTGCGGGAATCCTCGATTTGCCTTCAAGTCCGATAAAATTTTTCCTTGGCCAAAACTATCCTAATCCGTTCAATCCAACAACAACAGTTAAATATTCAATCATAAAACCTAATTTAGTTGTTATAAAAGTTTTTAATATAATTGGACAAGAGATTATGACCTTGTTAAAAGAATATAAAGCACCCGGAATATACGAAATCGAATTCGATGGAAGAGATTTATCAAGTGGTGTCTATTATTATACAATGCAAACAGATGATTTTACAGATATAAAGAAATCTATACTTATTAAATAAAGAAAAATTTGAAACAGGAATTGTTAAAAAACTAAAAACCGGTTCGATTTTTCTTTAGAAAAACGCACGCTTTGGCGGCGACTTCGCCCAGAAAAAATAGGCAATACTAGCAAAAACTTCGTTTTTAGTTAATAGTGAAATAGTAAATTCGTTAAATAGTAAAAAACTCTAAGAACATTCAAATGTAAGAATTGTAGTTTTTACTTTTTTATCGACTGGTGACTAGTGACCGATGACCAATGACTCTATTTTCTATATTCTTCTCTTTACAACAAACATTACGATATTATAACTTAATAAAGTTTAACAAAAAAACATCATTCTCACGGATTCTTAATTCTTTTGAAAATACTTTGGACGAATTGATCCGAATATATTCTTCTGAAACAGGCGATCCATCATTCTGTAACTTGATATAATCAACCTGCTGTCTGGTAAGTTGATCTGGTCTGTTTAATGCGACATACGTTGTATGAGAATCATTTACTTTGTAACCAACTTGATAAATTTCAAGTCGGTATTCCCCTTTGGGAACACCGGATATTTTTACTTTTACGGTACCCTTGGGATTGGCAGGCAGATCGAGAATATAATAATCCTGATTGTTGACTGAATCAGGAAGGGTGTAGGTGAAATCCCAGAATAATACCTGTATATCCCCATTCGCATTTTTACATGCCCACGATGCACTGTCTGGATTCAGCAATTCTGTTTCACCAAGATTGTTTAAAAATGAATAGGTAAAATAAGCGGATTTCTTAACGCCGTGAATATTTAGCAAGCCAAATCCCCCATGAAACGGAGTGAATCTTGGTCCGGCTTCCTCAAAAATATCGGTGAATACCCAGTATGACATAGAGTTTGCCGCATTACCAATCTGTTTTAATTTTTGCAGAATAAAAGCAGCTTCATGGTAACTATCATGAATAGGATCGGAAGGCGTATAAGACGAACTCCATTCGGTATAATGCAACTCTAAATGCGGCATTTTGGATTCGGTAATTTCTTTATGGGACTGCAATACATCATAACTGATAGTCATCGGATTTTTATCAAGAACAGTGCCTGTATTACCATGCTCATCAAGAAAGCCTTGTCTCACGCCATACGAATGGGTGCTGATGAAATCGATCGGGACATTGTTTTTCTCACAATACTCGATCATCTCTGGTTCCCATGCAGCTCCGGCAGTTGCAGGACCACCCACACGATAGGATGAATTGACACTCTTAATCGCCTTTACTGATGATGCATATAATTTAAAATATTCTTCTTGTGTGCCTGTCCAGAACCAGGGTGTTAAATTGGGTTCGTTCCATACTTCAAAATACCAGGTTTTTACTTCTTCAACACCATAACGTTCTGTCCAATGTTGCGTAAGGTTTCGAACCAACTCTTCCCATTTTTCGTAATCCTTGGGAGGTGTTACATTACCTTTCCACCAGAAAATAGTTGTTTCGCCACTTGCCAAGTCCGAAGGCATAAAACCCAATTCAATGAAAGGTTTCATATCAATGCTTTGAATAAAATCGAACAATACATCGATATACATATAATTGTATAATGGATTTCCTTCTTTGTCTTCTTTGTAAACACCCATATCATCACACAGTAATCCATGCATCCGGATATATTTAAAATCGCATTCATTTTTCACCATGGCCAATTGCTGCTGCCAGTCTGCCCTTAATCCTTCATTGGCCCGCCCTGCACCAATGCATTCCTTGAACATGGTATTGAAGGCGCCCTTTGTCTTATTAAAGTCAAGGCTGATAATCCGTTCATGAGAATTAAGATTATCCGTTTTTTCGCTTTGTGCCAACAAATTGCCTGTGGACAGAACTCCAAGAATAGCAAGTAATAGATAATGTGGTTTCATTTTTTCCTCCATATATTTAAGCATAACAAAAAAATATCTAAAATCAAGGGTGTTTTCTTAAGAAAAAGACAAAAAAACCGGTTCGATTTTTCTTTAGAAAAACGCACGCTTTGGCGGCGACTTCGCCCAGAAAAAATAGGCAATACTAACAAAAACTTCGTTTTTAGTTAAATGGTGAAATAGTAAATTCGTTAAATAGTAAAAACCCAACCTAACGAACCCAAATTAATCTCACACAAAGGCACTAAGACACAAAGCATTTTTTTTATTTTTTCCTAATCAACAATTCAACCATTCTACCATTCAACACCGAAGCAAAGAATCTACGTCTAATTCTTCCCTTTACATATTAGAACTTGACAAATGTTACCAGACAATTTATAATATTAACAGAGTTGTCTGGTAACTAGAAGAAGAGCTCACAAATTACTTTACCAGACAAAATACATAAAAATTAAACTTGTCTGGTAATTAAAGGGAGTAACATTGGAAATTTTAAATGGAGTATTAAAAGAAGAATTGGAGCGTCTGAAAAAACTTGAAAAAAGCTATGAGAAAAAAATAGCAGAACTACCCAGAGGAAGCTTAATAAAAAAAAACATTAAGGGTAATATCTACCATTATCTCAATTATCGGAAGGGCAAAAAGGGGGTTTTCACGTACGTGGGAAAGTTAAAAAAGGGAGAGTTAGATAATATGGAGAAAAAAATAGCAGAAAGAAGAAAATTAGTGAAACTTAAGAGACAGGTTAAAAAAAACATCAAAAATTTAGAAAAAATGATAAATGGAAGCAAAAAGTAATTTATTTATAGATACTCTAAAAGCTTTGCAAAAAGCCGGAGTTTTGAATGAAATAATTTTAGTGGGAAGCTGGTGTCACTATTTCTATAGAATCTATTTTGATAATTCCCCTGAAATCCCAGCAGTAAGAACACTCGATATAGATTTTTTAATACCAAATCCTCCCATAATAAAAAAAGAAACTGATATCCCAAAAATACTCAAAACATTAGATTTTAGACCCGTCCAGAGTTACCCTTCCGGGTATATAAAATACGTTCACCCGGAACTTGAATTGGAATTTTTAACTCCTGAACTTGGAAGAGGAAAGGGTGATCACCCTTACGAAATATCTAAACTTCACGTAAATGCGCAGGGGCTACGTTACTTAAATCTTTTGCAATCTCAAACAATTAAGGTCAAATCCGAAGGAATAAAAGTCATACTACCCGAACCGGCAGCTTATATTCTTCATAAATTTATCGTATTTGAAAGACGAAAAAAAGAAGAAAAAAGGATTAGAGACCTAAAAGCCGCAAAAGAAATTGGCGAGTTTTTGTTAAAAAAAACAATCCAGAGAAGGAAATTAAAACAGGTTTTTAAATCCCTACCAAAAAAATGGCAAAAAAGAATTTTAAAAAATACAAAAGATAAATCTCCATTACTATTTGACTTCTTAAATAAATTAGACAACGCTTCTTAATAAATATTTAGGTATCTGGAAAAAACCGGTTCGAACTTTGTTTTGAAAAATAGGCAATACTGACAAAAACTTCGTTTTTGGTTAATAGTGAAATAGTAAATTAGTAAATTAGTTTCCGCCCTCTTTTTACCCACAAAGCCCACGAAGGTTAGAACGTTAGGCGGTTAGGTCGTTTAAAAAACCCCGAACCAACGACCCCACAATCCAACGAACCAAAGAGAAAAACCACAGATTAACACAAATACGCGCGGATCTTTTTAACTAAAACCTAAAACCCAAAAACTAAGCCCTACCTAACTATTCGACAACTCAACTATCACTCACCGCTTGCGGTCTCTAAATAAACACTCTCCGGCGGTCCCAGATAACTCGGCTTTAATCCGCCGGCATCAATCACGAATTTTTGGAAAACAACTCCCGGATCAACCATCCAAACTTTCAGGGTATGCTTGCCTGGTTTACCTATACTATGAACGGATCGTTTTTTCTTAATGTGGTCTGTAACAGAATTATTCCACCAATCCGGATACTCCCAGTCGGGTGTGGTTTCACCTTCGTGCATGTTTATGATTTGCGGTTCCTCATCGTCGATGGCAATGGCATACTTCAGGCCTTCATTTTTTTGATAATTCAGTGTTGGCGAAAGGTAAGTATCTACCTTTAGTTCAGCTTCGTTAAAAATAGTAAATACATACTCAAGGCGAGGGGTGTTTTCACCCGGCTTCCTGCGATCAGCGTTAGCGGGTTCCACCGTTACCGACGAATTCGTACGCCCCAGATTGGGAATTACTGTCCAACTGATATCTTTGGAGTTAACCGCATTGGTAAAACGGACTGCTTCCATGGAAACGACACCGTTGTTCTCTACAAAACCATAGGCTTCCGGTAAATCATTGCGAATAGGTACTCTCACAACATACTCTTTACCTTCACCGGAAATAATGATTTCACCAGTGGCACGTCCTTTCGGTGCCTTTTTCCAATCGATACTGACATAAATCTTTTCATCGAATTGAATTGTTCCTCGTTCCGATGAAAGTTTTATCCAATTATCTTTAGCCTTTATGGTGTAGCTTAACTTTTCATCACCTCTATTGAGGATCTCCACATAGTAATTCTGGTTGTTGATAGGATCGAACGGAGGCATTTCGTTATTGAAAGCCCAGTCTCCTTCAACATCTAACCACCCCCATCTCGGCCTTTTACCGTATTCGATCAGATAACCAAGTTCAGCAGGTTTTCCTGTGTGAACATAAGATACAGCGGGCATCTTGTTCATCGGTGGATGGTTCCAGTAAGTGTACCCAATATGTGTCTGGGACATCATGTGGTTCCATTTACCACCTTCGAATTTTTCATGATAGTAGCGGGCGAGTTCGGCATCCTTAAAAAACAGCTCTTTCACTTTTTCCGCGTAGTAATTTGCCGATGCACCGCCGCGTTCACCATAATATTTGTTTTTACCAGCAGCAACATACATCTCATTTATATTACTACACATTTCAACCGGGGAAAGTACCAGCTGATAAAATGCTGATTTATGACTTTTCGGCAGCTTGTCATAGACGCTCTTGGCTTTTTCAAACAGCTGTTTGTAGTCGCTAACTACTGTTTCAGCTTCACGATAGTTCTCAAGGCTATAAGTTTCCGGCTCAAGCATTTCCTGCGTACGGCGGGCGTTGTATTTTGTATAGAGCGATAGAATCCCGGCAATTTCCACAGCATATTGATCACCAAACTGCTGTTTTGCCCAACTGACATAGTAGTCCGGCAAATCATCGGCATCGATGGCTTCGGGATTCCAGGCAAAATCAAAGAAAAAGCTGATAGGCAGTTCCATCGGTTTGATGTCGCCGACATTGACAATCCAAAGATCCCGCACGCCCCACTGGTAAGTAAGATTCATTTGCTCCCAAACACGTTCGATCTGGATGACGTTGAGCCATCTGTAAGATATAGGACCGCCAACAAAATCAAAGTGATAGTAGATGCCGAAGCCTCCCTTGCGTTGCGAATCATTTTTTTTCGGCAGGTAGCGTATATTGCCCCAGTTGTCATCACTGAATAGAATCAAAATATCATCATCGACTCGCATGCCTTTATCATAGTAATCCTGTACTTCTTTGTAGATAGCCCACACCTGCGGCGTTTCTTCGGCAGGTTTTCCGGTGACATCGGCAATGATTTTGCGCTGATCGGCGATGATTGTTTTCAGCAGATTTATTACTGTCTCTTCGGACAGGGCCTCGTCCCCATCACCGCGCATACCCATGGTAACCACGCTTTCATAGTTTCCCATACGCTCAAAACCACCGCGCCAAAATTCACGCAGTTTTTCTTTATTCGTTTCATAGTTCCACTGCCCACCGTTAAAACGATACCATTCATCGTGTGCGCGCATCATGGGTTCGTGATGACTCGTTGACATGATAACACCAAACTCATCTGCGAGACGCGGATTTTCCGGATCATCATCAGAAAAGGCAGTGGGAATCCACATTGCCGGCCATAAATAATTTCCTTTGTTACGTAAAATCAGCTCGAATACTTTTTCATAGAACTTGTGGTTGAAGCCACCGAATTTTTCCTTTGCCCAATTCCTTAACGCGGGAGACTCGTCGTTAATAAAAATACCGCGATATTTAATTTTCGGCTCGCCTGTACTGTAAAATCCGGGCTTGACGTAAAGTTCTTTACTTTTTTTAACCGGCACATCCGCCCACCAGTACCAGGGTGAGACGCCGATATGGGATGAAAGATCGTACATACCGTAAATAGTACCACGCTTATTACTGCCAAAAATCACCAGGGCCTGATCAACATCTGGCAAAGGGTTTTCAACGGTTTGAAGCGCGTAGGTATCCCAGCAACCAGCTACTTTATCAGCATTAATTTTCTTTTCTTCAATTAGCTTGTCAATAACCGGGGTTTTTCCTATTGTGCCTATAATTACTATAGTATTTCCAATTGGTTTGTCCGTAATTATTTTTGGCTCGACACCTGTTACGCGCTTGATGTCCGCCTGCAAATACTTGGCAACCTTTAATACGCCTGGATAATCCTGAGAACTCACACAAAGTGGCGCAGATTGGCCATCAGAGACAAGCGGAAACAAGCCTTGTCCGTTTTTTGCGGAGATATAAGAATCTCCAGCCAAAACTTGAAAAGCAAAAAGAAAGAAACTCAAAATAAAAATATTATTGAAAACCAATAGATTACTAAAGATTTTTTTGTTTATCGAGTACGTTTTTTTTAAAATTGTATTTTTCATTTCTTATACCATCCTTTTTCGTTTCCTAATCTACTATATTAGGAAGAAAAATAAATGTCAAGTATAAAATTTTAATTTTTAGGCAATTAACTTCTTAAAGGGGATAAAACTTTCAATTCAAAAAGATACCTTCAGGTCCTAGGTCCCGGGTATTAGGTATTAGTTCCCCCTACCACACTAAATTAAAAAAACAAAAATTGTTTTAGAAAACTTAAAAGATTTTTCGTCCTAGTATTGTTGTGATATATTACTTTTTACAACGGGTTTCACTCGAAACCAGTCAAAATCGACATAACCGCCAGGTTCTTTTGTGGCGTAATTGAAAAGACAAAATTTGTTCCCTGTAAAAACAGTAAGTTTAAACTGCATTTGCATCTGGCTCCCAATCTTTTTAAATGATTTATTATCTAAGCTATACGAGAACGAAACAGTGCCGGTGCCTGGAACCGTCTCTCCACCATAATACATGGCAGCACCGGAACCATAAAAAGGATCAGCCCGAAGATAGATTACTTTAGCGTCTAGGGCTACTGAATCAACGATCTGCCCATTGTTGACCATTATGAGGTAATTCTGTCCGTTTATCTTCTTTATTCCAATGTATGCATAGGGATCCTGAAAAATAGCCAAACCTGCAATATCACCTTCTTTCATATTGCTAAAATCCATTTTTGTGGTGGCAACAGTCGCCACGGAATCAGAATAATATGCAAACATTCTTTGGGTAAGTGTATTACGGGCATCGGATAAATTTTCTACAACCTTGACTGTTTCTATTCGCAAGTGTCCTGGATTTTTCACCAGTGACCATTTTGATGGTTCCATGTTATGATTCCAGCCCCATTGCATACCCAACTTTGTATCATCAAATTCATCAGAAGTCTGGAAAGTTTTTATCGGGTATTCTTTTCCTACATCCGGTTTTTTGTATGTCACAACTGCTCTTCCGTTCACTCCGATCATTGGCCAGTCGTCCTGCCAGGTAACGGGTTGTAATGAGGGAAAACGTCCGAATGGGCCACTATCAACCATGAGCATGGTCCACCATTCTCCGGTTTGCGTTTGTATAAGTGCACCCTGATGTATTCCGTAATTCGGACCTTTTGTCGTATCTCTAATCACTACTTTTTGTTCATACGGTCCGTATATATTTTTAGAACGAAGGGCTACCTGGAACCCGTCCAAACCTCCATACGTACAATATAGATAATAATAATCATTAATTTTATATACATGAGCACCTTCGAGTCCTTTCCTAATATCACCGGTATAAACCAGAACGTCTTCACCTTTTGCTTTGAGATTCGAATCTATTTCGGTGATACTGATCTCGCAATAGCCATGCGCAACATATATTTTGCCATCATCATCAAAGAACAAACCGGGATCATAGAATCCTCTGGGCAGATGCTTGATTTCCCAGGGACCTTCAGCTTTGTCTGCTGTACATACAAATCCACCTTCATCGAGTGTGATAAATAATAAATAAAATTTTCCGTTATGATACTTTAAGCTGGTTGCCCATTGGCCATGGCCGTATCGGCTGCAGCCATCCAGATCGTAGCAGGGGCTGAAATCAAAACGTGGTACAGCATTAGAGCAAAACTCCCAGTTTGCAAGGTCATAGGATTTTAGAATTGTCACACCTGGAAAAACAAACATACTCGTCGACACGAAGTAATAGACATCGTCTACAAGAATGACATCCGGATCAGGAAAATCCGCAGCAATCACGGGATTCGTATAAGTACCATCGCCATTATCGCTTTGCATTTTGAGTGTATGTGAATTGATCGATGTACAGGAAGATAGAACCAAAATTACTAAAATTGCTTTGGGAAATATTTTCATTTTACTTTTAAAAAAGTCCTTATCTCATAATAAACATTTTTTTGGTATCTATGAAACCCCCTGCTCTTAGTGTATAGAAATAGATTCCATTTGCTAAATTCGAAGCATCGAATGTCACGGAATGCAACCCGGCAGAGAACTCTTTTTCTGTAATTACTGCTACTTCTTGACCGAGAAGATTATTAACTACCAGAGAAACAAATGATTCTTCAGGAACTTCAAAATTGATGCTCGTCGATTGATTAACCGGATTTGGATAGTTTTGATAAAGCCTGAATGATGCTGGATCCTCGAATTTTACTATTTCGAGATCATAGGACACAAAAGTCGTTATACTTCCCGCATCGAGAGTAACGTTTAAACTGTCGTTTGTTACTAATATATAGTCTTCCCTATTACAGTTCTTTGTTTCTGAAGTAACATAAGGTCTAACTATCTCAACTTCACCGTTCTGAAAAGCAAATATCTGATTTTTAGCAAACGATGCAGTGTTTATTGCAACAATAACAACCCTCGAGGATGTAGTATCTTTGTAAGCAGAAGCATAAACATCGCTCTGCGGGTTATCATCGCACTGGACTCTCAAATATCCCGGACGTATAAATCTAGAGAACTGTGACATAACGTAACCCTTTTTTGTAACTTCTCCTTTGTCGGCATAAGTCCCATCAGCAATAGGGCCATAATACCTGACTATGTACCACCATACATACGTGTTCATATTTGCATTCATACAATCGCTGATACTTTCGGCAGTCTGCATAGCGCCAGTCCAACCTGTGTCAATATCAAGATCGGCTGGTGGGCTGCCGCTATTTATCAAATATTCAGTCATCCAAACTTCTTTTCCTTTTTCCTCGGCAAGAGGATAAGGGGCACGTCCGCCTCCATATATATGCCCGGCAACAATATCTAAATTTGCACAAGCCTCGGCATCATTTAGTATCGGGTCAGACATTGAGCGCCTGAACTGAAACGATTCCGGAGCCATCACCCGTGTTCCGATTTCCGAAGCGTTTTCCTTCATAAACGTAAGCATTTCCGCAGACGTCCATTGAGTCCAACCTCCATTCCAATCTGGTTCGTTTTGAACAGATATAGCATACAAAGGTACATCATTATTGGTCATAAAAGTATTAAAAGAATCTAGGTGCTCGGCGTATTCGTCATACATATCATAACGAATCCTTAATGCATCACCTACCGTTTCGGTCATTCCAGCTGGGGCATTCCAGGGCGCAGCAATGATTTTTACGCCCCTATCATGAGCTTTTTTTGCCGTGGGTATGTACAAGTTCCAACGATTTTTGTCAGGTTCTACCATTAGTCGCAGAATCGTAAATCCAAGCTGACCTTCTTCTGTTCCAAAAGCAGTTTCAATTTCTGATGCTGTCATATCACGCCGCCATTGTAGGATGTTTGCGGCGCCGAATCCCCTAATTACCTGGTGAGTACTATCCAGGTCTATTACAGCTGCATTCTGCGCATAGACATTTGTAGCAAATATAAGTGAAAGCACAAGAATAAGAAATAGCTCATTAATAATCTTGTTAGTAAAAATTTGTTTTTTATTTTTCATCATACTCTCCTTATTAATTATAGGTGCTATTCATCATTTTAGCAAGACAGGTTTTCATCTTGCTTAATAATACAAGCCAACATGTTTGGTTATTCTATTCTTAAATTATTTACTTTTAATAACTATTCGGGATTCCTTTAAGCTTGGTGATTTTGCTTTTACTGTTATTAGCCCGGATCCTCCTGGTTTTGAGCGAATGATAACTAAAGCCAAACCGTGTCATATCTAAATGATTTGTGCTCAATCTGCTAATATCCTTGTATTGAAAATCATTCATAATTATACAGTTCAAATCTTTGAATTAAAAAACCATCTGCCAATAAAATACGCACATGCCTTCCTTGATGTATTTGGTCTCCATTCAGATGCCTGATTACTTTCCATTTGTTGTTTTCAAATCTTCCTTCCTCGGCCTTCAATATACCAACATTTAAAACCGGATTCTTTATATTTTTGAATGTGATTACAACTCCGGACCCCGCAAGATAAAATTCGTTTTCACCGGTTTGAATAAAGATGGCACCCGTTGTTTCCCAGGTATCATTCGTGCTGCCTGATTCATAGCCCAGAGTATAACTATGTCGTATTGTGAATTCATAATTTCCCAGGTTTAAAATAGTTTCCTGGTTTTCTTTATCAAGTAATACGCCTTCAATTTTATTCTGACCATGATGAGCTGCAATTATTGGTGTCAATTGAGTTATTAAATTATACATTTTGCCCAGGGGTTCATTTTCCGGGTCATCTGCAGATTCGATAGAAAATGGTGCGAAACCGATACTTTCATAGTGTCCAATGGTATAAGCAGCTTTAGCGGCAACGGTATTGTCAAAGCGATGTTCGGGAATAAATAAAGGATTACCTTGACGTGTATACAGATCACACCAGTGTTTAATATTAGGAAAATAGAAATCCGGGGATAGAAAATCTATGGATGGTCCGCCCGATTTCCATACATCCATTAAATGAGGAAGGGGTCCGGCACTTGGATAGTTTCCGGGCAGCCAGCCAGGGCGATTTAGTGCGGCATTTACAAACATCGGTAAAGGATAAATGGCTTTACCAGCCTCTACAATAGTATTGGTAAACTGTGAGTAATACCAAGCCATAAAAATCTCATCGGTTTGCGGGCTTTTTCCAAAAATTTCTTCCCAGGTTCCCGATCCTTTATATCCGTTTTCAGCCCATCTTTCATTAAACTCAGGCACTAAATTTTTCTTGTTCTCTTTTAAATACTTAATGAATTCTATAGGAACATTTTCCTGGAATTTTTTATTTGCCAACGGGTGATAATCCCGAGCGGTTGGCAGCATCCCAATTTCATTTTCAGGTTGTATCATTATTATGGTATGTTCTTTATCATCTATTTCTTTTATATGTTTCATTAACGCCTGATATGCCTTTAAATCTGCCTGTAGATTATTTTCGCTAAAAGGAGTTAATATCTCATGACTTTTACCTTTGTCATCTTTTACTCTTGGAAATCTTTTCTGGTCTTTTTTTACCCAGGACGGAGCATGGCTGGACATACTATTTTTCCAGGAGCCAAACCACAAAAGAACTAGTTTTAAATCCTGCCTGCGTGCTTCCTTAACCAATTGGTCAACTAATTCAAAATCAAATACACCTTCTTCAGGTTCAATCAGTTCCCAGTAAATGGGTGCTAAGACTGTATTTAAATTCATTGCTTTTAGTTTTGGCCAAATAGGTTTCATATACTCTAAACTGGTGAAAGATGAATTTCCTAATTCTCCGCCTAATATTAAATATGGTTTGCCCTCAACTATCAATTGGGTTGTGTTTCCCCTTTTTTGAAGGTGAGGAATCCTATCTTGGCTAAAACCAATTTGTGAAGTAAGTAAAATTATACAGATGATGAATTTATTTATTAAGTTCATATTATTTTCCACAATGTTATTTATTAGTTTCACTATATTCATTTTTATCTCCTTACATTTTATTATTTCAGTTCCCTCTAACTAAGTAATAATATAAATTTCTATAATTGTCAACATGTCAATATAATTTGCCTATTGCTTACCATCCATTTTTTTACGCCGGTAAGAATCAGTGGGATTGCCTTCTGGTAAAGCGTTTCGGAGAGTGAGTGAGCATGGTCTCTTGAAATGATAGCATTTCAAGAGGAGCGAACCCGAAAGCCGAGTGGCAAATTCCGCTGTATTAGGGAATTGACCACATCTTTCCCCGTCGGAAACACCTCTGATTTTACAAATAATCGTGAATAAGTTATCCCACAATAAAAACTTTGTAACTCTTACAATGTTTTATTTCTAACGCTTCAGGGCAAAAATTTTTTGGTAGGCAAAAATTTTCACCATTGACAATTACTGTTCAAAATAAAATCTATGGAGTCATTTAAATTGAACATTTTAGGATACCCTTAGTTCTTGGTTTGTAATTCTGGAATCATCCATATGCGTACCCGAAAATACGGAAAGACCCTATTGACGATATTTTAAAAAATTATATAATAACTAAACATCGAAAGTAATTAAGGGTAATATTTAAAGAGTTATACAGTAAAAAGTAGAGAAGTATTTTTTGTTTATGCTTAAATTATGAAAAGGTAAAAGAAATGAAAAAATTATTAGTATTGCTGAGTTACTATTTCATAATGGGAAATTACGGATACGGACAATCTCCGTCGTTTCAAACTTATATAAACCCCGTGATTCCCGGAGACCACCCGGACTGCACTTTAACAAAAAGAGGCAATGATTTTTATACAATTAATAATAGAGGAACAATAAATGTCTTTTATCTTAACTTTTTATTTTTTAAATGAATTAAAGGAGGAAGCCTTATGATAGCATTAATTTTAACAATCGGTCTCAGTATGTTAATATCTTCTCTATGTTATATTAAATATAACATCCAAAAACCAATAATGCCGAGAGCCAGGATTTTATACTTTCAATTGTTATGCGGTTTACTTTTGGCAACACTGCCGGCCAAATCACAACAAACATTCTGTAATCCCTTAAATCTAAATTATAGATTTATGTCTGATGCCATTAATGCCCGTGAAGCCGCTGACCCAGTTATAATCTTATTCGAAGATGACTATTATCTTTTTGCTTCTCGCTCAGGTGGCTATTGGACTTCACCGGATCTTCATGATTGGACATTTATTGTTCCGACCGGTGTCAACGTCGAAGGTTATGCACCTACTGCATTAGTTATAGGGGATACGGTATATTATGTAGGGGGTAGTCAGACCTACAAGACTGCCGACCCGAAATCGGGTGTTTGGGTGGAAGGTCCGAGTATTGGATCGTATAGCGATCCGGCTCTTTTCCTCGATGATGATGAAAGGTTATATATGTACCATGGATGTACGAATACAACAACCGGCGCGAATATTCGTATGGTTGAACTCGACCCCATAACATTTCAGGAAAAAGGCAGTCAAATAGGCTTGGTTTTTTCAATGGCTTCATCACATGGATGGGAAAGACGGGGAGATGATAATTTGTTAGATGAACAGCCGTGGATTGAGGGAGCGTGGATGAACAAAATAAATGATATATACTACCTTCATTATGCTGCCCCGGGAACGGAGTTCAAAACGTATGCGGATGGTATCTACGTGTCATCTGATTCAGCAAAAGGTCCCTTTCAATACGCGACATACAGTCCTTTTTCGTTTAAGCCGAACGGTTTTATCTCAGGGGCTGGTCATGGTTGCGCATTTAGAGATAAAGACGGTAACTACTGGCAGATTGGAACGATGACTATTTCAGTTAAACATATGTTCGAACGTCGTTTAGGTCTTTTCCCGGTTACTGTGGATGCTGATAGTAACATCCGCTGTAATACGGTTTTTGGTGACTACCCCCAATATCTTCCCGGGATAGAGAGCGATCCGATAAATGACAATTTTGCCGGTATGCTCTTATTATCTCACAAAAAATATGTCACAGCTTCTTCCTCTTTAGATGGTTATGGTGTCGAAAATGCGGTCGATGAAGAAGTTCGTACCTATTGGTCTGCTCAGACTGGTGATCCCGGTGAATGGTTGTTGATTGATTTGGGTGAGGAATGTGATATTGAAGCTATTCAGGTAAATTTTGCGGAACATAATACTGTCCCGGGACTTGTCCGTGGGCGTGATGTTACATTATATGAAAGGTACATCATTGAAGAATCTAACGATGGCAAGAGCTGGGATACACTTGTTGATAAAAGTCTAAATATGCAGGACGTTCCTCACGATTTTATTGAACTGACCTCAGCTGTCCAGGCGCGTTATATTAAACTTACAAATATATTTACTCCCGGGGAAGGAAATTTTGCAGTTCGTGGTCTTCGAGTGTTCGGAAATTCAAGTCAAGCTGTTTTTACAGAAGTTACTGATTTTACTGTGCAGCGTGGTGCTGATGAACGCGACGCTGTAGTTCGCTGGGAATCAGTCCCGGATGCAGATGGCTATGTCATACGCTATGGTATAGCATCAGATAAACTGTATAACAATTATATGGTTTATGATGTGGATAGCATCGCAATACATAGTCTTAATACGGGAGTAGATTATTATTTTAGTGTTGAGGCGTTTGATGGTGGCACAGATTATTATTACTCTGTCGGCGAATTTCGGTCTTTTGAATCAGGGGATTGGGATGATGTTAATACTTGGGAGCGATATGACGGTTCGGCATGGATTAATCCTGCCCCTGGTATTCCGACTCCATCCGATGGAGCAATAACTATTCTTAGTGGAGATACGGTGACTTTAACGACAGCGGATTCGATAGATCAAGCAATTATTTCGTCTGACGGTTATTTGGTAATTAATACTGGTATTGCATTGTTGGTTAAAGATGGAATTGGAACGGATTTGGCAGTCAATGGAACCTTATTAAATTCTGGTTCTATCACACAGGAGATATCTGCGACAATAAATTTTTTAGACAGCAGTCGATATGTGCATGGGCAAAACGGCGGTTCAATCCCGGTGTCGAGGTGGGGAAAGGGCTCTATTTGTGAAATCAGCAGCGTTACGAGTAACTTGCCATCAGGTTTAGGACAGAATTTTTACCACTTCACGTGGGATTGTTCGGGGCAGACATCGGATATGAGTATGGGATGGAATGGAGATACTATAGGAGGGAATATAAATATACCGAATACAGGAACAGGTGTATGGCAATTATGTAATCCAACTGCAGGTACGCCAATAGTTATAAATATTAATGGCGATTTAAATCAGACATCGGGGATAGTTGCTGCGCATATGTCAAATGAAGGAGGAACATCTGTTACTATAAATCAAGGCGGCAGTATAGACATAACAGGAGGTCAGTTTAGTATAAGTGGAGGAACACAAGGAGGGACGGGTACTACGGTATGGAATCTAACCAATGGTAATTTTTCTGTTTCAAATGCAAATATACAGAGTGGTACGACAACGCCGTCAGGAGCAGGATTTGTATTTAAAAAGGCAGGAACACAGAATTTGAATATAGGGTCAGGTAATACGATAGGCTCTTTACCGATAGAGGTAGACAGTGGGACTACGTTGAATATTGGGACGAGTGAATTGACGGGCAATGGTCACTTTATGTTGGATTCTGGTGCCACATTAGAGATGGCTCATTCTGATGGTATAGATGGTAATATACAGACAGAGGGGACAAAGATATTAAGCAAGGCAGCAAATTACACATATAATGGGAGTGTAGCGCAGGTAACTGGTAGCTTGCTACCGGATACGGCAAATAACCTGACATTGGATAACAGTATGGGATTAACATTGTCACAGGATGTAGTTGTAAATGGGGTGATGGAAATGAAGGGGGGATCGCTGCAATCAGGAAGTGAGGTATTGAGCTATGGTGAGGATGGAGCGTTGAAATATTCAGGCGTTGATAGTGCTCAGACGACAGGAGAGATAGAATTTTTGGCTGTCGAGGGTCCAAAGGACTTAATAATTTCGAATACTTCAGGAGTAAATTTGCACGCATCGAGGTCGATAAGAGGTATTTTGAATTTAGAAGGTGAGTTGGTGTTAGGAGCAAATACGTTGACAGCGAATTCAGCAACAACGGCATCAGTGACTACGGCATTTGTAAACACAGACGGAGGAGGAAAGTTGTTGTTGCCGGTGGAGAATTCTACAGAGGTATTATATCCTGTAGGAGCCAGTGGAGGAAACAGGGTTTCATATTGTCCTTTGTGGATAACCAATAATGGAGACTTTGATACTATATCGGTAGGAGCAGTTATGGACACTACGAGTCAATCTACAAAGCCGCGTGTTAAATTGAAATGGGACATGGCAGGAAGTGCAGCAGGTAGTGGAGATTACGATTTGAAGTTTGGATGGACTCCGACTTCATTGCATGAGAACAGTTTATTCAGGAGAGATAGAGAGGATAATGCCAGGATATTTTTGATAGGAGAAACCGATACAGTAGAGGCAGGTAGCGGAGATTACGAGTTCAATTTCACGACAAGGCCTTATACTGCGAAGCGTGGAGGGATAAGTGAATTAGGGATGTTTGTGGTAGGGAAGTTTAAGGATTCTGTATGGACAGGAGTAGCAGAAAAGATGCCGAGAAGGTATCGATTGAAGCAGAACTATCCTAATCCATTTACTTCAGTGACGTTTATAGAGTATGAATTGCCCAAGGATGAGAAAGCAGATTTAAAGGTATACAATGCGTTAGGGCAAGAGGTAGCCGTATTGGAGAAGGGTAATAAATTAGCTGGATACCATAAAGTAGAGTGGAATGCATCGAATTTGTCGACAGGTGTATATTTTTATAAATTAATAGCTGGCTCTTTTACTGATACGAAAAAATTATTACTTCTAAAATGATATATCATAATAATATAAGGGTAAAGAAATGAAAAGATTATTAATATTCTTAAGTTGCTATTTCATAATGGGAAATTACGGGTACGGACAATCTCCGTCGTTTCAAACTTATATGAACACTGTTATTCCCGGAGACCACCCGGACTGCACTTTAACAAAAGTGGGCGACGATTTTTATACAACAGGCTCATCCTTCAATGTGACACCGGTTATTTTTCATTCAATTGATTTGGTTCATTGGGAAGCAATTGCCCAACCTGTAAGAGCATCGTGGTCAGGCTACGGTGATTCTCCCGGAGGTGGATGTTGGGGAGGGCACATGGTTTATTATAACGGTCAATACTGGGATTTCTTTGGGCTGGGAAGTTCGATGCGTTTTGTCACGGCGCCTGATCCCAGTGGACCCTGGAGCGACCCCGTAACAGTGAATAATCCTCCGGAACTTCCTTATACATTAGGACGTGACAATTCCATATTCATCGATGATGACGGCAAATGGTATCTGGTTGTCAAAAACGGTGAACCCAATAATGGTATTGTAGAATTGGGAAATGACGGGCAACCTACAGGTGTAGTTTATAATCTGGACTGGTTAAATCCGGCGCCTGAACTTCCCTATAGCTGGGCAGAAGGACCGGTAATGTGGAAATTTGGAGGTTATTACTATTACTCGTTTGCCCGGCATTTAGGCGGGCCCCAATATGTCATGAGAAGCGACACGCTTACCGCTAGTGAGGAATCATGGGAGATGCTGGGTAATTTCTTCGATCAGGATGATCCTCTTAAACCTGGTGCTCTTTTTACAGAACCGAATCATACCTCACCCGTTGTGATGCTGGATGATAGTACCCATTGGGTGGTTCACCCTTTGTATGCAAAAGGGGAATGGATAGGACAGGGACGACAGGGACTTTTAAACCAGGTTCGTTATGATTCTACTTTAAAGCCCACTGCCGATTACCCTATAAATAGGTCTTTTACCGCACCGGATTTGCCAAGCAGTGGTCTTCCCTGGATGGTGCCGAAGTCCGATTTTTTTGATTCCGAAGAGTTGAATCCAGAATGGTCATTTCTAGGCTATACATCTGATGCCTCGCATTCCCTTACCGACCGTCCTGGATGGCTACGTTTATCATCCAAGAGCAGTACAAAAGCAAATACGGTTATAAAAAATGACGGGGAACATAATTACTCGCTCATAACACGTCTTGATTTCGATCCGCAGGAGACGAATGACGAAGCAGGGCTTAGAATCATGCGAGGGGATGAAACGATGTTTGTAAAATTATACAGCTCTGTAAATGAGGACAGTAATAAAGTAATAGTATTCAGTTTTGAAGACACAAGATACGAAATCAATAACACTGCGGGAGATACTTTGTGGCTCAGGATTATCAGGGAGAACCATAGTATTAGCGGTTATTTCAGCGGGGACGGTATCGATTGGGTACATGTCGGTGAAGACTTTGATGTATCTGTAATTGATTCATATTCCGATTTTTCAACATTTACCGGAACCAGGCAGGGATTATATGTTGAGGGAGGAAGTGACGCATTTTTCGATCTCTATATTTATCGTGATGCATATACGCCTATCATGGCTGAATGGCCGGCCAACCAATTTGGCACGTGGAGAACACCTCTATTGGATAGCATACATAATAACGATTGGGCACTGTATGCAGGAGTTGAATTTGGCGGCAACGCTGATTATCCGAAAGTCCCTGATTCATTTGGAGTATTGGCTTCAAGTGCCACTTCCGGTGGTGTCATTGAAGTATGGCTTGATTCTATTGATACCGGTAATAAAATTGCCGAATGCAGCATCGAAAATACCGGTGACTGGGAAACTTACAGCGTATTTAAATCAGGGATAGACTCAGTATCAGGCAGACACGATGTGTATTTAAAATTTACAGGATCCGGTGAGAGCAGACTTTTTCGACTTCAAAGGCTGAAGTTTTTAATTGAAGGTGATACTTCTCTTTCATATGTTGAGGAGCCGTCCTCTTCCCAAATTCCAAAAAACTATGTTTTAGAGCAAAACTATCCAAATCCTTTCGCCCTAGCTACAATCATTAGATTCGGAGTTCCTAATAATTCTTTTGTTTCTTTAAAAGTTTATAATCTTCTCGGTCAAGAAGTAGCTATACTTGCAGAAAAAGAGTTCTCTGCCGGAAGGCATTCCGTAACATTCGATGCATCTCGTTTAGCTAATGGAATGTATTTCTATACAATTAAAGCAAAAGATACCGACTTTGTCGGGATAAAGAAAATGATTTTAATCAGATAAAGTAGAAATATCAAGGATTCGAGGGGTTAAGCAACCGTCCACAACTTTTGATCAGCTATTGACATAAAATCAAAAGACATTTATAATCTCATCAAAACAAACAACGGTTAAGTGTTATATTTTCTGTAAAAGTTAAACGAGCTGGTTGAAAGGGCCACTAATTACCTTATAATAAAAATTAAAACGGGAGGTAAAAAGTGACCCAAATAAATAATAAGGAAATCAAGGGGAT
>Ga0307434_1000151_pt1 | contig 63359 bp, 53 predicted proteins | sample SalMarWE160220MG_FD_202156 | JGI IMG/M metagenome (GOLD analysis project Ga0307434, IMG submission 202156) | Salt marsh sediment microbial communities from the Plum Island Ecosystem LTER, Massachusetts, United States - WE1603-220 | ecosystem: Environmental > Aquatic > Marine > Intertidal zone >... | reverse complement strand
ACACCCTCAAACCCCAATGAGGTCGGTTCCTGTGATACACCCGGCTCTGGGCGAGATCTAACAATATCGGGCAATTATGCTTATGTGGCAGATGGCAACTCCGGTCTACGTATAATTGACATATCTACACCTTCAAACCCTTATGTGGTAGGTTCCTGCGATACACCCAACCATGCTTGGAATGTAGCGGTCTATGGTAATTACGCATACGTAGGAGACGAAAGCAGCCTGCGGATAATAAATATTTCGAACCACTCAACTCCCGTGGAAGTGGGTTCTTGCGATATACCCGGCCATGCCTGGGGCGTAGCGGTTTCCGGTAGTTATGCATACGTGGCGGAAGAGGGTTCCGGCCTTGAGGGTTCCGGTCTCCGGGTAATCGACATATCCACTCCCTCAAACCCCACTGAAGTGGGTTTTTGCGATACACCCAGCTGGGCAAGTGATGTAGCGATCTCCGACAATTATGCATACGTAGGGGATGGTTATGGTCTCAAGGTAATAGACATCTCCACACCGGAAGATCCCGAAGAAGTGGGTTCTTGCGATACACCCAGCAGGACATGGGGTGTAGCGGTCTCCGGTAGTTATGCATACGTAGCGGATTGGGATTCCGGTCTCCGGGTAATAGATATATCCACACCCTCAAACCCCGAGGAGGTAGGTTCTTACGACACACCCGGCGAGGCATATGGCGTAGCGGTCTCCGGTAGTTATGTATACGTAGCGGATGGGGATTCCGGTCTCCGGGTAATCGATATATCCACTCCGGAAGACCCCGTGGAAGCGGGTTTTTACGACACACCCGGCGAGGCACGGGGCGTAGCGGTTTCCGGTAGTTATGCATACGTAGGGGATGGATGGTCCGGACTGCGGATAATAGACATATCCACTCCCTCAAATCCTTCTGAGGTAGGTTCTTACGGTACACCCGGCGGAGCAGAAGATGTAGCGGTCTTCGGTAGTTATGCGTACGTAGCGAATTGGAGTCACGGTCTCCGGGTAATTGATGTCTCCACTCCTTCAAACCTCGAAGAAGTGAGTTTTTACGATACACCCGGCGAGGCATGGGTTATAGCGGTTTCCGGTAGTTATGCATACATAGCAGATTGGTTAGACGGTCTCCGGGTAATCGACATATCCACTCCCTCAAACCCCAAAGAGGTAGGTTTTTGCGATACACCCGGCCATGCCTGGGGCGTAGCGGTTTCCGGTAGTTATGCATACGTAGGGGATGGATGGTCCGGACTGCGGATAATAGACATATCCACTCCCTCAAATCCTTCTGAGGTAGGTTCTTACGATACACCCGGCGGAGCAAAGGACATAGCAATCTCAGGTGATTATGCTTATGTGGCAGATTTGAATGCCTTACGGATAATAGACATCTCCACCCCCTCAACCCCCGAGGAGGTAGGTTCTTACGATACACCCGGCGAGGCATATGGCGTAGCGGTTTCCGGTAGTTATGCATACGTGGCGGATGGAGATTCCGGTCTCCGGGTAATTGACACCTCTACTCCGGAAGACCCCGTGGAAGTGGGTTTTTGCGATACACCCGGCGAGGCATGGGGCGTAGCGGTCTACGGGAGTTATGCATACGTCGCGGATGTGGATTCAGGTCTACGGGTAATCGATATCTCCACTCCCTCAAATCCCGAGGAGGTGGTTTCTTACGACACACCCGGCGAGGCACAGGGTGTAGCGGTCTACGGGAATTACGCATACGTAGCGGATGGGGATTCCGGTCTCCGGGTAATCGATATATCCACTCCGGAAGACCCCGTGGAAGTGGGTTTTTGCGATACACCCGGCGAGCCATACGGCGTAACAGTTTCCGGTAGGTACGCATATGTGGCGGATGGGAAGGCCGGCCTACAAATATACGAAAATTTACTTGCGGGGGTTGATGAAGAGGATAATAATAAAGAAAAAGTTTTAAAAGTTACTCAAAATCTTTTCATGGAAACAACTGAGATACAGGTGCAGGGTATAAAATTACCGACAACACTCAACGTTTACGATATACTCGGAAGAATCGCGGAAGAAAAAACCATCCACAACTCATCCCCATTAACAATCGGCACCGACTTAAAAACCGGGATTTATTTTGTAAGTGTAAAAGGTTTTAAACCGGTAAAGATATTGAAAATTGAATAGGAATGTTTTTAGTTTGTTGAGTTCGTAGAGTTCATTGGGTTCGTTGGGTTGGGTAAAACAGTGTAGATCCGTGGCTAATTATTTGGGGTTTCTGGTTGGGAAAAAGCAAATATAAATCTTGTGTTAATCTTGTGTAATCTGTGGCTATTCTTTAGGATTTTGGATTTAGGGATTGAGATTTAGTAAAAAAAACAAAAATTTTTCTTTATTCATGCTATTTGTGATATTTGTATGATTTGTTGTTAAAATCAGCTCTTAGCTTTTGGCTTTTAGCTATTAGCAAAAAAATGCGGAACTTTGTCTCTTTATGTTAAATTTTAGGCTTTGGTTATGGGTGTAAGCGAAAAGCGAAATGCGAACAGCCAATGGCGGATTTCTTATTCCTTAAATCCCATTACATAAAAATAACCGTCTACAAAATATTCAATATTTTTAAAACCTGCCTTGTCAAACATTTCTATAAAAATATCCTTTTCCGGTAATCGGTGATTGGCGACCTGATCGCCCACATCTTTATGCAACTGATTAATTTCTTCGGGAGTCATGGAATGACCTATGATTAACCTTCCCCCTTTCCTTAATACCCTGTAACATTCCGAAATGGTTTTTTCTTTATACGTAAAATGAGGAAAAGAATTAAAAATTATAACCGCATCAAATTTATCCTTATCGAAAGGAATATTCTCCCCTTCTCCCCTTATCGCAAACGCATCAGGATAAGTTTCCTTCAAGCCTTTAATCATCGCAAAAGCCTTATCGATATAAACAACTTTTGAACCGGGAATATTTTTATTTAAATAATCTCGTAATACTCCTTTGCCGCAAGCCAAATCCAAAATCAAATCGGAATTTTTACCGATTAACTCTTTAACAAATATTCCGGCAACTATCTTCGATTCCGCTGAGACTTCCCAGTTCTCCGCCCACTTTTCAAAACAATCAACTTCCATTTCTACCTCTTGAAACCATTGAAATTATAAAAATCAGCGAAGAAATTATTATTATTGTAGCTCCCGCGGGAACCGAAAATACATAAGAAAAGAAAAGTCCCAAAAGGCACGCGACAATACCAAAAAGAATCGAAAGCAGATACATCTTAGAAAGGCTATGAGTTAAAATTCTCGCTGCTGAAGGAGGATTTATCAAAAGACTGAAAATCAATATTCCCCCGACTGTATTCAAATTAAGACAAATTACAAATCCGGAAAGGAATAGCAGACTAAAAAAAATGAATTTCTCGGGTATCCCGCACGAAGCCGCGACTTCTCTGTTATAAAATACCGCTTTTATTTCTTTTCCGAAAAAAAGCAGGAAAAGAATCACAAGAAAAGTTATCCCGGCATTCAAATATATATTTATTCTTGAAAGAGTAAGAATACTTCCCCATATAAGATTAAAAGCTTCTGTTTTCGGTCCTTTTATTAAACCGAGTCCAAGAAAAGCGACTCCCAGAACAAGAGAAAAAATAATACCTATAATTACGTTTGCCTCGAGACCAGATTTTTCCGCGATGGGTCCAATTAAAATTGAAGCTAAAAGAGAAAATACAATCGCCATCATAATAGGATTTACTCCAAAAAGAAGTCCGATTACGGATCCGGCAAAAGCGGCATGCGATATAGCCACTCCCACAAAAGGAATCCGCAAGAGAACCACCCATACACCCACAATGCCGAGACCAATACCCGCTAAAATAGAACCCATTAAAGCGTTTTGAAAATAATTAAAACTTAAAATTTCCCACATATTTCTTCAAATTTTCCTCATCGACATCATAAAGCCGGGATAAATCCTTTGAATTAAAATCATCCGGAGAAAAATCACTGAATACTTTTCCATTCTTAAGAGCTACAACTCTATTAATACCTTCCGGTAAATACCTTAGAAGATGGGTCACGAAAACAACCGTCAATTTATGTCTTTTGTAAATACGAGTAATTAGATTATTAATCTCCATCTGCGAAGCAGGATCTAAATTCATTAAAATCTCATCCAGAAGAAGAATCTCGACATCTCTTGCCAGTTCTCGCGCGATCGACACCTTTCTCTGCTCTCCTCCTGAAAGAAAACCGGCAGGTCTATTCTCCAAATCTTTGATTCCAACTTCATCCATAGCATTGCAAACAGATTCAAAATCTTTTTTATTAAGATTTCTAAAAAGTCCTTTTACACCTATCCTACCCACAGAAACAACATCCTTAACTGAAAGCGGCACATTCCTGGTTATAAACTCATTTTGAAAAATAAAACCAATTCTTCTTCTTACTGCCAGCCCATTTCTAACCGGGTCGAGGTCGAATACTCCGATTTTCCCGCTATTAGGAATAAGAAGTCCGTTTATTATTTTAAGCAGACTTGTCTTTCCCGCTCCGTTTGGACCTATTATAGCAACGAAATCCTGTTTTTTTATATCGAGAGAAACTTCAGATAAAACTTCCTTTCCACTAAAAGATAAACTAACTTTTTGTATCTTTATCACTTAAAGTTTCCAGTAAGAGATCTATATTATTTAAAAGAGTTGCCTTATATCCCTGTTCTTCCGGAAAATTCGAAAAAATTATATAATCACTTTTTAATTCATCCGCTATCGTGCTACCAACTTTTTTCCCGCTTTGAAGATTATCTACAACCAGCTGAACGTTTTCCTCCTTTCCGACTTTCACTACCTCCGATATTTCTTTTAAAGAAATATCATCTCCCGGAGAAAAAACGCAAATCACTTCCAATCCAAGAAACTCAAGGAAGTCCTTCTGATGCTCATTACATATAACTTTAGTTCCTTTGATCAATTCTTTTTTCTGCGCGATTATAAAGATAAGAGAATCTATACTCATTTTAAACTTTTCGTACTTTTTATCGATTTCATGGATACTGATACTATCAGAACTATATTCCTTTTTCAAAACATTGCAAATCTCTAACGCGCCTTTTAGATATACGTCGGGAATCATCCAACTACCATCGGTCTTCAAATCCACTATATCGATATCGAGCTTCAATTCTTCCACTTTCGTAAACCATGATTCGTAACCGTGGTATATAATTAAATCAGATAAAAAAATCAAATTTGCTTCGGCCGGGGAAAGATCAAAATGCCCGGGGCACATACCGCCGGGCACAATGTTAACCACTTTAGCGTTATTGGGGGCAATAGCCTCTACAACAGAAGAAATATCGCTCGTCGAGGTAACTATCCCAAAACTAAAAACCAGATAAAGAAAAATCATTTTCTAAGAGATACCCCAAGTTTAAAAGTCCTACCCGGCATATAGTAAAGTCCATTAGCGTTAGGCACTTCCACATATCGAGTATAATTTTCATCGAGTATATTATCCACACCCAAAGACAAAGAAATATAGTCTTTAGGTCTTACATTTAAACGAAAATCAAAAACATAATAGGAAGGAATTTCCTCCGAGTAATTGTCAGCCGCGTAATAATCCGTCAAATATCTTCCGCTCAAACGCCCTTCCAAAATATCCCTTTCTAAAGTAATACTACCACTGAATTTCTGCCCGGGAACGCCTTGCGTTCTCTCGTCTCTATCGATATAGTAATAAAAGACCTTTAATTTTACCCAATCCAGAGGATACACGCCAAGTGAAGTTTCGAGGCCTTTTTCAACCAATGTGTCGACATTTTCAAATTGTCCGCTTACGTTAGAAAATCTGATAAAATTATTTGTATTCATACGATAAACAGCGATATCCAGGTCCGATATATCGGATAATTTCTGCCTTAAACCGATCTCGTAACTCATAAGCTCTTCAGACGCAAGATCTGGATTTGAAACAGGGAAAAGATATAAATCATTAAAAGAAGGAAGTCTAAAACCTTTACCTATTCTACCCCTTATTCTCGTATCATTGTATTTAATGACAATTCCTCCGTCGTACGAAAAAACCCCTTCTGAATCTCTTACGTAAGTATATCTCATACCTCCGGAAAGATTGACAAACGGAGTTTCTTGTTCCATATGAATAAATCCTTCATAAACTTTTCTATCCCATTCTTCGTCTCCGTTAGAAATCCAATTACCATACTGCTTATAAAATTCAACTCCGCCTTGAGTTTTATTTCCTTTCAAAAACGCTAGTATAGCCGAGGAATTTAATCCATCCGTTTTATCCCTCGACTCCCATCCATCAGAAAATTGATGGTAACCATAAGTCCTGTAGATTTTCGTTTGAAAATCTATTTTATCCATTTCCCCGTGTACAGAAATATCAAAAGCTCCTCTTTCATAGTTTTGATAACCATCGGGAACAGAAGTATCCCCTACAGCAGCCGGATCTTCTTTATAAGTATCCACGTATTTAGCATAATTATCTACTTTCCAATTCTCATTAATATTGTATATCAGATTACCCTGATAGGCTTCAGTATTAGAAGCCGAGTTTTCCTGGTAACCATCGGACGAATTCTTTTGGACTGTACCCAAAAAATCCAATTTTGAAAAAGATTCTTCAATTGAACCCGTTATATTTCTGGTATCAAAACTTCCGTAATCGTATGCTAAATCTATCTTACTCTCGCCGGAAGGCTGCCTGGTTAAAATGTTGACAACTCCACCCATGGCTCCTGAACCATATAAAGAAGAAAGAGGACCTTTAACGACCTCTATTCTTTTTACATTATGGAGAGGAAAGGTATGAGAAACCGCGCATCCATATATAGCCATTTTTTCAGGTCTTCCATCCACAAGAAAGCCCAGTTTCCTCCCGTTATTACCTATACCTCTTATTACTACATCAGCTCTTCCGAAATTTCCCGTTTTCATAACCTCTACACCGGAAACTCCTGAAAGTAAATCGGGAGCTATATACGAATTCACAAATTTTATATCTTTTTCGGTAATTACGGAAACAGATGATGAGATATCAGAAACTTCATCTTCGTACCTGCTAGCGGTAACTACCACACCTTCGGAAAAATACATCCGAGTTCCCATAGTATCCATAACAAATTCCGAAGAATCCGCAAACGATAAAACACAAATCATAAATAAAATCATTAATACTCCCTTTATTCAGTGTTACTTCTTAGAAAAAGGTAACACTTAACCCATTTTTGTCAAGAGGGGCATCTTTTGTACCATAAAGGCACAAAAGAAGTCACGTGTCACTAGTCATTAGTCACAAGTCAAAACAAAACCAACCCACAACACCAAGAGTAGCAACAAATAGCACGAATAAAAAAATAATTGATTTCTTTTTTTCTATACCCTAAATACTATACCCTTTTAACACTTACTTCTCTCTACTTACTATTATCTAAAACCTAATATACTAATCACTACTTACACTTGTTTCGCTATAATAAATCTCCGATTCACTTATTTCGGTCTCTTTCCCCTCAATCGTAAAAGAATCATCAAGCCTTATGTCTTCTGAAGAACTGCCAATCATAATTCTAACCTCTCCCGGTTCCACAACCTTTTTCATTTTTTTGTTGTAAAATCCGAGAAGATTTACGGGCATTTTCATATTAACTTTTACTTGTTCCCTATCTTCTAAATATATTCTTTTAAAACCTACCAATTTTTTAACCGGAGGAGCTATGCTGGCAACAACATCCTTAATATATAACTGAATAACTTCACTTCCGGCAATCTTTCCGGTATTCTTGATAGAAAAGCTTATTTCCAAAGAATCATTCGCTTTTACTTTTTTGTTTTTTATCTTTAATTTCGAATATTTAAATTCGGTATAACTTAATCCGTGTCCAAACGGGTATAAAGGAGTAACAGGTAAATCAAAATATCGGGCGGTATGCTGGTTTAATTCATCAGAAGCTGGTCTTCCGGTATTTTTATGATAATAAAAACAGGGAATCTGACCCACACTACGAGGTATAGTCACCGCAAGCTTACCTCCGGGATTATAATCGCCAAACAAAACATCGGCAATAGCGTTACCCGATTGAATGCCCAAAAACCAGGCTTCCAGAATAGCTGGAACGTTTTCAGCAAGCCACGGAATTGCAAGAGGTCTTCCATTCATCAGGACAACCACCACTTTGGTGCCTGTACCCACAATTTTCTCTGCGAGTTCCTTCTGAACTCCGGGAAGATCGATTTCAGAACAGCTTCTAGCCTCTCCGCTCATATCATCAGATTCTCCTAAAACAAGAACAACCATATCCGCTTCGGCAGCAACAGAGACAGCTTCTTTAAATCCGCTTCTATCATTTCCCTTAATATCACAACCTTTTGAATAAATTACTTTTGTATTTCGTGATACCGCATTCTTTATCCCTTCCAATACTGTTACAACATCCTTCTCTTCTCCAAAAGCTTTCCATGAACCGAGAGGCGCACGCGTATCATCCGCAAGGGAACCTATAACCGCTACTGTTCCCAAATCTTTCTTTAAAGGTAGAACTCCGTCTTTGTTTTTCAACAAAACAATAGATTTTCTAGCCATTTCTTTTGCTGCTTTGATATGTTCATCTTTTAAAATTTCTTCTTTCTCGACCTCGACCTTACAATATTTAAAGGGGTCATCAAAAAGTCCCAGTTTATATTTAGCCTCCAGTATTCTTCTGACCGCTTTATCTACCAATTTTTCCGATATATCGCCTTTTTTAACAGACTTTAAAATTTCTTCTCCAAAAATTCCACTCGTCATATCCATATCTATACCCGCGGATAAAGCCTTTTTCCCCGCATCCACTCTATCTTTTGCTACACCATGATTTAAAAGCTCCGCGATCGAGTTCCAATCACTCACAACAAAACCCTCAAAACCCCATTTCTCTCTTAATACATCGGTTAACAATTCCTTATCACAAGCCATAGGCTCTCCGTTAATGTCATTAAATCCATTCATAAGAGAACCCGCGCCGGCTTTCACTGCGGCAAGAAAAGGAGGTAAATATACTTCATTAAGAGTCCGCTTCGAGACCTCCGCGCTATTATAATCCCTTCCACCCAAAGGTGCACCATAAGCGACATAATGTTTGGGACAAGCAAGAATTGTATTCTCAAAACTTAAACCATCTCCCTGATAACCTTCAACCTGAGCTTTTGCCATAACGGCACCCAGATAAGGGTCTTCTCCAGCACCTTCAACTATCCTTCCCCATCTTGGATCGAGCGCGATATCGACCATGGGAGCGAAAGTCCAGTGTATTCCGGAAGCCGCGGCTTCGACTGCCGCAATTCTCGTTGTCTTCTCGACAGCCTTCGGTTCAAAACTGCAGGCAGAAGCAAGTGGTACCGGAAAAATAGTTTTCAACCCGTGAACAACATCCAATCCGAAAATTAAAGGTATCCCGAGACGTGACTCCTCTACAGCTATTTTCTGGAGCCCACCAAGAAAATCGGCTCCCAGGACATGTAAGAAAGAACCAACCTTACCCTTTTTTACCAATTCTTTATTTTTATCATCTATCCCTGTGTTAAAACCCATACTGCCACCACCCGCGTATTGAGCCAGCTGACCTACTTTTTCTTCCAGCGTCATTTTTTCTATTAAAGAATCTATAAACTCATCCATTGGAGGTTTAAGTAAACTCAAGTCCTGCTCTGATTCCGCCTGCAATAATAAAGGGATAATTAAAACTAAGACAAATAACGATTTCAATTTATTCATTCCGCAAACTCCTTTTCTTTTCATTATAATAATCTTCAATTTTTTAATCTATTATAGTGAAATTCAAGGATAATTCAAGTAGAAAAAACCACATACAACAACCTCCACCAGGCTTACGTCTAACCGCTGACAGCGGAGACCGTGCCAAAACCCCTCCTCTACGTCGCATAGTATTTTTCTTACAAAAAACGATTAAAAGCCTTGCAATTTCTATATAGAAGTTTATTTTAAGTTAAAAAACGGAGGTAATATAGGCAGATATATAAAAGGTAAATCGAAGCATCAATTAGAGTTATTTCCTGCCAGATTAGATTAATGGATAGAAAAAAATCATCCTGCGAGGGTAATAGATAAGTTTGTAGATAATACGGATATGGATTCATTAGGATTAAAAGAGAAAAATGATGATACCGGACGTCCAAAGTAAAGCAGATATTGAAAGAAGCAGAAATTATCGACAATAAATGAGGATTAGATATACGGAGAAGATAGCAGTGGAGGAAAAGTAACTCCGGATAAATATGGAGAAATTAGAGGGATCACTTAAGGAAGCGAAGAGGGAAGTTGAAAAGAGATTAGAAAAGAAAGAAAATACCGATAAAAAACTAAAATCAAAAATAGAGAAATTAAAAGAAGACATAAGTACATACAAAGATTTACTTGAAGAGAAAAGGGATAAGAAAAACAGGGTAAATTTAACCGACCCTGAATAAAAAAGGAAACGGATAGAAAAAATCACTATGACCAAAAATACTTATAAAAGAATTTCATTAAAATGCAATTTAGCTTTTGGCACAGCCTCGGCTTGCCTCTTTTTTACTAAGACTTAGAACTTCGTACCCAAAAATTTACATGCAAAATATGTAGTTATTAACGGATAAATCAATCAACCGATTCAAAGAATAAATTTAATAAACACGTAGTACTTGTAATTTATATTTCATTATACGCAAGAGTTAAATTATACACTTAACGCCAAAACTTTTTCTTCTATTTCTGTATACTCTTTTTCGAGAGCATTTATAAGTTCTCCCACTGAAATGATTTTATCTACTTTATACGCATTTTCCCCCGCAAAGACAAATCCGTTTTCAAGGTCTCCTTTTTTGGCATTGGTAAGAGCTCGGGCAATACAGTACGAAACTTCTTTAAAATTACATGTTTTCAGACATTGCCAGGGACAATTAAAAGGTTTTTTCATTCCATTTGCTACATCATCGAGGAATTGATTGCGGATTGCTCTTCCCGGTAAGCCTACAGGACTGTCAATTATAATGATATCTTCTTTCTTACAGTTAATGTAAGCTTCTTTAAACTTAATATCCGCATCACATTCATATGTGGCAACAAATCTGGTAGCCATCTGGACTCCCTTTGCCCCCAATTCAAAACTCCGGTAAATATCCGCACCAGTAAAAATCCCCCCTGCTGCTATCACCGGGATTTCCTTTCCAGATTTCATTTCATAAGGTTCTACCGCGGATATAACCTCCGGGAGTATTTTTTCCAGCGTATAACCAGAACCGTGTATCTGTTCCTTCTTAAAACCGAGATGTCCACCCGCGAGAGGTCCTTCCACAATAAACGCGTCGGGGTAATTACCAGTTTTTTCCCAATACCTTAGAATTATATTCGCCGCCCGGGCTGAAGAAACTACGGGCACAAAAGCTGTCGAGGTTTCCCGCATTCTCTCCGGAGATATTATTTTAGGTACCTTTATAGGGAGCCCCGCGCTTAAGACAACCATATCGACCTCTTCTTCTACCGATATTTTCAGCAATTCATTAAAATCTGTGAGCGCCAACATTATATTGACACCAAAAATCCCATCTGTCTTCCCTGCTGCATCTACAATTTCATTTTTCAAAGCTCTTTTATTTGCTTCACGAAAGTTACTCGCAAAATCAGGTTCATCACAACCTATAACAGCTGTCGCAATAATTCCGATACCTCCAACATTACCCACGGCAGAAGCCAAACCAGACATAGAAACACCCACACCCATACCACCTTGAATTATTGGTATTTTCGGTTTCAAATTTCCTATTACTAATTTAGGAAGTTTTTTGAAGTTCATTAATCCTCCTCTGAATAATTTATAATGCTAAGATAAAAAAACCGATTATCCCCATTTTATCCTCATTAATAAATCTACAATTACAAACTCTACGTTAGAATTTGAGGATATTTCTTACGATTTCTTCATATTTTCTCTATTGATACAGGATATTCAGGGTTGCAATACCTTAAGTCTTTCCGTTGATATTCTCAAGGACTTTCGCCTTAAATACGGCAATCCATTTTTATCAATACGTTTTTATAATAAGTTTTTATTGCGCAATTGTCAAGTAACGATAGATATAAACAAATGACTATATTTCATAAATGCTGCGTATTAGCAGAGTTCCTCCATTCCATAAAGTAAGTTAACATAAACTTTTAACAACACCAAAAACCTAAATATCCAACGCCTCCTCATTAACCCAAAGGCCATGAATATTGCAGTAGGAAAAAGCGTAAATAGTACCCGATTTCTCGGTCTTAAAGGACAAACCTACATCCGGTTCGGCATATACAGTACTTGTATCGGGACCTTCAACAGAAGCTCCGTGCGCGACAAAATCCGCTTTCCCGACCATATACGGAAATTTACTTCCTTCAGGCTTAAAATAAACTTCGATCCATACAATATGATGCTCGGTTTTATTAGGATGCGCTATCTCTTTACCAACCGAAACCAAGACTTTAACCTTTTCCCCTTTCTCCAATACTTCGATTACAGGAACATGCTTTTCCGACTTCCAATCCGCCCTTTGCAATAACGTATCAAACTTTTCCATACTTACCTCCTTTCGGTATTTATGAGAATACAATTTTGTAACGATTCCAAATATAAAACCATTTCAAATTAAAATAAGAAGATTGTCGACTTTGTCAAGGTGTTGTTTGCCCTAACTCTAATTTGCCGCAAAAACATTAGGGTTTCACCATAACACACTAATAAGCCTTCGGGTTGACAGTTGTAGGATTTCTATTACAATGTAAATATAGATAATGAAGAAGAAATCAAATAACGTACGGGAAAGCTTATCTCCGAAGAAGAGATTTGCGTTCATATGTATTCTTATACTTCTTATAATATTCACGACATTTATTATTGCCGAAATTTACATACGAAGCGCAAAATCTTACACAAATCTTTGGATAGTCACGGGTAAAGGAGCTGGGAAAAACCCAATAGATACATGGGCATTAGTGGACGCTTTTTCTGCCTACAAAGGACGCCCTGGAAATTATCGTGGGACAGAAAAAACAGTTAACAAATATGGTTTTATCTCAACACCAGAGATTTCTATCAAAAAACCAGAAAATACAATAAGAGTGGTATTTTTGGGCGGATCATCTACAGCAGGAACAGGACGTAACTTGGCTAATGAAGACACCTGGCCATTCATTGTAACAGAAATACTAAAAAAGAATTTAAAAGGAAAAAAAATAGAGTTCATAAATGCATCTCTTGGCGGATATACTACCTTTGAGTCTTTTGGAAGATTATGGAGCAGAGTTCGTTTTTTTTCTCCAGACATCATCGTTGTATGTCATGGTTGGAACGAAATGTATTATTTTGACAAGGTAGATAAGATTGCACTTTGGAGAACCCTCCCTGATGGTTCATGGGGCTTTCATCATGCTCCTAAGATAGCTATTTATGAACCACATTGGATTGATCACTTGATTTGCCATTCTCAATTACTTACCAATATCCGACTGCGAATATCGAAACCACACCGTAAAGAAATAAGTGTACCGAAAGAAATCAAAGACAACTATAACAAGAGGGGATTAGATATTTTTAGAACAAACTTACGCCTAATTAGAGAAGCTGCATCAATCTTCAACGCCAAACTGTTTGTGGTCAAACAAGCTACTCTTATTGTTGATAATCTTAATGAAAAAGATAGGAATCGTTGTCATTATGATTACCATGGATTTGACCACGATGCTCATGTTGATGCGTTCAATCAAATATACCGTATCATAGATGAAGAAATCAAAACTGAAGACATAATAGACGCCACCCAGTTATCCGGTTCTCCAGATTATTTCTATGACCATGTACATCCTACTGAACTTGGCTCTAAGGAAATAGCAAAAGTAGTCGCAAAATCACTACAATCTTACCTCGTTACACTTGAATAAAAGAAATAATAAATATTTTGATAATATCATCCAATGCAAATAGAAACAATTGGTTTTAATTATCCATTTCAAAAAACATACTAATACGTGTAAACGATTTTCCTCGTTATTCCAATATAACTATAAAAAGAAGATAGAAGTCCCTTGTACTTTTAACCGGGGTTTTAAAAAAAATAGTAGCGGGCTTCAGCGTATTCTTGTGTGTTCAGCGGTTTAATATTTTCTCTTTGCGTTCTCGGTGCTCCCTGTGGTTAAAAAAGCGGAGGTGGCAAGTTACAATCTTGACATACATAATCAAACGGGTATGATAAATCTGGAAAATTGGAAATTAATAAAAAAAATATTTCTAAAATAAAACAAGCACATTCAAAATTCAAAGAAGAAATTGAATCAAGATCAAACTCATTTAAAAAGATAGGTAAAAACGCAACTCCGGAAGAATTATTTACCGAATTAGCCTTCTGCATACTAACTCCCCAATCGAAAGCAAAACTTTGCTGGGAAACAATACTAACAATGCGAAAAAAAGGTATTCTTAGGGTAATTCTACCTAAAACAAAAAAAGAAAAAACCAAAGAAGTAAATATTAAAGTAAACTAAGAAAAATGAGCGTTCAGATAAAAAGGGCTGTGATAACAGTCCCTTTTATTTATTTAGCACCTAATAAATAATCTTTAAAAACACTATAATCGTTTGGCATATATTCTGGTTCGCTGACTTTTTTATCAAGACCAACAAACGAGGGATGAGCTTCAGGAGTTATATTAAGAGTTTCTTTTATTATCTCCGGAAATTTAGAGGGATGAGCGGTTTCAAAACACACAGTAGTTTTCTCTAAATTTTTGTAATGATGCATTAAAGCCGCAACACCGACTGCTCCATGCGGTTCGAGCAACACATTATAATTTTCATAAATTTCTTCTATAGTCTTTACAGTCTCTTCATCACTAATCGATACCGAATATAAATTCTGACGCATTTTTTCGACGTCGGGCTCCTTGTGAACATTTCCCTCTTTGTCTACAGTACCACCGTAAAGGTCAAAATACCTCGCGAGGTTACTCGGATTTCCTACATTCATCGCGTTTGAAAGGCATTTACGGGAAGGATCTACCTTAGAGTAGCTTCCAGTCTCGAGAAATTTCGGGAACTCGTCATTTTCATTGGTGGCTATTATAAGAGTTTCTACGGGTAAACCCATCCTTCGAGCAATTTCGCAACCCAGAGAATTCCCGAAGTTACCCGAAGGCACCGAAAAAACCACGGGTTTAATTTCATCTATAACGTTTGCATAAGCATAGAAGTAATAGACTATCTGAGGTAAAATTCTTCCTATATTTATTGAGTTCGCGGAAGTTAAATTCAAATCTCTGAGTTCTGAATCCCCAAATGCTTGTTTTACCAGGCGCTGACAATCGTCAAATTTGCCATCGAGAGCTATGGTGGTAGTATTTTCCCCTATCGAATTTAACTGTTTTCGTTGCCTTTCGCTAACTTCCAATTCGGGATATAGAATAAACACATTAATACCGGGTAAATTTTTATAGGCGTTTCCTATCGCGCTTCCGGTATCTCCGGAAGTTGCCACAAGAACTGTTATCTCACGATTCTCTTCTTTTAACGCTTCCATCAATCTTGACATTACCTGAGCGGCAAAATCCTTAAAAGACGCAGTGGGACCCTGATCCATTCTGGCCAAATAAATCTCTCCGGTGATTTTCTCCAGGGGAATACTAAAAGTATATGCGTCTTTGCAAATTTCCCTTAGCCTTTCAACGCTTATATCATCTTTTAAATATTTCCATAGTACCTCGAAAGCGACCTCATAATAAGGCCTATCTTTGAGAGATAAGATTTCTTCTTTATACAATTCGGGTAAACTATTGGGTAAAAACAATCCTTTATCCGGAGCCTGCCCCATAAAAAGAGCTTCCTTAAAGCTAACTTCCGCTTTAAAACCCTTTATTTCTTCGGTGTTTAAATCTTTATTTGTACTATAATATAAAATTCTATCACTCACGACTATCTCCTTATTCAAGAAAATTATTGAACCACAAAGCCCACAAAGATCTCAAAGCCCTACACCCAACCTAATTTTTATTTTATTTTTTTATATTCCAACTTAAAAACTAACGAACGCAAGAAACTGGATATATCTTATAAAACCTAAAACTAAAAGTCAACCACTATATATCGATTTCTGTAGGGTCTTCTTTTGAAGGAACAACTCTCCATTCCTGTTCTTCATAATCAAAATCTGCAATCTTTTCAATCGGCAATTTCATATACTTGCCATATCCTTCTGCTGCTATTTCACCACTTTCAAGAGTTATTTGTCCTTTACCCTCATATATATTTTTTCTTTCTTTTGTGATACGAGCCTTAACTTTTACTTCCCTATCTAGCGGTACTGGTTTTTTAAAACGAGTATTAAATTCTACCGTTACAAACCAGACATCCTCTTCGTAATTAATCAAAATAGCTCTTCCTATTGTTTCATCCAGAATGGCTGAAATTATACCGCCATGCAAACGACCGGGATAACCCTGATGCTCTTCTACCGGCTTAAAGATCCCTATCAATTCATTGTTTTCTAATTCATAAAAATGAGCCTTGAGCCCGGGACCATTTTTTAAACCGCAAACAAAACACATTTTTGAATTTGGCTGTTTTCTTTCGACTTTTCGTTTCATTATTAAACCCGCTTTTAAAATATCGATTATTTACTTTATCGCAAGAGCCCCCACCCACCTCAAAAAGAATTGAACCACAAAAACCACGAAGAGCACAAAGACCCACACACAACCCATTTTTTTTATTTTTCCCAAATCCCAACCCCTAAATCCAAAATACTAAACTAGGGCACAGAGCTCATACGCATATCCCTAAATACTCCACAAAAAGAACACAATGTTTTTATTTTAATTGGCAAATACAATTAAAATTTGTCGGTCGGGAAATTTTGTCTCTTAACGTCTTTACGGTTAATTGTTTTTTAGAATGGGACGGAAGAGGTATATAAAACTTCAAGGAATTACCAAATGCCTTGTTCAACCTCTTTTATATTTTTTTGCGCATTTATTATCCCTTTCTGCGCGTATTGTATCCATTTAGGATCATTTGTTTTCGTTTTTGTCTTTTGCCAGATTCTTACGGATTCTTCAAATTCTTCTTTTGCCTCTCTAAACTCTTGTTTCTCAGCATAATTTAAACCCAACCGGTAATAATATTCACCGTAAAGGGCAAATAAAATATAATCTTCAGGATCGATGGAGAACCCTTTATTTATGTGTTTTTTAACACCCGAAAGATTATTTCTGGTGAGTTCAAGATTAATTAACTGATAATAAACGCTTAAATTGTTGGGTTCTATTTTTAATGCTTCATTATAGTAATTTCCGGCTGTTTTATATTGCCTTAACTTCAAATAAGCATTACCTATCTGGATTCTGCTGGAAACATGTTTAGGAACTATTTTGATTACGGATTTATATTCTTCGATAGCTTTTCCGTATTCTTTAAGTTCCAAATAGGCTTCTCCAAGCTTTTTAATTGTTTCGATATCGTTGCCAAAAGCTTCCTTAGCCTTCTTTAAATAAGTAACTGCTTCCTCGTAACGTTTACGTTCAAAATAAGCGTTACCTAATCTAAAAGCTACTCCTCCATTATCAGGATTGAGTTGATATGCCTTTTTGTAACTCTCCAGCGCTTCGTCGTATCTTCCCTGCGATTCAAGATAACTCGCGTATAAATCATAACTGGTTGGGTCTTTGGGATTATCTTTTATTATTTTCTCAAAAAGTTGTTCCGCTTTTTCCGGTTTTCCCATCTTCGCGTATAGAGACGCGATAGCTTGTGCCATTTTTCGGTTGGACTCAGGATCGGAAAAACATGTTACTCCTTTCTTGCAAATCGCTAAAGCTTTATTCGTATCTCCAACTATAAGATATACCTGCCTGAGAGCCAGATAAGCATCAACGTACGTGGAATCCGCCTCGATAGCTTTTTTCAAAAGAGGTATTGCTTCATCATAGTTTTTCTGTCTCATATGTTCGAAAGCAAAACTATAATATTTTTCGGCTTCCGAGATTTCTTGTACTTCAGTCTTTTTTTCGTCTTCAACCTCTCCTTGAGTAGATGCACAACCTACAAACACCAGTAAAAATAAAAGAAAAAGCATTTTTAAAATTCTCATCTTCGTTCCTCCTTTCCATATTTTTGAGTTAAAATGCAACTCTCAATAAGCATAAAACTCATTAATACTAAGATTATTTGTTTCATATAAGAATAAATAAAAAACTTACTCCAGTCAAGGGATCCTTAGATGTTCATATTTCTATTTCTTTACTTAATAGTAAAAACAAAATTAGAATACCTACATGTCCTACATGTAAAAAAAACGGGATGTGGGATGAGTTTTAGACAAACCAAATCATAATTTTTCGCTTTTTTCTTTGTGATCTTTGTGGGCTTTGTGGTTCAATATTCTTTTGGGAGAAGAAGGATTTAGTCTTGACATATCGTTCATAAAACCATAAAATAACTAAAACACAGGAGGAATGATGAAAGTAGCTTCCGTTTCCGAAATGAGAAAGATGGACCAAACTGCCGTAAAAAAATACGGTATCGATGATATACTCTTAATGGAAAACGCCGGTAACGCGGTTTTCTACGTAATCGAAAAAGAAATCGGGATTAAAGGAAAAAAGTTTCTGGTTCTCGCGGGAAGCGGCAATAATGGCGGTGATGGAATGGTAACGGTTCGAAAACTCTACTCAAACGGCGCGGAGGTTAAGTTTCTCCTTCTTACGGAAGAACAAAAATTAAAAGGAATAACAAAGAAGAATTTCAAAATATTAAAAAATATTGGCATATCAATCAAGAAAAAACCAACTCAAAAAGAAATAGGAAAAGCACTTCACGAAACAGATATAGTTATCGACGCGATGCTTGGGACGGGACTTTCGGGAGAAGTCAGGGGAATTTACAGGAAAGCAATAGAACTTGTTAACAAATCAGGCAAAAAAGTTGTAAGTGTGGACATCCCTTCCGGAATTAACGGAAACACCGGAGAAGTTATGGGAATCGCAATTAAAAGTAATATAACTGTAACGTTCGGGCTACCAAAAATAGGAAATCTTAACTATCCGGGATACGAACATTGGAAAAAGCTTTTTGTGTCTCATATTTCTTTTCCTCCCGAACTTTACAATGACGAATCGATTAAAACCTCGATAAATTATCCTTTAACACTTAAGGAAAGAGGTGCGGACACACATAAAGGTTCTTTCGGAAAATGTCTTTTTATCTCGGGGGCAAAAAAATACCTCGGAGCGCCTTATTTTTCCGCGATGTCCTTTCTGAAAGCAGGCGGGGGGCTCTCCTATCTCGCGACACCCAAATCTATTTCTTCTTCTATAGGTAAAAAAGGTAAAGAACTGGTATTCCTCCCTCAAAAAGAAACAGAAATGGGTTCTATTTCTAAAGAGAATTTAAAAGATTTGATAGAACTTTCCAAAGGCGTCGACTTCGTTGTAATGGGTCCGGGGCTTTCTCTCGAAGATGAAACACAGAATTTAATTCGTTCCCTTATACCCATTATAAGAAAACCTCTTTTAATCGACGGAGACGGTCTAACCGCCCTGAAAGATAATTTAGATTTACTTAAAAAAAGAAAGAACTTAACAGTTCTGACTCCCCACCCGGCAGAGTTTATAAGACTATTCGGCGGAAAGATAAAAGAAACAAAAATAAATAGAGTACAAGTTACGCAGGAAAAAGCTGCAGAATACGGATGTTTTATCGTGTTTAAAGGCGCAAATTCGCTCATCGGATGTCCGGATGGAGAAATCTTCATAAATATTACAGGAAATTCAGGCATGGCTACAGCAGGCTCGGGTGATGTCCTTACAGGAATAATTCCCGCAATGTTTAAAGTCGTTCCGGGAGATAACGAGAAAAAAAGGTTTAAAAACGCGGTCAGAATCGGCGTTCTGATACATGGCTTTGCGGGAGACCTTGCAGCTGAAGAAAAAGGAAAAGACGGTATTACAGCCACAGATATTTTAAACTCGATACCGGAAGCTATGAAAAGATATAGAAAAGAAAGCGATAATCTAATAGAAAATATACAAATAATATAGCGAGTTAAAATTCAATGGAGAATCCAGAAGACAGAAGCCAGAATACAGAATCCCATCCCAAATCCCAAAAAACTATTGAACCACAAAGAACACAAAGATTTTATGTTTTTAACTAAAACCTAATTATGTCACTTTGCTTTTTGACTTTTGATATTTTATCTACGAAACAAAAATGATTAAATCAAATGCGATATTCTTTTAAAAAAAAACAAAGAAATAAATGGTAATATCATGAATATGAATGCCTGGATTCTTCCGAAACAGGGAAAAGTCGAAACAAAACCTCTTAAACAAAAAGGAATTCCGATCCCGGAAGTCAAAAAAAATGAAATACTTATTAAAATAAAAGCCACCGGTATTTGCAGAACAGATTTACACGTAATAGAAGGTGATCTACCGTTACACAAAAAACCCGTAATACCCGGACATCAAATAGTGGGAATTGTGGATGAAATCGGAAAGGGAGTAACTTCCTTTAAAAAAGGAGACAGGGCAGGCGCTGCATGGCTATATAACTCCTGCGGAAGATGTAAGTTCTGTATTTCCGGGAGAGAAAACTTATGTGATAACGCAGAATTTACAGGATGGGACGTTAACGGAGGGTACGCGGAATTTATTGTCATCGATGAAAATTTCGCATATCATCTGGGAAAAAATCATTCTTTTGTAGAACAGGTACCTTTTATGTGCGCGGGAATAACAGGATACAGGGGATATCATCTTGCAGATGTTAAGAAGGGCGAGAAATTAGGTTTATTCGGATTCGGACCGACGGCTGCTTTTGTCCTTCAAATCGCGAAATCGAAGGATATAGAATGTTTTGTGGTTACAAGGAACAGACACAATCAAAACTCGGCAAAGGAACTGGAAGCCGATTGGGTCGGCGATTACGATGATAAATTTCCGGTAAAACTGGACGCCGCTATATTCTATCCTCCCGCGGGAGAACTCGTTTCTTATGTTCTATCGCTTCTTTCACCCGGAGGAAGACTTATTCTCTCCCCAATTTACATGTCTCCTATTGAAATCAAAGATTATACCAAACTACTCTGGATGGAGAGAAGTATTAAATCGGTTGCAAACATAACCCGCACGGACGGAATAGAGTTTCTAAAAATCGCCGATGATCTTAAACTGAAATCTCGAATAGAGCTATATAAATTCGATGATATACCCGAAGCCCTTATAAAAGTATCAAAGGGGAAAATAAAAGGAACCGCTGTTATCGCGTAGATTCTTCGAATCAGTTAATTGGTTGATTAGTAGATTAGTTAATTTGTCCCCCATCCACCCATTTACTCATTTACCCATTTACTCTTATGGGCTCTGCGTTCTCTGCCTACCCTATGGAATAGCAGCACATCATGCAAGAACTTCTATTCCACTGGACTTGCCCCGCTTGCCCCGTAGGGAAGAATGACCGTATCGGGGTAGGGAGAAATCGACCGTACCAGGGTGTCTCAGCGTGAGAATTAATTTGGTGTTGTGGGTCGGATTTAAAACAAACATAAATATATTTTTTCTCTGCGTTCTCTGCGAGTTTTTGTTTTCCTCTGTGTCCTCTGTGGTTAAATTTTTTTGTGCGTTTCGTGGTTAAACATTTGCGAAATTCGTTTTTTTTAGTATTATATAATATTAAGGAGGTGATATGGCAGAAATTTCCACGCAAACAGTTTATTTCGAAGAACCAGGCAAAAAAAATACAGAGAGAACACTTAGAACCGCTTTAAAAAGAGTCAAGGAACTCCAGATTGAACAAATCGTTATTGCTTCAACCGGCGGATATACCGCGCTCGAAGCAATGGAAGTTTTTAAAGACTATAATCCAATAATCGTAACACACTCTACCGGATTCAACAAACCTAATGAACAGGAAATGCCGGAAGAAATTAGAGGAAGCCTCGAAGATCTTGGCGCAAAAGTACTAACCAGCCTGCATTCATTCGGAGGAATAGGAAGAGCAGTAAGAAAACAATTAAAAACTTACGAGCTAGACGACATTATAGCCAACACACTTCGCATACTCGGCGAAGGGATGAAAGTAGGATGCGAAATCACACTTATGGCAGCAGACGCGGGACTTATAAACGTAGAAAAAAATACTGTCTCGATTTCCGGAACAGGAAGAGGAGCAGACACCGCTTTAGTTTTGAAACCGGCTAATACACAGAATTTCTTCGACCTAAAAGTAAAAGAAATCCTCTGCAAACCGAGACTGGACTAGTTTTTCGTATACGAAAAACAGATACTAGGTACCGGATACCAGGTTTTAATGACAATTAAGAATGTTGAATTATGAATTTTGAATTAGGGAAAAATAGGGAGTAGAGCGCTATAATAGGTATTGGGTATTGAGTTTTAGGTTTTAGTAAAAAAACAACAAAAATCCTGTCAATCTGCGTTTATCTGCGTGCTATTATCTTTGTGTTCTTTGTTCCTTCGTGGCAAATTATCTCGATTTACAATCATTACAATTTTGAACCCTTGACAAAAATGAAATTACAATTATTTTAATTTATCATGGAAAAAGCAACAAAACTATTAAAAGAAAAAGGGATCAACCCATCGATACAGAGGATTAAAATATTTAAATCTCTACTGGGTAACTGTGATCATCCCACAGCCAAGGATATTTACAAAAGAATATCCAAGGAAATACCTACCCTCTCAAAAACAACCGTATACAACACAGTCAAACTTTTTGCGGACAGGGGCATACTTCAAACAATAAGGGGCAAAGAAGGAGAAGCAAGATATGATACAAAATCAGCACTTCACCCCCACTTCAGATGTAAGAAATGCGGTAATCTTTACGATCTGGACAAGAAACTCATAATCAAGGATAAAGAAGAAATAGACGGTCACTTAATAGAAGAAAAATATGTATGCTATTCTGGTATTTGCAAAAATTGCAGATGAAAGGCGGAGAAACAGATGAATGAAAAGGCATTATACACATTGAATTACGGAGTGTATATAGTATCCACAAAAAGTAAAGATAAACTCAATGGACAAATTGCAAATGTTGTATTTCAAATAACTGCCGAGCCTCCCAAAGTTGCAGTCTGCCTCAACAAAAAAAATCTAACGCATGTCTTAGTTACTGAAAGTAAAATTTTTAATGTTTCCGTTCTGGCCGAATGTTGTACAATGGAGCTAATAGGAAACTTCGGCTTTAGAAGCGGGAGAGATATCGACAAATTTAAAAATTACGATTATATAATAGGTAAAAATGGAGCACCAATAGCGACTGACTCCGCAGTAGCTTATCTCGAATGTAAAGTAGAAAGCGCAATGGATGTGGGAAGTCACACATTATTTGTTGGGAAGGTTACCGAGGGGGATATCTTAAAGGAAGATGCCCCCATGACATACTCATATTACCACATGGAATTAAAAGGTAGGGAACCAGAAACAGCCCCAACTTATAGAAAAAAACAATAAAATTGGCCACAAAGACATTAAGGTGCGAAAAAATTTAAAAAAAAGTGAAAAAAACTTGTTTGTTCAACCTTTGTGACTTAATGGCTATGGAAAAAAGGAGAAAACATGGATAAATACGAATGTACATTTTGTGGTTACATTTACGACCCTGCCAAGGGTGACCCCGAAAACGGAGTAGAACCAGGTACCGCGTTCCAAGACATTCCAAAAGACTGGGTTTGTCCGATTTGCGGTGTCGGTAAAGAAGATTTCGAAAAAATAGAAGAATAAAAAATGGCTATCTTGGCCAATTTGCCGCCATTACTTCAGGCTTTGCTCGCCACATGTTTTACTTATTTTGTGACCGCGCTTGGAGCAGCAAGTGTTTTTTTTACAAAAGAAGTAAATCAGAAAGTGCTGGATTGTATGTTAGGATTTGCCGCGGGAGTAATGATAGCAGCAAGTTACTGGTCTCTTCTCGCCCCAGCTATAGAAATGAGCAAAGGGGGCAATTTACCTATGTGGGTCCCTCCCTCAATAGGATTTTTACTGGGGGGAATAGTTTTAAGATTAATCGATAAAATTTTACCACACCTTCATTTGGGCTACGAAAGAAGTGAAGCCGAAGGAATAAAAACATCCTGGCAACGTTCCGTATTGTTAGTTACAGCAATAACATTACATAATTTTCCCGAAGGTCTCGCGGTAGGAGTTGCTTTCGGAGCGGCAGCTATAGGACTGCCTTCCGCGACACTCGGAGGAGCAATAGCTCTTGCAATCGGTATAGGAATCCAAAATTTCCCTGAAGGATTAGCGGTAGCAATGCCTCTGCGAAAAGAAGGTTTATCAAGATTAAGAAGTTTCAACTTCGGGCAATTATCAGGAATTGTAGAACCCATAGCCGGAGTTCTTGGAGCACTCTTCGTAATATCTGCCAAAACCTTATTACCTTACTGTTTAGCTTTTGCCGCGGGAGCTATGATATTTGTCGTAGTAGAGGAAGTTATTCCGGAATCTCAACATGGCGGAAACGGAGATTTAGCTACAATGGGTACCATGTTTGGTTTTACAGTTATGATGATACTTGATGTTGCTTTAGGATAAAAAAATTACCACAGAGAACACAGAAAAAAATATTTTGTTGTTTTAAATATAATGCGGGATAGGTAGGGAATGAGTGTATATCTGTGAAAATCCGTGGCGAGTTAAACCGATGGAGGTTTTAAAATGATAGATATATTAGCCAATTTTATAATACCTCTGGGAATAATGACTTATTTATCTTTAATTCTGGGCATAATATCAGGAATCAAAAGATGGAAACTCAAAATTCACAAAACGATCGCGATAATAACCGTAGTACTTGCGACTCTTCACGCATCACTTGTTATATACTTTTACCTGTAGAACAAAAAGGAGGAAAGAATGTATAAAAACAAAATATTAGTTTTTGTTGTAATAATGATATTCGGCTTATCTTTAAACATTTACTCTCATGCTCCGACGAAAATAGATATGAATTTCAACAATGAGGATAAAATATTGAAAGTAGAAATTCACCATCCCGTACTTTTACCCGGAAATCACTACATCAAAAAAATAGAAGTTTATCTGAACGACGATTTAAAGATAGTTCAAGACTTTGACCGTCAAATAACAAAGAAAACACAGAAGGCGGGTTACTTCATATTTGAAGCCAAAAAGGGTGACGTAATAAAGGTGAAAGCCATTTGCAATAAACACGGGGACAAGACTGAAAGCTTAATAGTACAAGAAAAACAATAGATCACACAGAGACACGGAGGCACAGAGAGCAATAACAGAAAAAATAGAAATCAAAAAACTTACTTTGTGTTCTTTGTAATCTTTGTGTAAGAATTAAAAATAAGGGGGTATAATGGATGTAAAAGAAGCAATAAAAAAAAGAAGAGCATATCGTTCGTTAGATTCCGTCCAGATTACAGAAGAAATAATAAAGGACCTGGCGGGAAGCGCTTCTCTTTCATGTTCATGTTTTAATAAACAACCCTGGAATTTTGTTTTTGCTCATGATAAGGATAAATTAATGGAAATGCGTGATGCTCTTTCAGAGGGCAATAAGTGGGCTTATAATGCTTCTATGATTATAGCAGTGTTTAGCAAAGAAAAACTCGATTGTGTAGTAAAAGAAAGAGAATATTTTCTGTTCGATACCGGTATGGCAGTAGGAATAATGATATTAAGAGCTACAGAACTCGGACTTATAGCTCACCCGATTGCCGGATTTGACGAGAACAGGGCAAAAGAAATACTTAATATACCACCTGAAATGAAACTCATAACGCTGATAATTGTCGGAAAACACTCGGATGAAATAAAGAGTGAATTAAGCGAGCAGCAGGCAGAAATCGAAAAAGAAAGACCACCACGAAAATCATTCGAGGAATTTTCCTGGATCGACGAGTTTAAGGTTAAAAAAGCCTAAAAACAGGCATTGAAAAAAGATTAAAATGCAATATACTTATTGCAAAGGAAGGAAAAATAGTTTATGTTATTATTAATTGCCATATCTTTAATATCTGATACAGCTTACGTAAAGGAACAACTTATCAAATCCGATTCCTTATATCAAGAGAGCTACAAAGATACAACTATATTCAATAGCGCGGAAGGAATCCTCGATTCTCTTATGTTCGATTCAAAAGTCTTAATGGATGAGATTCTCTGGAGAAAATCACATTTCTGTTTTGAGAGAGGTTACGCTCTTACGGATAATAGCGAAAAGAAAGAATGGTATAAAAGGGGAGAGAAATTGGCAAAATTCGCCATCGATAAAAACCCGGATAATCCTGAAGCTTATTTCTGGTTCGCTACAAACAAAGGAGTAATAGGAAAAATCAATGGTGTTTTGAATTCTTTATTTATGGTAGACGACTTAAAAAAGAAAGCGGACACAATAATAAAACTTGACCCCGAACACGCGGGAGCACATATGCTTCTCGGAGAAATTTATAAATCACTACCCGGTCTATTCGGAGGAGATAAGGGAAAAGCGATAGAAGAGTTCAAAACAACTATAGAGAATGATTCTCTTTACACGGCTGTGTATGTAAGCCTGGCTAAAACTTATAGAGATATAGGAGAAATTGAGGAAGCAAAAAAAACACTTAATAAATTATTATCGTTTAAGACATCACGCGACAGGAGACGTTTTGAATTATATGAAAAAGAAGACGCGGAAAAACTACTAAAAGAAATAGAAGAAAAACAATAATTCAGGTAAAACACTAAATAAACTAAAAACCCATTTTTTACAGAAACGGAATATTTGTACTTGCCACACGCAAAAAAAATTGGCGTTTAATTCATAGCCAATTAATTTTTTCGTATAATTTTTAACACTAATTCAAAAAGGGGATGTGTGGTCGGGATTCAAAAATATAAAGATCTTTCTTCTCCGATAGTAGTTGCCTCACCATGTCCCGGGTAAACAATCGTTTCATCGGGTAAATTCATTAATTTTTCTCTGATGCTTTTAAAAATTGCTTCTTCGCTTCCTCCGGAAAAAGCCGTATTACCCCATCCCCCTGCAAACAAAGTGTCTCCTGAAAAAAGATTGTTTTCTAAAAGAAAGGAACAACTGCCAGGAGTATGCCCGGGAGTGTGAATTACCGAAATCTCTTTCCCTTCAAATGGGATTTTTTCTCCGTCTTCAAGCTCTCTATCTGCAACATCTATCATATCTAAAGAATGTATCACGACTTCCGCCGAAGTCGCTTTTGCTACCGCAGGCAATGCTCTAATATGGTCAAAATGATTATGCGTCAAAAGTATCAAATCTATTCGTAAATCCGAAACGGTTTTCAATATTCTATCTGCTTCTTCTCCCGGGTCTATAATAATTCCCTGTTCTTCACCAATAAGAACATAACAATTTGTTTGTAATAAACCGACTACTATCTTTTTTATTTGCATTTTAAAACCATTGATTATTATGAATACAAAAAGTCTAAACTTTGTCAAGTATAAAAAACCTCCTCAACCCACCACAAAAAATATTGAACCACAAAGTTCCCAAAGGACACAAAGCCACCCACACCACCAATATGAACTACAGATTACAAAAAATTATCGCAAGATTAAGGGCACTACAAAGCCCACAAAGAAAAAATAATGTTTTTCTAAACCCATTTCACACCTCGCAAAATTAACCTCACACTGAGAACACAAAGAACACAGAAAAAAAATAACTCACAGAGCCCACAGAGGTTTTTATTGTATTTCCCTTCCTAACCTCCTAACTTTCTAACATTCTAACGGTAAAAAATAACAACAAATTACACAAATTTTTTTGTGTCTTCGTTTCTTAGTGGCTAATCTTTTTTAAAAAAACAAAAAGTTGACCTGACATCTCCAACGGGGTGTTGACAAATGAAATAATATTGCTAATTTTATATATAATAGATATTTTAATATCTATTAAACAGGAGGTAAAAATGGATAGAAGAGATTTCTTTAAGAAAGTCTTTTCAGTTGCGGCTGTAGCGGGTATCTCTTCAATCACAAAATCGGTTCCTTTATTAGCAGCAGAGGCAGAAACTGCAAATAAAAAGCCTCCGGACCTTGTAGCGGTCAGAAACAGCACTCCCGAAAAAATGTTTGATAAAGGGATCGCGGCTTTAGGTGGAATGAAGAAATTCATACGCAAAGGGCAAACAGTCGTAGTTAAACCAAATATTGCCTGGATCGCGAATCCCGAAGGCGCGGCCGACACAAACCCTTTATTAGTAAAAAGAATAATAGAACAATGCTTCGGTGCGGGAGCCAGCAGAGTATATGTTTTCGACCATACATGCGATGATTCTTATACAACCTACAATGTTACCGGAATAGAAAAAGCTGCCAAAGAAGCAAATGCTACCGTAGTACACGCGAATAAGGAATCATATTATCAGGAAGTAAGAGTTCCGGGAGCTCACGCGCTAAAACAAGTAAAAGTACATGAGTTAATACTCGAAAGTGATGTTTTTATAAACGTGCCGATTTTAAAACACCACGGCAGCGCCAGAATGACATGCGCCTTAAAAAATCTTATGGGAGTCGTTTGGGATAGAGCTCATTATCATAGAACGAATCTTAACAGATGTATCGCCGAATTTCCTTTATATAGAAAACCTGATCTTAATATTGTCGATGCCTACAATATATTAACAGACGGACCAAGAGCCAAATCTCTCGAGCATGTCGTAAACAAAAAAATGCAGTTAATAAGCAAAGATATGGTAGCACTCGATGTCGCTGCTTCACAAATTTTAGGAGAGGAAGTAGAAAATATAACATATATAAAAATAGCAACTGATCTGGGGTTGGGAACCAGTAACTTAGATGAATTAAATATAAAGCGAATCGACCTGTAAATGAAAACAGGTAAGTTAAAAAAACTGCGCGTAATAATCGAACTTTTATTTTTTACAATTATAACTTCTTCTTTCTTTTTTTCAGAAACACTAAGGAATATACCGATCAAAACGCAAATGATTCCGCTAATAATATCTTTTATAAGTGAAGGTTTCATTTTATCTTTGATTTTACTTGCAATAATAGCCACAGTTACATTAACATTCGGAAGAATTTACTGTTCCTTTTTCTGCCCTCTCGGCTGCTTCCAAGATATTTTAATAAGAATAAAAAATCCGGCAAAAAAGAAAGTAAGATTCAAATATCACAAACCTTTAACGACATTACGCTTAACAATACTTACTTTAACAATAGTAAGCGTAATTTCGGGAAGCCTTTATATCGTTGGGTACTTGGATCCGTATAGTGTTTTCGGAAGGTTGGTTAATTACATTATAAAACCGATTATATCTTTCATAAACAACAGCGGCGAATTAATCCTGAGAAAAGCGGATATATACTGGTTTAATATAATGAACTTCCCGCAAATCAAAATATTAGCTATAATTCCTTTTATATTAATTTTAGGTATAATTATATATTTATCTTTAAAAAGAGGCAGGTTATACTGTAATTCTGTATGTCCTCTCGGAACTTTCCTCGGAATATTTTCGGTTCGCTGCTTATACAAAATAGAAATAGATAAATCGAGCTGTACCTCCTGCGGTATCTGTGAATCCGTTTGTAAAGGAGAATGTATAAATTCAAAAGATAAAACTGTAGATAATTCCTCTTGCGTAAGATGTTTTAATTGTCTTAACGTTTGTCCATCTTCCGCAATTAAATATAAACCATCGATAACGATAAAAAAAGTTCAAACCGAAAAAAAACAAAATATCGCCAGAAGAAATTTTATTTACTCATTTCTTGGCATTTTAGGTTTTTCAGGAATAAACTTATTCCTTAGAAATAAAAAAACACCTATGAAGAATTATTCTCCGCCACCAACTCCACCGGGAAGCATAAGTCTCGATAAATTCATAAGCAAATGCACCGCCTGTTATCTCTGTGTAAACAATTGTCCCACAAACGTACTCCAACCTTCTCTGTTTCACTACGGCATCAAAGGTGTTTTTATCCCTTACATGGATTTTTACAGCGGATATTGCTCTTATGAATGCACTAAATGTCTGGAAGTGTGTCCGACAGATGCTATAATGCCTCACACAAAAGAAGAAAAGAAAACAATACAAATAGGAAAAGTCAAATTCATTAAAGATTTCTGTGTTGTGTATAAGAACAATACTAACTGCGGAGCCTGCGCTGAAATATGTCCCACAGATGCCGTAAGAATGACCCCATATAAAGGTTTACTTTTAATACCGTCGACAAGACCCTCGATTTGTATCGGTTGCGGAGCATGCCAGAATGTATGTCCGGCAAAACCGGAAAAAGCAATAGTAGTAGAAACAAATATAGTCCATAAAAAAGCAAAAAAAGCGGAGTTCAGAAGAAGGAAAAGAGGTGAAGAAGAATCAGAAGGATTTCCTTTTTGAAAAAACAAATTTGCCAAATTTATCTAATTGAAGAATTATTTTAATTACCATAGATAAACCTTGACAAAACAATTTTTTTTCCTTATTTTCTAAAAAAGAAGGAGGTTTATGTGAGTAAAATCAGATATATATGGCTTTACTTGTTATCGTTTTCTTTATTTTTACCTGCGAATCTGAATGCTGAGAGTATTGGACTACTACGTTTTAAACCGTTAGGAATAGAAAGTAACATAACTGAAGCAATTTATCAACTCTTAGAATCAGAACTGATCTCATACGGACATATGGTAATATCACAAGAAAAAATAGATGAAGAACTTGGCAGAAAAGTAGAATGCTACAACAAACAATGTGCCGCGGAAACAGGTATTCAAATGGGTCTTGAAAAAATAATATTCGGCTCCCTGACCAAGATAGGCGAAAAGTATATTGTTTTAGCGAATGTTGTTGAGTCTAAATCGGGCGAAATAGTTTTTTCGGATAAAGTCACCTCAAAAACCGCGGAAGACTTGGACGTCTGTATATCCCGTCTCGCAAAATCCATTGAGTACGGCAAAGAAGTAGAAAAAACAGCAGAGGTAGGTAAAATCACTGAAGAAGAAATGGAAATAGGGGCAAAAAGAAAGAAAGCCTTTTTCGCCAGCGGACCCGGGTTTGGAATGGGCATACCGGTGGTAGGCTACGGTGATGCCAGTAATAATGTTATAAATTATTATGGCTTTAAAACCTGGTATGAAACTCCTAAATTCGCCGCGGAAGTCGACTGGTACTTTGGATCCTCCGGAGCGGTAGACTTCGATTTAAATGAGTGGTCACTTGGAATATCTCTAATTTATTTCTTCACGACAACAGATTTTTCCCCCTATTTAAGTTTGGGTGTAGAGAGAAAAAGTATATCCGTAGACTATTTCGAATACACTTCAGGATTAGCCTTGCAGGCCGGAGGAGGCTTAGTTATATTCAGGACATACGATTTCAGGCTTGTACTCGACGGAAGATTTTCAACATCTCTTTTTGGTGTAGGAGAAGCGGAGGGACCTCACTGCGCTATGAGAATAGGAGTCAATTTACTTTATAAGAAAGATAAAGGGGGAGGATGTTCCGGGGGCTGTGTAGGTTTTTAAAGATTAAAATCTACGTGAAATCGTTATTAAATCTCTTACTGCGACCAAACGCAAAAAGCCAAGATATCAACAACCATTGACAAACAATCGATAATAAAATATATTCAACAAATGAATTTTTCTATTCAGAAGTGGAGATATAATTGAAATCGCTAAAAAGGTTTACGGAAAGAACCAAAAAAATCCAGAAGTTAAGAAAAATCTTAAAAAGTTATAAATCTGTCCTTGTCGCCTTTTCAGGAGGCAGCGACAGCAGTTTTCTTTTGAAAGCAGCCATAGATTTTCTTGGGTTTGATAATGTCCTTGCTGTAACCGTCAAATCCGAATTTATACCGGAAAAGAAAATTAAAGAAGCTGAAACCGTGGCGAATTTTATTGGGAGTACATGGAAAATGGTTGAAATTCCAATTCTTTATGAAAGCCATTTAAATATGAATCCGCCCAAAAGATGTTATATCTGTAAGAAAACAATGCTCAAGCATTTAAAGAAGACCGCAAAAAAAGAAAAGTTGAATTACTTAGTAGAGGGATCGATAATGGAAGATAAAAAAGAATTTCGTCCGGGAACTAAAGCTATAAAAGAATTAAAAGTTAAAAGTCCTCTAATGGAAGCCGAATTTACAAAACCGGAAATAAGAAAATTGAGCAGGAAACTATCTTTACCGGGCTGGAATCAACCGTCTTTTACATGTCTCGCGACGCGGTTCCCTTATAAAACAAGGCTTACAAAGAAAAATTTAAAAAGAGTGGAGCAGGCTGAAGATTTTCTCGCGAACAAAACCTTCAAAAAACTTCGCGTCAGACATCACGGAAACATAGCAAGAATAGAAATTCCGGAAAAAGACTTTGATAAGCTCCTGTCACATAGAAAAAGCATTATATCCGAATTTAAAAAAATCGGATACGATTACATAACTCTCGATATAGAAGAATATAGAAGCGGTAGTATGGATATTAAAATAAAAAATTAGATAATTTTTGTAACTATAATGGATAAAAATAAAATAAAAAAATTACTCGAAGAAGTCAAAAAAGGGAATAAAAGTATAAAAGAGGCATTAACTGTTTTAGAAAATTTACCCTTTATCGATCTGGACTTCGCGAAAATAGATACTCATAGAGAACTCAGAATGGGGGCTCCTGAAGCTATTTACTGTATGAGTAAAACCACAACACAGATAATGCAAATCATAGGAAAAATGAAAAATGATTCTAATATTTTGGCTACAAGAGTTCCCGAGAAATCACTTAAAAAAATAAAAAAAACTTACCCGGAAGCGAAAATTTATCCTGAATCAAACCTCGTCTTTATTGGTAAATTTCCCAAAAAAACTTTTGGAAAGATAATGATAATAACAGCCGGCACTTCAGATATACCGGTAGCAAGGGAGTGCGAAATAACCGCAAAATCGATGGGAATAAAAACAGAAACAATATTCGACGTAGGAATCTCCGGAATACACAGATTACTCAGCATTAGAAACAAACTAAAGGAAGCAGATATTGCGGTAGTGATTGCCGGAATGGAAGGAGCTCTTCCTTCGGTAGTAGCAGGACTAATCGACACTCCGATAATCGCGGTTCCAACTTCAATCGGCTATGGCGCGAGTTTTAAAGGTATCGCCCCCTTACTGACAATGTTAAATTCCTGCGCACCCGGCATCAGTGTTGTTAACATCGATAATGGATACAGCGCCGGATTCTTCGCGGCAGCGGTTATAAAAAAACTACTTAAAAGGGAGACCGAATGAAGAACTCAAAAGAAAGAATTCTATATATAGATTGTTTTTCCGGAATAAGCGGCGATATGTTCCTCGGAGCTCTTCTTGATGCTGGTATAAACGAAAAAACATTCAAAAGCAAGTTAACGAAGATTTTGCCTTCAAATGCTACAATAAAAATCCGGAAAGAAAAAAAGGGTGATTTTACAGGAAAAAGATTTAAAATAGAATTATCAAAAAAAGAAAAAAAGGCAAGACACTTAAAAGATATAAAAAAAATGCTGGATAAATCCAAACTGGATGAAAAAATCATTAAAAAAAGTAAAAAAATGTTTGAGGAACTCGCGGAAGTTGAGGCTGAAATCCATGGAACAACGAAAGAAAAAATACATTTCCACGAAATAGGCGCTATAGACTCGATAGCCGATATCGTGGGAGCTTGTATTGCCCTCGAACTATTAAACGTAAACAAAATATACTTCTCTAAAATTAACGTCGGCACCGGGTTTACAGAAATAGAACACGGAAGAGTCCCTCTGCCTGTGCCGGCATCCTCCGAGCTGCTCAAAAGAGCAGAAGCCCCTATATATTCATCCGGAATCAATAGCGAATTGGTAACACCTACCGGCGCGTTATTTATAAAACATTTTGCCCACTCATTTGCAATGCCCGAAATGAAAATAGAAAATATCGGAATAGGGTTTGGCTCAAAAGATTTTAAAAAAAGTCCCAACTTCCTGAGAGTTTTCCTGGGAACCGGAACAAAAGAATATACTAAAAACGAAGCACTTATTGAAACGAACATCGATGATATGAATCCCGAATTATTTCCCTCTGTCGAAGAAAAACTTCTCAAAGCAGGAGCACTCGGTGTCTTTAGAACGGCTATCCAAATGAAAAAAGGCAGAGGAGGATTTAAATTATCAATAATATGCGAGAGAAAAGATATCGATATCTTTGCCGATATACTTTTCAGAGAAACGACCACAATTGGAATACGTATTCATTACATAGAAAGGAAAAAATTAGATAGAAAAGTAAAAAAAATAAAAACTAAATTTGGTGAAGCAGAAGTAAAACTCGCTTATTTGGAAGATGAACTGATGAACGTAGCACCGGAATTCAAGTCCTGTGAAAAACTCGCTAAGAAAACCGGATTACCTGTAAAGGAAATCTACGATACAGTAAAAGAAAAAGCGAATAAACTATTTAAGAAAAATTAGCTACGGGAAATAGAGTTAATAAGTAAATGGGTAGATGGGACATTTACTAAAAGACACAATGCCCTTTTAAAACTTAGAAAATCTGTACGTATAGTAACAAATCACATAAAGGACATTAAATTTTATTTTTGTCTTATTAACTAAACACTAATAAAAACCTTAAATATAAAATCCGAAAATACAGCTACAGTTTAATACAACTACTCATACACACATTCACCCATTCACAGATCAACTCTTCACTTTATCTTATCCCCAACAGTCGCTTTTATTATATTACACTGTTTTATGCCGGTCGTCGCGCGTAATTTATTGAAAAACTTACAAATTTCTTTAGCTTCTCCCCTAATACTTATTACTTCCATGCAATTATCATGGTCCATGTGTATGTGTTGAGTAGAAATAACAAGTTTATAAAAATGGTGTTGGATTTCGGTTATCTTTTCAGTCAGATGAGGCTTATGGTGATCGTAAACAAGAAGAATGCCTCCACACACTTCATCTTCTTCCCTCCATTCTTCTTCTATGAGTCTTTCTCTGATTAAATCCCTTATTGCCTCAGAACGGTTTTCATAGCCTTCCTTTTCTATGAGTTTGTCAAACCTTTTAAGAAGCGCTCCATCCATGGAGACTCCAAACCTTATAATTTTACCCATAATAAACTATTTCCCCCCAAAAAATATTAATCTCACACAGAGACACAAAGAGCACAGAACCCTCAAAGTTTTTTTGTTTTTCATTCAAAATTCAAAATTTAAAATTCTTAATTCTTCGACTGATGACTCACGACGCACGACTCAAAACTCGTTTAGCTATTTACTACTCTCTGTTCCCTACCAACTATTTATCCTACTGCTGGAAACGTACAGGGAAAGAAAGCGGAACCGCCACAGGTTCATTCCCCTGTTTGGCGGGTGAAAATTTTATTTTTCTCGCGTTCTCAACAGCAACCTTATCAAGAATAGGATGAACCGATTTTATGAGAGTTACATTAGTAACATTTCCTTTTTTATCGATCCATAACTGCAAATAGACAGTACCGCTAAGCCCTAAGGTTTTTGCTACCTCAGGGTATTTAAATGAAACCGCGTTCAGGTTTAAAGGTTTAGGAGGAACCTCGTGAGCAACAAAATCCAAACGTTTCTCCGGCTCTTTTTCTGCAGGAGTTTTTTCTTCGGGTTCTTCTGTTTTTTCAGGTACAGGACGAGATGGTGGTGGTACAGGAGGAGGCGTAGGAGATACCTTAAGCATTTCTTCTGCTCTCGGAGCTTCTTCCGTAGGTCGTCTTGGTGTTCTTCTCTCCGGAGTCTCGTTGGTTTTTTCCTCAGAATGCTTACCCAAAGAAGCGATTTCTATAGTACTGCTGGGAACTCGACTAAACCATAATTCATCCACAAAAGAAAGAATTGATCTTTTGTCACTCTCGGAAACACCCTGAATATTTTTATTGACAAGTGTTATTTTCTTCGGAGCGTAAAGGAATGTATAAGGAAAATCATATCGAATGATTTCCTGAAATTCATATAATGCTTTTTTGGCTTTCTCTCTATCAAGAGAGAGTAGAGCTTCTCCGATAAGATCATCTATTTTAGGATTTTTATAACCTACAAAATTGTACACCCCATTAGAACTCCAAATCTGATAAGGATTAAATTCTTTTTTTACATCCCATCCTAATATATAAGCGTCAAAATCCTTTTTGAATAAACGATCAATTAAATCGCCACCTGAAAGGTATACCGCTGAAGCTTGAACTCCAATAGCCCTTAAATCGGAAACAACCATATCCGCGACTTTTTTCCTGATAGCATTTCCTTCTTCTACGAGTATTTCTATATCTAAATTCTGATAATACTTTTGATTTCTTCTTTTTGAATATCCCAATTCTTCAATCAAAGAAACCGCACCTTCTTTATCCTCTTTAATCCCTCTTAAGTTCGGATTATAAGCCCAATGTTCCGGAGTAATTGGCCCGTTCACAACCTGACCGTAATCTTCCAGGACATTTGAAATTATTTTCTGTCTATCTATAGCAATACTGAAAGCTTCTCTGAGTTTTTTGTCGGGAAAAGCAGCGATGTTCCAACCAATATATGTATAAGACTTTCCCGGAGAAAGAACTTTTCTATAAGATTTAAGTGTATCATAATTGTTGCCCGGAGGCATATCAAAAGCTAAATCAACATTATTAAGAGACAACTCATCCATAAGCTCACTAATAGATGAAGGAGTATAAAAAACCATTCTGTCCACAGGAGGTCTGCCTCTGAAATAATTTGCATTCGCAATTAATTCAATCCACTTACCCTCATTCCATTCTTTTAATTTATATGGTCCGGAACCTACAGGATTGGCGTTAAAATCGCTACCCGCGATATCGTTCTCTCTTTCTAAAATATGCTTTGGTATTGGATATATGTTTGTGCTCTGGAGCTCACCGGCGAACACCTGCTTCAAAGTAAAACGAACCTTTCTTTCACTGAGCGCTTCGACGTTTTCAACATAATTTAATTTGTGTGCGAGGGGAGAATTATTCTCGCTATTAAGTATTTGGTTTACAGTAAATACAACATCTTCAGCCGTTACCGGCTTTCCGTCGTGCCATGTAGCTCCTTTAGCAATAGTATAAGTTATAGATTTTAAATCTTCCGAATAAGTCCAGGATTCAGCAAGACCCGGTCTCACTTTCCCATCGGGCTTCTCTGCAATTAAAGGCGTAAACAGCTGATCTGTAACAGTAGAAAAGCCAGAAAGAGGAGGATAGATTGGATTTAAATTAGATGGCTCATCTAATAAAGCGATTATTAATGTACCACCCTTGTTACCTTTATATCTGAACTCCTCCATTTTTTGACAACCGGACAAAATAATTAAAACTAAAAATATATAAAAAAAGTTAAAACCTAACTTCTTCATTTAATCCTCCTTTTTATGTAAAATTAAGCTAAATACACTATTAGTCAAGGGCTCATTTTTCTCCGCAACCCTTTTTGTTAACCACAAAGACCATGAAGGAATTAGGAGCGGTGCAAGTTAGAAGTTCAGGAATTATGGATTAAGTGGTAAGTGTTTTTCCTTAATCCTTGCTTCTCTTAGAAGCTTCTCATCTAATTCTTAATCCTCGCTTGGCTTCCTGCTTTTATCCTAATCCTGAAAAAACTCGAAACACGAGTTTTTTCTTCTGCTTTACTCGAGCTTAAATATAACCGGAAAGGAGCACCGTACAGAAACAGGTTTATCTCTCTGCATTGCCGGAGAAAACTTAAGATTTCTTGCGTTTTCAATAGCAATTTTATCAAGTGTCGGATAAAGAGACTTTGTAAGTTTTACGTTTCTAACTGTACCTTTTTCATCTATCCATAATTCCAAATAAACAGTACCCTCGACGCCCAACATTATAACCGATTTAGGATATTCAAACTTCACCTTATCGGGATTCAAAAGCTTAGGCTCGACATCATAAGGAACAAAAGGAGGTGGTTCAAATTCAATTACAGGTACTTTTCCATCATTAGTAAAAATTGTTACTGTAATGGTTTCTTCCTCCGCATCATTGTCATTTTCTGCCTCAACAGGAAGTTTTACTCTCTCAGGAGGAGGTATTTTAACCACATTTACCGGAGATAACATTTCATCAATTCTTATAACATGTTCAACTCTGGGTTGATATGGCTTTGTTTCAAACTCGGGCATAAAAACAAAACCGAGAATAAAAACAACAATAGCTACTAAAAAACCAATTCTTACATGCAGCATAAACATTCTTTTTAAATTATTTCTTTGATTATCCATTTTCTCCTCCTTTTACTTTTCTTTATATATTTAGATACGCATAAAAGCAAATAGTTCCAATTAACTGCTCACAGCTAACGGCTAACAGCTAACGGCAAAATATCTTTGTATAATTCGTTTTTACTTAAAGTTCAATTTGCAATTTACAATTTAAAATTAAATACTGAGAAGTCCTTACTTCTTTGTGTTCTCTGTGTCTCTGTGTGCTTTGCGGTTTAATAATTCTTTTGTGGGCGGGGATGGGATTCTGGCTTCTGACTCCTGGCTTCTGACTTCCTCATTCTCTCTTCCCGCACTTCTTTAAAAAAATGGTGTTGACTTTTCTCCTATGCAATATATTTATTGCTATGCATTTCGTAGAAAAGGGAATCAAAAAAAATATTGAAAACCCACGAGTAAACTCTCTCAAAGAAGATATCTTATTATTCGGTATATCCGGGGTAGAACAGATTTGGATCAATGAGCTATTCTTTATTGAAGGCGACTTAAGTATAGGCGATGTCGAGAAACTTACAAATGAAGTACTGGTCGACCCGGCAATCGAAGAATATTCAATCGACAAATTACTCGATAGAGAAGGAACAACCACAACCATAGTATATAAACCCGGAGTTTTTGATGAAGAAGGAGAAACTTTAAAAGAAGTCGCGAATACTCTTAAGTACAAAGTAACAAGAACAAAAACAGGCAAACGTTATATATTCAAAGGAAAGTTATCCGAAAAAGAACTTGAAAAAATACAAAATCGGCTTTTAATGAATGATCTTATACAGAAACCTATCGATCCGCTTAAAGTCGAGTTCCCACATCCCTCAGTATATAAATTCAAAAAAAATATAGTTCAGATAACCGGCGCAACTGACAAAGAATTAATCGATATATCAAAAAAAGGACTTCTTGCTCTGACTCTCGAAGAAATGAAGATAATAAAAAAATATTTTATAGCCGAAGGCAGAGAGCCAACCGATCTGGAACTCGAAACCATAGCTCAAACCTGGAGTGAACACTGCTGCCATAAGACTTTTAAATCGCCTATTAAAACCGATAAAAAGGATATTATCAAGAAAAACACTCTATTTGGATACATTAAAGGTGCGACCGAAGAAATAAACAAAAGCAACGTTCTTCTCTCGTTCTCCGATAATGCCGGAGCTGTAGAGTTCGATTCCGAATACGCGGTTACATATAAAGCGGAGACACATAACCATCCTTCGGCACTCGAGCCTTACGGTGGTGCCGAAACGGGAGTCGGCGGAGTTATAAGAGATACGATGGGATGCGGTCTCGGAGCAAAACCTATCGCGTCGACCGATATTTTCTGTTTTGGGGACCCGGAAAGCAAAAGAAATACTTTAGCCGCGGGGGTACTGCACCCCAGAAGGATAGTCCGGGGCGTAATAGCGGGGGTTAGAGATTATGGGAATAAAATGGGAATTCCTACGGTGGGCGGAGCAGTATATTTCGATAAAGATTTCAATTACAATCCCCTAATTTTTGTAGGAAGTGTTGGAATAATCAAGAAAAAACATTTAAAAAAGGAAGTTAAGGAAGGAGATTTGATCGTTGCTCTCGGAGGCAAAACCGGAAGAGACGGAATACACGGCGCGACCTTTTCATCTTTAAGCCTCGACGAACAATCTCAAGGAACATCAGGCGGCGCCGTGCAAATAGGTAATCCGATAGAAGAAAAGAAGATGCTGGATGTTCAGATGGTGGCAAAGAATAAAAATCTTTACCGCGCGGCAACCGATTGCGGTGCCGGAGGTTTTTCTTCCGCGATAGGAGAACTGGGTGAGAAAACAGGAGCCATCGTAAATCTAGAAAAAGCGCCTTTAAAGTACGCGGGGCTTTCCTACTGGGAAATCTGGGTTTCAGAATCACAGGAGCGTATGGTTCTGGCTGTTCCCCCTGAGAATCTCGAAAAAATCAGCGAAGTCTTTGAAGAGGAAAATGTAGAATATACAGTGATGGGTAAGTTCGGCGGGGGAAGACTCATCCTTAAATACAATGGAGAAGTCGTGGGAGACCTCGACCCTGATTTTCTCTTTAATAAAGTACCAATTCCCGAAAAAAGACTGAAAGTCAAAAATTATAATAGAGAGCCTTCTTCATTTAAAGCTCCCGAGGACCTCGAGGAAATTCTTATTAAGCTTGTATCCGCAAAAAATATAGGAAGCAGAAGATGGATAACACAGCAATACGACCATGAAGTTCAAGGAGGAAGCGTATTAAAACCTTTCGCCGGAGCCGGGAGTCCTTCCGACGGCTCTGTGACGAGACCTCTCCTTTCTTCAAAGAAGGCAGTCGTTCTCGGTTTCGGGATAAACCCATCTTTCGGTAAAATAGACCCATACAGAATGGGTGCATCCGTTATAGAAGAATCTTTGCGTAACCTGGTATCCGCGGGCGGAAACATTGAAAACGCGGTTTTGCTCGATAACTTCTGTTTCGGAGACACAGCGGACGAAAACGTCTTTGCCGATCTTTTCGAGACAACAAGAGCGTGCTACGACTACGCTAAAATATTTAAAACTCCCTTTATTTCAGGAAAAGACAGCTTGAATAACTTCTTTACGACACAGGGAAAAGAGAAGAAAAGAATCTCGATACCTCCGACACTTCTTATCTCATCGATGTCTGTAATAGATAATTTTAACCATGCGATGACTTCTAATTTTAAGAGCGAAAATAACCATATCATTTTAATAGGAGAAACTAAAAACGAACTCGGAGGCAGCGAACTTTCTAAAATACTTGGAATAAAAGGTATGGTTCCCGAAGTAGACGGAAAATTAGCATTCAGCATACTAAAAAAGATTACTGCGGGCAACAGAGATAAACTCTTCAGTTCCATTCACGATTTATCCGAAGGCGGTCTCGCGCTAGCACTCTCCGAGATGGCTTTTTCAAATAAAATCGGATGCGAAATAGATATTTCAGCTATTAATAAAAATCTTCGCGACGATATACTGCTATTCAGCGAGTCGAATTCGAGATTTTTAGTCGAAGTAGAAGAAAAAAACTTAGAAGCAGCAGAAAAACTTCTTAAAAAAATTCCGCACTACAAAATAGGAAAAACAAAAGGTACCTCGTTAGTCGTAAAAAACAAAGATAAAACTTTAATAAATACTAAAGTGGATAAAATCCTAGAAAAATGGGAAGGAGCAGTACAGTGGTAACTTCTTTAATCTTAAGAGGTCCGGGCACTAACTGCGATCAGGAAGCGGGTTTCGCCTTCGAAAAAGCAGGCGCAGAATCCGAATTCATATTTATAGACACATTGCTTAAAACCCCAACTATCCTTTCAGAAAGCCAGATACTCGTAATTCCCGGAGGATTTACCTACGGTGATGACCTTGGAGCAGGTACCGCTATGGCAGCAAGGCTTTCCGCCCTTAAAGATAAAATTTTGTCCTTCGTCGACAAAGGCAATCTCGTAATCGGTATTTGTAACGGTTTTCAAATTCTTATAAAATCAGGATTACTTCCCGGATTCGAAGGCGCGAAAGCAACCTTAACACTTATTCCCGGAGCAACTTTCAGGGACCAGTGGCTTAACCTGCAAGTAGAAAGCTCCCACTGTGTTTTCACAAAAAGAATAAAAACCCTGCACATTCCAATGGCTAACAGTGAAGGAAGACTTTTTATAGCTGACGATTATACCAAAAAGAAAATCAAAAAAGACCATATCGCGCTTAAATATGTCGGATACGACCCAACCAGTTCAAGTGAAAATATCGCGGGATTATGCGATGAAACAGGCAGGATTTTAGGACTTATGCCTCATCCTGAAAGAAACATTTTCAAACACTCTCCCCCCGACTGGCAAGACGGTAGAACGGGCGGAGAAGGGCTTCAAGTATTCAAAAACGCCGTCGAGTATTTTAAATAGTTGCAAAAACGCAACAGTTAGAGGGTTGGAGCGTTAGAGAGTTAGAGAGTTAAAATATCAAACATTTGGAGGGGAGGTGTGGCTAACGCATCTACGCTTCTACGCACTAACGCACTAACTATAAAATTGCCACGGATTCACACTGATAAACACGGATAAACTTTGAATAAAATTTAATTTTTCCAGCATCCAGTAGTGGTATCCCATATTTTATTTCCCCCCGATCTTTCTTTAATTGAGACTACTATAGGTTTTAAGAATTTAGTAATTCCTTTCATTATCTCACCGAACTCCTGATCTACATCAGAAAGTCGTGATTTTCGAAGAAAGGCAATCCATTGCTTCTGCCTCTCCTTGTCTTTATGGAACTCCGGCCTAAAAATCAAAGGGTTGGCAGTCAAGGGAGTTTTTCTCTTCTGAAAAGTAGATATAATTGCTTTCTTGAGTATACCATCTTTAAAACTATGACTTAAAGAAAGATTATACACATCATAGAAATCCTTCATTCGACTATTAATCATAGCCAATTTAACCATAGCTTCAAACTTTTCCGAAATAATACTTTCTACTGAATAGACCTTAAGTACAGGAGATTTCTCTCCTAATAACAGAGTAGGAAATTTCATTGATTTAGATTTAGGAATTATTATATCTCCAAAACCAATATCCATCTGTAACCTTTTTCTTGCCTGCCCCAACAATGCATCCACCTTGAGTCGTACTCCTTCATAATCAGCATCTTCTTTTATTAATTCAGAAGCAATAGATGATGAGTCAAATATAACTCCATCCTCACAAGTTATCTCTATAACTTTTTTAAAAATATATTCAAGTTCAATAGGATCATTTTTAACCCTTTTCGCAAGAAAATCGATGTCTTTGGTTGGACGAGATCTCGGCATCTTTAAACAAATCAAAAGAAGCCCTCCTTTTAGTATTAAACGGTCAGAATATTCGGAAATTGACAGGCGGTAAAGGAATCTTTCCTGGAAATACCGCAATAAAAGAGTATCAAAATCTACACTCTCAGCTCTTGCAATATTCATAAGCTTCGCCCTTATCGAAGCCGGTTTATTTCTAATTTTCCTTTCCATACATATTCTTCCCTAAAGCAGAGCATGAAGCCAAGTCTCAAGAAGTTTTTTAACTCTACAAATTTCGGCATATTCAAGCAGTTTTTCCAGATTCCGATCTCCGCGCTTAAGATATTCAGAAAGACCTTCTTTAGCCACATCAAGCCCCAGTTTATTTCGGTATCGAAAACAGTCACATACAGTTTTTTCCGGAGAGTAAATACGAATCACATGTCCTTTGATATTTATCTCATCAATACCTGCCTCAAATTGCTTTGTAGAAAAATAGTAAACCTCAACAGGCGGATATTTAATTTTAGGTCGCCAAGACTTGCGATAAATCGCAATAGAGATAATTGCCGGATTAAAAGTAGTTAGTTCATAATATGAGAGCGCTGAAAGCAGACAAATAACTCCCTCCGGAACAGCACGGGCAAGATCAATAAAACTTTGATTAGAAATAACTGGCGTATCAACTAGCCTGTAAAGTCCATTTTTTACTTTGATAACCATTCCTTCATGCAGCATGTTTCTAATATCGCGAGAATGGAAACCACGCACGAGAATATCTTTAGACCTGGCGTATCCCTTATGATTTTTGAATATATTAACAATTTCTTCATATTTTTTATTCATTATAGCTCCCTGGATATTTTCATAGGCATATTATAACAACTGCCAAGGTTTTTGTCCAGTGTTTTTTTTAATTCTCATCAATAAAAAATACAAGCCAAAGCGGAACACGAATTGTTTTTAGCAGTTTTTGAAGCCAAAGGCCAAAAGCTACGTTAAACAACAAATTGCACGAATTGTTTTTGTTTCTTTGCCGTCAGCCGTTAGCGGTAAGCCGAGAGCAGAGTTTAGCACAGAGCACACAAAGTTTTTTGTTTGTTTCCAAATCCAAATGTTGACAGAATTGAATAAAATACATACTTTTTCAGTATTATTTACAAAGGAATTAAATATGGAAGATAAACTGATAACCGTTGCAAGATTTCTTCGTATTCATGAAGCCTATGAAGTTAAAATGAAACTCGAATCTGTAGGTATAGAATGTTTTATACCTGACGAGATGTACGCAAAGAATTTTTGGTTCCACTTAGGCGGAGCAGGAGGAGTCAGAGTTCAAGTAAAAGAAAAAGATGCAGCTAAAGCTTTAGAAATTTTAGAAAAAGGACAATGAAAAATCATAAAAAAAGATTCTTAATATTATCATTCGCACTAATTCTTTTGAGTTCATGTTATGACTATAATGATCCCTATAGTCAAATCGAAAAATCTTTAAGCAACTTTGATTCGGGTTTGGTATCTCACTTTCCGAGAAATAGAACTAAATATGTTTTTCAATCCTCCAGTCTTACTGTTATCGCAGATACAAACTCAAAAGATCGATTTGGAGTTTGGGCAAGAGTAAGATATCGTATATCCGAGAGAATAGATATCGATAGTCTAATAAATATGTATTCATCTTCGGCAATTAAAGAATGTTATCATAATGACAGTTGTAATTTGCTTCTTCCCAGAAAAGCTTTATTTTATAATACTATCGGTGAATCGGAAGTGTTACCGTGTTCAAATAGTGAAGCGATTATACCTGTTCCTTTATTTGAGGCGGAACTACAGGATTTAAATTTAGAGGATTTAAAATATCTTCCGGAAAGTTATACTCTTTATGTTTTGGGCGCTAAACCCGGCAAATATGTTCATGAAAATTTACTTATGGAGGAAGGTTATATGCCAGAAGGATGGGAACATGGATATACAAAAGGCGTGGCGATAAACAAAGAAAAAAGAGAAGCGATTTATTGGATTGAAATTTGGTAAAAGTTTAAAACCAATTCTCACGCCAAGACACCAAGATACAAAGATAATAGGACGTAGATTTACCGGATCTTTTGTTACAATTTAACTATTTCTCTATTCAACCATTCAACTTAGATTTGAAAAACCTACCGAATCATTTAACATTTCAATGCCTGACCCCATTTATACAAAAACGCAACAGTTAGAGGGTTGGAGCGTTAGAGAGTTAGAGAGTTAATAAAATATCTTGGAAGGGGGGGGAAATTAACACATTTACGCTTCTACGCATTAACGCATTTACTTTTTTCTCATCTACGCTTCTACGCATTAACGCACTAACTATAAAATGGACGCAGATAAACGCAGATTTAACAGGATTATTTTTTTTGACTAGTGACCAGGGGCTAACGACAAGTGACGATATCCTTCTTTTCACATTTCAAGACCAGGCCCCTCTCTTCTCACAGGCCCCTCTCTTCTCAACATTGTTATTTTAACTCGTCCCTCAAATCATTTCTTATTTACCGCTTCTCAAAGCCTCCAACGTTTCTTTTGACGGATTGTTGGGAATAACAGCGACAACTTCTCCGTTATATTCAAAAATTTCCTTGTCATCAGAGGTGATTTCGCCTATTACCACTGCATTATCGCTTTTAGATCGTACGGCTTGCAATACCTCATCAACAGATTCCGGAGCGACCTGAACTACATATCGGGCTTGAGTCTCGCAAATTAAGATCTCCTGCGGGGTAATCTCTTTGATTGAAACCGGAACTTTGGACAGATCCACTCTGGCTCCCAAACCGCCATACCTGGCTGACTCGCATATCGCGGCTCCGATACCAGCGGCGCCTAAATCAGAACAGGCTTTGATCTTACCTGTACCGAAAGCAGCCATGGCCGCTTCCAGGGCGGTCTTTTCCTCTTCGAACAAAGCTATCGCCGGACGCATCTCTTTTACAAGGCCGGCTCTGTAAAGCGTATCGTTGCCGTCATTCCCTGTCACACCTATAATGATAATTTTATCCCCGGCTTTTTTTGCCCGTTTGGTGAGAGGTTTTTCAGTGACCAATTTGCCGAATACCGACACAACTACTGCCGGCACAATATCGGAAAAAGAGGTGGAGAATCCTCCTCCGACAACAAACACATCCATAACCGCACACATATCCCTTACTCCTTTAATCATTATGTTCAGTCTTTCCTGACTGCTCATAACCTTACACTTACCACAGGTGCAACGTCCGGAAAAGCCACAAGGCCCGACTATGACTTCCTGCTCAAGGGGTCTGGTACCGATGAAATCCAAAAGAAAAATCGGCCGGCCTCCCATGGCAACCACATCACGCATCGCCCCTCCGGCGCCGGTGGCTGCAGCGTCATAAGGCCTGGGCACACACGGGGAACAATGGCTTTCCATCTTACCCACCACAAAACCTTTCATGCCCGGGACTTGAAAGACCGCGGCATCATCGTTTTCTTCAGGCCCTATCACCAGAGCTCCCGGCCAGACCTTATCTACCTCGCGATTTAATTCCTGAAAGCCTTTGAAATCGATTACTTTATCTATATTGTGGTGCAAATGAACAAACAATCCGTGCATTAATGCTTTTTCTATTGTGTTCACACTACCTCCTTTTTTGGAAACTCAAATTACCTTATACTCACCAAATCATTTATCTCCACAGCGTGGGTCAACTACGACAATATTTCCGAATAAGTAAAGATATAAGATTTTTTTACTGGAAGTCAAGAGTAAAAACCTGCACGCTTTTAAAACTCACCAACACACCCACAAAACAAGGAACAACAAATAACACGAATAAAGAAAAAGTTCTATTTTGTTTTTCCTAAATCCTAACCCCCAAATCCAAAATCCTAATTTGTGACTCATGACCAGTGAGTTAACAGGGTCAGACCTTGAAATGTGAAAAGAAAAATAGCTGACAGCCGACAGCTGGTAGGTGTTAGGTCTTCGGTTTTAGGTTTTAGAAAACAAAACAACAAAAAAATCCGTGTCTATCAGTGTAAATCCGTGGCTAATTATTTGGTGGGGTTGGGATTGAATAATTTTGAATTATGAATTTTGAATTGGAATTGGATTTTAATTTTTGACTCGTGACTCGGTGCTACACACTGCTCTTGACATTTAGTTGTTTTTTCATTACGATTTATGTAACAAAGGGGGATTACTATGATTTTGTTATTTCTTGCTTTAGTTCAGATTAACTTGTATAGCAATAAAAATACATATCTTTTGGGAGAAGACATTTGGATTCGATGGGAGTTTGTAAATACCGGTAACAGGAGTGGATATATAGAGGAATGTAACGAATTCTGGATTTTAAATTATGGATATTATGAAATAGAAATAATCAAAGGTGAAGAGTATTTCCCGATCAGAAAGTATTTTAAGATGTGGGATGAAGAAGGTAAACTAGTTCCTCAACATGAATTTGGTTCGCCAAGTGTCACATATGATGGTTTAAAGGCTATGACTATTCCTAAAATAGTAAAAATAGAAGCGGGTGATACGATAAAATCAAAACCGGTTAATCTTATCGGTGCATTTGGAACTCTTTCATTTAAAGGTTCTCTTTTCGGTTTCCCGGGGTATCATATTAAGCCCGGATATTACAAACTCACTTTTAGTCACCGTACTAAAGAGCGTGGTAAAATTAAAACAATCTGGAGTGATACAATTAATATAACCATCAGAGTCCCAGTCGGTAAAGAGACTAAAGCCTTCAATTTATACAAGAACTTAAGAATTGAAGGCAGATATATAAAAAGCAGCAATCCTTCTGTATTTATATATGCCGATTCAATAATAAGAAAACATCCAACTTCTGCATACATTGGAAGTGCTATGAATTCTCTTTCATTGTTTCTTTTCTTCAAACAAGAAGTAGGAGAAGTAGACAATGAATTCAGGCAAGCATTGAGAAAAACTTTAAATTATATAATAAAAAATATAAAAGAATTTAGTGATGATTATATAATATTAGATCATACACTATGGGTAATAATGAGAGGGGAATCAATCCTTGGAACCTCAGAAGAGCGTATCAGGGAAATATTGCTTGAACTAAACGTCCCCTTAGATAATCATACAGAGGAACATATTGGGGAGTTTTAATGTGTATATTTGGGGTCAGACCTTCTTTGAAAAGTGTCAAACACTTAGTTTGTTGGGTTTATAGTGTTCATAGAGTTCGTTGGGTCACAAGCAAAACACATATTCTTTTATTTCTGGGGTTAAATTTATCTTTTTTTACCTCCTGTTTTTAGATTCTTCGAATCAGTTGAATTGTTGAATAGAGAAATAGTAAAATAGTTTCCCATTTCCCAATTTTCCCATTTTTCAATTTTTCTAATTTGTTCTTAGTGTCTTTGTGTCTAATTCAATCTTGACATTGTCCATAAAATACCTACAATTTAAATGCTATGAAAGATATAAAGAAAAATATTATTATTCTTCTTCGTATTAGCGGTACATATACCGCACTTAGGTTAGTATCCGCATTGACTTTGATGCCATTTATAGAATCTCACTGGGAAATCCAATGTGTCGATTTTATCCCTTTTCTTCTGGAACTTTGGTTCATGTTTTTTGGCCCCTACCTTGTTGGTTTTTTTTCCTCTTATCTAATATTCATATCAGTCCTTATAGCTATAGGAACCGATTTTGCTTACGCTTCTAATATATCTAAAGGAAACAAAAGAGAAATTCGAATAACTTTTTATAGAACTCTTATCACATGTCTTTTCGGAATTTTTCTTGTTATCTTAGCTCCATTTGTTGTTTTTCCCGGCAGATTTAATCCTGTTTTATTGATAGCTGAAGGATCTTTCTGTTTTCTCTTCTATGGAACTATTTTTACATTATTGATGATAAATGAGAGAAAGGAGAGGTTATGATAAAAAATATATATTTGTCGATACTTTTCCTTGGAATCTTAACCGGATGCAGATTTAAAGAGTGGAAACTGCCGGCTGATGTGGATTTTACGAACACGATTCTCTTCACCGCACAGATAGATGACAAGTATGCGCTTTTAAGGCCTCAGATATTTGCTGTTAAAGTAGACTCTCCCCATACTCTGTATCAGCTAACCGATACAAGATATCCTCTTGAAAGCCCTATCTGGTTGCCGGATGGTTCGGGAATTTTATTTCTTTGGACAAGATTTGATTCTTATTCTAATAAAAATTTAAGTAAATTTATTGGACAGGGACACGTTGGTTGGGCAGATCCTGCTGATGTATACATTATGGATACGACTGGAATTAGGGGAATAATTATATGTTGGGAAAATATGGCGGAAAGCGAAAGAGAAAAATATAAAGAATTAGAAGGAACTATCTTTTCTGTAGCTCCTACTGCCTATGGGAAGATTATATATAATCTCGGTGGATATAAATTCATAGTACATGACACCACTCAATCCAAAATCGCTTTTATTATGATAAAAATACCCACTAAGGAATTAGCTCATGTCTATGGTAACTTTTCAGTTTCTCCGAGTGGAAAGGAAATTGCTTTTGCAACCCAACTGGAGGAGGATCCCAAGAAAGTTTCTTACTCCACTATGGATTCCATAAGTCCAGAATCTTCTAAAACCTCATTCAACGAGATATTTGTAATAAGTATAAAGGATGGAAAGTATAAACGGCTAACATATAATAATTTTGCTGATGATAGTCCTTGTTGGTCTCAGGATGGTAAGAAAATCTATTTTAGTAGATATATAGAGCGGAGTATAAAGGCAGACTCGGAAGATTTTCAGAGTGATATTTTTGTTATGGATAGTGATGGCAAAAATAGGAAAAACCTGACAAATACACCCCAAATATCCGAGAGTTCTCCTAAGATATCTCCAGATGATAAACTTATTGCATATATAGTAAAGTTAATGGAGCATGATAGATATACCGAAATCCGCGTTATGAACAACGATGGGACGAATAAAAGAAAAGTTATAGGATTTCACGCTTATACTTGCGGAGAAATTTCCTGGTATCCGAGAAAATGACAAAAGGTATCAACGGGGTCAGGTCTTCTTTGAAAAGGGTCAAAGGGTGGGGTTAAATTAATCTTTTTTTACCTCCTGTTTTTAGATTCTTCGAATCAAGAATTAGTGAATCTGTATCTGGGGTCAAATCTCGACATTGGACAATTATGACCAAAAAACAAAAATCTGACGGCCAAAAAATTCCTTGACACTTATTACAATTTTACTTATTTTATGGTAATGTTGAAAAGGAGGATGTTTTATGTTTAGCCAATACAATCAAACAAAGATTAGTATAATGAAAATTTTCGCGATAATAATTTTATCAATTACACAGGTATTGTTTTCACAAGAAATTGACTGGCAACGAGAATATCAAGCTGTAGTTGATGGGGATACACTTTTTTTTGCTTATTCAGGAGGGTTTTCTCATTTTAAACCGGCATTTGTAGATATAGACGGAGATGCGGATTTTGATTTGTTTGTTGGCGAATATTATGGTAATATTATTTTTCACCGCAATGATGGCACGCAAAATACCCCATCCTGGGTTTACGTTACACAATCTTATCATTCGAGGGATTTTGGTTGGGCTGCGGAACCGATATTTGTAGATATAGACGCAGATTCCGATTTTGATATGTTTATTGGAGAGTCTGATGGATGTATTTACTATTACCGAAATGACGGCACAGCATATTCTGCTTCCTGGACTCTCATTTCAGAACAATATGATTCAATAGACGTTGATGCTCGTTCCTCGCCGGTATTTGCAGATATCGACGCAGATTCCGATTTTGATATGTTTATTGGCGTTATAGATGGTAGTATAAATTTTTACCGTAATGACGGTACAGCAGATTCTGCGTCTTGGACTTTGGTTTCTGAAAATTATGACTCGATAGATGTTGGTATCTTTGCAAAACCAGCGTTTGTAGATATAGACGGAGACTCGGATTTCGATATGTTTATAGGGGAAAATGATGGTAATATAAATTTTTACCGTAATGACGGTACGGCAGACTCCGCGTCTTGGAATTTAGTTACAGAAAATTATGACTCGATAACTGTAGGCAGCCAATCGGCGCCAACATTTGTAGATATCGACGCAGATTCCGATTTTGATATGTTTATTGGAGATGCTGCAGGGAATATAAACTTTTATCTTAATATTGGGACGCAAAATTCTCCGTCTTGGACTTTTATTACGGAGAATTTTATTACAATAGATGTTGGGGGAGGTTCAGATCCCGCTTTTATAGATATCGACGCAGATTCCGATTTTGATATGTTTATTGGTGAAGGGAAAGGTAATATTAATTTTTACCGTAATGACGGAACAGAGAATTTTCCATCTTGGACTTTTGTCACAGAGGAATATGATTCAATAGATGTTGGAGAAATTCCCGCTTCGGCGTTTGTAGATATAGACGGAGACTCGGATTTCGATATGTTTATAGGGGAAAATGATGGTAATATAAATTTTTACCGTAATGACGGTACGGCAGACTCCGTGTCTTGGAACTTAGTTACAGAAAATTATGAATCAATAGATGTTGGCAGTCATGCGTCCCCGGCATTTGTAGATATAGACGCAGATTCAGATTTTGATATGTTTATTGGGAAAGGTGATGGTAATATAAATTTTTACCGTAATGACGGTACGGCAGATTCCGCGTCCTGGACTTTGGTTTCTGAAAGTTACGATTCAATAAATGTTGGGAGTGATGTAAAGCCAAGATTTGTAGATATAGACGGAGATTTCGATTTTGATATGTTTATTGGAGAATGGTATGGTTTTGTAAACTATTACCGTAATGACGGTACACCAGATTCCGCGTCCTGGACTTTGGTTGAGGACAACTACAAATCTGTTGAATTTAGCTCAGCGCCAGCATTTGTAGATATAGATGGAGATGGGGATTTCGATATGTTTATTGGGCAAGACGAGGGTGGTTTGAGTTTCTGGCGTAATATGGGATTAAGTGGAGTTGAAGAGGACTTTTCGGATGAAGATATTGTGTGCCATGTTGAAGCCAAACCAGCTGTGTTTAATAGTAGTGTTATCATAGAATATTATTTGTCGACCAAACAGCGTATAAGCTTGGGGCTATATGATGTTTCGGGAAGGCATGTGATTACATTGGTTGATGGAGAAATAAAGTCAGGTAATAACTATGTGAGGTGGGATGGTAAAAGTAGTTTTGGAAAACCTGTTGCCACTGGCATCTATTTCTGTGTACTTGAATCTAATGGGATCAGGAAAGGTGTAAAGCTGATTATTATTAAATAAACAAACAAAAAATCCTCTTTGTTTGGTTCTTCAAATCAGTGAATTGTAGATTGTAAAAAATAGAAGGGTCAGGTCTTCTTTGAAAAGTGTCAAATACTTAGTTTGTTGGGTTTATAGTGTTCATAGAGTTCGTTGGGTCACAAGCAAAACACATATTCTTTTATTTCTGGGGTTAAATTAATCTTTTTTTACCTCCTGTTATACAATAGCTATCGCTATAGTTAAATTGTTGAATAGATAAATAGTTAAATAGTTTCCCATTCCCCAATTTTCTTTTTTCGACTCGTGACTCGGTGCTACGCACCACGCTTGACATTTATTCCTTTTCTCGATATTATTTACATATTGATGAGTATAGAATCACTTCTAAAAGGGCTGTGATTTTTATGTTACAATGTAAATAGTGGAGGACGAAAGATGAAAAAAAACATGATAATAATTCTCATAACAGGCATTCTTTTATGCTCATCTTGTAAAGTTACTTCTCCAATAACAGATGATGTTCTGGTTATACCACGTGACCGCCCTCAAATCATGAATGGAACTTTAGTCACAGAGATACAAACACATCTGCGCGGTGTTTACTGGTCCACTGACTGGATTGGAGAATTACCCGAAAAAGAAATGCTCACCCGTATTAAGGATTATGGCCTCAATTCTCTGCATCTGTATGCTGAAAGATACGACGCTGGCCTACCGGCAGGAATTTATCAAGATCAAGTTGATAGCATAGTACAGTGGTGTGGCGACCTGGGTTTGTATTGCGTAATTACTATTGGAGGCGGTAGTCACAATGGTGAATTTGATTATGATTTTGCTATGGCTTTTTGGGATATCTATGCTCCCAGGTATAAAGATGATACCTGGGTTATTTATGAAATATATAATGAACCATATGCCTGGGAGGCACCGTATGATAGCGCGACTCTCCGGATGCAACAAGAGGCATACAATCTTATTAGGAATCATGCTCCCAACACACCTATTCTGCTTTTTTCATATGCTGCATTCAGCACTGTGGATGATATGTTACAGGATATAAATAATCTTGAGGTTGATTGGTCAAATGCTTTAGTTGCATGGCATGGATATAATTCTTTAACGGATGAAATTCTTATTAATCTGAAAACCGAGGGGATTAACGGTATATCTACAGAATTACCGGTAGATTATCTTGGACCCGAGCCTAGAGTAAACGCTGAAAACATTAAAATATGTGAAGAGAATAATGTTTCCTGGCTTGTGTTCCTTGACATAAACAAAGTTCAAGAAAGCTGGCGATTTCAAGAGATAATCACTCAGAATGAAATTTCCTGGGAACCTGATTTTGGTATATGGCCAAGCGATACAAGTGACTACACACTTCCTCAGAATCTAGCGCTAAATAAAACAGTATATGTTTCTTCTGTAGAAAGGGATGGTTTAGAGGGTGAAAATGCTGTAGATGGCAATATGGAAACCCGTTGGTCTTCCCAATTTCAAGATCCTCAGTATATCACTGTTGATATGGGAGATGTCATTGACATTACCAGGATAATACTTGAATGGGATTACTGCTTTGCTATAGAATATGAAATCCAGGTTTCCAATGACAACCAAAATTGGACAACTTTAGTACATGTTACCGACGGTGATGGAGGAATAGATGTTCTATCCTTATCCGCATCAGCCAGATATGTGCGGATGTATTGTACCCAGAGAAATTCAGAATATGGCTATTCATTGTTTGAGTTTGAGATTACTAATATAACCAATTAACACCTTTATATATCTGCATCTGGGGCCAGGTCTTGTTTTTTGAATATCCTTGTCAACGGTTGTCAACGGGGTTAGACCTTGAAATGTGAAAAGATGGATATCGTCACTTGTCATTAGCCCTTGGTCACTAGTCAAAAAAACAAAAAAATAATCCTGTTAAATCTGCGTCAATCCGCGTCCCAATTCTAGGATTTAGGGGTTGGGATTTGGAAAAAAATAAAAATAATTTGTGCTATTTGTGTGATTTGTTGTTCCATAACATAGATTCTTTGAATCTTAGATAAATAGTTAAATTAAAAAATAGTCAAATAGAAAAAATGAAAAAGGGGTGGGGAGAACGATTCAACCATTCAACTTAGATTCAGAGAATCTATAGATTTATCCAATGTTGAGATTTAAACCCAGAAACGCAGTATGCTTACTTTCCTATAATTATAAAAAAGACACCTAATAGCAACATCGCTATGCCTACTGCAAAAGTCCGTAATGTATTAGTGTTGGATAAATTGTTTTTTATAAGATCGTCCTCTTGCGCAATTAACATAACCAGTTTTTTACGGATTTGAAGACGGTCATCTGCCAGCCGTTCCGTAGAACCAACAACAACAATCTCACTGTTGGGTGGAATATATGTATCCCCGAATAGGTAAGCGTATTTTGAACTGTGAAGAGAACCGTCGTATGGAATTAGATCCTCGGGGATGTGAACAGGTTTTTTGGATTTTTTAAAATCGCTTTCGCCCATTTCCTTTAGCCTCTTAATTCTTTCTCCGAGCGACAAAGTTTCGTTAGAGGCTGAAACATAATAATTAATATTATCCAGGCCCAGGATATCAGCTCCTTCTGCATCGATATTTATACGTCCGCTTCCATCATCCACATCAAAAGATACCGCATTTTCTCCGCTGGCAACTATTTCTTGTGCCGCTTTTGTTGAGCTGGGACCACCTGTTGCCGATTTGAGTTTCATCGATATTGTTCGGTATCTATAGTAAACACAAGGTTTCTTTGAATATGGACTTGATAATGTCTTATCTGCAATAATTTTCCCTTTTATTTTAACGGGACCCGTCTTAATATAATCTATTGACTGCAACTGAGCTGACATAAAAAACTTGAATTTTTTATATGCTTTGTAAGCTGATGCAATCAACCCTATGCCTATTAAGAAAAAAACCAGAGAAACGATTAATAATCCTGTATCCATAATTTTAACCTCTTTTTTTTGAATTAAACCGGAATACTTTTTTCAAATTTTAGATATTATCGGTTCATTTCCACCCTCGTTCTTATTTTTCAACTATTTGATCCCACAGGGGATATTCTGTCGCATCTGTTACAGTGGGATCTTTTCCAAATAGTTCTCGATATCTATCTACATCAGCGATATCTTTTACATCCTCTTTGTCCTTGGGTACAAAAGATAGATTTGCTGCCTCCCAACCTCTTCCCGTCTTTCGAACATCTCCATCCCACTTCCATTTAATTAATTTTAGAGGAACCCATTCGCTAAGTTCTTTTTTAGGTTTAAACATAAAGTATAAATCGAAAGTCATTCTGATACGTAAATAGGTTACATTTTCGGCAAGAATATTTGTCGGTATACCCGGCGCGTCATAAAAGCTATTGTTTCTTGCGCACGGATAAGCCATATCAAGACCCTTCTTACAATTTTGATCTATGGGAGGTGTTGGTCTTAATTGACCGGCACTATCACGTTCTTGTTCAAGTTGGCAATTATCAATTATCTGTACCCACTGGGTTTCTCCCGGTATATTAGATTGCGGCTCGCAAATAAATAAAATCCCATCATATTGTAATCCTACAAGTACTTTCTTTTCAGCTATTTTACCTCCATATTCGCCGTAAACTCTATTCTCTTCTGGCCATTGAGCGAGTAATTTTGGATCACCACTTCTCATAACACCAAAAGAATTACCCGCTCTACTACTATCACAGTTTACTGTATAGTCCGGCCTTTTAATAGTAAACTCAACATCCTTGGAATACTGTTTTCCACCAACTACCGCCGTATATTTAACATTACCCTTATTACCCTTATACCAATAGAATCCAATTTCCGGCTGCTTTAAATCTTCTTCTTTCAATGGAATTACTTCCGATTTTGATTGATCACCAGCCACCTTAAATTGTTTAATATAATTCTGATTATTATTACCATCAATAATCCATTCGCCTTTCTTCGGGTCTTTTTCTTTTGGAACCACAACACCTTTTAATTCAACCTTTTCACCAACGACTACTTCCGTAAGTTCATCATTATCCTCAACATCTTCCCAATTACCGTTTACTTTTCTCATTATGTATAAAAACACCAAGTCCACCTCTCCAAAAACCCACTTAACACTATAATTAACATCCCCTCCCGCCATGCTTTCAGGCTCAAAGTTTGCTTGATTCATTAACGGAGGAAGATCCGATACGGTAATCTTAAAGGGTGGTGAACCTGTTTGTGTTTTTGTTGACCATTCGCGGCTATTGGTCATTTTCCCATCATCCGGAATTTGAAATCTAATGCCTAATTTACAAATATTAATATCCTTTTCATCCTTCTCATACGTACAATCTGATTTTCTAACTCTTCCACGCACCGTTACTTCTTCAGCTGCGGCGAAGAACTCGTAATAATCGCAAAAACCGGTATTCCCGGGAAATTTATTCATAGGTATCATACTTGCCATCTTACGTATATAAAGAGTAGCCCGGGATATCGACTCGGGGTCACCACCAAGAGAAATTGTCCCATTGTCAATATATTCTGCCACCAGAGGCGGACAACTCCCCTTTTTATTATCCATAAGCGATTCCACATATTCGTACTGAACTGTAATCGCTTGGGGTTCGTATGTTAGAAAAGGGAAAAAGGACGAAATCTCCTTTGTCTTCACTTCTTTCGTATGAGACTCGTTTAGTTTCATAACACCATTTAATTTGAGAGTCAAATGCCCCTTGTTTGTGGTATTACCTCTATCAATATTCCAGTCTATGTGAACTTCCGCGCTGGCTGAAAGCGCTTTTTCCGGTTCTTTTGCCTTTCCATACATCTGGTAAAATGGTGTAAAAAGAAAAATCATTAAAAAAAAGAAAATACAATTCCTTTGTAAATTAAATAATCTCCCAATTAAATATTTCATAATCTATATCCTCCTTTTCATCACTGTTAATTTTAACTCATAGGCTTTTTTCAACCCCTGATAGTGGGTTTCTGGGGTCAATGTTTCTGTGTTTCTGGGTGTTTCTGGGGTCATGTTTCTGGGGTCAAATCTCAACATTGGACAAATCTATAGATACTTCGCTTCGGTGTTGAATTGTTCCCCATTTTCCAATTTCCCCATTTTTCAATTTTTCTAATTTGTTCTTCGTGTCTTAGTGTCTTCGTGGCAGACCATCTAAATATCTCTTTATAATACTTCTCACGATAAGATTTTCCTCGGATTTTATCATTGTTTCAAATTTTTCTTCAACGTCTTCCCCGCCAAGCAGCACGAGACCTCTTGTCGCGTATTCTCTTTTCTCCCAGTCAGAATCTTCCATATACTTAAACAAAATATTTTTTATCCTCTCTCTATAATCGGAACTGTCTTTTTCAACCGCTTTTGCTCCGACTAATAATATTTCGCATGGGAAATCTCCTTTGGCCTTTTTTTCTATATACGGAACAAGCAGCGTATCAAACCGGGAAAGAGAATTGATTGCTGCCGATTTTACTGCAACGGATAAATCGCTAACTAAAGGAAACAAACTCTCAATAGCGTTTGTATCTCCGATTTCACCTAAGGCTTTTATGGATACTAATCGTAATGGTTCATCTTCTTTTAAAAAAGAAATTATTTTATCAATGGCTCTTTTTTCTTTAAGCTTACCCATCGCATAAACTATTGCTCTCCTAAAGGGCTCTGTTCCTTCTCGACCCAGAACCGAAACGAGTGAATCACTCAAGGATTTCATTTCCAGTTCACCGATAAGTACAAAAACGTTTTTTGTTGCTCGCTCGATAGCATGGTTAATATTCTCCTTTAAATATTTTTCGACTAATAAAGAATCTTCGATTTTTTTAAGTGTTTTTTCTATAGCTCTTAGTTCTAATCCCTTTTTCGTATCGATTTTATTTCTGAAAATATAATCGAGCGCTTCTTCTCCCTTCTTTGAAAGCTCTTCTCTTGCTTTCTCAACTCTACTTTTGTTATCACCAACGCCCCATTCCGCGGCTATTTCGAAAATTTCTTCTATAACCAGGTTTGAAAAATCCGGAATAGGTTTTTGTACCAGTTCGTCTTCCTCTTCACTGTTTTTATCTACACCAATACCGTAATCTTTATTAAACCAGTAACCGTCGTTATATCCTTTAGCGTAAGGATAAAAATCTTTACCTTTAAGATCCAGAAAAATCCCCAAACCGGAAAAACCTCTGGAGTAATTCGCATCACCTATACCGAGTTTTTCTGTAATATTATAAACATCACTTCCTGAAAGATCGCAAAACAAACCAAAAGAATTGTGCAATCCGACTCCTATTCCTCCCGAAACCGAATACCAATCATCACCAGAGGAGTCGATTAAAATACCACAGGCAAGGTCGTGCCCTTCTCCAAGTGACGGACCCATTTTAGAAAAATAATGGTCATCCCCCTTCAAATCGGCCAAGTATCCGTAAGAAAGGTGAATCCCTACCCCTTGCGCGTATTCAGTCGCAATATATCTATCCTGCCCACTATCATCTATCAGGAATCCGGCCGAACACCAGTAACTCGCACCCTGCGCGTATACATCAGCATTGTAAAAATCGTTTCCTTTTCTATCATATAGAAAACCTATTCCTCCACCAAAATCGGGTCGTATGCCCATCGCAAAACCCTGAGACATAGAATTGTAAGAATTCGAATTTAAAGGAGTATCGAAATATTTTCCTCCCGCATAGTAAACATCGGAGCCATCCATATCACACAAAATCCCGAAACCTTTTGTACTTCCAAACCCTTCTCCGTAGCAATTCGTATAATAAAAATCGTCGCCCTCCGAATCGGAGAGTATTCCTATTCCGAAATTCCCCGCACCCAGAGAAAAAATCCCGCCTCTACAAACATCATCCCCGCTAAAATCTTTAAGCATTCCAAACCCGAGATAGCCACAGCCAATCGAGTAATGGCTCGAGTTATAAATATCATCACCCCCCCAATCGAATATTATAGCCGCGCCAAAGAGACCGGAAGCAATAGATACTATTTTTTCTGAACGATATGTATCATTTCCGCCTAAATCAAAAATAAAACTTATTCCGCTCGACGAATCGATTAAACCTATCGTTCCCCCACAATCTATATATTTATCATCTCCGCCCGGATCGATGACAAAAGGAATATTCTCGTATTTATCATCGCCCCTTGTACCTATAAGCAATGTCCCAAATTCGGTTTCAAACCTATTATTAAACGCGGAATCAGGTATTTCATCGATCAACGCAGGAATCTTTTCGGCCATAAGAACCATCAACAACCCCGACTTCACTAATTTCTCGTAATTTACTTTTTGAATAATATGCATAATAGTATCTTCGTTAATTCCTGTAGTATCGAAAGGAATTTTATACCTGTCGAGCAAAACCGTATTCAACCAATCATCTTTAGAATAATCTTCCATTTCCCATCTCCCGGGCAGACTCGCCAGCAGGATAAGCTCTTCCCTATCGGTTAAACTATCAAAAGCTTCCTGACATAACTTACCAGCATCATTTATAACAGAAATTAAATCTTCGATTGAAGATATTTCCACTTCCGGAATTTCAACTTTAATTTGCAAATCTTCTGAAATAGTCTTTATCAACTCCGTGTTAGATTGATTCAGAGCTTTCTTAATTCTACCGGCGTATTTTTCTCCGCTCAAAGGAAAACACATTAAATCCCTTACAACTGGTAAAACAAGAGAAGTTTCCGACCATTCCAATCTAGCGAATTCAATTGCTCCTCTTTCGAGATTTAAATAAACTAAAGCGCTATCTATTTCCGCCTGGGGTATATAAAAAAGAATTAATATTAAAATCATATTTCTCCTTTAATATTAAGTTGTTTTCGAAATTTAGTCAAGTAAAAATTTTCTCCACCACCCATCCTAATTATTAACCACAAGATTTCACAAGATTAACACAAGATTTTTTTATTCTTTTAACTTCCTAATTAATAAAAACAAGTATTCTTAAATCTATTTGTGAAATTGGTGCTATTTGTTGTTAAAAAAGGGCGGAAAAGTTTTCCGCCCTTTTTATTCCTAACTACAGGGGTATCGCCCCTTTTTTTTGCTACTTTACTTTATCAAAGTTGCCTTTATTCTCTTGGTGAATCCGGGTCCTTCCATTACAACAAAGTATATATCACTCGAAAGATTCAATCCCTTAAGCGATGTCTGATAATAATCCGGTTCCACCACTCCATTAACAAGAGTTCCGACTTCCATTCCGGCTTTGTTATATACCTTTATCTCGACTTTGCCTGCTTTTGCTACCGAGTAAAGGATATCTCCGCTCCCGAATTCAGCACTCATATTCGAAACGATCGGAACTTCCCCTACACCTGCAGCTGCAACTGTGATGGAATCTGATTCACCATTTGTACTCGGCTTTAAAAGGTCAAAGACCGTTATTATTAAACCGGTGCATTGCGCAGTTGCCACTGTCGGGAATAAAGTAACCGCGGTCTGCATTAGATGTGTCTCTCCCGGGAATACTACTCCCGTTTTGTTCGCGGAGAGATCAACAATCTTCGGCAATAACGAATCTGTAACATTACCGAACATGTCTATAGCTGTTACCTCGACATCCACTGTGTCATTAACATGTATCGTAGTTAATCCACCCGCAATTTGTACATTGAATCCGGCAAGACCAATCGGCAGCCAGGTTAATCCAGGAGATGTGCCTGTATTTCCCGCTGTATCCGTTGCTGTTACAGGTGCGATCTCCGCAATTTGATTCGTAATACCAATCTTGAATTCACCACTTATAAATGAATTTTCAGGAATAAGCGCGGTAAGTCCTACAGCAGCAGTATCCGGTGCAAATCCATTAGGTGTCAACGCTATCAATGGGGGGTTTAAATACCAAACAACCTGTGAAGGACCTGCGGCACTTTCATCAAGCGTCAGAGTAACCGTGTCAGGGTTCGTGTAGGTCCAAATACGTATATTACTGGCATCCTGGGCTTCTATTCTAACCCAATTACTTTCGGAATAATCACCATCGGAAACATGAGACGAATCCTCTACAACCTCAAGATCGAAATGGTCAAAGTCGCCTGGTGTCGCGCTGAAGAGAGTAACCACGTCCTCAACAGCACCATAAGAAGCTTTTATATGCGCGGTATCAGCCGCTAACGTATGAGAAGTATAAGTTGCTTTCCAATTAAGACTATCTCCTTCCAAAAACTCACCGCCTATACTTCCAAGTCCGTCAACTTCCTCAATCACAACAGCATACGTACCATAATACAACCTCATGTCTATATGATTGCTATACTGGTCAGTCGCTGACGCCGTAAATGTGGTGTCAGCACCGGCAGGAATTCCCGCCGAGTCGGGCGTAAGAACTATGGTAGCGGGTACATCAGGAACATGAGTTACATCTATATCGTCAGAGGCTCCTTCACTCGTTCCTGTAACCGCGTAAACACCGGCAGTCATGGATGAAAGATATTCTATTTCACCTTCTCCATCTTCATCTACCTCAATTCTATCTACTCCAAGAACATTAAACGATCCGCCTCCTGCGCTCACTTCGAAGTCCACCATGTAACAGTCCTCTTCATCAGGATCAACTAAGCCACTGGGGTTACCGTACTGGTCTAAAAGTTGAACAAGTATCCATAGATTATTTGCTCCGTCGGAAACAACAACCTCTGGATCGCCTTTACAAAAGAGCCTTACACTATCCGGAGCCGCGCCGATGGTAGAAATAAGAGAATAATCCGTAACTCCAGTTACCAGGAGTTCGGCGGTTACCGTATCTGCTGGATCTACCACCATCGAATCGTCGGTGGTGTATGCCACCGCAATATTATTGGTTGCATTCAACCCGGCTACACCTAAACTTCCCTTCCCGGAATGCGTAAAAGAAACCTGGACTGGGTCCGTCGCGTCCACATGGTTACCATACTTATCCTGTATCTCTGCGACTACTGTCGCGTTCTGTGCAACAACCACTGTTTTCGCTGCCGGAGTAACGTTTATTCTGGTTCCCGCATCGGGATTTACCGTGATAATCGATATATCGGTTAACGTAAGCCTCAAAGCTTCAGCTTCATCTGTCCACATTGCCTCCACTGTGTCAATTCCCGATGTGGTTGCTGCTTTGTAGTATATTTCTACTTCACCAAATTCATCTGTTACACCACTTGCAGGAACAGTACTTTCACCCAACCCGGGAGACAAACTAAACTCAATCGTCTCGCCCGAAACACCATTACCACCATCAGTAAGAACCGCAGTCAATTTCACACTGTCTTCAAGTCCTATGTTACCTGTTCCCGGAGTTAAACCAAGATTATCCTGGGCGGCTAACTCGCCTGAAAACGAAAACATAAGCAGTGCGGAAAAGACGAGCAACATTTTCCAAATATTTCCTCGCATAACAAACCTCCTTTTTGTTTGTTTTGTTAAATACTATGACTTTTTTCATGCTTTAAAAAAAATGTCGAACTTATAAAACAACTTATAAAACAATGTAACAGATTTCCGTAAAATTGTCAAGGGTTTTTTTGCCGAATTTTCCACATTCTCTTATCCGCGTAATAAAAAAGAAGAAATATCAACAACAAAATGGGACGCAGATGAACGCAGATTTTAAGGATTTTTTATTGTTGTTTAACAAAAATCCAACCCACAACTCCCATACTTAGACAGGATAAAAACAGGATTAACAGGATTCTTATGTGTTTTGACTATTTTTCTATTCTGCTATTTAACACCGATTCGAAGAATCTATGTACGGAAACAACAAATTACACAAATTATTTTTTTGTGCCTTCGTGTCTTAGTGGCTAATCTTTTTGATTTTTACAATTAAAAAAGGGCGGAAAAATTTTCCGCCCTTTTTATTCCTAACTACAGGGGTATCGCCCCTTTTTTTTGCTACTTTACTTTATCAAAGTTGCCTTTATTCTCTTGGTGAATCCGGGTCCTTCCATTACAACAAAGTATATATCACT
>Ga0307434_1000150_pt1 | contig 63388 bp, 57 predicted proteins | sample SalMarWE160220MG_FD_202156 | JGI IMG/M metagenome (GOLD analysis project Ga0307434, IMG submission 202156) | Salt marsh sediment microbial communities from the Plum Island Ecosystem LTER, Massachusetts, United States - WE1603-220 | ecosystem: Environmental > Aquatic > Marine > Intertidal zone >... | reverse complement strand
ACAGAATGATTACCGCATACCTTTACGGCGGAGACCTCGAGATGAGAATTCGCCAGGAGATTATGCTCGGAATAGGCGGAATGAGAGCTTTGTCGGCTATGGGTATTGAGCCGGCCGTTTGTCATATGAATGAGGGACATGCCGCCTTTATGGGCCTGGAAAAAATACTGCGACTAAAAAGTAAAGTGAATATAAGTTTTGAACAGGCTCTCGAAGCCACAAAGGCAGGAAATGTTTTTACAATACACACGCCCATAAAGGCCGGGAATGACGAATTTCCACTCGAAATGGTCGATAAATATTTCGCCGATTATTATCCGAAGCTCGGTATAAGTAAAGAGCAGTTTTCAGCTCTCGGTAAGATTGCAGCAAAGGACGATAAAGAACCTTTCAAAATGCCTGTGCTTGCCCTCAGACTCAGCTCGTATAAAAATGGCGTGAGCATTAAGCACGGTCAGGTCTCGAGGAAAATGTGGTCGGTTTTATGGCAGGATGTGCCTGAAGATGAGGTCCCTATAACTGCAATCACAAATGGAGTGCATATTAAAACCTGGATTTCTGAAGAGATGAACTTATTGTATGAAAGGTATCTTGGGACCAATTGGTCCGATGAGCTTCTTGACGGTATTAGCTGGGAAACTATCGACCAGATTCCAGATGAGGAATTCTGGCGAATTCATCAGCGTAACCGGGAAAGCCTCGTGGCATTTTCAAGAATGCGTCTCAAAGCCCAAATGCAGCGCAGAGGCACGTATCATACGGAATTAAACTGGGCTGAGGAAGTTCTCGACCCGGAAGCTTTGACAATCGGATTTGCCAGGCGGTTTACGCCTTATAAAAGAGGCAACTTGCTTTTCAAGGACCCCGCCAGGCTTGTTAAAATTCTTACCGATACTGAAAGACCTGTCCAGATTATTTTAGCGGGTAAAGCACATCCTAAGGACAGCCAGGGCAAGGAAATTATAAGACAGCTTATTCACTTTGCAAATCAATATAACGTCAGACGCAGAGTAGTGTTTTTAGAGGATTATGATGTTAATGTAGCCAGATACCTTGTGCGTGGCGTGGACGTCTGGCTTAATACACCGAGGCCGCCGATGGAAGCAAGTGGTACGAGCGGAATGAAAGCCTCGTTTAATGGTGCTTTGAATATGAGCACTTTAGACGGGTGGTGGTGTGAAGGATACAGGCCGAAGGGCGGCTGGGCAATCGGCGCCGGCGAAGTTTATCAGGACCCTTCTTACCAGGATAACATAGAATCGAAAGCTATTTATAATATCCTCGAGAAGGAAATTGTGCCGTTGTTTTATACACGCTGTGCGGACGGCCTGCCGCGGGCCTGGATTCGCAGAGTTAAAGAATCAATTAAGTGGATAACCCCGAATTTTAATACGCATAGGATGGTAGCCGATTATACTCAGAAGTTTTATAATCCTGCGGCAGCCAGATTTGGATACCTAAATGACGAGGCTATGAGCCGGGCAAAAGCTTTTTCAGAATGGAAGGCTAAAATACAGTCAGCCTGGTCCGGATTGGCTATCAAGGATGTACAGAGCGGTGTTAAGAACGGTCAGCCGCAAAAGCCGCTGAAATCGGAACAGTCGCAGCTAAAAGTTGGGGCTGAACTGGAAGTGAAAGCTTTGGTTAAGCTTGGAACCATAAAACCGGATGAAATATCCGTTGAGCTTTATCACGGCCCCGTTGACGTCTGGGGAAATATTATAAATGGAACAACTGCGAAGATGGATTACCGCAAAAGTGCCAATCAGGATAGTGAGCACTGGTTCTGTGGTTCTATGACCTGTGAGCAATCCGGGCGTCAGGGATTTGCCGTCAGGATTATTCCGAAACACGAGGACCTCGTTAATCCTAATGAATTGGGTTTAATCCTCTGGGAAAAAGCTTTATAGCTTTGTAAACTGGTTTGATACGAACCTCTTCCTTTTTTAACACGTAATAGAAGCTACTGGTTGTCTTTTTTACTAAGAAGCTCATAAGCCTCATCAGCAGAGCTGCTGTTCTCAAGTTTTTCTTTAAATTTTTCGTCAAGCATCAGCCTGCTTATTTGTGCCAGTGCCTGAATGTGCGGCCCTGTTTGATTTGCCGGTGATACAAGTAAGAGAATAATTTTAACGGGTTTGGCGTCAACGCTTTCAAAATCGATAGGCTCATCCGCAATTCCGACAGCCATAATTAATTCTTTGACGGCATTGCACTTTCCGTGCGGTATGGCAATGCCCGAACCAATGCCCGTGCTGCGTGTTTTTTCGCGCATTAAAACCGATTCTAAAACGATGTCTCTGTCTGACATTAAATGCTCTGAATCTAAAAGGTCCACAAGTTCAATTATTGCGGATTTTTTATCTTTGCTTCCTAAGGGGACCTTAACACAACTTGGCTGCAAAATTTCTGTAAGCTTCATTTCAGTTATTAGAGAAAGTCAAAACCTGAATTCAATTGTTTCAATTTTTTATAAACCAGCAATTATACTTGAAAAATGGCTGGAGTCAAGAATTTAATAAAAATTCTTTTTTGTGAACTAATGAAGGTTAGCTGTAATCTGCAGCTTTAGGATATGATTGAGCTTTTGTACTGCGAGAGCGCCCTTTTTATCTCATCGATATAAGGATATGTGCAGTTATTTTGCTCTTTACAATTGAATAGGCTGTAAATACAATTTAGTACTTAATTTACCAGATGATAGCTGGTGGTTTTTTATAAGGTGCCAAAGTGGTTTAGGATATGTAACTATGGAAAAGATAACGACTTATGATACAACGCTTCGCGACGGGATGCAGGCTGAGGGAGTAAGCTTCTCATTGGAAGATAAACTCTCTATCGCCCTGCGTCTTGACGAGCTTGGTCTTGATTATATAGAGGGAGGATACGCGGGCTCTAATCCCAAGGACATGCACTTTTTTGACGAGGTCAAAAAACTTCAGCTCAGACACTGCCGAATTGCAGCCTTTGGGAGTACGCATCGCGCTGATACAAAGCCTGCTGATGACCTTTCTCTAAATAGTATCCTTGCCTGCGGGACAAATGCAGCCACTCTTGTTGGTAAAAGCTGGGATATGCATGTCAAGGCGGTGCTTGCCTGTTCGCTCGATAAAAATCTGTGTATCTGTGCAGACTCTGTTAAATATCTTAAAAGCAAAGGCCTTGAGGTAGTTTTCGATGCAGAGCATTTCTTCGACGGCTACAGGGAAAATCCTGATTATGCTGTGAAGGTTCTGGAGGCGGCTGCAGGTGCGGGTGCCGATATCCTGGTACTTTGCGATACGAATGGAGGCTTTTTGCCTGAGCAGATATACGAGATTACAAAATATGTTTATGAAAAATTCAGTACTGTCAGCGTTGGTATTCACACCCATAATGACAGCGGCTGCGCCACAGCGAATAGTCTTGCAGCGGTCCGGGCCGGTGCCAGGCATGTACAGGGTACGGTGAACGGCCTTGGCGAACGCTGCGGCAACGCAAATTTATGTACTGTAATACCGGATTTGATGCTAAAGATGGGCTTTGATGTACTTAAGCCGGAAAAGCTGAATACTCTAACTGAAGTTTCCCGTTTTATGTTCGAGATTGCGAATCTTTCACTTGTTATGAATATGCCTTATGTCGGCGAAAGTGCCTTCGCTCACAAAGCCGGTCTTCATGTTGATGCGATTCGCAAAAACAGACGAACCTATGAGCATATCGACCCGAAGCTGGTCGGCAACGAGCGCCGCTTTCTTATTTCCGAATTGAGCGGTAAGTCCAATGTCCTCGCAGAGCTTGAGAAATCCAAAATTGCTGAAGATAAGAAGCTCGCAAAAAAGATTTTAACTGAAGTTCAGGAACTTGAAGATGAGGGCTATCAGTTTGAGGCGGCTAACGCCAGCTTCGATTTGCTTGTCAAAAAGATAATGGGGACATACAAGCCGTTTTTTGAGCTTATAAAGTATAATACAACCGTTGAAAAGAGTGCCTCGGGGGATTTGGTTACGGAGGCGACGGTAAAATTAAAAGTCGGCGATAAAATCGAACACGTTGTAGGTGAAGGAGACGGCCCGGTCAACGCTTTAGATTATGCTTTGCGTAAGTCACTCGATATTTTTTATCCTTCTATCAAAGATATGCATTTGATTGATTATAAAGTTCGTGTAGTAAACGCCAAAGCCGGCACCGCTGCACGAGTTCGTGTAATCATAGAGTCTCGTGATAAGGACTCAATTTGGGGAACAGTCGGTTGCTCAGAGAATATTATCGAAGCATCCTGGCAGGCACTGGTTGATAGTATCGAATATAAACTATATAAGGAAAGCCTGTAGATTTTACATATTATTTTCAATTATACGACAGATACTTTCCTGTTTAATTTATCATTTTATCGGGCTGGTGCATTCTCGAGAGTTTTGCGATATCTTTTTTTTCTTCGGTTAATTGTTTGTTGCTCAGGCTCAGCTTTTCTTTCGCTGACCGCTGTCTGGACAGCCTCGACGGCAGTAGCCGCGTAAAGGTCTGCTCCTATCTCCTGCCAGAGGCCTTCGGCCCGATTAAAAAGTCCGCCTGAGACCATAATTCTCATATCAGGCCAGGCATTGACACCTTTTATGGTGTCAATTAATTGACGAACTGTTGGCGCTTGTTTTGGTGTCGTTCCGTAGATAAGAAGGATATCAGGTCCGTGCCTGTTGACAAAAGCAAGGATATCATCGTTTGTCAGACCGCCTCCGAGAAATTTAACCTCCCAGCCGTCGCTTTCAAACAAGTCTGCTATTATTTGTGCACCAAGCTCCTGCAATTCGTCCTTAACGCAACATACGATGATTTTTTTGTTTTTTAAAGGCTTTCGTGGAAGTTTATTCTGGAGCTGGTCAACTATGTTTCTGTTAATTCTTGTAGCGAGATGCTCAGCAGCAGGGCTGATACGGCCATCTCTTGAGAGCCTTTCGATTTCTACCATAATTGGCCAGATGATATCAGCATATACTAAGTTGGTTGGTGTACCGCATTGTAAAGTCTTTTCTATGATGAATCGGCATCGGTTTCTGTCTCCTTCAATTAATGCATCCAGGTAATTTTCCAGTATCCCGTCTTCAACCATATTTATGCTCCTTTGTTATATGTTTTATGTTAATTTTCGGCTTTAAACCAATGTTAAAATAGGTAATATAAGCTTCGGCAATGTTAGATTGAAAACATTAGGCAAAATAGGTAATATACATAATGCAAGCAAAGATTTTTTGTTTTTTTTAATAGTCGTTTCTTTATTGTATCTTGACAGGGTTTTTTTAGGACCTTTGCTTGTTGAATTAGCTCTCTAAAATTATTGAAAGCAAAAAGATGGTGTTTTCGACAGTTGTTTTATTTGAGATTAACAAGCAGTACAAAGCGTTCTGATAATGAGGGATGAATGTTGTTTTTGTACGTCAGGTATTGTATTATTTTAGATTAAATGAGACTATGATTAATAATCAACTTATTGTTTTTATGTCTTTCAAGAAAAATTAATTTTTAATTTAGGAGTTAATATTATGATAGGTGCGCTTGGTGACAAGTGTATAAATGATGTGGAAAAAACAGGACAGTTCGGCCGATTCGTTTGGCGGTCTCTGGCTGTTTCCATAGCAAGCTGTTTCAAACCATCTTCATATCCTTTGATTTGGACACAAATGTACATTATTGGCGTGCGGTCTGTGCCGGTCATAATGATAACAGGCGCATTTGTGGGAATGACGCTTGCGATTCAGGCTTATGACCAGCTTGCGTCTATGGGTCTTGAGGAAAGGCTCGGTGTATTAATCAATATTTCCGGTGTTAAGGAGCTTGGTCCTGTCCTTGCTGCGGTTATGCTTGCGGGGCGAATCGGCGGCGCATTAACCGCTGAGCTGGGGACGATGAAGGTTACCGAACAGATTGAAGCTGTCAGGAGTATGGGTACGGACCCGATGCGGTATCTTGTTGCACCGCGGATTTTGGCTTGTTTGCTGCTAACACCTATTTTGACTGTCTTTGCCGTCCTGATGTGCAGCCTTGGAGGTTTTTTCGTAAGCGTTTATCATCTTCACATTAACAGCCAGCCTTACTGGGAGCATAGCGCACATGGCGTTGAGTTATGGGATTTGAGTATCGGCGTAGTGAAGGGATTTTTCTTCGGAGCGGCTATCGCAGCCATAAGCTGTTACAAGGGTTTTACCTGCAGAGAAGGGGCTCATGGGGTGGGACAGGCCTGTACCGAGGCTTTTGTTGCCAGCTTTATTTCAATACTGGCTCTCGATTTTGCACTCGTTTTGATTTTTAATGCGGTTTACAATACACTCTGGCCATTGAGAAGTTTGCTTTAGTAAAACATTTGTGTTAAAAGTATACCGTATTGTTTTAGGTTTAAGAGGTTATACAGAAGAAAATGAAAACAAAGGCACAGGAAAAAAACTCTCAGCCTTGTAATAACGACGGTATAATTTCTTTGGAGAATGTCACCAAGAAGTTCGGCATAAACATTGTCCTCGACAACATTGACCTTGTGATAGAGAAAGGCAAAACAACTGTAGTAATCGGTCCGAGCGGTTGTGGCAAGACTGTTCTTATAAAGCATTTAATAGCTTTATTAAGGCCGAGTTCGGGCAGAGTCTATTTCAAGGGACAGCGCATCGATGAGCTTGAAGAGGAAAAGTTGGGTAAAATACGGATGAATTTCGGCTTTCTTTTTCAAGGCGGCGCTTTATTTGACAGCCTGACGGTAGCTGAAAATATATTGTTTCCTGTAAGGCAGAATTATAAGACGAGAAAGGTAAGCGGTCTTGACGGTCTTGTCAAATCGAAACTGGCATTGGTTGGTCTTGATGGTTTTCAAAATTATTTTCCGGCTCAGCTTTCCGGAGGACAGCGTAAAAGGGTTGCACTGGCCCGGGCAATCGCCTTGAATCCCGAGGTTATATTATATGATGAGCCGACAACAGGACTGGATCCTATTCGTGCGGATATAATTAATGAGCTTATATTAAAATTACAAAAGGGTCTCGGCCTGACAAGTGTTGCCGTAACTCACGATATGACAAGCGCTTATAAAATAGCAGACCGAATTATTATGCTGCATGATGGGAAAATTATCGCTGATGGTAACGCGGATTTTATCCGCAATCATTCCGACCGTGTTGTTCAGCAGTTTATTAACGGCCAGGTTGGTGATGAAGAGCTTAAAGTGTTGCGAGCAGGCGGCGACATCAACCATTTGAAGTTGCAGCCACGTGATTCAAAGTGAAAAATAGTGCAGATGAAGAAATCGGCGGCAGATATTGGGGGTGACTTAAAGCAAATCGTGCGTGGTGACGTTTTCGTCGATATGCTGCACAGAGCTGCGTACAGCAGTGATGCAAGCATTTACAGGATAATACCGGCCTGCGTTCTTGTTCCTCGTGACATCGATGATATTGTTGCAACTGTAAAATATGCCGCAGAGAATAATATACCTGTCGTGGCGCGTGGTGCCGGAAGCGGTGTGGCAGGAGAGTCACTTTCCAGCGGTGTCATTCTCGATATACGACGGTATATGAATAGAATAATTTCCAACGAGCAGGACGGCAGCTCAATTGTTTCTCAGCCTGGTGTGGTGCTTGATGATTTAAATACTTTCCTTTCAAAATACAAAAGGAAAATCGGGCCCGACCCATCCACATCCAATAGAGCCGTAATCGGCGGCTGCGTAGCTAATAATTCAACAGGCGCCCATTCTCTTCGGTATGGATATATGGCCGAATACGTTGAATCCCTTGAAGCGGTATTGTCAGACGGCAGTGTAGTTGAGTTTCAAAATGATTTCGAACCTTCGGCCAAACCAGACACCGCTGGTTCGATAGTTGGAAAATGTATGGAAGTATTATCCGATAATGATGAGGTTATAAAAAAAGCACTTCCACGCTCAAAGCGTAATCGGAGCGGCTATAACATTGCTGGAATTTATCATGACGGCAGAATTGATATGGCCAGACTCTTGGCAGGTTCTGAAGGGACGCTGGTAATATTTACAAAGATCAGACTTAGAACGGTTAAGTTGCCCAAGGCAGAGGCTTTACTGCAGCTTGAGTTTGATTCGCTCGAAAAGATGGTGCAAGCGATACCTGTGATTGTGGATAGCGGGGCGTCAGCCTGTGAGCTGATGGATAAAACTCTGCTGGATATGGCCAGGGATGCTCTGCCGCAATACAGGGATATCCTGCCTTCGGCAGAGGCTATTCTTCTGGTTGAGCATGCCGGTGATACAGAACACCAGGTGAAAGAAAAAATCGAAAAAACAAGTTCTGCAGTCGGGAAACTCGCCGTTGACCGAAAAATTATCTTTGACACTGAAAAGCAAAGCAGGTTGTGGAAATCACGCAAGGATGCTGTGCCTTTGCTCGACAGAAAAAAGACAAGAAAGCACCCGGTCCCGTTTATCGAAGACGTTTCAGTGGATAATAGTAAACTCGCCGAATACATCGCCGGTATAGAGAAAATCGGCAAACGCTACGATATTTGCCTTTCATATTATGGTCATGCTGGTGACGGCGAGCTGCATATCAGGCCTTACCTTGATTTGAGCCGGAAGGCGGATGTGCAGAAAATGGTTGCACTTGCGAATGAGGTATTTTCGCTTGCCTGGTCGCTCGGCGGTTCAATCAGTGGTGAGCATGCGGACGGCCTCGTCAGAGCCGCTTTTATCAGGAGCCAGTTCGGAGACGAATTCTACGAAGTTTTGTGCAGGATAAAAAATATTTTTGACCCGGCAGGCATTATGAATCCAGGCAAAATTATCAACAGTGACCCCGATATTATGATAAAGAACTTAAAGGCTGAGGACAACTTTTTGCCCGAAAGACTACAGACCGATTTGCTTTTCGAAGGTGATGAGCTTTTAACGGAGCTTGAGCAGTGTAACGGCTGCGGATTGTGCCTGACTAAAGAAAAAGATTTGCGACTATGTCCTGTTTTCAGAGCAATCGACGAGGAATTGGGCAGCACGAGAGCCAAGGCCAATATTTTGAATTTATGGATGAAAGGCAAAATAAGTGAAAAGGATTTTGAATCAGACGAGTTCAAAAAGTTTCTGGATTTGTGCATAAATTGCAAACTCTGTTCTGTCGAATGTCCCTCGGGTGTTGATGTCTCGAAATTGATGGTTGCTGCACGAGCACAGTATGTTAAGCGGAAAGGATTAAAAAGGGCGGAATTTGCTTTATCGAGGAATCGTTATCTTGGTATGCTCGGCAGTAAGTTCAGCGGGCTTGCGAATTTGTTTATTCGGATTCGCCCTTTTAAGAAGCTGCTCGAAATAGTAGCCGGCCTTGACAAACGCAGGCAGATGCCCGCTTTTAATCGAGGCAGTTTTTTGAAAAAGGCAAAAAAGTATTTGGCAAAGCTCGGACCGGTTGAAAAACCGGTTGGAAAGGTCGCTTATTTTGTTGATACGTTTGCCAATTATAATGACCACGAGCTGGGCTTTGCGATAATTGATTATTTTAGGCATAATAATATCGATGTTACGTTACCAACACAGCGGCCGGTACCCTTGCCCGCTCTTTGCTATGGTGACATAAAGACCGCGAAAAAAGATTTGGCTTTCAATACCGAACATCTGGCGAGGGCTGTCAGGTCAGGTTACACAATTGTCTGCTCCGAACCGAGTGCTGCTCTTTGTTTACAAAAAGAGCTAAGGCATTTTGTTGCTGGTGAGGATGCAAGGCTTGTTTCGCAAAACACTTTCGAGTTGATGAGTTATCTGCTTGGTTTATATAAAGAGGGGAAATTAAAACCTGCTGAAAAAAAGCTGACAGGTGAATTTGCTTATCATACACCCTGTCATTTATTTGCGCTTGGCACAACAGGGGCGAGTATAGAGCTTTTAGATAAGCTGTGTGGTTTGAAGGCTGTTGACCTAAAGGCCGGCTGTTGCGGCCTGGCGGGGACATTCGGGATGCAGAAGGATAAATACGAGCTGTCTGAAAAAATATCGGAGAATTTAAGGGATGCTTTGAAACGGACTCCGGCTAAAATAGTATTGACAGAATGTGCCGGCTGCGGTATGCAGATAGAACATATAAGCGGTAAAAAGGCAGTTCATCCGATAAAATTATTGGCAGAGTGTTATGGAAAGAAAAGCGGATCATCTTAAACAGGCGGTGTTGTGGGAGGCGGCGGAGGATAAAAAGGTGCAGTGTTTTCTGTGCAGTCATCGCTGCCTTATCGCTGACGGCAAGGCAGGGCGGTGCCGGGTTCGAAAAAACATTGACGGAATTTTATATACACTCACATATAACAAGCTTTGTTCCGCCAATCCGGACCCGATAGAGAAAAAGCCCTTGTTCCATTTTCAGCCCGGCAGCAGCAGTTTTTCAATCGCTACAGAGGGCTGTAATTTCCAGTGCGATTTCTGTCAGAACTGGCAGATAAGCCAGGCTGCCATCGAGCAGGGCGAAATTGACGGCCAGGCGATAAGCCCGGACAAAATAGTAAAAGCTGCGGTTAATTACGGCTGTAAATCAATCGCTTATACCTATACCGAGCCGACGATTTTTATGGAACTGTGCGCAGACTGCGGAAAGCTTGCAAAGCAAAACGGCCTTGCAAATGTTTTTGTCAGTAACGGCTACCAGACAATAGAAGCGATTGACTTTGCAAAAGAATGGCTCGACGGGATAAATATCGACCTGAAGGCCTTTAATGAGGATTACTATAACAGGCTTTGCAAAGCGCATCTACAGCCGGTTCTTGATACGATTGAATACATTGCAAAACAGACTGATATATGGCTGGAAGTTACTACCCTGATTGTTCCGAATGAGAATGATTCGGAGGATGAATTAAAACGGCTGGCTGAATTTCTGGTGACAAAAGCCGGTGCGGACGTTCCCTGGCATATAAGCAGGTTCCACCCGCAGTATAAATACCTCGATTCGATTCCGACGCCGCTCGAGACACTTCAGAGGGCGTATGAAATCGGAAAGGCCGCAGGCCTGCACTATGTTTATCTTGGCAATGTCCCCGGCTCAAAAACCGAGAGCACCTATTGTTACAATTGCGACAGGTTACTTATCGAACGGCTCGGTTACTCAATCAGAACCAATAATATCAAAGACGGCTGCTGTCCCGACTGTGGCGTTAAAATCGCAGGCTTTGAGATTTAGCTTGTGTGCCTGTGATTTTTATTCATTTATCATTTCTTCGACTTCCTCGGTTCCTTCATCGTAGAACTTTTTTTCGTCGGGCGCCAATTGATGCAGGAGCCTTAAAAATTCTCCTGCGTGCACTCGTTCCTCATCGGCTATATCGATGAGCACCTTTTTTGCCAGCTCGTTGTCGGTGGATTCCGCCAGCTGCATATATAACTGTACAGCCTCGTACTCTGCCGCCACCATAAAGCGAATCGCTCGGATTAGCTCGGCCTCTGTAACCTTCCTGTCGTTTGCAAGACAGCTAAATGGGTTTGAAAATTCCGGCATAGTTATGTACCTCCGTACTAATATTTTGACTTCAATATCCCTTACAATTCTGAGTATTATACTTTAGAGGTGCCTATTGTCCAGGGATAATATGTGTGCAATTGAGCCGGAAAACGAATAAAATATCGAAACTTGCAGTTTTTTTGAATAGCGAATTTATATGAAAATTATAGCGGATGAAAATATACCTTTTGTTAAGGAGTGCTTTTCGTCGATTGGCGATGTTCAGACAATCGACGGCAGGGCGATTTCAGCATTAACTGCTAAAGATGCGGATATCCTTTTAGTTCGCAGTATTACAAGGATTGATAAAGAATTGCTTACCGGCAGCAAAGTTAAATTTGTCGCAACTGCAACAATCGGTTTCGAACATATTGATACGGATTTCTTAGCCAAAAAAAATATTGGTTTTGCTTCCGCTCCCGGCTCGAATGCGAACAGCGTTGCTGAATATGTTATAGCCGCACTTCTTGAAGTTGCAAAAGGGCTTGATATTACCTTAGAGGATAAATCAATAGGCATAATCGGTGTGGGCAATGTCGGAAGCAGGGTGGAAAAAAAATGCAAAGCCTTGGGACTCAAGCCTTTCTTAAACGACCCTCCTTTATATAGAAAGACCGGCGACAAGAAGTATTTGCCTTTGGAGAATTTGTTTGGTTGTGACGTTATCACGCTTCATACACCGCTGACCTTCGAAAGTGTAGATAAGACATATCATCTTGCTGATAAAGGTTTTTTCGATTCAGTAAAGAACGGCTGCATCTTTATCAATACAGCGAGAGGCCCCGTAGTGGATTCACAGGCGTTGAAGAGTAAAATTAAAAGCAACTCAATAAAAGCTGCTGTTCTTGATGTCTGGGAAAATGAGCCGAATATCGATATTGAGCTTTTGGAGATGGTTGACATTGGTACTGCTCATATAGCCGGCTACTCTCTGGATGGCAAAGTTGCAGGGATGTTTATGATTTACAGAGCAGCCTGTGATTATTTTGGCCTTGAGCCTGTCAAGGATGCGAGTGATTTTCTGCCAAAGCCTGCTGTACCTGTGATAGAAATTAATGGTGATAATAATGAGCAGGAAACATTACGGCAAATCGTGCGTAAAATATACGACATAAGAAATGATGATTCGGTGTTGCGGGATATGCTGAAAGTGCCGGCTGATAAAAGAGCCGCTTGTTTTGACCGCCTGAGAAAAGAATATCCTGTGCGAAGAGAATTTCAAAATACAAAAGTTTTAGTCAAAAAAGTCGACCGAAGACTGATTGAAAAAATAAGAGGCATTGGTTTTCAGGTAGAGACAGGTGACTGAGAATAAAAAAGACATTTTGACCTGGCCGGGACAGAGACTGGATTTTTCTAAAGGGTGTCTGTTAATGGGTATTTTGAATGTCACACCTGATTCTTTCAGTGACGGTGGCCAGTTTTTTGATACCGAAAGGGCAGTCGAAAAGGGGCTGAAAATGGCTGCCGATGGCGCAGCAATTATAGATGTGGGCGCGGAATCCACCCGGCCGGGAGCTAAGCCGGTATCAGCCGATAAGCAGATAAAACGAGCCATACCTGTAATCGAAGCCCTCGTGAAGAAGGTTAATGTCCCCATCAGTATAGATACGTACAATTTTGAGGTTGCAAAGGCGGCTATCGGTGTGGGAGCTTCTATGATTAACGATATTACAGCATTAAGTGACGAGCGAATAGGGCGGTTGGCTGCGGACAATAATATGCCGGTTGTTTTGATGCATATGCAGGGAACGCCGCAGACTATGCAGAAAAATCCGCAGTATAATGACGTGGTTGAGGAAGTACTCCAGTTTTTACTCAATAGGGCAGAAAAGGCTAATGAGTTCGGCATACCGAAAGAGCGGATTTTCATTGACCCCGGAATCGGTTTTGGAAAGACACTTGAGCACAATCTTCTGCTTTTGAAAAATATAGATAAGTTTGTTCAAAGCGGCTACCGTATTTTGGCAGGGCCGAGCAGGAAAAAGTTTGTTGGTCAAATCACCGGTAAGGAAAGTCCTAAAGACCGTATTTTCGGCACCGCTGCTGCTGTCACACTTTGTGCCGCCGCCGGTGTTTCAATCCTCCGCGTCCACGACGTAGCCGAAATGGTGGATGTAACTAAGGTAATAAATAGCATTAATTGCTGAGAGCGGTTTGTAGTGCTTCATTAGTGTTTTTGACGAATACGAATTTCAGGCCCTTTTTTGCCTCGGATGGGACATCGGGCAAGTCCTTTTTGTTTCTTGCGGGCAGGATGACGGTTTTTATACCAGCCTGTTTTGCTGCCAGGATTTTTTCCTTTAATCCTCCTATAGGCAAAACTAATCCTCTTAAAGTTATCTCACCCGTCATAGCGACGTCCGGCCGGGTAGGTTTTTGAAGTAATAGAGAGACAAGCGATGTAAACATTGCAACACCTGCACTTGGGCCGTCTTTGGGCACGGCACCTGCGGGGACGTGAATGTGATAATCGAATTTTTTGAATTTCTCAGCATCGATTTTCATCTTCTTAGCGTTTGCTTTCACAATCGAAAAAGCTGCCTGTGCGCTTTCCTTCATTACGTCGCCGATGTGGCCGGTCAATTGCAGTTGTCCTTTGCCCGGCATCTGTGCCGATTCTATAAACAGAATCTCCCCGCCGACCGGTGTAAAAGCGAGGGCGGTTGCCACGCCTGGTATGCCGCTTCGTAAAGCGAGCTCGGATTCGTATTGTGTCGGCCCGAGTATCTTTGCAAGCTCGGCTCTGCCGATGGTTGCACGTTTCTTTTTGTTTTTTGCAATTTCGGTTGCGACGCTTCGGCATATTGCAGCAATATTTTTTTCGAGATTTCTTACACCGGCTTCCCGCGTATAGTTTTCTATTATCGAATTTATGGCATCATCTTTGATTACAAGTTTTGTTCTGCTTAAGCCGTTTTCCTTAATCTGTCGCGGGACGAGGTATCTTTTTGCGATTTTCAGTTTTTCTATTGTCGTATAGCCGGGCAGCTCTATGATTTCCATCCTGTCGTGCAGGGCCGGCGGAATCGGTTCCGTATAGTTTGCCGTCCCGATAAACATAACCTTGGACAAGTCGAACGGCTGGTCGAGATAATGGTCGTTGAATGTATTATTCTGCTCCGGGTCGAGCACTTCCAATAGTGCGCTTGCTGGGTCTCCTCTGAAATCGGAGCCGATTTTGTCAAGCTCGTCGAGCATAAATACCGGATTTTTGCTATCAGCTTTTCTAAGCTCCTGCAAAATCCTGCCCGGAAGTGCTCCAATGTAAGTTCTTCGATGTCCCCGAATATCAGCCTCATCTCTTATCCCTCCCAGTGATATTCGTATGAATTTTCTGCCCATTGCCGATGCTATTGATTTGCCCAGCGAAGTTTTGCCCACGCCCGGCGGGCCGACGAAGCAAAGTATAGGACTTTTGCCCATCGGGTTGAGCTTGCGCACAGCGAGAAATTCAAGAATGCGTTTTTTCACTTTCTTTAAATCGTAATGGTCCTTATTTAATTTACTTTCGGCCTTATTGATATCAAGCTGGTCTTTTGTTTCTTTTGACCAGGGCAGCTCGCAAACCCAGTCGAGGTATGTTCGTATAACGCTGTATTCCGGTGATGCAGCGGGTATTTTACTGAGCCTGTCAAGCTCACGAATTGCTTCGGTCTCTACGGTCGCAGGCATCTTCGCCTTCTTGATATTTTCCCTGATTTGTTTCAGCTCTTCAGTTTGGCTATCACCGTGACCAAGTTCCTTTTGGATGGCTTTTAACTGCTCCTGCAGATAGAATTCCCGCTGGCTTTTTTCAATCGAATCTCTGACCTTGCCCTGAATTTTATGACTCATCTCCAGAACCTCAAGCTGGTTTGCAAGGGCAATTGATATCTGCTCGAGGCGTTTGCCGGCGTCGAGCTCTTCCAGAAGTTTTTGTTTTTCGGGTATCTTCAGGTTAAGATTGGCTGCCAGAAAGTCAGCCAGTGCGGAAGGATTGTCGATGTTTTCCAGCAGTACCGTTGCTTCTTCAGGAACGTTGGGGCTTAGTTCAATGACGCGGCTTGCCGCCTGGCGGACGCTGACTATTAAAGCTTCGACCTTTTTCGTCATTTTAATAACAGGTTTAAGCGGCTTTACCCTCGCTTTCAGGTAAGGTTCGGATGCGACTGTTTGCATTATCTTAAAACGGGATAGGGCATGTACTACTATGTGCATCGGGCCCTGTGGGAGTTTTATGATTTTTAAGATAGTTGCTGATGTGCCTGTTTTGTATATATCTTTAAAACCCGGCTTATCTGTTTCGGGATTTAGTTGTGTTACGAGTCCTATTATAGATTCATTGATTTTGGTTTCTTTGATAAGCTGTTTGCTTTGTTCCCGGCCTATAGCAAGTGGTGTTACCGTTCCTGGAAAAACCACAACGTTTCGAATCGGCAGAATACCGATTGCTTCCGGAAGCTTAAATTCCTGCTGATTTTCATTTTTCTGGTTGTTTTGTCCGTTCAAATATCGCTCGATATCTTCGGCATCTTCTTCTGATATCTCAACCACCTGATAGCCGTAGTTGCTGATAAAAATGTTTTCGAAGCTTTTTACCATATACTAAGATAATATGAAATTTTGATTCATAAAGAAAGGTTTAAACACTAAAATATTTTCGAAAGCACACACCGCCTTTTGAAAGTGGAAGGGCAGACTTTATTTTATGTCAGAGTGATAGCACTGCAGCGACTTTACTGAGCTTGTTCCCTTACGATAGGCTGCTATGCCTTTCACAGCCGCTGCCGCTGCCGCTGTGGTCGTTATATATGGTATCTTATATCTTATCGCTGCCTTGCGGATATAGGAATCGTCGTATTTGCTCAGCTTGCCGGCCGGTGTATTTATCACTAATTGAATCTCACCGTTTTTGATAGCATCAACGATATTGGGCCTGCCTTCGTGCATTTTGAGGATATGCTCCGTTTCAATCCTTTTTTCTTTAAGGTATCTATGTGTTCCTTCGGTCGTTTTAATAGAAAAGCCAAGCTCTTCAAATTGCTTTGCTGTCTGAACGACAGAATCCTTATCTTTATCGGTAACCGTTATTAAAACAGTTCCTTCAGCCGGCAGCGGGACCTGCGTTGCCTCCTGTGCCTTAAAATATGCAAGGCCGAATGTATCTGCCAGCCCGAGCACCTCACCGGTCGAGCGCATTTCAGGCCCCAGAAGAGGGTCAACCTCAGGGAACATATTGAACGGGAAGACCGCTTCCTTTACGCCGAAATACGGGATATTTTTATTGATAAGCTTCAAATCTGAAAGTTTTTTACCCACCATGAGCTGAGTTGCAACCCTCGCCATAGATAGACCGCACACTTTCGAGACCAGAGGAACTGTCCTTGATGCCCGCGGATTGGCCTCGAGAACGTAAACAACATCGTTAGCAATCGCATACTGCATATTCATAAGACCGATGACATTGAGCTCACGAGCGATTTTTCTGGTGTATTCGCAGATGGTATCTATGTGCTTTTGCGGTATTGTTGCAGGCGGAATCACGCAGGCGGAATCGCCCGAATGCACACCTGCCAGCTCAATGTGCTCCATAACCGCAGGAACAAATACATCTTTACCGTCGCTGAGTGCATCTGCTTCTGCTTCTATCGCGTTCGAGAGAAATTTATCGATAAGAATAGGGCGCTCAGGGGTTACCTCAACCGCTGCAGCTACGTATTCAGTCAGCATATCTTCATCGTGAACGACCTCCATGCCTCGCCCGCCGAGAACGTATGAAGGCCTTACCATCAAGGGATATCCAATCCGTTTCGCTATATCCAGTGCCTCTTCAAGGTTGCTTGCCATTCCCGATTCTGCCATTGGTATATTAAGTTTGGCCATCATAGCGCGGAACCGGTCACGGTCTTCCGCCAAATCTATCGTATCAACCGATGTCCCTATTATCTTTACTCCCGCGGCCTCAAGCTCACCGGCTATATTCAAAGGTGTCTGGCCGCCGAACTGTACTATTACGCCCTCGGGTTTTTCCTTCTGGTATATGCTCAGCACGTCCTCGACAGTAAGCGGCTCAAAATAGAGCTTGTCTGAGGTATCGTAATCGGTCGATACGGTCTCCGGGTTGCAGTTGACCATAATCGTTTCGTATCCTTCGTCTCGCAGTGCAAATGCAGCGTGTACACAGCAGTAATCGAATTCTATTCCCTGGCCTATCCTGTTCGGCCCTCCGCCGAGTACCATTACTTTCTTCTTTTTTGATACGCCTACCTTATCCGGTGCGTTGTATGTCGAGAAATAATAGGCTGCATTTTCAACACCGCTTACCGGAACCGGTTCCCAGGCCTCCACGATACCGAGTTTCGTTCGCTGACTGCGAATCTTATCTTCTGAGCTGCCTATGAGCCTGGCGAGATAACGGTCGGCAAAGCCGTCTTTTTTCGCCTGTATCAACAGCTTTTCGGGAATTTGTTTTCCTTTGTATTTGAGTATTTCTTCTTCGAGTGCTACCAGCTCTGCCATTTGTTCGATGAACCATTTTTTTATGTAGGTTCTCTCATATAAGGAATCGATAGATGCGCCTTTGCGAAGGGCCTCGTACATAATAAACTGCCGCTCACTTGTGGCTGTGCTGACAAGGTTCATAAGCTCATCGAGTGATAGTTTATTGAAATTTTTTGCAAAGCCCAGGCCGTATCGGCCTGTTTCCAGAGAGCGTATCGCTTTTTGAAATGCCTCCTTGTAGTTTTTGCCGATGCTCATTACTTCGCCTACCGCACGCATCTGTGTGCCGAGTTTGTCCTCGACGCCCTTGAATTTTGCAAATGCCCAGCGGGCAAATTTAACGACAACATATTCTCCCGACGGAGTGTATTTGTCGAGTGTACCTTCCCGCCAGTAAGGTATCTCATCTAAAGTCATCCCGCCTGCAAGCATCGATGAGACAAGAGCTATGGGAAAGCCCGTGGCTTTTGATGCAAGGGCCGATGACCTCGACGTCCTTGGATTTATTTCTATTACAACAACTCTTCCGGTTTTCGCCTCGTGTGCGAACTGTATATTTGTTCCGCCTATCACCTCTATTGCATCGACGATATCGTAAGAATATTTCTGAAGCTTTTTCTGAAGCTGCTCGTCTATCGTCAGCATCGGTGCGGTGCAATATGAATCTCCGGTGTGTATCCCCATAGCGTCAACATTTTCAATAAAGCATACGGTTATTTTTTGTCCCTTCGAATCGCGCACCACTTCCAGCTCAAGCTCTTCCCAGCCTAATACCGATTCTTCCACAAGGATTTGATGAACCAGACTCGCCGAAAGTCCCCGCTCGGCTATTACCCTGAATTCTTCGATGTTATATACAAGACCGCCTCCTGTCCCTCCCATCGTATATGCGGGGCGAATCACTACCGGAAAACCGAGCTCTTCAGTAATTTTTTCCGCATCTTCGAGACTGTTCGCTGCTTTGCTTCTCGGCATCTCAATGCCCAGCTTGTTCATTGTATTCTTAAACTCCGTCCTGTCCTCCCCTCTTTTGATTGCATCGACCTGTACACCTATTACTCTTACGCCGAATTTATCGAGCACGCCTGCGTTAGCCAGCTCCGATGACAGGTTAAGCCCGCTTTGTCCGCCGAGATTGGGCAGCAGGGCGTCCGGGCGTTCAGCCTTAATTATCTTTGTCATAGTCTGCAGATTAAGCGGCTCAATATACGTAACATCAGCCATTCCCGGGTCGGTCATAATCGTCGCTGGATTCGAGTTAACGAGCACAATCTTGTATCCGAGTTTGCGAAGTGACTTGCAGGCCTGCGTTCCTGAATAGTCAAACTCGCACGCCTGGCCGATGATAATAGGCCCGGAACCGATAATCATTACCTTTTTTATGTCCTCTCGTTTCGGCATAGTGATTTCTCCTCAACCTAATCTACAGAGATAATATCGCCCGACTCCTGTTTTTAGGCGGTTAGATTATATGAAATCGTATTATCTGTCAAATAAGAAAAGCTGATGATAATATGATTTATTTTATCGAAGCGTGGTATTCCTGGAGGCTTTTTACTCCGCTTTTATCTGTCCTGCTGGCTTCGATACCTTTAACTGCCGCCGCAGCCGCTGCTGTTGTAGTTATGTACGGTATGCGGTATTTGATGGCAGCCGTTCGGATGTATGAATCGTCGGCCTTGCTTAATTTCCCACGAGGTGTGTTTATTATTAACTGGATTTGGTTATTTTTAATCGCATCAACGATGTTTGGTCTTCCCTCCCTCATTTTCAGTATGCGTTCTGTCTCAATCCCTTTGGATTTGAGGAAATGGTGAGTTCCGGTTGTTGCAAGAATCTTAAATCCGAGTTTTGAAAATCTCCTTGCTGTCTCTAACACTGCTGTTTTGTCTTTTTCATTAACTGTTATAAGTACTGTTCCTTTAGTTGGAAGGGACACCTGTGTTGCCTGCTGGGCCTTAAAGTACGCCAAGCCGAAAGAGTCAGCCAGGCCGAGCACCTCACCTGTGGAGCGCATTTCCGGGCCGAGCAGGGGGTCCACGCCCTGGAACATATTGAACGGGAATACCGCCTCCTTTACTCCGAAGTGCGGTATCTTTTTATTCTCAAGCCCTAACTCTGATATCTTTTTGCCTAACATAAGCTCTGTTGCGAGTTTTGCCATAGATACTCCGCAGACCTTCGATACCACGGGCACTGTCCTTGATGCCCTCGGATTGGCTTCGAGAACGTAAACGGTATCATTTGCTATCGCATACTGCATATTCATAAGGCCGACGACGTTCAACTCTTTTGCTATTTTTGTGGTGTATTCACAAATCGTATCTACGTGTTTTTGCGGTATTGTCACCGGCGGTATTACGCAGGCAGAATCTCCCGAGTGAATCCCTGCGAGCTCGATATGTTCCATTACCGCCGGTATGAAGACCTGCTCGCCGTCACTGACCGCATCCGCTTCAGCTTCGATTGCGTTATCGAGAAATTTATCAATCAGGATTGGTCTTTGTGGTGTTATCTCAACAGCCGCTGAAACGTATTGTCGAAGCATATTTTCATCGAGCACAACCTCCATACCCCTTCCGCCGAGCACATATGACGGCCTGACCATTACGGGATAGCCGATTTGCTCTGCAATAGCCAGCGCCTTGTCGAGATTACTTGTCATACCTGATTGCGGCATTGGTATCTTGAGTTTGTCCATCATCGCCCTGAATCTGTCGCGGTCTTCCGCCAAATCTATCATATCGGGGCTTGTCCCGATTATTTTGACACCCTCCCTGGCCAGCTCACCGGCTATGTTGAGGGGCGTCTGTCCCCCGAATTGTACAATCACACCGTCCGGCTGCTCATTTTCATATATGCTCAATACATCCTCAACCGTCAGCGGCTCGAAGTAAAGCTTGTCTGATGTATCGTAATCGGTGGAAACAGTCTCAGGATTGCAGTTGACCATAATACTCTCACAGCCCATATCTTTTGAAGCGTAGGAGGCGTGACAGCAGCAGTAATCGAACTCGATTCCCTGGCCTATCCTGTTAGGCCCGCCGCCGAGTATGAGAATCTTCTTACGCTCTGACCGTTTGCTTTCATTTTCGCTTTCGTATGTCGAGTAGTAGTAGGGTGTGAATGCCTCGAACTCGGCACCGCAGGTATCAACCGCCTTGAATACGGATTTGATTTTATTTTTTTTGCGAAGCTCTCGTATTGTTGCTTCATCTGTTTTGAATAGTTTGCCCAGCTGCCTGTCACTGAATCCGTACTGCTTCGCCTTCAATAGTGAAGTCGAATCGAAATCGCTTATACTCTTGTAGCTTTTAAGTTCTTTCTCGAAGTCGGCTATTTGTTTGATATTGTGCAGGAACCATCTGTCAATATTTGTCAGCTCGTAAATATCCTCTATTGACAGGCCTTTTTGGATTGCATGTTTGATATAAAATATCCTTTCTGCGTTGGGCTTGCTTAATTTTTTATGGAGCTGGGCATCGGTAATTTTGCCCCTTAAATCTTCAAGCCCGCTAAAGCCGGTTTCTAATGAGCGCAGCCCTTTTTGCAAAGCAGCCTTGAACGTCTGGCCTATAGCCATCGCCTCACCGACCGATTTCATATGGCTGGTAAGCTCCGGATTTGCCTGAGGAAATTTTTCAAATGTAAATCGCGGTATCTTCACGACGCAATAGTCAATTGTCGGCTCAAAACAGGCCGGCGTCTTCTTTGTGATATCATTCGGTATTTCATCGAGTGTATAACCGACGGCGAGCTTGGCTGCAATCTTTGCAATTGGAAAGCCTGTTGCCTTTGACGCAAGTGCCGAGCTTCGCGATACCCTCGGATTCATCTCGATGATAACTCGTCTGCCCGTATCGGGATTGACCGCAAACTGTATATTCGAGCCGCCGGTTTCTACGCCTATTTCCCGTATGCAGGCGATGGCATCATCTCGCATTGCCTGATATTCCCTGTCCGTGAGCGTCTGAATGGGAGCAACTGTTATCGAGTCACCGGTATGCACGCCCATCGCATCGAAGTTTTCTATCGAGCATATAATAACGACATTGTCTTTGAGGTCTCTCATTACCTCGAGCTCGAATTCCTTCCAGCCGGTGAGCAGCTCCTCGATTAGTATTTCGTTGACCATACTCGCTTCCAGCCCCCGCTGGGCGGCCTGCTTGAATTCCTCTATGTTGTATGCCACACCACCGCCGGTGCCTCCGAGTGTAAAAGCCGGCCTGATAATTACCGGAAGACCAACGTACTCGACTACCTCGATTGCCTCTGTAAGACTGTTGGCCTTGCCGCTTCTCGGCAAATCAAGTCCGATTTTTTCCATCGCATTTTTAAAAAGCTGCCTGTCTTCCGCTTTTTGAATCGCCTCGATATTTGCACCTATTACCTTTACCCTGTGCTTTTCGAATATGCCTCTGTTTGCAGTCTCGACAGTAACGTTCAGGGCGGTCTGGCCGCCAAGTGTCGGCAGCACCGCATCGGGTTTTTCTTTTTCAATAATCTTTTCTATAACCTCAGTGGTTATCGGCTCGACGTAAGTAACATCGGCTGTCCCCGGGTCTGTCATAATGGTTGCGGGATTACTGTTCAAAAGGATTATTTTGTACCCCTCGCTTTTGAGGACCTTGCAGGCCTGCGTGCCTGAGTAATCGAATTCGCAGGCCTGTCCGATTACAATCGGTCCTGAGCCGATTATCAGGATTTTTTCGATATCCGTTCTTTTAGGCACGATGCCTCTCCATCATTTCAACAAAGTTATCGAACATATAACGTGCATCGTGAGGCCCGGGACAGGCTTCAGGGTGAAATTGAACCGAGAAAACCGGCAGCTTCTTGTGTCTTATCCCTTCCAGCGTCTGGTCGTTGAGGTTTATGTGCGTAATCTCTAAATCGTCTTTTGGCAGAGAATCTATGTCAACGCAGAAGCCGTGATTCTGAACGGTAATGTGTACTTTGCCTGTTTTTGTGTCCTTGACGGGGTGATTGCCGCCGTGATGTCCGAATTTAAGCTTGAAAGTTTTTCCGCCCATTGCAAGGCCGAGCATCTGCTGGCCGAGACAGATACCGAACATCGGCACTTTGCCCAGAAGTTGTTTGACTGTTTCTACCACGTAAGGCACAGCGGCAGGGTCTCCTGGTCCGTTGGCAAGCATAATACCGTTCGGCTGAAGTTTAGCTATCTGCTCTGCATCTGTGCTCGCCGGAACGACTATTACCCTGCAGTTGCGCTCAGCCAGCAGCCGGAGTATGTTATATTTGACTCCCGTATCTATGACAACCACATTGTATTTGCCTTCTTCGTTCCAGTTGTAAGTTTTTTCGACTGTTACTTCTTTTACGAGGTCTCTGCCGACGAGTGAGGGCGAGTTCTTTGCTTTTTCGATTAAGCTTTCAGGGTTCAAATCTTTGGTAGAGATGGCTGCTTTCATAGCTCCTTCGAGCCTTATATGTCGGGTTAAGGCCCGTGTATCTATCCCCTCGATACCGATGATTTTGTATTGCCTGAGGTAATCGTCCAGCCTTTTCTCGCTTCGCCAGTTGCTGGCTATTGCGCTGTATTCTCTTACTACGAAACCTTCAACAAAAGGCCTGTGCGATTCGACGTCCTCGGTATTGGTTCCGTAGTTGCCTATCAAAGGATACGTCATTGTAACGATTTGACCTTTGTATGAAGGGTCTGTGAGGATTTCCTGATAGCCGGCCATACTTGTATTAAATACGACCTCGCCGAAACTCTCTCCCTTGGCACCGAAACCGGAGCCTTCAAAGATTGTACCGTCCTCTAAGGCTAATATTGCTTTCATTCTTTGGCCTGTATCTACCCTAACGATTTTTTGTTCGGCAGATTAAAGCGTGTTGTGACGGACTTGTCAAATAATTTAACCGTTTTGTTTGTAAAGGTTCGTAGTATTAAAAAAATTTATGCTTTGTAAAAAGAAAATTTATAATCCGGGTTGTGTTTTTAAAAGTAAGAACAGCTTAGCCCTGTAAGAGCTTGTTATCTGTTTAAGATTTGCCTGAAAGATATGTTTAAAAGGTTTATGTATGCTGCTTCGGCCGCAGCTCACAGCGCCTCACGTTCGCTGAATTCTTAATTTTCAACGAACGTATCTTACAGATAAGACGACGGTTAATATTGTCTTATGTGTTAAATTTTTCTCGAGTACCTTGTACCGTCGTCTATTCGGGTTCGTTGGGGTCAACATCTATATAAGTTATAGAGCTGCCGGCATCTGCGGCTGTGATCAGAAGCTCCGGCTCGTTGGGGTCAACATCGAGGCCTACCGTGCAGTTGGTTTGAGCCAGGACGGCAGCGGAGATGCTCAGAAGTAGTAATCCGATGAGAATTATTGAAATAAAAGTTTTCATTTTTATGCTCCTTTCAAATGATAAGCTTTTTTACAGTTCTGTGTAAGTTTCCGATAAGGTTTTGATTACGATTGGAGAAGTAATTCCGCTTGGAAGCATTTTCTCTTTGTCCGGTTCGATTTCAATAATACCTATGTCGCCAAGCTCTGTTGTTTCCGAACCGCCGTCATCGAGAGTCGCACCGATGTTTGTTACGTATCCGCTGCTCCATTGGGTGGTATCGCACATAGAAATAATTGTACCGTTAATCTTTGCGTTGCCTCTCACGTCCACTATTCCGCCAACGATTGCACCGGTGAGCACATTATTATCGTTTTGCTCGGGATTAGTGTTTCCGAGATCAACGTTGAAGTGCGGTGCCAGTATTGTCGCTTCCTGAATGGAAGATTGGTTGTTGAAATTGGCTTCACCGGTGAAATATAAACAGTTCGCTTGCCATTTTAAGCTTTGAGGTGTATCGGTTACGATAATGCCGTTAAATGTGCAGTTTTCAAAACGCACATTATTGTAATATGAGCTGGCACTCTTGTAGCAGTCGATATACAAAATTTCCTCGAATGTACAGTTTCTGAATAACGCGTTTCGATTATCCGGAAGTCTTACGTTGGCAAATGTCTGATCTTCGTAAACGTGCCTGTCAAGCCTTCTGCTTGAGCTGCTTTGCGGCTGGGTATAGTCACCGGCTGCATGAGGAAAATATTCTCTTTGAATATTGGATGAAGTCGAGATGTTGCCGCTGCCGCTTTCGCCCATAACGATATCGTAATAAACACCAGTGTCATAGTCATCGATACTCATCCCTGACATATTTTGAGTTGCCAGAAGGTATTTCTCATACTCCTCTTCATCTTCCGGAGCGTATTTGATGTTTTCATGGTAACCCTGTACCTCGTCGTAAGGCCCGTAATACCTGTCCTCGTAGTTAGTGGTTAACGGATCGCCGTTGGCATCTATTGGTTTTCCGTCTTCATTGAGGGTCTCCATCTGGTAGCCGTGGGCTTCTATCTGGCTGTTTTTCAGAATAGTATTGATGGTTCCGAACACCTGTGAATCGCTTGTCATATTGAATGGTGATATTTCCGGTCTGTCCCAGGAGCTGAAAACATCACCGTAAATAGTCGAGTCGCCGGTAATCCACATTCTTCCATTGCCCGCTATGGCGTAGTTCAGCACACCTGCATCTTTTGAGACCTGTATATCGATGCTTATTGTTCTTGAGACTTCTCTTTTTATCCCTGTTGATTCGATTTTGATTGTAAGGGGGTCTGCATCGTATCTGTAAAATCTTATGGTAAAGCCGTTATCCGGGCTGCCGTAGTCGATTGCCGGGATAGTAACCTCGTCGCCGGCTCCGCCTGCATCACTGAATCGGGCGGGTGATGGTACGGATTGTCCGTCGAGACCAAGTTCATCAGCCTTCTGACAGAGTGTTAACCATACTCTGTTTGCCTGCTCTGCTGTAACGTAGTTTGTGCCTGTGGTTTCAAGGTAAGGCATGGTTTGAGACACGATATATTTGCCGCATTCCAGGCCGGACTGTGCTGCCGTAAGAGCATTATTAACAAGGTGCTGGTTTTCGGAAAGTTGAACATTCGTTGTACACATTCCTGACAGACCAATCGCCAGAGTGGAGAAGATAGCTACGAAAATCATAGCTATAATAAGCGCAAAAGCTTTGCGCTTATTATTAAGATTTTTATTTGTAAGAAAATTCACTGCTGCCCCCGTTTTGAAAGTTGTTTTTTAGCCCAAAGGCTCTTAATCACCGTTTAAAGTATAAAAATATTTTGATAAAAAGCAAAATCGTCGAAACAGAATTGTTTTCATATATTGATGCGGCCGATAATAATCGTTGCTGTTGAAATATATGACCGTTATAGAGCGTTTTCCTGCTCTGCAAAATACGAGCTGCGGGCAAATGGTGAGCTCATTACCCACCGAAAGCCTAAGTTAATGCATTTGTTTCTCCATGAGTCGAATTTTTCCGGCTGAACATACTCTTCAACTTCAAGTGATTCTCCGGACGGCTTAAGATATTGACCGATTGTTATTCTGTCACAGCCGACAGAGCGCAAATCCCGCAAAACCTGCTCAACCTCTTCGTCGCTTTCTCCCAGACCGAGCATCAGCGATGATTTGGTTGCGATATCTTTGTAAGATTCTTTTGCCATCTTAAGCAGATTCAGTGAACGTTTATAATCTCCTCCGCTTCTTGCTTTTCTGTACAGCGACGGTACCGTCTCAACATTGTGTGCAAACACAAACGGCAGGGCGTCAGCAAGTATTTCTATAGCTATGTCCTGACAGCCCGCAAAATCCGGCGTCAGTATCTCAAATTTCATTTCAGGAATTTCTTCTCTTACTTTATTTATGCAGTCTCTGAAATGTCCTGCACCTCCATCAGATAAGTCGTCCCGGTCAACGCTGGTTATCACAAGGTATCTTAGTTTCATACGCTTAGCCATTTCTGCCAGTTTTGCCGGCTCCTGAGTATCTGGCGGCAAGGGTTTTCCTTTTGCTACCGAGCAGAACTTACAGCCTCTTGTGCATACGTTGCCCAGGATTAGCACTGTTGCCGTACCCCTGCTCCAGCATTCGCCGCGGTTGGGGCAATTGGCATTAACGCATATAGTCTCGATGCCGAGCTCGCTTAATACTTCGTCGGTATGACAAAAAGTCCTGCCCGCAGGCATAGGCCGTTTAAGCCATCGAGGTAACTTACGAACGGTTTTCATAGCTCTCACTTTTTACAGAAAGATATTTGTTAAGCAGTTCAATCAGCCTTTGTTTAACGTCATTCATCGAAAGTTTTTCACCTGTTTGTTCCAATACCGATGTTATCTTTACTCCTTCGATACCGCAGGGTACGAATAAATCAAAAATGCTCAAGTCATTATTTATATTTATTGCCATCCCGTGATAAGTTACAAACCGTGACACACGCACGCCGATTGAGGCAATCTTCTTTTCGCCGACCCAAAGGCCGGGAAAACCACTTTTCCTCTTGCATCGAACACTAAATGTACTTAAAAACTCTATTCCTATTGCCTCCAGTGTTCTGATATATTCGGTTATTCCTAAACCAGGTTGCTGCAGCTTCAGTATGGGGTAACAAACAAGCTGGCCAGGATTGTGTGCCGTCACTCCGCCGCCCCTGCGTATCTCAACAATATCAATTCCCTTGTTTTTTAATTCTTCCGGTGATACGAGAAGCTTGTTGTCTTTTTTTCGCGCTCCAAGTGTGATTACCGGCTGATGCTCGACGAGCAAAACTGTGTTCGGTATCTCATCCCGGTACCGCTTTTCCCACAGCCGCTTTTGCAGATTCAATATCCTGCGATATTCTTCAAGCCCGCAATCGTAGATTTGCAAATCGTATTTTTCCGGGGCCTCTGTCATCATAGAAGTATTTTTATTTTGTGCTGAAAGCATTCTCTATTGCCTCACCCACAACCTCCGATACTGTCGGATGCGGAAAACAGATATCCGAGATTATTTCCTGTGTCCCTATCAGAGTCCTTGCCAGTACTGCTAATTCTGTCACTCTCGCGCCTACCATTGTTATACCGAGAATCTTATCGGTTTTTTTGTCCCTGATTGCTCGAACCTCACCGGCTAATTCGTTATGAGCGACACTTCTGCCGTCCGCCCTGAAAAACGCCTTGCCTATTGCAATATCCAGGCCTTCAGTCTTGCATTCCTGTTCGGTTTTACCGACCGCTGCCACTTCCGGGAAGGTAAAAATTACCCTCGGTATCAGCGAATAATCATACATTTGTTTTTCGCCGCCGGTAACATTTACAGCAGCAACTTCCGCCTCGCTTGTTGCGCCGTGAGCAAGATAGGTCGTGCCGATAACATCACCGAGGGCATAAACGCCAGGCACATTCGTTTCAAATTTTTTATTGACCTTGATTACATCTCCTTCCATCTCAAGCCCCAGCGCCTCAACTGTTTGTTTATCACAGCTTGCCTTTCTGCCGACCGCTACAAGAACCTTCTGGGCATCTACTGCTGAGCCGTTTTCGAGGTTGACTTTTGCCGCTGTGTTTGTTTTTTCTACACCAGTAACCTTTTGGCCGGTAAGTATATCGATATTTAATTTCTTAAACTCTCTGGTCAAAAGCCGGCCGACCCACGCATCCTCTCTCGGCAGCAGCCTGTCCAGTGCTTCTATAATCGTTACCTTACTGCCTGCCGCTGCATAGGCACAGCCAATCTCACAGCCGATAAATCCGCCGCCTATCACGGCCATCGATTTCGGCACTTCGTCTAAAAAGAGTGCTTCCTTGCTGCTTATAATGGTTTCACCATTGAAGGCAAAAGCCGGTATCTGGATGGTCTGTGAGCCTGTTGCTATGATAAGTTTGTCCGTTTCAATATCGAGGTTTTCTTTGTCGCGTTGCAATATGATTTTGTTCGAGCTTTCGGCAAAAGCTGTTCCCTCAATGATGGCCACTTTATTGTTTTTCAGAGTTTGTGTCATACCTTTGCGGAAGTTTTCAACGATTTGTTTTGTTCTTTGCTGTATTTTCGGCCAGTCTAGTTCAGCAGAGGATATTTTAATACCGAGCTCTCCGGCTTCTTTAGCCGAAAGCAGCAGATGGGCACTTGCCAGAAGGCTCTTCGACGGAATACAGCCCCAGTTCAGGCACGTACCGCCGACATACTCTTTTTCAATCATAGCGACTTTTGCACCTTTTTGTGCACACCTTCTCGCAGCCATTGCTCCCCCGGGCCCGCTACCTATTACAACCACATCGTATCTTTCCACCATAACATTTTCCTAATAATCCATTTTTAATTTTGCCAATAGTACAAAACATACTGTATTTATTCAAGCCTTTTCGACGGTTCATTTGAACGCTCTGTTATATATGTTTTACATACTTTTTACGTGTGAAAATGTTAAAATGATATTAAAATAGAACACATAACTTTGTGACGTGAGAATAAATATGATTGAGCAAAAATATAAGATAGTATTGCTTTTAGTCATTTTATTAATTGGTTCGGGATGTTCGGATGCTGGCTATTTGAAGAATATAAAATTTAGGATAATTGACCAGACTACTCAAGAGCCGCTGAAAAATCGTAAGCTGAATATTTGTAAATTTGTATATTTTAAGCTTAAACCTGGCGCTCGGTCACCTTATTTGGACAAGGATGCAGATTGGTATATCACTTCGATTGTAACCGATGAAAATGGTTTATTTGTCTTGGACCTCTCTTCGATTAAAGAAACGCATATAGTTGTCGAACCTGGAAGGCCATATGATATAACAAGGTTCAGCCGAACCTCAGATCTGGCTGGTACAAAATCCGTTGACCATATCAGAGTTACGTATTTCCAAGAGGATTTAACTAAGAGGATATATGATTTAAAAGGCAATAAGGTTAAAGTTATCTCCTCTTCCGGTGAGATGGTTGAAAAGCCGTTTGCAGAAATATTACTTACCGTGAGAAAACGCGAAAGCGTACTTTCGAGCGAAGCTGAGGCGCTGATGTTTCAATTCCAACAGGCGCTTAAAGATTCTGACTGGGACAAGGCTCTTGGTTTGTGTTCGCAGAATGTTAAATAGAAAGCGAGCGGTTATAGTTCGGCAGAAGCATTTTTAAAACAAATTGTGCCGGTAGATGAAATCACATCGTTGTCTCGATTCTGGACGTCTGGTGGCAGGTATAATCGTGATGGACAGCAGGTTGAATTTCACTGCTTTCTTCGAATTCCGACAATGGACCCTGAAGAGGCTGTAGATTGGATATGGACGGTGGGCAAAAGTGATAAGGGATGGGTAATCGATTTTGAAACAATGCCCCTTGAGAAGTGGATTGAGAAAGAAACGGCTCGGTTGAATCGCGAAAAAGAAGAGGCCAGGATGAAACGTGAGGAACTGAAAAAAGGTATTGAAGCTCGTTTGACCGCTCTGAATAAGGAATTTGTTATTGGGCAGCCGATGCTGTTTCGTGTTGAGATGACTAATATAAGCGAATCACCAATTAGATGTATGGTCACTTCTTCAGCTATGGTAAATGACCCTATGATTGTTATAGGGCCTAACGAAAATAATATTGAGTATGTTGACACGAGTTACCAGACTGGTATGCGGGACGAAGAGATTGAACCAGGAGAAACGATAATTCTTGCTGATAAGTATGATGTGGCTTCTCAATATCATATTATCAAGGCCGGCAAATATACTTTTCAATTTAGGGGTATCTGGCCCCCTGGCACAGGGTCTTCTAATATTGTTGAGAAGGACGTGATGCCAGGTGAACTGTCACCGGCAGATAGTATTGTAGAAAGACTGCTGCCTGTTTTGCCAGAAGGGTGGGTGTTTACCTGGAGATTGCTTACAAAGAAGACCTCATCTGATAGTGAGTCAAACGGATGTATTTTCGTGCACTTGATAGGTGAGCAGGGACGCAAAACTGTTGATGAGGGTATAGGTGTCTTGATTGTGGTTAATCCAACTGAAGATATCATCGCAGTTGAGCCTGAGGGATTTGAAGGGCACTTATGGGGCAGATGTAAATGGGGAGATGTTTATGTAAAGCCATTTGATGCAGATTTGCTCTGGCCGGAATACAAAGAACAGATAATCAAAGCTTTGAATATTGAAAAGGTAGAACCAGATTAAAAATCATTACTTGCAGCTGCAATATAAAATATAAAATTATTTTGCGATGGTTGTATGTGCAGCGTCGAACATTCTTACTGAGCCGGTCTCGAGTTGCACTATCAGCCCCTTTTCGGGGTCTATTCCAATGCAATTGCCGGTAAAACTTTTGCCTTTGTAAATAACCGTAATTCTTTTATTCAGCAGCATACTTAACTTCTGCCATTGTTCTATTACTTTATCGCTGTTTCTTTTCGCGATATCAACCCAGTGCTCAATCGAGCTCAATAGTCTTTTGGCGAGCGTGTTGCGGTCAACAAAGCTGCCTCTTTCGATATCGATACTTGTCGCAGTTTTACGCAGTTCTTTGGGAAAATCATTTTGCTTCTGATGGCAGTTTATCCCCGTTCCCAGGATATATGCCGTATGGTTTTTATACTTTTTAGTCTCCAGAAGTATTCCTGCGACTTTTCTGCCGTTAAGAATTATATCGTTAGGCCATTTAATTTTTACATTTTTTCCTATAGCTTCCGTAACCGCAACCGCGCAGCTAAGGCAGAGGATTTCAGGATTGATTTGCTCGCCGCTTAAAACAATTGAGCAGAGTAAGCTGCCGCCTTTTTTACTTATCCATTTATTACCTCCTCGGCCTCTGCCTGCGGTTTGTTCTTCAGCAAAAATAACCGCTCCGCAATTGTCAGGGCTTTTTGCATATTCTGCCGCCACATCGTTTGTGCTCGATGTCGATTTATATACAACAATTGAGCTGCCTATCCGGCGGGTTTTCAGATTTGTCTTTATTCTGTCACGGTCAAGGCCGTCGCTTTTAATCATTGTTCCTGCCTGTCAAGCCCGATATCGGCTGCCCTGGCTGAGTGGGTAATTGAACCTACCGCAATCCTGTCAACGCCGCATTGTGCTATTCCTGAGACTGTGTTCAGCGTTATATTTCCGGACGCCTCCAATAAAGGCTTTTTCCCCTTGCCGCACATTTCGTTGTGCATATCGACGGCGTGTTTGAGCTGCCACTGGCCCATATTGTCAAGCAGTACGATGTCGATTCCCTGTATTCTAAGTACGTAGTTTAGCTGGTCATCGACGTGGTCAACCTCTACCGCAATAAATTTTATATCTTTCACATTCTTGGCCTCTTCGATTATTTTTACCAGCCTGGGATAAAAATTTCTGCCCATCTCTGCGAGGTGATTGTCTTTGATTAGCACCGCGTCATACAGGCCCAGCCGGTGGTTATGGCCGCCGCCGCACCTGACAGCGTATTTCTCAAGTATTCGCCAGCCGGGTATTGTCTTGCGGGTGTCGTAAATTTTTGCTTTCGTTCCCTCTACCGCCCGCACAAATTGCCGCGTCGTTGTTGCTATCCCGCTCAGCCGCTGAAGAAAATTCAGCATCACTCTCTCAGCGCTCAGCATAGAGGACAGAGGCCCTTCGACAGTTGCGATTTTTCTGCCGACGTATGCGTGTTCGCCGTCTTTGACGAGAACTTTTAATTTCAGCCTCTTGTCAAAATGCCTGAGAACCTCGCTTGCAACATCCATCCCGCATACGACTATTTCCTCACGGGAAATAATATTCGCCTTTGCAATATTGGCTCCATCTTTATAGATAATCTTGCTGGTTGTGTCACCCTTGCCGAGGTCCTCGGCTATCGCCAGTTCTATCAGCGGTAATACCTGTTTAATATCAAGCTCTTTCATTACGCCCTTTATTTTTTAATTATTCTTTTTGTGTATAAACCTTTCTTTTCGTCTTTTTGTGGCCAGCCTTTTTTTCTCTTTGGAATCTATCAGGATAAATTCCGGCAGTTCTTTCAATTCTTTCAGCTGGTCCCGCAGGACTGCTGCTTTCTCGAAATCGAGCGTTTTGGCTGCCTGAAGCATCTCGGCTTCAATCTGGCCGGCCAGCTCGACCTTTTCGTATTCATCCTCGTTGAATCTAACCGCATCTCTCGCCGTTTGCCTCGCTTTTATCTCTTCTGCAAGGCCTCTTCGAATCTCTTTTTTTATGCTTTGAGGCTTAATATTATGCTCTTTGTTGTACCTTTGCTGAATTTTACGACGTCTTTGCGTTTCGTCAATAGCTTTTTGCATCGATTTAGTAATCTTGTCCGCGTATAAAAAAACCGTTGCATCGATATTGCGGGCAGTCCTGCCTATCGTTTGTATAAGCGAGGTCTCGCTTCGCAGAAAGCCTTCCTTGTCTGCATCCATTATCGCAACCGCTGAAACTTCCGGCAGGTCCAGCCCTTCCCGCAGAAGATTTATCCCCACCAGGACGTCGAAATCGCCCTTACGCAGTTGCCGCAGTATCTTTACTCGTTCGAGCGTATCGATTTCGCTGTGAAGGTATGTGCATTTGATGCCTTTTTTTGCTATGTAGTTGGCAAGGTTCTCTGCCATTTTTTTGGTCATTGTTGTAACGAGCATTCTTTGTTTTGCCTTGATTCTTTTTTCAATCTCGCCCAGAAGGTGCTCGACCTGGTTGGTTGCCGGCCTTACAAAAATTTCAGGGTCTATCAAACCCGTCGGTCTGATTATCTGCTCAACCACCTCGTTGTTACACTTTTCCATCTCGAACGGCCCCGGCGTGGCCGAGACGAAAACCGCTCGATTCCAGCTTTGCTGGAATTCCTCGAAACGCAAAGGCCGGTTATCAAGAGCGCTCGGTAGCCTGAAGCCGTGTTCAATCAGAACCTCTTTTCTGCTTCTGTCACCCGCCCACATCGCACGAAGCTGCGGTATAGTGACGTGTGACTCATCAATGAATAAAAGAAAATCGTCGGGGAAATAGTCTATCAGCGTGTATGGTCTCGCACCGGCAGGAAGACCCGAAAGATGACGGGAGTAATTTTCAATCCCGCTGCAATAGCCGACCTCCTGCAGCATCTCGATATCGTACATCGTTCTTGCCTGCAGCCTTTGGGCTTCGAGCAGCTTTCCCTGCTGTTTAAATTCATTAAGTCTTTGTTCAAGTTCGGCTTTTATACTTGCAATGGATGATGAAATCCTCTCGTAAGGCATAATGTAGTGCTCTGCCGGGTAGATAAAGACCTGGTTTTCCTCTGCCAGAACTTCTCCGGAAACGGGATTGATATAGCTTATCTTCTCTATTTCGTCGCCGAAAAACTCAAACCTTACAGCGAAAGTTTCGTATGACGGATACAGCTCGACCACGTCTCCGCGAACCCTGAATCGGCCTCGCTGAAAATCAAAGTCGTTTCTCGTGTACTGCAAATCCGCGAATCTGCCCAAAAGCTTGTTTCTTTCTATCCTGTCGCCGGCTCGCACCGCCACCACAGACGCTTTGTAATCTTCCGGCGAACCCAGTCCGAATATACACGATACTGACGCCACGATTATCACATCGTCCCTTGTCGATAGGCTTGTTGTTGCCGAGAGTCTCAGCCGGTCGAGGTCGGCATTTTTTGATGCGTCCTTTTCGATATAAATGTCACGCTGTGGTATATATGCTTCCGGCTGATAGTAATCATAATAGCTCACGAAATATTCAACCGCGTTTTCGGGAAATAAGTCCTTGAACTCCTCGTAAAGCTGTGCCGCCAGTGTTTTATTGTGAGAGATGACCAGGGCAGGGCGATTGATTTGAGCTATGATATTAGCCATAGTAAAGGTCTTGCCCGAGCCTGTTACGCCCATTAGCGTCTGTAACTTTTTACCGGCCTGCAGACCCCCAACAAGCCGCTCTATCGCCTGCGGCTGGTCACCAGCAGGATTAAATTCCCTATTGATTTTAAATATTGTCATTGTTTTTCGCTACCGAGACAAACGAGTTACAGAGAGACATATTTACCTATTTTAACCATAAATTGAACGGATTTCACCCAAAAAATAGAAGATAAATCGTACTGCAATAAGCAGGCTCTGATGTCCTGAATTTAATAAGGACAAGATATTTTCATTTTGCTGCCTTGACTTCGGGGTATGAAATTGCAGCGAGGAGGGCGTCGCCATACTTTTGCCAGAGAATATCCGGACTAAGCGATGAGTCGGTATGTGTCATTTCAAATGTGATGATAGGAATTCCGCAGGTAAGAGACGCATATGAACCGAGCGAGCCGGGCTTTGCACCGAGCTTTCTAATAGGCAGTTCGCAATATTGAGCCATCTTATTGGCCAGAGAATAAGCGGGGCCGTCATAGTCAACACAGGCCAACGGCTGATGAATGCTAACGATTCGGTCAGGAGAATATTCGCTAATTAACTGCTCAATAGCACGCGTCTCCGGCTCGGAAAGTGCTTTATAACCAAACTCTCTATTATTAATACGGTTGCCCGTTGCAAAATTGCGGTTCAAATCCACACCGTTGGCATTGAAACGGCTGTTGGAATACAGGCCGTCGGGATTAGCCACGGGTAAAAGCACGACCTTTTTTCCTATTAGCAATTGTGTGTTCTGTTGAATATATTTTGACATTTGTCGGACGAGTGGCGTTCCAGCAGGTTCATTGCCGTGAATAGTCGCAAGGATAAAAGTTACATCCTGGCCCCGGCCGAGTATGATACATTTGATCGGCCGATTCTCGACGGATGTGCCGACGATTTGGCGCTGAACCAATAGCTCGGCTGACGGGGGCTCAGAGACCACTTCCGGATAGCTTACCGGCTCAGCACAGCCGGTGAGCACCAGAACCACGAGCAGGCAACACACAAGCAGGATAACAGAGTAATTTTTATGCATCTTAATTACTCTTTCGACAATAACCAAAAATTTGCTAAAGCATATTCTTATACCCTTAAAACGGCAAAAGCTCAGAATCACTGTCTTATCTTGACTTCGAGCAGAAAAACTGCAACAATACAGCAAAGGATTGATATGAGAAATTTTTGTGCAATTTCATTTTGTTTATCAGCTTTTAGTGTTGCCTTCGCAGGTGATTCGAACGATATTTATACCTTTCGCGGCTCGAGTGACGCCTCCGCCGCAGTAGCGCTCAATAAAGATACCTTCATTGTCGCTGACGACGAAAATAGTGTACTGCGGGTATATAAATTCAAAACACAGGGACCGGTTTTCACTTTCGATTTGACCAGCTTTCTCGCCACAACTGCTAAAAAACCGGAAGCGGATATTGAAGGTGCAACAAGGGTTGGTAACCGTATCTACTGGATTACTTCACACGGCAGAAACAAAGACGGCAAAATCCGGCTGAACAGGTATCGGTTTTTTGCAACCGATTTCAAAATAGAAAATGACAAAGTCAGCATTATCCCTGCAGGAAAACCCTGCAGAACCCTTGTGCATAGTTTGCTAAGGCAGGACAGCATCGTTAAGGACGATTTGGTCCGTGCAGCGGGATTTTCTGCAGATAAGCTTAAGATAAAAGAGCTTGAGAATCTCGCACCTAAAAAGCAGGGCCTGAATATTGAAGGGCTTTGTGCCTCTGCCGATGGTAAAGTTCTCTACATCGGTTTTCGAAATCCCATTCACAAAACCGGTTCCGGCAAGATGCAGGCTATTGTTGTTCTCTTAAATAATGCTGATTCTGTATTAGAGAAAAACCAGGAGCCGGTTTTTGGCGAAGCCCTGCTGTGGGATCTTGACGGAAGGGGAGTACGCAGTATGGAGTATTCAGCCTTTCACAAAAGTTTTTTCATTATTGCCGGCCCTGCTGATGAAAGAAAAGATTTTGCTCTCTATAAATGGTCGGGTAACCAGAAACAACAGCCCGAGCTTATCAGGAAACTCACGGATTTACCGGAAGGTTTTACACCCGAAGCCCTGTTTTTTCCTGAGGATTCTGTCAAGCTGTTTCTGCTCAGCGATGATGGAACTTTGATAGTGAATGTTTCAAGCCCTGCTGAATGTATGGAGGGTGAACTGCTTGATGGCCTTAAATGTCAGAATAAATACCTCGCCGACACTGATAAAAAAACATTTAGAGGCTTCCGGCTGGAACCGTAACGAAATAATTTTTTTAGGTGAATTAAAAATGAAAAAACTTATTCTTATTTTAATCAGCTTGCTTATATTATTCGGCTGTTCTCAGCCGGCCGGCCAGCCGCAACAGCAAGCCCAGACGCGAGCAGACGTCGGCTTTCCCGTCAAGGTCGGTCTGCAGAGCGAGCAGGGTCTGCCTGTGCAGTTAATGCTCGATGAACAAAAACCTCTGCCTGTCGAGCTTCAGATGACAGACACCCAGAAACTTCCCGTAGATATAGCTGCGAGTGGTAGTTTGCCTGTCGAGCTTCACCTGACGGACACCCAGAAACTTCCCGTAGATATAGCTGCGAGCAGTAGTTTACCTGTCGAAGTCCGCTGGCAGAGCGACGAAAGCCAGCCGGTTGAGGTTAAAATTGCTGAAGGCGGCCAACTATCTGTAAGACTTGATATGGAAGATGAAAAACCATTGTCTGTCGCTTTTGAAATACCGCAGATACCTAAAAAGCTGATAAATGCAGCAGTTCTGATAGTGATATGTTTGTCAGTAATGGCCCTTGCGTCATTGCTGGCTGCAATTTTTGCCTGCCGTGCCGCTTGCCATAACAAACAGGCAGTTAAAAAATAGTGTTCAGTTTTTTAAGAAGGAATTAATAATAAAAACGAAATGAAAAGCTACAAGCAGCAAAGTCTATTCGAATCACAAGAGATTAACACAGAGCCCTGCAGTCATATAATTCGTGTAGCTTTCGAAGCCGGTGTCGATTCCGAATTTGATTATTTTGTCCCCGACAGGCTCTGGCCTGTAAAGACCGGCCAGCGAGTTGAAGTGCCTTTCGGCAGGGCCAATAAGCTCCAGAGAGCTTTCTGTGTCGCCGCCGATATCAGGCCTGAAGACTCCTTTGCAGCAAGGTCAAAAGAACGCCTCTTGAAAAAGGTAACTACGGTCGTTGACCCTCAGCCTTTGATTGATAAGTCTCTCTTAAAGCTCGCGGAGTGGATAAGCGATTACTATGTCTGTCCTTTAGGCCAGGTACTTTTTGCTATGGTTCCTGCGCCGGTTAAAAAAGGTATCGGTGTGAAAAAGAAAAAACTTGTCTACCTTGCCTCGACTTCACAGCAAAATACCGATATCCTCAAATCCAAAAAGCAAAAGCAGATTGTCTCCATCCTTTCTGATATGCAGAGCTTCAGTCCTGACACAGCATTGGAGCTTGATAGTTTGCTTTCACAGGCAGACTGTACGCTTTCGCCTGTAAAAACTCTCGCACAAAAGGGCGTAGTAAAATTAGTCCTCAAAGAGGTTTTACCGACCCTGCCCGTTATATCAGAGAAAATGATTTTAGAAACCGGCGAAGTCACGCTTAATTCAGACCAGCTGAAAGCACTTGAGCATATAAACCGGCAGCTCGATTTCGGCAGTTTCGCCGTTACGCTTTTGTTTGGTGTCACCGACAGTGGAAAGACCGAAGTTTATATAAATGCAATACAATCCGTTTTACAGAAGGGCAAAACCGCAATTGTCCTTTTACCTGAAATCGCCCTGACTGCCCAGACCGTCCAGCGTTTCTCAGGCAGGTTTGAAAGGATAGCCGTGATGCATTCAGCCCTTACTGCCTCGCAGAGAAACGCTCAATAGCACAAGATAAAGTCGGGTCAGGCTGATGTTGTTATAGGTGCTCGCTCCGCAATTTTTGCGCCGCTGCAAAATCTCGGCCTCGTCATAGTTGACGAAGAGCATGAGCCCAGCTACAAGCAGGATACTGTCCCTCGTTATAACGGCCGTGACGTCGCTATAAAACGAGCTCAGCTCGAAAACGCTCACTGCATACTCGGCTCTGCTACTCCTTCGCTCGAATCTCTTTATAATTGCAAAAAGAAAAAATATTTCACACTGCTCAGCCTGCCGAAGAGAGTTATGAACTTTCCATTTCCGAAGATTGACCTTATCGATATGCGCAATCAAATCTCATCATCGTCTTTGGAGCTTGTCAGCCGGCCTTTGGCCGACTGTTTGAAGCGGACGCTTGAAAAAAAAGAGCAGGCGATTCTGCTCCTCAATCGCAGAGGCTACAGTAACCTGATTATGTGCTCAGCCTGCAAGTACACTCTGCACTGCAGAAATTGTGATGTCACCTTAACCTTTCACAAACGCTCTGACAAAAGCCGCTCCTCTTTTCAAACTATTACCGGCAGACATCTGGAATACGGCAGCGCCGTCTGTCATCATTGCGGCTCGAAAACACTTGTCCCGCAGAATTGCCCGCTTTGCGGCAAACCTATGATTATGATTGGCCTGGGGACTCAAAAGCTCGAGGAGCAGTTGAAAAAAGAATTTCCCCAGGCACGAGTGGCAAGGGTCGATAGTGACTCGATGGCTGGGGGCGATTATTACAGTCTTTTAAAGGATTTCAGTGACGGCCGGCTCGATATCCTCGCCGGTACGCAGATGCTCGCGAAGGGCCTGCATTTTCCGAATGTTACCCTCGTTGGCATTATCAGTGCGGACACCTGTCTTTATCTGCCGGATTTCCGCTCGAACGAGCGTACCTTTCAATTAATCACCCAGGTCGAAGGCAGGGCAGGCCGCTGTGAGAAAAAGGGGCTTGTTCTCGTGCAGACCTTTTTGCCTGAGCAGCCTGCAATCAGATTCGCCCTCGACGGCAATTTCTCCGATTTTGTCAATGAGGAGTTGAAGCACCGCAAGGCCTGCAATCTGCCGCCTTACTGGAGGCTTGCTGTTATAACTTTGCGTGATAGAAATTATGAAAAGCTCGATGCTTCCTCAAAGGCTCTGCGAAATAAAATCGACTCTATAATCCGCCGCGATAACATCAGAGCTGTCCTCAGGGGCCCTATGCCCGCTGCTATCAGCCGAATCCAGCGATTTCACAGAATGCAGATTGTCGTCCAGGCTCCTGCCGCGGAAACAATACGAGAATTATTTTCAGCTTTGCGGCAGCAGGCCCCCATCAGAGCTGCTGTTCAGACGACCGTGGATATCGACCCTCTAAATTTATTGTAGATGATTGGCTCTTGGGAAGAAACTGGAAGTGCTGTTTATGCAGCAGTCAGCAGAAAGAAATCGGGGAGACAAGATTTGAACTTGCGACCTCTGCGTCCCGAACGCAGCGCTCTAGCCAAACTGAGCTACTCCCCGGAAAAACACAACAGGCAATATACCATAACAAATTATAAATTACAACCAGCTTTCATTCAAGTAATCTTACTTTTGCCTTCAAACTATATTTCACTTTAAAAGTCCGGCCAATTTCTTCTTTTCGTGGAATCCCCGAGTGCTTTTGAGGTATCGTTCACGCTTGACTGCTGAAGACCGATCTGAATGAGACTCACTATAGACTAGAGTCCACGGCCCGTTTTGACGAGTGTATCGACCACCTCGGCCTGTATTATGCTCTTCTACCCTACGCGTTAAATTATCAGTATGCCCTATGTAAAGTTTCTCTACCTTCAGACTTTGAAGTATATACACGTAATACACGGATACCGCCTTTTAAAAATCCTCTCTGTGTAACTTTTTTATTACATTTTCTGTAATTCGTGGTTTGCGTAAGCAAAAAAATAATGTATTTAACTTGTAACAGGGATGCAAGTGCAAAACGTGGAAATTCTTAAAGCCATCTCGGATATCCCTTTTGAACTTGCGACCTTTCCTAAGGGACGCTCTAGTCAAACTGAGCTACTCCCCGGAAAACCACCGAGATAATAACACAAGCAAAATGGGATTGCAAGCTGTATGCGCGCAATATTTTTGCGCTTGATGAATATGTCTATACCCTTTATAATCAACAACTTAAAATAAAGTTAAGGAGTCTGGATTTACAAATGAGCGATAAAAAAGGCGATTACAATTTTAATGCTATCGAGAAAAAGTGGCAGAAGTTCTGGGAAGATAACAAAACGTTCAGGGCAATTGACTGCGACAGTGGAAGACCGAAGTTTTACGTCCTCGATATGTTTCCTTATCCTTCCGGCCAGGGCCTTCACGTCGGCCACCCGGAAGGTTATACCGCCTCTGACATCGTCGCCCGATATAAGCGTATGAAAGGCTTTAACGTCCTGCACCCGATGGGTTATGATGCTTTCGGCCTGCCCGCTGAGCAATACGCCGTTCAGACCGGAACAGACCCGAAAATCACGACACAAAAGAATATCGATAATATAAGAAAGCAAATCAAGTCTCTCGGCTTCAGCTACGACTGGGACCGCGAGCTTGCTACGACCGACCTGGGGTATTACAAATGGACTCAATGGATTTTTCTCAAATTTTTTAACACCTGCTTTGATGACAGAGAAGATAAGGCAAAGCCTATCGGACAGCTTGTCGTCCCGCAGGGTCTGAGCGAAACTGAAAGACAAAAATACATCGACGACCATCGCCTTGCATATCAGGCTGAGGTTGCTGTCAACTGGTGTCCTGAGCTTGGCACGGTTTTGGCAAATGAGGAAGTGGTAGGGGGGGTAAGTGAGCGGGGCGGCTTTCCTGTAATCAGAAAACCGATGCGGCAGTGGATGCTGCGCATAACAAAATATGCCGAGAGACTGCTCGAAGATTTAAAAGACGTTGACTGGCCCGAATCCATAAAAAAGCTCCAGACCGACTGGATTGGAAAGAGTATCGGAGCCGAGGTCAATTTCAAAGTTGACGGCCACGACGAAGATATGTGGGTTTTTACAACCAGGCCGGACACGCTCTTCGGCGCTACTTATATGGTTATGGCGCCGGAGCACAGGCTTGTTGATATTATTACGACCGACGAATATAAAAAGAGCGTACAACAATATTGTGAGGAAGCAGCACGCAAAAGCGACCTCGACAGAACCGATTTGGCAAAAGAAAAGACGGGTGTCTTTACAGGTGCTTATGCAGTCAATCCTGTCAACGATGAAAAGATTCCAATCTGGATAAGCGATTATGTTCTTATAAGCTACGGCACCGGAGCAATTATGGCTGTCCCTGCCCACGATGAGCGTGACTTCGAATTCGCAAAAAAATTCAAGCTGCCCATTATCCAGGTTGTAGAACCTCCTGACCCTCAGGAAGCAGAGCTGGCAAGACAGGAAAAGTTGTGCTTTACAGGCGATGGCAAAGCTATTAACAGCGACAGATTCAATGGATTGCCGACGGCGGAATTTAAGGAAAAGATTACCGCCTGGCTTGCTGAGAAGGACCTCGGCCGAAAAGCTGTCAATTATAAACTGCGTGACTGGCTTTTCAGCAGGCAGCGTTACTGGGGCGAGCCTTTCCCGCTGCTGCATACCGATGACGGCAGGACTATGAGTCTGTCAGAAGAAGAGCTTCCTCTTGAGCTGCCTATTGTGGAAAACTACAAACCCGCGGGCACAGGCCAATCGCCGCTGGCCAATGCAGGTACCTGGCTTGATGTCACTTTGCCCGACGGCACAAAAGCGACAAGAGAGACAAATACTATGCCGCAGTGGGCCGGCTCCTGCTGGTATTATCTGCGGTATATCGACCCGGATAATGACAGCCGGCCCTGGAGTCCTGAAAAGGAAAAGTACTGGATGTTACCGGCCGGCGTCGACCTCTATATCGGCGGAGCGGAGCACGCCGTCCTGCATCTTTTATATGCCCGGTTCTGGCATAAATTTCTTTACGACCTCGGGTATGTATCGACCAAAGAGCCTTTCTATAAATTAGTCAATCAGGGAATGATTTTAGGTGAAGACGGCCAGAAGATGAGCAAGTCACGCGGGAACATCGTAAATCCCGATAAGGTCACAAAAGATTACGGCGCCGACTCGATGAGGCTTTACGAAATGTTTATGGGCCCGCTCGAATCAATAAAACCCTGGTCTATGCAGGGCGTCGAAGGTGTTCATCGCTTCCTGCACAGAACCTGGAAAATGATTGTCGATGAACAGACAGGCGAGCTCAACCCTTCAGTAAAAGGTACACAGGCCGATGAGCCGACATTGAGGTTACTGCATCAGACCATAAAAAAAGTCGGCGATGATATTGAAAACTTTGCATTCAACACTGCAATAAGCCAGATGATGATTTTTCTAAATCATCTTGTCAAACAGGATTCCAAACCGAAATCGGTAATCGAAAAGTTTGTTCTTGTTTTGTCACCTTTTGCCCCGCATATCGCAGAGGAGCTCTGGCAAAAATTGGGCTACACCGAAAGTTTAGCCCTTGAGCACTGGCCGCAATACGACAAAGAGCTTATCAGGGAAAAGGAAATTGAGCTGGCTGTGCAGGTCAATGGAAAAATTAAAGAACGAATCGTAGTGCCGGCCGACGCCGACGAGGAGCAGATAAAGCAGAAAGCCCTTGACTGTGAAAAGGTTAAAAAAGCTGTCGCCGGAAAAGAACCTAAAAAAATAATCGTTATCAAATCTCGTTTAGTAAATATCGTTATTTAATGCTTTGCTGACTTTAATGACTACTGAAATCGAAGCTAAATTAAAAGTTGACTCTCTCGAGAGCGTCGAAAGACAGCTTCAATCCCTTGGTGCGCAATTTGTTGAGCAGCAGCATCAAATCGACTGCTATTTTGACGATGAAAAATCGTCCTTTGCAAAAAATGATAAGTGCCTCAGGTTACGTCTTCAGTCTGCTGAAAACAAAAAAACAATCTTTTTAACTTATAAAGGCCCGAAGCAAAAAGACGATTTTAAAAAAAGACTCGAGGTAGAAATCCAGGTAACCGACGTCGAATCGGCTGAGGAGTTACTTTCTGCTCTGGCTTATAAGAAAAAGCTCGTTATTGAAAAAGAGCGTCAAATATGGCAATTGTGCTCCTGTCTTGTAGCTCTTGATAATTTGCCTTCACTGGGCTGTTTTGTTGAGATAGAAGGGCAGGATGATTCGAAAATTGCAGAGGTCCAAAAGAAACTTGGTCTTGAAAATATCAGGCACATACACGACAGTTATGCCGAGCTTATGACAAAGAAAGCGAAGTAAATGAAACCCGATGATGGTTATATCGCTTATATCGTAAATCCGAAGGCCGGTGCCGGCAGCCAGAGGACTATCAGTCGTCAGTTTAAGAGATATCTTCTTAATAAAGGCTTCAGGGTTAATACTATGGTTACCGCCTCTCTTGAAGATGCCTTCGATTTCGCAAAAAATGCCGCTCAATCTGCTGACTGCAAATTGGTAGTTGCATCCGGCGGGGATGGCGTGGTCAGGGAAGTTGCCGACGGCCTTAGAAATACAAAAATACCTATGCTCATTGTGCCCGCGGGCACCGAAAATCTGCTTGCGAATGAGCTGGGTTTCGATGAAAAATTCCAGACCCTCGTAAAAACTTTTGAAGCTGGTTTTACTAGAGCGCTCGACCTCGGCAGTGCAAACGGAAAATGTTTCACTTCCATTGCCGGTTTCGGATTCGATGGACTCGTTATTAAACGTGTCGCCGACCTTCGTTCAGGCCACATAGACCATCTTGATTACCTTTGGCCTGTCTGGAGAACGTTCTGGGATTATAAATTCGACAGCTTAAAGGTTGAGCTCGACGGAGAAGTTATTTTTGATGGTCCCGCCTTGGTTTTTGTCGGAAACATATCCCGGTATGCTCTCGGCCTTGAAATACTGCATTATGCAGACTTCGGTGACGGCCTGCTCGATATCTGTATTTATAAATGTGCATCGCGCACACATCTGGTTAAACATTCAATCCTGACCGTATTAAAACATCACAGCAATTCTCGTGATGTCATTTATCGGCAGGGCAAAAACATAATTGTTTCTTCTGAGAACATGGATTTGCCGACTGAGGTTGACGGTGATCCGGGGCCGGTTTTACCCGTGAGGATTGATGTGATCCAGCACGCCGTCAATGTGATGGTCCCGGAAGGTGCGAAACCAGCAGGTGTGCGAACCAGACTTGTCAGGGCTATAGGCTGAATTTACGAATCAGGAATCGTATTCGAAAGTTTATAACTATTTTTATAAAGGAATAATAAAGTGGCTTTCAAAATCGGTGCTGTCCAAATCGGTCTCGATGCGCCTTTGTTCGTAATAGCCGGTCCCTGTGTTATCGAATCCGAAGACATCTGTATTGATATTGCGGACAGGCTCTGTCAAATAAGTAAAAAGCTTGATGTCGGCATAATCTTCAAAGCCAGCTTTGACAAGGCCAACCGCTCCAGTATTAAAAGCTACCGTGGACCGGGCCTTGAGAAAGGCCTTGAGGTTCTTGCACAGGTTCGCAAAAAAACTTTACTTCCCGTTATGACGGACGTCCACGAGCCCGCTCAGGCACAAATCGCTGCCGAAGTCGTCGATTGCCTTCAGGTGCCGGCCTTTCTCTGCAGACAGACAGACCTGCTTTGCGCCTGTGCCGAAACCGGAAAACCGGTCAATGTTAAAAAGGGTCAGTTCCTCTCACCCGATGAAATGAAAAACGTCATCGAAAAAATTAAATCCTGTGGAAACGAAAATATTATACTCACCGAGAGAGGGACATTCTTCGGATACAACCGTCTTGTCAATGATATGACCGCTATTGATACTATGAAAAAGCTCGGCTGTCCGGTGGTTTTTGATGTCACGCACAGCACGCAGCAGCCGGGCGGCCTCGGCGATAGAAGCGCAGGCAGACGCGATATGGCTCCTATTCTTGCCAGAGCCGCTGTTGCCGCGGGCACTAACGGCCTGTTCCTCGAAGTTCATCCGGAACCCGACAAGGCAAAATCGGATTCAGCTTCAATTATGCCAATCGACTGGCTTGAGCAGCTTCTAAAAGTTTGTAAAAATATTTTCGATATCATTCGCAGATAAAAAGTGGAACAGAAAGAACAATATTTATATGGTCCTGTGCCTTCGCGAAGGTTAGGCCTGAGTTTGGGTATCGATATCGTTCCCTTTAAGGTATGCAACCTGGACTGTGTTTATTGTCAGCTCGGAAGGACCACGCAAAAATCAATCGAAAGAAAGGAATTTATACCCGCCGAAGACGTCCTCTCAGAGCTGAAAAACAGAATTGCTGAAGGCCTGACCGCCGATTACATAACCTTCAGTGGCTCCGGTGAGCCGACGTTGAATTTGAAGCTCGGCGAGCTGATTACAGGCGCTAAAAAAATTACAAAGATTCCCGTGGCTGTTCTGACAAACGGAACACTTCTTTATATGCCGGATGTCAGGACTGACTGCTCAAAGGCCGACCTCATCCTGCCTTCTCTCGATGCCGGTGACCAAAAGACTTTCGAAAAGATAAATCGTCCCCACCCTGATATCAATATTGAAAAAGTTATTTCGGGACTATGCGAATTAAGAAAACAGTTCGCCGGTCAAATCTGGCTTGAGGTCTTTCTTGTCGATTCGATAAATACCGAAGCCCGGCAGCTTAGCAGTATCAAACGGGCTATTGAGCTTATCCGGCCTGACAAAATCCAGCTTAACACTGCTGTTAGACCAACTGCGGATGCTTCGGTTAAGCCGCCGGAGCTCCGCAGGCTCCGGGACATAGCCGATTTCTTTGGACCGAAATGTGAAATTATTGCCGACATGGCGAAGTTGCCCTCACCGGATAGCGACGACAAGGATACTGCCGAAAAGTCTGCCCAATTCTCTGCTGATGATACACGGGCTATGGAAACCTTATTATCAATGCTAAAACGCAGGCCTTGCTCTCTTGATGATATATCTTCATCACTCGGATTTCATCGCAACCAGGCGGTAAAGTATCTGACCTGTCTTGAACAAAGCAGGCTTATAAGTTCCGAACGCAAAAACGGAATCATTTTTTATAAGGCAATTTGACTTAACCGGTTCACCGCCTGTTCATAAAGTGCGATAAAATTCTTAAAATTTACCGTTTTTTTGTCATTATTCGTAATCAATTTTGTAAAGGCGGTACAGTGATTGGCCGATAAAAGCATTGTAGCTGTTCGGAAGATGTCGATTTTATCGTATTTTCCAGTTATTTTTTAAGTTTTTACTTAAGTGCTCTATTCTGAGACCGATAACTATAAATGTTATGGCCCGATAAGTTATGAAAGGTATAAAGAGACAATTAGTCTTGAATAAGGGGCAAGAGAAGTTTATCTTTCGCTACGAAAGCGGCTGCGAAGATAAGCTCCTGGACGCGCTAATTGAGCAGGCCAAAGACAGAAGAACAAGTTTTGACTGGTTCGATGCTGCTGTTCTTAGCTTTAAGCTTACTCAGTCACTTATTGGACAGGCCGACGAAATTTTACGTGAATCTGAAAATTCAGATATGCGAATTGAGGCAGGTTAACAATTTTTATTAGGATACACTATTATGGAAAACAGTCATATTGTACAGGACTTTCTAAACTACCTGAGTTTCGAAAAAAGATTTTCCGAGCATACCGCAAAATGTTATGGTGCTGACCTTAGACAATTTTGCGAGTTTCTTGCCGGTGCTCCTGAAGGAACCTTCTCGAACGCAAAGAGCACCTCGTCTGCTCATCAGCAGGGCGGCAGCGTTACAGCAGTAAAGGAGTATACCGATACCGATTTGGATGAGTTGTTTGTAACGGTCGACGTCGATTCAATCAGAAGCTATCTCGCTTTCCTGAATGAAAAGCAGCACTCAAAGGCAACCCTGGCTCGCAAGCTTGCTACTTTGCGAAGCTTCTATAAGTTCCTGGTTAAAAGAGGGCTTGTCGAATCCAATCCCGTTATGCTCGTCAGGACGCCGAAACAGGAAAGAAAGCTGCCTCGTATCCTTGAATACGAAGAAGTGAAACGGCTGCTCGAAACTCCGCCGGCCGACAGTTGGCTCGGCGCAAGGGACAGAGCTATTATGGAAACACTTTACAGTACTGGAATAAGAGTTAGCGAGCTCGTGGCGTTGAATATGGGTGATATCGATTTCCTCGGCGAAGTTATACATGTCAGGGGAAAGGGCAAAAAGGAAAGAATCGCTCCAATCGGCACTTCTGCTCTGCAGGCTATTCAGCACTATATGGAGTTTCGAAACAAACGCTCGCAGAGCAATCCCGATTTCGACGCGAAGGTCCTTTTTGTCAACAAGCACGGCGGCCGACTCAGCACAAGAAGTGTTCGGCGCAAAATGGACAAATACTTAAAGATGGCCGGCCTCGACCCCAACATCAGCCCGCATACTTTAAGGCACAGCTTTGCAACGCATATGTTGAATAATGGTGCGGACCTGCGAAGTGTACAGGAGCTGCTCGGCCACCAATCACTTTCGACAACTCAGATTTACACACACCTGAACACGAAAAAGTTAAAAGATGTTTACGACGGCGCTCATCCTCGCGAAAATCAAACACATCAACATTCGTCGGTCTCGGCAGATGACAGCAGTGAGGGATAATTTTTATTTAGCGGCAAATTTAAGATTTAAAACCCCCTCAACGACGAGGGGGTTTTTTTATGCCAGCCTTCACAATTTGCTCAACTACGCCCGACAGGATTCGAACCTGCGACCTCCGGTTTAGGAAACCGATGCTCTGAAAATTCAAGTCTTGCAAAAACAAATACTTACGAATCCGCCGAAACTCAGTTGACACCCCAGTTGACACCTAAAACACCAAAACAGGGCAAAATTGACACCCAAAGCCTACCTGATGAACTTGTTGAAATTGTAGCTGTCTGGCCTGAGCTACCGGAGCATATTAAGGCAGCTATGCTTGCTATGATTAAAACTTACAAGGAACAAAAGGGATAAGACTATGACTCATATTCCAAGAGTTTACTTAAGAATGTTCGCAGAACAGTTCAATGAAGAAAAATGTTGTCTTTTCAGGGCTTTTGGCAATGGTGGGCATTACACAAAAAGACAAAAAGACTACGCCCTTGAATTGATAGATGAGTATGGCATAAGAGCAACAGCAAGGATACTAGTACCACGCAGAACATTACAAAGATGGTGCAGAGGCTATGGTGTGTATGTCAGGCGTTGTCCAAATTGGGTTTATGGCTGGGCTGAAAGGCGCAGAAAAAGACGGGAATTTTGGCAGCGTAGGGGATATTGTTAGACTCGAAGTGTCGCCACTTAAAAAGCCTGTTTATCAGGTAAATAACAGACCTTAAGAAAAACGAAATCTACGAATTAAGGAAGATAATCGAAAATAGTTAATTCAGAGCAATAAATAGCAATGGCTTGGAAAAAAGGACAATCAGGGAATCCTGGCGGTCGTAAAGAAGAATTTAATACTGGGACCATAGCAAAAATTGACGAAAACGTTTTGGCACAAGCACGAGACTATACAATATCTGAAGCTTTAGGCATTGATGATAAAACTTTTAAAAGCATTTTTCCGAAAGCTGTAGGCAAAAAAGAGCCGAAGGTAAAGGCTATAGAAAACACTGCATAAAATTAAATAATCATTGCTTAACAATGAAATAACAATGGCGTTTTTGGGCTGAAAATGAATTTTTTCCCACCTTTACGCGCGCACACGCGCGTGTGCGCGCGAGGGAGTTTTTCGACTCTATAAAAAAAGAATGGGGTAGGGGGATAAAAAGCTACAAATTTTGAGAATATAGACCGTATGTCTAAGCGGCTTTTTTTTGCACGGGTTAGCGTGGGGGGGGAGGAGTATAACTTAGCAAAACTTAACATTGAAAGTTTATATTGCTGCGAAAATACTATATTGGATGATGTAGGACAAAGTCGGGCTGAGATGAATAACTGCGAAATTTCAAAAAAACACTGATTTTATTAAATTCTCCCTCTCTGGTTAAGATAGTCTGAATTTGGCTTTTCCTACAGAGGGTTTTGAAGAGAGGAGTTTTGATTTTGGGCTAATAAACATAAAAATGGGCTGCAAGTATTGTATTAAGACTGGCTGCTCTCGCTCTCTGAGCCCCATCTGCCGTTTGTACTTATCTGCCTTGCGGAGCTGGCAAGATTGTAAGAATTTGTAAGGGCAGGGGTATGTTCCCGAATAGGGGGGAGTGGTCTTCGAAAGTAACATCTATCTGTACGCGTTTTTTTATGTCTAAAAAGCAACGTAGTATTGGATTCTAAAATCATCTATATAATTACTGTAAACATATATGGCTTTATAAATATCCGAGCCGTCATATTCATTCAATACCTGCCATTTGTAGCTGTAGTAGTACCTTCTCGTATTAGCAGCGGTTACGCAGTCTTTTTTCTCGATCCTCCTGCCGAGACAATCGTACGAGAACTCTGCTATATCGTTGCCGCCTTTTGTAATCTTTACGATGCGGTTCTCGTAATCGTATTCATACTCGTAGCCGTCCTTGTCTTTAGTCAAATTACCTGCTGCATCGTATTCAAGGCTGTTTCCATCGACACTTTCATAGCGGTTGGTAAGATTATCCACTATATATTCGATATCATTTGTATCTCTAAGATTAACACCTGTTCTGTTACCCAATTTATCAATATAGAAAATCTCATTGGTATCATCTGCACCGTATTCAGCTTCTATTAGCCTATCCAGCCAGTCATAGCTGAATGTATTACGGGAATTGACAAAATTATGATCGTATCTATAACAAGATAAAGTATTTGTAAAGCTTGTAAACTTACACTATCTTTTTTCTAATTCTTTTCCCAATTCTAAGAAAAATTTTTCTGAAGCTTCATCTGTTATAACTGTGTTTTTCATAAAAACTAACTCATCAATTTTAAGGGTGTTCGGATCTGTGCCATCAAACTTTGATATAGCAATTTGCGATTCATCAAAAGCATGCAATTGAAGTTTGATCCATGTGCTAGAATTACCTACTATTCTGATCATATGGTCCATTACCTCAATAGGAGGAGGTAAAAAAGCATCAAAGCTTTTTCTTAAAACTTCCATAGAATCTTTATGAAAATCTCCGCTTTCTGAAAACAGAACTAAGTAAGAGCCCTTGTTGAAATCTTTTTTGTTAGGGATTATAAAGAGGTATCCTTCCCGGATTTTGACAACAGCGGACTGTCCGTTTTCTACTATAACGATAGGCGCTTTATTTATATTACCAAGAAAATTCTCAGCAGCTTCGGTTAAATCTTTATTGGTTTTTGATTTTTTACTGCACCCGAATATGCAGAAGATTGAGAGAAAGCAAACAATATAAGTAAGTTCTTTCCTCAAATAAATCATCCTTTCATGTATTTAATAAACATTTAGCATTGGTTTTAACCCTAAAGTTTAGAAGTCCCCTTCGAACAATTTTTTAATCACATTGTTTATATGCTGACCTTCTTTCTCGATATACTTAATCTGTTTTTCAAGCGATTCTTTACCCTCTATAGGCAACTTGTTTTTTACTATAAAAGTAAAAGCTCTTTCTAAATAAGCTCCTGCATCTCCCAGCCAGTCTGTTTGAACTGATACTGTTTCACTTCTCCAATCTTCCCATCCCCATTGTATACATTTCTTCCAAAAGATCCACTCTCGTACATAGCATTTACATTCGCATTCCCTAATATCTAAATCAAGTCCAAAATTATATCTCAACTGCCAAAAGTAAATATGTTCTGTAGAAATACATTTTGGTAATAATATATATTTATCCTCATTGATTAACAAATCTATAAGTTCTTTCCATGTTATCGGTTTAGGCTCGTTTTCAATCGATACTTTTCCACTCTTGCTTATATAGATAGTAAGAATCGGATTTTCTGAGAATGTTACTAGTCTTATACCGGACATATAGGCATAATTAAGATTTTTAATTTTTACATCAATATCGCCTTCTTTGCACTCACTTTTTAATCCGTAAGGATCCAAATATATCAGCGGGTTACTCACTATGTTCTCATACAGACTCATCCCATCGACATAGCCTAACGGATCATGTGTTAGCCATCGGCCGGTGTAGTAGTCCAGGTATCTGTTTCTGTTATATTGGATTTTCAAAGAGCCGTTATTTCAAAACACTTCCTAAAGCTTATTATTATAAATTTCAACATGTTTTCTTAACAAACATCTTAAAATTACTTTTTGTCCAAAGGCTTCCAAGGTTCTACAAGAGAACTGCCGATGACCTGAGAATCTTCAACAAAGAAAATTATACATGTAAAACCGACCTTAGCACAAAATGGGCAGCAAGAATCAGGTGGTTTTCTAAAATGTTGGGATTCATCATACAACCAAAGGTCGCAGTTCTGGACTTCTTTATAATCAGTCCATTTTTCATCTTTCCTCAGGTAATTACACTCGTCATGATATTTTTCAACTCTACAGTAAAAATAACATATGTCGCTCATAACTCTATTTCTATAATTAGAATCATCAGATAGTATTGCCTGTAATTCATCAAAGTCAACTATAAGATCAGGTTCTCCAACTATTGCAATCAATTGCTCAGATGTCAATGCAGCGCGTTTATCAAGAGACCTTTGCACAATACCATTAGCTTTTAACCTTCTCCTATGCCATTCTTCTTGTTCTGGAGGTATGCGGCAACAACCATACAAACAAAAAAGTGCAAATAATATAATGCTTGCAATTATTTTCTGTTTTTTCATTTTATTGTTTCCATTATTTTAAGATGCTCTTATTTTTTTGTCCCCTGAGCGCCCGGTGGTACAATTGATTTTACTCTCGGACCATAAGCGTGAAATGGCAATGGAATAAGTTTACCCGCATGGCCCCTAAATATACCGTTGCTGGAAAAATAAGGGCTCGCTCCCCCATTGCCACTGTAACAAGCCCATATAATACCAAGAGCCATTTTGTATTTCGGCGCCCAGTTACTATAAAAAGAGTGGTATGCTGACTTTCCATTATACTTTTCATACGTTACAAAACCATCTATGCTTCCGTGGCCCCAGGCATAAATCCCGTGTAGTTTTTTCGTAGCTTGGAACAGCTCAATAGTAAATTCAAACGCTTTTGCTGTTTGATCTTCGTCTTCAAGAACAAAGAATCCTCTTTGTTTTAAATCTCCCATATCATAAGGCCAATCTACGAACATTTGACCAATACCACCTCCCCAACCACCCCAGTAGGCCAAAACTAAATTAGGTATTTTCACTTTTTCTTTAGGACAAATTTTATCTGATGACTTTAATTGTACCAAAGTTTTTTTCCCTTTTTCAGTTTTAATCTCGCTATTTACAAAGGTTAGCCACTTTCTGAACTGACCAACCTCAAGACCAATCTTCGGTGCCAAATTTTCTATGGTATCAAAAGATAATTCAACTTCAGCATTAGCGAATTGTCCATTATTTCTTTCGATTTTCCATGCCAGCCCAAAAGGATCTGTTTTTCCTACAGGTTTGCTTTGGACATATTCGTATAGGTTAAGACCATCTATATATTGCCCCGTTATACTAAAGTTATTTGGCCAGGAAGAATCTGTTATTATACCGAATGGATCATGTTCTAACCAACGACCTGTGTAATAATCATAATACCGGAAACGGCTGTATTGAATTTTAAGAGAGCTATCGTCTAATATATCTACTCTCCGGCCGGTAAACAAGTAGAAATTCCCGCAACTGCTCGTATCCCGCGGTATGTAGCTGCCGCTCATTATATACGGATTGCCGTAAACATCGTACTCGTAGCGTTCCTGGATTGCACCGTTGGTGCGTATCAAAGCGGCGGTGCTGTAAAGGTGGTCGTGGATATAATTATAAGTGCCGCTGCCGCTCAGCATTGACAGGACCTCATCGATGTAATTGCCGTAAATATACCAGCTCTTATAACTATCCGAACCGTCATATTCATTCAATACCTGCCATTTGTAGCTGTAGTAGTACCTTCTCGTATTAGCAGCGGTTACGCAGTCTTTTTTCTCAACCCTCCTGCTTAATTCAAAGATTGTTTTTTTATCGCCTTCTTTTTAAAGTGAAATATCAGAAGTACAAAAACAGCGCAGGAAAATATAATTATACTGAAAACCTGTGCTATTGTTAAACCGGCAAATGCCATTTGGTTGTCCCTGAAGAATTCAACAAAGAATCTTGATAAGGCATAGAGAACAAGATACACCAATAAAAGCTTTCCTTTGACCCTGCCGGTTTTCCAGAACCAGAGCATAATTAAAAATACTCCAACAGATAAAAGCGAAGAATAAATCTGTGCAGGATGGACAGGTAAGCTGTGTATCGCTGTTTCATTTATAAAACCCTGCTCTACATGCCTTAAAAAGGGAAGGCTTCCAGCAACGTTGCCATAAACATCAATATGCTTGGGGAACTCTACAGCAAAGGAACCATCGGTTATTCTGCCGTAGCAGCAGCCTCTGCAAAAACACGCCCAACGGCCGAGAGCAAGACCTGCAGGGGCGGAAACGGCTGTGAGGTCAAATATGCGATTTACAGGCAATCTTGTTAATCTGCAGTAGATAAATATAGCCGGGATTGCCAAAACCAGGCCGCCAAAAAAAACCTGACCAGCATCAGATAATATAAAGGCTCTGTCCCAATTGCCACGGAATTCACCTATGTGATGAAGGACATAAAATAAACGCCCACCCAGAAGCGATGACAACGCGACAATCAAAATGATGTGAACAACTCTGCGAACGTTAAGACCCTCACGACCTGCAAGAAACAATAACACTATCCCCCCGAGTGCAATGCCCAAGCCATATATAACTGGGTATGCTGGAACCGATAAACCACCGTATCTGATTAAATAAGGGTACATACGTGTATTCAAAAAGGTTATAGTTACTTACTCAGATTTTCCAGATTATCCTTAAAAAAACGGAATTTATCAGGCAAGCTTTCGCTTTCTCTCAGTTGTAATTTAGCCTGATTCAGATATTTTAATGCTTCAGAATACTGCTCAGATTCATATGCTAAATGAATCAGAAGATAATAAGCGTCGAAGTCTTTGTGGTCATAATAAATTGCTTTTTGTAAGGCAGCTTCCGCTTGTTCAGTTTTATTAAGCTTGAGCTGAATTAAACCGATGTTGTGGTATTTTTGGGCCAGCCGATTTGGAAAAAATTCAGGTATTTGAATCGACCAAAAGCGGGCCAGAGCTTCATCATATTTACCTTCTTTAAAAAGACCTGCTGCTTCTTGCATCGCCTTATCTATTTGAGCATCACTAATCGCGTCTGCCGGCTGGTCGATTCTGGCCCATAACGCAGCCACAGCCAATGCCCATACAAGAATTGTTATTAAAAGTCTTAGAGATAATATATTTTGTTGCGGATTTGAATTTTTCCTAATTCTCCGAGATTTTTTATGTTGTTTCACAAGCTTTTCTTTCGTCTCTTGTGGGAAACTTACTATGCCTGCCCATAAAGCCAAAGGACCTGAAAGGATTAGAAGATTGCCCTTAAAAAATGTAATTGAAGAAATAAAAACACCGGATGCTAAAGTAATAGATAAGAAAAATATTGAAATACCTTTACGCATTTAACGAACATAGACACTTCTAAATATATGGTACTTATATTGATTCATTAACATCAGAAATAATATTATTATCTTGTAATGGTCTTAAATATCTTGGAATCGTTTTCTCTTTTTCAAATTCAGAAAAATTCGGGTCATCAAGAGCCTTTTGAAAAACCGGAATGGTGTTAGAATCACCTATTAACCCTAAAGAGATTATCGAATTAATTCTTAGATTATGATATTCCTCAGGGTCGAGAGCTATTTGGGATAATGGCTCTATGGCATCTGACACATTAAATCCTCTATCTGCCATATAGCCCAATGACAATGCAGCGTTTCGTCTGTCATACCAATATAATGTTTTATCTTTTATAACCTCTGTCAAAAAAGGAATGCTTTTCTCTGTCCCCACATAACCAAGTGCCATTAAAATGCCAAAGTCAAAAACTGGGGAATCTTCATCATGATATAATTCGAGCAAGATTTTTTCAACGTCTTTAATTTTCAGACCCGCTTCCTGCCACTGTTCATAGTCCTCATAAGGTTGGGCCCATTCCGGGTCTCTGAATGTTTTTTTGTGAGGATAATTTAAAAGCCATTCTATAACTTGTTGTCTTTTACTCTTATTTTTGCACGAAGGTAGATTTAGAAACAAACAAAGACAAAGACATGCACAAATTATAAAAATGATGCAAGTTTTAAATTTCATTACATACCCCTGATTCATACCTGTAATTTATTTTTCACCATGGTGGATAATCTCCATCAGGTATACTATGTCTAAATATGTGTTTCTCGACCTCTATGCCCCCATAATGTCTTTCGCCTTTTATATATAAATAGCCATAAGCCTTAAACCATTCTTTCTGAGCACAAGGACAACCCTCCGGGTTTTTGGCTCTTACACCAAACTTGTCTTCTACATAAAATTTTCCTATTCCTGGTTCTATATGTGGGTGGTCTTTGTAAGACCAACTGGTATCTTTGATTGAGTCGGGTATTTGCCAAGTTTCTTCACTGTCTTTTGGTGGAATAATCCTGTTCCATTCTCTTGGATTTGTATCCACATACAATTCCGGATTCAAAGTTGGTTCTGGATCATACCACTCCCACCATTCTACGGTAGCACCCTCAGAAGGTTTACCCTTACCCTCCTGATCTACCGGCTCCGGCCAATCAACCCATTTACCTTGAATTGATAATGTTAGATGAGCTCCTATAAAAGGTTGTTCATATGGCTTTGATTGTTTTCCCGTAAAGGAAAAATTAGTGATGCAGAAACATTTACAAGTTCCGTATTTTGGTTTAGGTTTTGAGCAACCTCCTAGCGCATCAGTTAATAAAATTGGATTACTCTTAGCGTATTCATACAAACTCATCCCATCTACATAGCCCAACGGATCGTGGCTCAGCCATCGGCCGGTGTAGTAGTCCAGGTATCTGTTTCTGTTATATTGGATTTTCAAAGAGCCGTTATCAAGTATATCGACACGCCGGCCGGTAAACAAGTAGAAATTGTTATAATTACTCGTTTCCCGCGGCTCGTAGCTGGCGCTCATTATATGCGGATTGCCATAAACATCATACTCGTAGCGTTCGTAACAGCTTCCCGTAATACCATGCAAAAACGCCACAGGGCTATATAAATGGTCGTGCACGTAAGTTCGCAGATACGTTGGACTTAGCGGATAGCCGGGGCTCGGCACTTCCAGGCTAAGCAGCAATTCGTCTATATAATTACCATAAGCGAACAGTTTTATGAATTCGTCGGAACTGTCCCGCTCCTCCAGCACCTGCCATTTGTAGCTGTAGTAGTACCTTCTCGTATTAGCAGCGGTTACGCAGTCTTTCTTCTCGACCCTCCTGCCTAATTCAAAAGTTAATCTTTCGTCGCCTCCTTTCTAAAGTGAAATATTAGAAGAACAAAAACAGCGCAGGAAAATATAATTATACTTAAAACCTGTGCTATTGTTAAACCGCCAAATGCCATCTGGTCATCTTGTCGATGCCATAAAACGGTGTCTCGATATATTGTTCATCTATCAGCTTCATTAACCGCTCGTTATATTCCGTTTGACCTTTAGATTTATAATACAGACTGCTTCGGCCAAGAGACAGCAATTCACACTGTCGATAAATTGTTATCTTCTTATGGCCCGGCTCAACAGGAAGCGACTTACGGGTTTCAGCAATAAGTTGCTTGGACGCTTCGTCAAGGCACACTAACGGCTTTTTACTGTTACGAGGCCTTAGATACACTTCTAAAACATCTTCCATCGCCGCAACAAACGCAGCGTTTGCCTTGGGTGGTATGCACCAGTATTTGTTTAAGTGAGGCTTAAGTTCGTTTTTTTAAGCGTATTGTGGACAGTAGTTTTGCCACACGAATCAACAATACCTAATGACACCATCTCATCTGCCAGCAATCTAACCGTCCATCGGTTGCGTCCTTCTGGAGCAGAAGAGCATGCCGTTGCAATTAAGTGTGCCTCTGCGACTCCATCAAATTTCTTTATACGATATGAGCCGCGATTGCCATGGGCCATCGCTTTGTCAAGCCCATGCTCGACCAATCGTTTTCTCAGATTCTCTACTGTTGTCCTGTGGCAATCGAAAGCATCTGCTATCTTTATATCTGACCATCCCGGCCCTTGAGAACCTTGATCTGCCTTAAGCAACATTTGCGCATGCTTGCGTTTATGTGCTGCCATGCGGTCAGCGTTAATAACTGCCCCAAGCCTGTTTCTTTCTTCACTTGTCAATTCTACGATATACTTTTTTCTCATAATAGTCTCCATGCCGTAATAATAGTTATAATTCGATACAACTTATTATCGGCACAAAAGCTAAATATCCTGAATTATTTCACGGACAGAGTATTAGCACGGTAGTAATACAATCCCGTCTCGGAATCCAGCCTTCGGCTGGTAAAGAAGTACGGATTACCGACAGAGCTGCTACCAGAGACATTGCCAAACTCATCATAGCTGTACTGCTCTGTTATAACTCCACTATTATTTGAAAGAGCAATGACGGAACCAAGGCCGTCGTAATGATAATAATACATTGTTTCCCCACCGTTAATTTTCGGAAAACTTTACGACATTATCTCAATAATTCAAAGATGCCAAGAACAATAAAAACCAAACCTAATATTATTAATATTTTGCGATATTTCTGTATTTTCGCCTTTTTTTTGCTCGGGATAATTCCAAAAGCCTGACATAGTAAATAAGCACCTACCAGGATGGCAAATATTGAAGATAGATTGCCTGCTGCTATTAGTAACAACTTAATCATCCTTCTTCCGGTTTGTATAATAAGCAATAAATAAAAGAAAAGAAGCTACAAAAAAAAAGCCTATAAAATAACCAATGCAGTTGTTGATTGTGAGATACCCTTGTCGTTCACGCACATCCATCAAGATTATTATCATAGCTAAAAATCCACCGAAAATACACAAAAAGGCTATTTTCCATGATAGTTTTCCGTTACTCTTCATAATAGAAACCCCAAAAATTATTTCCTGATAACTCAGAGGTACAGGCTGTTGCTACTTCTAAAAACAATTCCAGCTTGTTTTAGCAATCGTCAAGGCTAAAAAGCTAAATAATTACCTCGTTCATAATCACATAATATAAAGTATATTATTTCTTCATTACTCATTTTCTTTAAAAGCTCCATGTATTCTTTGAGAGCCCTTTATGGCTTTAAGAGTGCCATGAATTTGTCCTAAACGTACTGCCCAGTTAGTCATAATCATATCCTCTGCAGTTTCAACAATAACAATCCCTTTTTCACCAAAAGCTTCATTAGCTATAGCTCCTGCTACAGTTGTATATGGCAAATTTCGAAAAGTGGATTTTTTATCACCAGTAGCCACCTCCCATATCTGGGCACTTCCTATTCCAATCTTTGAACCGCCTTCGATAATCATAGACACCCCCATATATACATGACCAGTCAGTATCATTGCTGTTCCACCACTAACACGTGCTATCCCTGCAGTTGTGGTAGATACTGGATTTATATATGGTTCTACAACATCAACGGTCACTATGAAACCAGGTATAATATCTTCATAATACTGTCTTCTGAAAGCACCTATCATGCCAGGGCCATAAACTTTTTTGTAAAAATCTGCTCTCGGACCAGTTCCATGCCATATAGGATCCCAATATTCAGGTTTCATAGCGTTGAGAAAATGCGTGTATACATCTGGATGTGACTGTGCTCCCATTGGATCAACAAAAATAATCGGATTGTTACCGCAATATGTATACAAGTTCATTCCATCATTATGTCCAATTGGATCGGTCTGGAGGAATCGGCCGATTGCAGGATTATACATTCGAGCACGGTAATAATACAGGCCTGTCTCGGTATCCAGCCTTCTGGCTGCAAAGAAGTATGGGTTACCGACAGAGCTGCTACCGGAGACATTACCAAACTCATCATAACTATACTGCTCAGTTACAATTCCACTATTATTTGAAAGAACAATGACAAAATCTGTCTAATTATAATAAAAGGGGAAATATTCCCCATCGTTTTCTGAACAATATCATTGTTTCTAATATTTACTTTTTTGTTTTTTGCTATAGGTATAACGCACAAATGAACACAGCCCAAAGAACTTATAGCTATCATCCACATAATGTTCGATAACATAGAATACAAAATAGTAAGCCCTCGCAAAAGACCAGATGGCCAACATTAGCAGTAAGGCCACTTTTAGGGTAGGATGCTCAATAATAACCATGGCTAAAGATATTATTCCTGTAAATAAAAAGAGTAGCCCCTTTAAGTAAATGATTTTAATGTTCTTAATACCCAATATATTCTATACCTTTATAAAAATTTTATTAAAAATTAACGATATGATTATAAAAAAATAATTATCTTTACTTGTCCTTTTCCCAGCGACCCAAAATACCTTTACGCTTCATATAAGGAATAGCTGAACCATCACCTATAATTTCCATAAAATGTTTGCCTTTTTTAATATATTTTATTCCACACTTGCAACGAAAAAACGTACTGTTGTCTTCCAAGCATTTTATTACCTCATAATCATCAAAAGTACATTTACCATTTTTACAAGACGGAATTATCGGGTAACGTTTATCGAAAATATTTGAACATTTTTTTAAGGTGATCAATGCTACTACCGCAAATATTATCCCAATGATGAAACCAAATATCCAGCCGATTACACCTAAGTGGGAAGCACACAATTTCCCTGAAAAATAGCCACTGACAATAATCATTGCTAAAATCAACAATTCAAAAATATTCATATGCTTTTATTCCTGTTTTAAGACCATAACCTTAATCATCCTTAAATCTTCGATTATAATCGATAGCATGCAAAGAACCTATCCCCAACAGATAACCCCCTGGAGTTAATCCTGTTTTTATTGTATTAACGTATGGCGACAACCGTAAACATGGAGTAAGTGCTCGTCTCCACCCCTCGATTTGTACTATTCTTTTACCCTTTTCAATCGCTCCTAAACCTTCTAGCCCGTATTTAGCATATTTAGCTGTCGGTAAAGTTTTTGAACCGATTTCATACATCACTGGGTTTTTAGCCCAAGTACCGATATTAGGTATGGCTGCTGCTAATGCTGTATCTCTTGATATACCTTGTAAAGTCTGCATGCCTGCGTATATATCCGGTCTTTCTGAAATCTTCTCAGAAACATGCTCGTTTAATGGCTTGATCAGTCCAAATGTGTACTCGTTGGCTGCAGATGCAGTTGCTGTAGTATATGTGCCCCAGAATTCCTCAGACATCCTTTCCCTCTCTGACCTGCTCACATCCAATCCGTGTACTGCCATGTTAATCCTGGTTGGCGCAGTATATATGTAACCAATTCCCTTATCTGCAACCAAATCTAAAACTGAAACCCAAAATGGCTCGCCCCCCCATAATCCATACGAATCAATCCAATTCAATGGATTATTGCCAACATAGGTGTACAGATTCAATCCGCCAGTGTAGCCTATGGGGTCGGTCTGCAGAAATCGTCCGATTGCAGGATTATACATCCTAGCACGGTAGTAATACAATCCCGTCTCGTTATCCAGCCTTCGGCTGGTAAAGAAGTACGGATTACCGACAGAGCTGCTGTCATTAGTATTGCCGAATTCATCATAGCTATACTGTTCAGCTACAACTCCACTATTATTTGAAAGAGCAATGACGGAACCAAGGCCATCATAATGATAATAATACCTTGTTTCCCCGCCGTCAACTACTATTATGCAAACCGGCTCATCTATACCGGAGCCGTAGATGAATTTGCGAACAAGTGTGCCATCCTCGAATTCTGCTATAACCTGGTCGCCGTCATAGCAGAAGAGGGTCTCCGTCGTGCCGTCATCTTTACTTATCCTTCTGCCGGCAAAATCATAAGCATATGTATAGGTATCTACACCGTCATCAGCTTCTACCAATCGGTTAAGACGGTCATAGGTATATGTAAATACACCGTCATCTTCAAGATTGCCGTTATCATCATAACTGTATGAAGTGCTGTTAAGTGAATCGTAACGATTGTGATTGTTGCTGTTTGTGATGTAGGTATCGGTTGTCGAGTCGTCTGTAACGGTTGTCCTGCTGCCGATAGCATCGTATGCATAGTCGAGAAAACTCAAATCGGGATAGAGCGTATAATCGAGCTGGTAAATATTGTCATAATCATAAGAAAATTCATCGGTGCTGTCTATCGTCATCGACAGCCTGTTGCTCACATCATCATATGTATAATCGAATACAATAGTAGATGGAGTACCACTGACCATAGTATTTGTCAGTGTGGCAAGATTATCACTTAGCTCATAATCATATCCACCGACATTTACAAGCTCATATTCGTAGGTTAGATATGCACCGTTCCCATAAGTACAGCCGGTTCTCCTTGATAATTCGTCATAAGTGTAATGGGCTAAAGTTACAGGTGTAGCTGAATCATCCTTAATATCGGTCAGCCTGCCCATTTCGTCATAGTGATATGTGATATAGCTGTCATCTGGATAGATAAGTTTTTTGAGTCTGCCTATATCATAGTATTCATAACCGACATCCCTGTGACCTGACGGCAGGTAATCGGTATTGACATTTGTCAGTCTGCCGTGAGAATAGGTATAAGATGTTGTCGTTACAGTGGTATTATCATCATCTTCGATCTCTTTTGTTCTCCCTGCAATATCATATTGATAAGCAATGCTGCGGTCCGCACCTGATGCACCAATCCAGGTTTCTGTTTTCAACCTGCCGAGGGCATCGTAGGAATAGCTGATTAAATCACCAGCCCTGTTCTTGAATCTGACAATATTCGAAAGTGCATCATAGGCAAATTCCTCGCTCTCTTCGTCAGCTTCTCCATAGGCGTAAGTGACTTTTACAAGCCTGTCCAAGCCGTCATATTCGTAAAGTGTTACCTGGCCCTTGGCGTCTTCGATTGTTTCCAGCAGGCCGTTTAACGTGTAGCTGTATTCAGTTGTGTTGTCTTCGGCATCTGTAAACTTCCAGAGAAGTCCTCTCTCATCATATTGATAGTTAGTGCTGTAATCATTTCCCGGCTTTGCTCCTTCCGGGTCAGTTGTTTCGATCAGGTTTTCATCGGCATCGTACTCGAATGTTGATGTATTACCCCGCGGGTCGGTCAATTCTTTAATATTATCCAGTATGTCATATTCATAAGTAACTATCTGACTGGGCTCACCGCTTCTTACTCGCTCAACCTGTTCGAGCATCTTGTTTTCATTATAAGTGTTATTCGTTATATAATCGAAAGGATACGGTGCCTGTGTCTGAATAAGCTTATCAAGGTCATTATATTTTAATGTTGTTGTATCATTCTCATGATTAGTGATTTGTACGGTATATATATCATTTCCGGAATCATACGAATAATCAAACGTCGTTTGTACAAATAAACCGCCGGTTCCTACATCCTGGTTAATTAGGTAAAGTTTGCCAAATTCGTGGATCTTAGTATAGTCTGAATAATAGTGGAAATCGGTTTCCAGCCCATCAGCGGCTGTAATCTTGCCCACCTGTCCGTATTCATTATAATTTGAAAACTGAACTTCCGGCTGAATGGGATTCGCTTCACCATAGACTTCCACGGCCGGATATGTAATTGTTTCCAGGTTTCCAACCCCGTCATAATCATAAGTTGTAATATTTCCGGCTGTATTTGTATGAGTTTCAATGAGATTATATACAGGTTCATATGTGAATTTTTCTAAAGTGCAGACCGGCCCGGAA